>WBZT01000678.1_pt1 | contig 12625 bp, 8 predicted proteins | sample 5204241 | NCBI WGS metagenome assembly WBZT01 (sample SAMN12344358, study PRJNA552823) | activated sludge metagenome | biome: Activated sludge suspended growth; feature: Nitrification reactor; material: Wastewater; isolation source: activated sludge from nitrification reactor of wastewater treatment... | reverse complement strand
ACGACCGATATCGTAGTATGCATTCGCCAGATTCTGCATCACGTGAACCATTCGCGGATGTTCGGCACCAAGCACCTTGCGGCTGAGTTCAAGCGCCTGCTCCCGCAGCTTGAGCGTCTCGTCGCGACGACCAGAATCGCGGTAGCATACGGCGAGATTTGCCATCGCCGTAAGCGTGTCCGGATGCTCCGGGCCGCTGACCTTGCGGCGGAGTTCGAGGACTCGTTCGGATAACGTTAGGGCGTCATTTAGGCGGCCGGCGTCACGATAAGAGAGCACGAGATCATTCATTGCTGTGAGCGTATCTGGATGCTCCGGGCCGTTGGCTTTGTGACGCAGCTCAAGTACGTGTTCATGCAATTTGAGTGCCTCATCACGACGCCCGAGGTCTCGATAGATGTTGGCTAGGTCGTTCATCGCCCTGAGTGTGCCTGGATGCTCCGCGCCGCTGACCTTGCGGCGCAGTTCTAACACCTGCTCACGCAACTTGAGCGCATCGTCACGACGGCCACGATCGAAGTAGGTGTTGGAGAGCTCGCTCATCGCCGTGAGCGTGTCCGGATGCTCTGGGCCGCTGACCTCGCGGCGGAGTTCGAGGACTTGTTCACGCAACTTGAGTGCGTCATCGCGCCGGCCGAGGTCATGATAGACGTTCGCGAGGTTTGCCAACGCCGAGAGCGTGTTTGGGTGTTCAGGTGCGTTGACTTTGCGCGTCAGTTGGACTACCCGCATGCACAGTTCGAGAGCTTTGTCGCGACGCCCGGTGTCGCTGTAGCAGATGGCCAGATTCTGAATTAGACCAATTGCGACTGGAACGTCAGGACCGAGAGTCCTTCTACTCTGCTCGACGGCAAGCTCAAGCAGCTTGATCGCGTCATCAATGCGACCGACGTAGCGATATGAAACCGCGAGGTTGTTCATCCGCTCCAGCGTGACCGCATCCCCAAAATCAAGTCCATTGATCTTCTTGTGCAATTCGAACAATCGCTCGCGCAGTTTGAGTGCTTCGTTTCCGCGGCCGGCGTCGTAATATGAAACGGCAAGGTTGTTCATCGCGTTGAGCGTCTCCGGATGTTCCAAGCCTCGGGTGCGGACCAGATAGGCCATTACCTTTTCCAGCAGAGGAATTGCCTCGCGTGGGAGTCCGAGCGCCAGGTAGGTATTGCCGATAACGCTTTGCAGGGTAGCCTGTCGTTCGGGCTGTCTGGCTAGATCGGTGTCCAACTTTGTCGTGGCCCGATCAAGGCTCTCCGCCACCGTGATCGTACGGCCATCGCGGATCGGGTCCGGACTCTGGAACACGGTGATGAGAAAGCTACTGACGGCTTCGGCATCTGACTGGGCAACTTCCGCCGCTGCTCTAGCTCGTGTCGCCACCCCTGCCTTCCACAGGCTGAAGATCAAGGCGGACAAGATTGTGAGGGCTAGGACAAGGCCAACAGCAATGCCGAGTTTGTGACGCTGGTAAGCTTTGCGTAGCCTGTACCCTACACTTGGAGGTTGAGCGATGACCGGTTCATTGCTGAGATACCGTTTTAGGTCTGCGGCAATGTCGTTGGCCGCCTCGTAGCGTCGCGTCCGGTCCTTTTCCAGACACTTCATCACAATACAGTCCAAGTCGCCTTGCAACTTGTAGACTAGGTTTGTGGCATCCGAGGATCGGCGTTTCGCCGTCGCAGCAAGGTCCTCCCCTTGCAGGGTCGCAAGTTTGGCGCTTGGACGCAAAGGATCCTCTTCCCGGATCATTTTGCGCATTGCGTCGATGCCCGAAGCCATCAATTCCTTCGCATCGAACGGCGTGCTGCCGGCCAGCAACTCGTAGAGCAACACGCCGAGGCTGTAGATGTCGCTGCGCGTGTCAATGTCCAATCCGCTCATCTCCGCCTGTTCCGGACTCATGTAAGCGGGCGTGCCGATGAACTGGTGCAACTGGGTGTAAACCGTGTTGTCCGTCAGCCGGCCATCCGTGGCCTTGGCGATGCCGAAATCAATCACCTTCGGCACCGGCACGCCGTCGTGCAGCGTGACGAGAATGTTCGACGGTTTGATGTCGCGATGAATGATGCCCTTCTGATGTGCGTGCTGGATCGCTTGGCAAACCCTGATGAACAGATCGAGCCGTTCCTTAGTGGAGAGATTGGCTTGGTCGCAGTAGTCGGTGATGCGAACTCCGCGCACCAGTTCCATCACGAAGAACGGACGGCCCTCGTCGGTCGTACCCCCATCGAGCACCTTGGCGATGTTCGGATGATCCATCATGGCCAGCGCCTGGCGCTCGGCCTCGAACCGTGCGACCACCGGCTTGGTGTCCATCCCAAGCTTGATGACCTTCAACGCCACGCGCCGTCGTACCGGTTCGGTTTGTTCCGCGACATACACCACGCCGCACCCGCCTTCGCCGACGCGTTCCAAAAGTTTGTAGCGCCCGAGCGTTTGGCCCACGGCTTCGTCCGGGGCGTCGGGGAGTTCCAGTTTCATCGTCTTGACCGGTTCGCGATCGGGCAGGGCGGCTTCAGGTTCGAGAAAGGAATCCTTGCGGTCATTCGCGGCGAGCAACGCTTCGAGGCGCTGGCGCAAGGCGGGATTGCCGTGGCACGCGCCGTCGAGAAACGTCGCGCGGCTGGCACCGGTGAGCTGGGCGGCGGCTTGAAACAGGGCCGCCTCGCGTTGGGGATCGGGGTTCATGGCGGGATTGCTGGCGTCCATCTACCAGACTAAGCGCAGTCTGTCGGTAGAAAGTATTGAAAAACTTTCGACATGCTTTTCCAACGGCTTTTTGCGCTTATGTGGTCAGAGCCTATGAACAACAACGAATTCAAGTTCTACTGTTCCCATTGTGATCAACCGCTGCAATGCGAGGCGCAGCTCGCCGAGCGGCAGATTCAATGCCCGGCCTGCAAGCACCTCATCCGCATCCCGAACCCGCCGGCGGGTATGGGCTTCACCAGGTTCAGTCGGAGTCAGGGCACACATGGGACACGTTCCCGCCCAAATGAGAGTGTCTGGCGGGTATTGGCGAAAGCTCCAAACACCAATCTCCCGTCCACGCTTGAAGTTTGGTTAGAGCATATTAAATGAAACTGTAGCCACACGAGGCGAACCAATTCATGGCGTCTTGGGCGGTGACGCAGGCCAGGGCGGCGGCGATGGCCGTCTGCAGTTCCTCCCCGGTGCGCGCCTCCGCACTTCGCAAGCATTGTTTGACTTTGCTCCACATCTTTTCAATTGGGTTCAAGTCTGGCGAGTAGGCTGGCAGGAACCGGACCGAGGCCCCGGTCTGCGCAATCAATCGTAAGGTGGGGTCGTGCTTGTGGGGCGAGAGGTTGTCCATGACGACCACGTCACCCGGTCGCAGGCTCGGACACAGCACTGCCCGCACATAGCTCTGGAACACTTCCGTGTCCGTAGCTCCTTCAATCGTCATGCAGGCGGTGGAGCCATCCAGTCGGATGGAGGACAGCATCGTGGTGGTTTGCCAGTGGCCGCAGGGCGCGCTGGCGTGAACCCGCTCGCCGCGCAGAGCCCGGCCACAGCGCCGGGTCATGTTGGTTTTCGCCCCCGATTCGTCGAGGAAGACCAGCCGCGCCGGATCAAAGCTGGCCTGCTGCCGCCGCCAGAACCGCCGTGCCCGCTGGATGTCGGGACGATCTTGTTCAGCCGCCCGGAGCGTCTTTTTTTATATGTCAGCCCCAGCCGGATTAGCACGTAGTGGATGGCGGGCAACGTGCAGGACAGCCCCGTGGCGGCCCGCAGTTCCTTGAGGGTCAGATCGGGCTTTTTCGCCAGCAATGTCCGCAATTGGTGCTGATGACTGGCGATAATGCGGGGCTTGCAGCCAGAGCGGTGATGTTGGGGGCGGATGTCGCCAAGGCGGCGGCGCTGTTGGAGGAGCTTCTTGACCAGACCCACAGAAACCCGGAAACGGCGGGCCACCGCCTCGCGGGTATCCTCGTCGGCATCGTAGGCAGCCAGAATCCGTTCGCGCAAATCCAAGGAGATGGTCTTCACCCCTCAAGCCTGCCATACCACAAACCGAACGGCTACAGTTTTCTTTAATACGCTCTAGTGGCGCTTCTCTGGAGCTTGATGCTCGGCGGTCGGCGCTTGGTTTGTGCATGCGATTTCCACCCGTAACCACGCGCGCGCGTACGCCCACCATTGTTTCGCAGTCGGCACCGCAATGCCCAGTGCCTCCGCCGCTTCCTCGAATGTCATCCCGACGAAATAACGCAACTTCACCAACTCCGCTTTGCGTGTGTCCAGCGCGGCGAACTTCTCCAAAGCCTCATTCACCGCCAGCAATTGGTCGTCCGGCGCGGGCGCAGGAATGTCCAATTCAGCCGCGTCGAGACAAGCTTCACCAGCGCCGCGCTTGGCAGCGAGCCGACGCCGCGCACGGTCCACGAGAATCCGGCGCATCGCCTCCGCGGCGGCGGCGAAGAAATGTTGCCGACCATTCCAGTCACGCCCGGTGTCGCCGGCAATTTTGAGCCAGGCCTCATGTACGAGCGCGGTGGGCTGGAGGGTGTGTCCGTTGCGCTCGTTCGCCAGTCGGTGGGCCGCCAGACGCCGCAATTCGTCATAGACCAGCGGCAACAATTCCACGGCGGCCTTCGGGTCGCCTTTTTGCGCGCGATGCAGAATGACCGTGACGGCGTTCATGGTGTTGGACTTGGTTTTAGGGCTGTCGGTCCTCCGCGCTTTCCTTCGCTTCGGCGGCGGCGATTTCCTCCCACGACGGCGCGGACCAAAGGTGCAATGACCCGGCGGCGTTGATGCCCAGCAAGTGCCGTCCATCGGGCGAGAAGGCGACCTGCTCGAACAGCGAGCCTTCGCCGGCTAGCGTCAACACTTCCTGTCGCGTTTCGATGTCCCAGACCTTGACGGCTTCCTGGCCGTTGCTGCCGGCGGCGAGGCGCCGGCCATCGTTCGAGAACGCCACGGAGTGCGCGCCGAGCAGCAGGCCATGCAGCGTATCCACCAGGCGCAGCGAATCCAAGTCCCACAGCCGGACGGAGCCTTCGGTGAATGCACCCGCGCCGAGTCTGCGCTCGGGCGCCGCGGCGAAGCCGGCCAGGTCGCCGTCCTCGAGAATCAACCGTGGCGGCTCCTCGGGGCGGTCCAGCCGCCACAACCGCAAACCGCCTCCCCCCGCCACCAGGAGCGTATTCGGAATCGCCGGCGCCACAAACATACTCGCCTGCGCAATCGAGAAACTGCCCGCCGGGCGCGCCTGGCGAACATCCCAAATCTGCGCGACCAGATTGGTCGGCATCTGGATGAACGTCACCAGGTAGCTGGCATTGTGCGTGAACAGGCAGTCCACGACATGTTCTCCCCGCGCCATCGGAATCGCGGTGGGGGAATCCGTGCGGAGATTCCAGAGGTTGACCTGGCCGTCCGGCTCGAACAGGGCCGCGTGGCCGGCGTCGGGCGAGAGTCGGACGAAGTTGGAATTGCCCGGCGTGCTGGCGCGCCAGCGTTTCGATTCGGCGAACGTCCGCAAATCCCGCAGGGCCAGCCCGCCCCCGTGCTCAGCGACGAGGATTGCCTGGCCGTCGGCGGTGAACACGGCGGATTCGAGCGTGGCCGCCAACCGCCGGACGGTTGGATGGCGGGCGGGTTCCTCCAGCGGCCACAGAAAGACTTCGCCCTGCTGGGTGTTGCTCGCCAGGGTGCGCCCATCCGGCGCGGCCAGCACCTGATTCACGGTGAACAGGTGTCCGCGCAACACGCCGACCGCCGCGCGCTTGTTCCAATCCCAACGCCGGATGGTTTGATCCGCACTGGCGGAGAACAGTTCCCGGCCATCGCGGCTGAACGCCAGACTCGTGACCCAACTGCGGTGGCCTTCCAGCGTGCCGCGATGCGCGCCGGTGCGAACATCCCAAAGTTGGATGGTCGCGTCCGTGTAGCCGGCACCGGAGACGATGGTGTTGCCGTCCGGCGCGAAGGCGAGGGCGGTCACGTATTCCGGCGTCGCCTTCACCGTGAGCATTTCACGTCCGTCCGTCGTGGCGCAGATGCGAAATCTTCCGTTCGCCAGCGAAACGGCGAACCGCGAGCCGTCGGGTGACACGGCCAGGCTTTCCGTCGCGGCTTCGTCCATCGGCCGGGCCGGCTGTTGCCAGAGCAACTTTCCGGTCCCGCAGTCCCACATCGCGACGAGCCGCCGCGCGTTGTAGGTGGGCGAATAGATGGCCTGTGTCGTCGGTTGCTCGGAGATCACCAACAGTCGTTGATCGTCCGGCGTAAACGCGATGACCAGCGCCCGGCCGGTCAGGGACAACCGGGCTTGCTCGCGATGGTTGGTCATGTCGCGGAGCACGAGCGCGTCATTGGTGCGCGACTCGTTTTGGATGAACGCCAGTCGCGGAGAACGCCGGGCGAAGGTCGGCAATCGGCCGCCCGGCTGGCTGAAAATGGTGTTGCGGAAGGCCAGGTCACGGACAAGGACTTGATTGTCCACTTCCTGCGCGAGCCAACGGCCCTCCGCATCGAGGGAAATCGCGCCGAGCCAGTTCGTGCTTTTCCCGAACACCTGATGCGCGTCCGGGCGGGTCTGGCTCCAAAGGTAACGCCATTCCCAATCGCGCAAATCCGGCTGCCCGGGCTGTGGTCGCTGGCGATCCAGCAGTGACTGGGCGCGGCCGAGGTTGTTCATGGCCAGCGCCTGCTGGGCGAGGTTCAGGTCCGAACTGTAAGCGATCCGCCGCGCGAACAATTCGCTGGCCTTGGCGCGCGACGCCAGCCAGAAGCTCGTGGAAGTGCCGGCGAGCAGCGCCGCGGCCACGGCCACGCCCGCGCTGAAAACGATGCGGTGGCGGCGGATCAATGTCTGCGCGCGATACCAGGTGGTTGGCGGACGCGCCAGCACCGGCTCGTGATTCAAGTGCCGCCGCAACTCGAACGCAAGAGCGTTGGCGGTTTCGTAGCGACGCGCGCGATCTTTCTCCAGGCACTTCATCACGATCCAATCGAGGTCGCCGCGCACGGCGGCGACGCGTTCGCGCGACGGGCCGAGCGGCGAGGGGAGGCGGCCGGGATTGAGATTGCTGGCCAAGCGGGCGGAGGGGCGCGGCGGATTCACTTCACGGATTACCCGGCGCATTTCATCGAGGCCGGCGTCGGCGAGTACCTTGGGATCAAACGGCGGCTGGCTGGCGAGCAATTCGTACAGAATCACGCCGAGACTGTAGATGTCGGTGCGCGTATCCACGTCGCGCGCGCCGAATTCGACCTGTTCCGGACTGATGTAGGCCGGCGTGCCCATAAACTGGTTGATGCTTGTCAGCCCGGAGTTCGCTTCGAAGCCCTGGCCCGTGGCGATGGCGATGCCGAAGTCAATCACCTTGGCCACCGCGCCGCCCTCGTGCTCGACGACCAGTATGTTCGAGGGCTTGAGATCCCGATGCACGATGCCTTTTTGGTGCGCGTGCTGGACGGCGTGGCAGACCGAAATGAACAGCTCAAGCCGCTGGCGGATCGAAAGCTGATGGCGTGCGCAGTAATCCGTGATGCGCCGGCCGGAGGCGAGTTCCATCACGAAGAAGGGCCGGCCCGTATCCGTCGCGCCGGCATCGAGCACGCGGGCGATGTTTGGATGATCCATCACCGCGAGCGCCTGGCGCTCCGTCTCGAAACGCGCGATGACTTCGCGCGTGTCCATGCCCAGCTTGATGACTTTCAGCGCGACGCGGCGGCGGACGGGCTCCGTTTGTTCGGCTAGATAGACGACCCCGCAACCGCCTTCACCGATTTTCTCCAGCAACCTGTAGCGGCCAAGCGTCTGGCCGATGGCTTCATCGGGTGGAATGACGGCGGGCTTGCGTTTCACAGCTGATGACGCGCCGAGTTTTTCCGGCCGTAAAGTGTAGCACCCAGCGTTCGTTTGCCGGGCACTTTCCGCCCAGGTACGGGCAGCCTACTGCGTGACGCTGTCGTAGAATTCGAGGATGTCGCCCTTCTCGTTCTTGAGTTCGGCTTCCTTGAACTTGATCGCCGTGCGCGGGTGCTGGTTCAACATGCCGGTGAGCAGGTAGGGCAAGTCGTAGCCCCAGAGCAGTTTCGCGCGCATGGGCTCGATGTGATTTTGCACACAGTCCAGCACGGGGCGAAGGTCGTATTTCGGATTGTGCAGAAAGGCGAGCAGCAATTCCATCGGGCAATTCCCCGCGCCGCGCCCGAGGCCCGCCATCGTGGCGTCGAGAAAATTCGCACCCTCGATGATGCCCTCGATGGTGTTGGCGTAGGCGAGTTGGAGGTTGTTGTGCATGTGAACGCCGACGTGCTTGCCGGACTTCTGGCAGTGATGCAGGTATTTGCGGACGAAGCTGTGGACTTTTTCGCTATAGAGCGCGCCAAAACTGTCCACGACATAAATCGCAAGTGTCTCTGATTGGGCGAGCATTTCCAGGCCCTCCTCCAGTTCGCGCTCGGGCACGGTCGAGACGGCCATCAGGTTGACGGTGGTTTCGTAGCCCTTGTCGTGGGCGTCCTTGACCATGTCCAGCGCGGTGGGAATCTGGTTGATGTAGGTCGCCACGCGGATCATGTCCACGACCGATTCCTTCTTGGGCGGGATGTCCTCGTGGTAATCGCAGCGTTCGGCGTCCGCCATGACGGTGAGTTTGAGATCGGTGTCGTTGTCACCCACGATGCGGCGCATGTCTTCTTCGAGGCAGTACTTCCAACAGCCGTGTTCCCCGGCCTTGATGCCTTTGCGCGACGCCTTGTAGCCGAGTTCCATGTAATCCACCCCGGCGGCGACACAGGTGTCGTAAACCACTTTCACGATCCGGTCATCGAAGTGGTGGTTGTTCATCAGGCCGCCGTCGCGAATGGTGCAATCGAGGACCTTGATTTCCGGGCGATAGGAAAGCCAGCGGCTGGCGGCGGAGTCTTTGGGTTTGGCAGTCTTCATGTGGGTTGCAAATGGGCCGAGTCAATTCACGCGCGGCATTGTGGGCGAACGGTTGGGGGAAAGGACAGCCAAAACCGAGGTTTCAGGAAAACTTGGTTTCCAACTCCTGCTTGACCGCGGCCGCCACTTCCGCCGGGGTGCCGGCTCGTTCAGCTTCCTCGCTCCAATGCAAGTGGGCCATGTAAGCGTCCGCCTGGATCAATCCTTGTTTTTGGGCGGAGGCGTCAATCTGCTCGGCGAAGCGCGGCGGCAGGCTGAGTCTTATTTCGTCGTGGGCATCCCAGGCTTTCACTTCGGAGGGGATGTTTTGCCAGTAGAGTACTTGAAATTTGGCGGTGGCGTTTGTCGCCCGTTCCGTGACGGGGACAGCCGTCCGCTCGGCTTTCACGGCATTGATCGTGTCGAGCTTGGACTTGGCGGCTGGCGCGGCGCCTTTGCCGACGAGATACATGAACAAATCCACCGCGCTTGAAGCATCAGCGCCATAACCATCCGCGCCGATTTCGTCCGCGTACATCTGGCTGATCGGCGCGCCGCCGACGGCCATTTTGATGTGGCCCAATCCTTTTTGCTCGAAGCCATCAATGACCGTTTTCATGTAGGTCATCGTGGTGGTGAGCAACGCGCTCATGCCGATGATGTCGGGCTTGTGCTGTTCGGTGGCGGCGAGAAATTTCTCGATGCTCTGGTCCACGCCGATGTCCACGACCTTGAACCCCGCACCTTCGGCCATCATGCAAACGAGATTCTTGCCGATGTCATGCAAATCACCGCGCACCGTGCCCATGAGCAGCGTGCCGGTGGGTTGCACGCCGGAATCATGCGCGGAAAGGAGTGGCTTGAGCACGCCCATGCCGGCCTTCATCGCGCGCGCGGCGATGAGTACTTCGGGGACGTAGAGGATGTTGTATTTGAAGTCCTCGCCCACGACGCTCATGCCGGCGATGAGGCCTTCGCTCAGTACCTCCTGCACGGGACGGCCCTCGGCGAGAGCGTCCTTGGTCATCTGTTCGACCTCTTTGGCTTTGCCTTCGTAGAGGCACTGGTTCATTAAGGCGTAGTCAGGCATGGGAAAACTTCTAAGAAATTAGATGAATCATGTGACCGAACCTTCTCTGTCAATGTCATCAAGCCATTTGCGCAAATCGTCTCTGCGCATTTCCAACAACCTCTCAAAAAGATCGTTGTCGTTGGCAAGCGCCAACATATTGTTAAGTGCGAGATAGCTTACGATGGCGTAGCGAAAGGCGGTGTAACAAGAGCTAAGGACACTATCATCTTTAGGATTGTAAGATGGCCATTCAACGCGATGCCTTTCAGGACACGGCAAATCGTCCGGCAAATCCATCAATGCCAAAGTGCGCAATGAGTGTAACGATTCGATCGCGCCGCGTAGCTTTTCAGAAACGTAAGAGAGAGGTGGTCCCGTGCGCGTTTCCGAATGTGTGTGACCGAAGGGGCCATTTGGAGGAGTGGTGTCGGGTATGTCCATAATTTGCGAGTTTGGACTAACAGTTCTTACGCCACCACCTTCTTCCCATTAAACTCCTCCAGCGCCGCAAGCATCGCCAGAATGTTTTGTTTGGGCATTCCTGGACTCGTGCCGCCGCCGACGGACAAAATCATGCCGCGATCGCCGCCTTTTTCCAAAACGTCCAGCGTGGCCGCGCGCACTTCCTCCGGTGTGCCGCGCACACCGACTTCGAGCGGATTCACGTTTCCCATCAGACACATGCGGTCGCCCACGCGCTGCTTCACTTCGGCGATGTCGGTCTGCTTGCCCCAGTTCAGCATGTTGAAGCCGCAATCGGGTAGATGGTCGAGGCACGCCTGCACTTCGGCGTCGTTGTGATAGAGCTTCACCCAATTCTTCGGGAACGCGTCGCAGATGCGCTTGAGGTACGGATGGCAAAATTCCATGTAATGCTGCTCGTTCACGAAGCCCACGATGTCGTCGAGGATGAAAATGCCTTCGACTGTGTCGCCCATCGCCTTGTGCTGCGCTTTCAGCCAGTCAATGACGAGCCGCGTGCACAGGTCGAGAAGTTTGTGCGCCCACTCGGGTTTCTCGACGAGATCAATCATCAGGTTGGTCGTGCCGCGCACGAAGCCCGCCGTACACATCGGGCCGCGGGACGTGACCATCGGCAGGATTTCGCCGGTGTCGAGGATGCGTTGGCGTTCCATGCGGATGCGGTGCAGCGTGAGCGCCATGAAGGCGTCGTGCTCGACTTCGTATTCGGGAAACTCCGCGATGTCCTCGATGTGAAACAGCGTGTGGTATTCACTCGGCGTGTTGTCGTGCCAGAACTTGATCTTCGCGCCGAGCGCGGATGGTTCGGCGGCCATGCCGTATTCCATCCACCAGCTGGGGACAAAGATGATGTCGGGAAACTCGCGATGGATTTTCAGGTGCGACTGAAACCAGACCTCGCGATCGAGGTAGAAATCCATGTGCTTCACGCCGAGATAGCCGGGAATCCACGGGCTATCAATGATGAGCGCCATCGGAATCTGGTCGAGCTTCTCAAGCCGCGCGGCTTTCTTAAAAATTTCCCATTGTTCGGGTCTCATAATGTTCGTGATCCAACGTTGCGCCTGCCGGAGAAGGTCGCTTTCCGGGGTTTCAGCCTTCCCGCCCGACTCGCCATGCGACCTTATCCAACGTCAAGCGACCCAACTGGAAGCAGACTGATTCTGCAGGGGTTTAACGCTTAACTGAGGGTTCTTCAAGCTTTATGTCCGCGCGGCTGCTTGGGAGATCTGTCAGACGCCAATTGAATTCGAGCCTGAGTGACTGGTTGCAGAAAAGAGTAACCCGCAAACAATCGCTTGGAGGCTGCCGGAATCTGCCTTAATTGTTTGCGGCGACAATGAGCGAAAGCAACCAACCCTTTACCGAGCACGTCTCCCGTTCAAAAACGGCCCGGCCCTTTGGGGCGCTTGGCTGGGTTCTGGTGGGACTGATCGTCCTGCTGTTGTTGATGGTCGTTGGAGAATGGATGGTGATCCACCGCGACCGCACGGCGGCGGCAGAGATCAAGGCGGAGTCACAGAAACTGGCGGCTGACCTTGCAACGGCCCAAGCTAGGCGGGCGGAAAGCCAGAAGGAAATCGAAGGATTCCGCGCTCGGGTCACAGAATTGGAAAAGGAAAAAGAGCTGGCGGCGCAAATGGCGCGCGGCTTGGAAGAGCAGATGCGCGCCGATCTGGAATCCAAGGACGTGACGATCTCGAAGTTGCAGGGCAAGCTTACGGTGAACATTCTGGACCGCATCCTATTCGACTCGGGCGAGGCGGAACTGAAGCCGGCTGGTGAAGTTGTCTTGCGCAAGATCGCTTCGATTTTGACCCAGCACCCGGAACTGAAGGTTCACGTGATCGGCCACACCGACAACGTGCCGATCCGGGCGACTGCGCGGGGCCGCTTCGCGAGCAATTGGGAGCTTTCCACCGGGCGCGCGTTGGCTGCGGTGCGTTTCCTGACCGAGCGCGCCGGCGTCGCCCCGCAGCGTTTGGGGGCGGTCGGTTACGGTGAGTTCCGGCCGATCGCGGACAACTCCACTGTCGAGGGCCGGGCGCGGAATCGGCGTATTGCCATCACCATCCTGGCCGACGAACTCGCTGGGGCGGATACGGCGACGGGGGGCACTTCTGGCAGTTCAACCAACGCGTCTTCACCGCAGTCGGAAAGCCGGTCGG
>WBZT01002525.1_pt1 | contig 12626 bp, 18 predicted proteins | sample 5204241 | NCBI WGS metagenome assembly WBZT01 (sample SAMN12344358, study PRJNA552823) | activated sludge metagenome | biome: Activated sludge suspended growth; feature: Nitrification reactor; material: Wastewater; isolation source: activated sludge from nitrification reactor of wastewater... | reverse complement strand
GCAGGATATGGTAAAACAATTATCACAGCTTATGCGAGGATAAACGGATGGTCGGTGGGAATAGTAGCCAACCAGCGCACGGTATCTAAGAATGCAAAAGGCGAGATGCAGGTTGGGGGAGTGATATATTCCGATAGCGCTGATAAAGGCGCACGGTTCATTATGAACTGCAACCAGAAGAAAATTCCGCTGGTTTTTTTACAGGATGTGACGGGATTCATGGTTGGCTCACGGGCTGAGCATGGGGGAATAATCAAAGACGGCGCGAAGATGGTGAACGCAGTGGCAAATTCTGTGGTGCCCAAAATTACGATCATAGTTGGCAACAGCTACGGCGCAGGAAATTACGCGATGTGCGGCAAGGCTTATGACCCCAGGTTCATCTTTGCTTAACCGACTGCATCAATTGCAGTGATGGGCGGCTCGCAGGCAAGCAGTGTGCTGCTGAATATCAGGATAGGTCAGCTAAAGAAGCAAGGCAAAGAGATAACCGAAGAAGAGCAGAACGCAATGCTTAAAGAGATAAAGGAAAAATATGAGGCTCATGCAGATCCGCTTTATGCGGCTTCGCAGCTTTGGGTTGATGGCATTATTGATCCCGCTGATACCCGCAAAGTAATATCAACTTGCCTTGAGTGCGCTAATAATAATCCAAACATGCCGAAGTTCAATCCGGGTGTGATACAGGTGTAATGCAGATTGCGGAATGCGGATTGGAGATTGCGAATTAAAAGATTTCGGAATGCGGATTGGAGATTGCGGATTAATGTGTTAATACTGAAAAAATGTGGTGAATTCTGTGAAAAATACTGATACAAGTTAGTCCTAAATGAGTTTCTAAATACTGATTTTATTTTTATCTTAATAACATGACATACACAATTATATACGAAAAAATCTCCGATGGCTCAATGCCTGAAGGTTATTACTATGCCTATATCCCTGTATTAGATATTACTACTCATGGTCATGGAATAGATGGTGCCAAAGAAGCTGCAAGAGACTTAATGAAAATATGGATAGATGAGAAGAGGGCAAACGGAGAAATTATTCCGGTAGAGGATGAAACATTAGTATCCAAGATTGAAGTAGAAGATGCCTTACACACCTAAAGAAATTTTGCGGAAACTTGAAAAAGCAGGTTTTGTTGTTAGAAGACAGTCTGGTTCGCACATGGTATTAAGACATGCAGATGGAAGGCAAACTTATGTTGCAATGCACACTAAAGATATTCCAACCGGTACCTTTAAAAAGATTTTGAAACAGGCAAACATTAAAGAAGAAGATTTTAGAAACATTTAGACTTTACTTCAAATAATCCAAAATCTTCCCTACGTTCACTTCAAAATCGTTGAATGCGCTGAGTACCAGGTTGTAGCGGTACTTTTTTGAATCAAGCTCTTTGGCTGTGATTTCCATTTTAGGCCAATTGCGGGCTGAATTGGTCTTCTGCGCTTTATCACGCTCCTTGATATTTTTGAGCCTGAGATCTTCGGGGGCTGTGATACGGAATACATAATTGCTTTTTGGATAGGGGAGCATGGTATCGATTATCATATACCTGCGTGTAGTGTACGGCTTGCCGCCATCCTTGCTTATACGAATGAGCTTATTGAAATCGAAATCCGGGGTTTCAACCCCAACGCCTATCGGGATATTTATTACTTTGCTTATCATTTCCCAGTCATATCTGAAAGGTGTTTCCATAAACTCTTCATACGGCTCGCTGTTGTATGATTTAAGGTAATAGTCGCCGGGAATGCGTGAAGCCATATCTTCACCCATCTCCCTTACGAGCTTTTTCGCGAGGGTCGATTTCCCCGCACCGGCTGCGCCGCAAATACTTATAATAACTTTGTCGTTCATTAATGATCTATTATCATCCCGGAACTGTTCCGGGATATGTTTGGTGTGTAGTTACGCTGAAACAAGCTCAGCAAAAAATTAAAATTCTGTCATGTGAAAATTTATTTAGAAAAATTGTAGTCGCTTACAAATACGGGTTGTGCAATTGCTTCTTTGTAGAACCTAAGCGCTTCAGGCGATGAATCGATCTGTATCGCAGACATCGTCCCGTCTGCATTTATCCATGTTGAGTGCCACCATCCGATGGCTTTTATGCGGCTGAATTCAGGCTGCTGTACGGTATATAAAGCGCTCTGAATCCACAATGCTTTGTTAACATTCGGGAGGTAATCAGCGACGCCGAACTCAAGTATGGCAATTGGCTTATTGCCGGAGAGCTTCAGAAGCTGGTCATAGCCCGGCTGCATAATATCTACAAACCGCTGGTAACTCTCGCCCCATCTTTGCGCGCCGTATGCACTGATACCGATCCAGTCGATGTATTCATCACCGGGATAATAATTTTTAATATCGTTCCATTCTTCAGATGGCGCGCCAACTGAATTCACATGGAAAACCCATGTTACTTTTGTTGCGCCTTCATCATTGAAGAGATCAATTATATACCTGTACGCGTCACGGTAGATCTCGGGTCCATCGGCGAGATTTTTATCACCGTAGCCGGTTTTATTTCCGCCGCCATTTTGGATTCCGCTCCATGGAAACCAATCGCCATTAGGCTCACCTGCAAATCCGATAAGTACGGGAATATCAGTTTTCTTCAGATCGCGCGCCCACTGCCTCAGCTCTTTATCGAACTTTTTATCAACAATTTTTCTGAGCGAATAGGTTTTATCAAACTTATCGTATGTGCTCCACGGAAGCATTCTGATTGATGGAATGGCGCCGTCTTTCCAGATGTTTTTTACTGACTCTGTTGGGAATTTTATCCCGTTAAACCAGTCGCTCTGGAAATTAAGCCATACAACTTTTTTACCTGTCAGGTTTTCAAAATACGGTACTTCGCTATCAGAAACATTATTTGATGATGAATAGATCGTAGAAAACGCAGTATGGTATATTCCTGTTTCCGGAGGAAGCAGCTTAACGGCTTTAGGGCCGCATGAAACATGCATGGTAACAATAAAAAATAATATCAGTATCTTACTTGCCAAAATAATTATATGCTTTCTTTTCAATTTCACGGATAAAATCTGTTTTCGCATCTGTGTATCCCATCTTGTCTTCCCAGTCAATTGCTGCCAGCCTTTTCTTGAGCTCATAATATTCATCGCGGACTGCGGGATGCTTCCTGAGGTAATCCCTGAACAGCAAATGCCGGACCCAGAAATCACTGTTTATTTCAACAGAATGTATGTGGTGAATACTTTTTCCTGTATCATTCAGGTATTTCACAAAGTACCTGCGTTCGGGCATGATATCTTCATATTTAAACACGTATTCATAACCAAGTTGTTCCATCGCAGGGATAATATCTTCGGCATCGCTTAAGCGGTTTACGCCAAGCAACACATCAATAATGGGTTTTGCACCCAGTCCCGGTACGGATGTACTTCCAATGTGCTCAATACCCGCTATTTTCCCGCCAAAAGTGCTGTAAAACAGCTCTTTGATCTCATCAAATCTGCCGGGCCATTCAGGGTTGTATGGTACTATCTCGATCTTCAATATTATTTGAACCTGGTGAAGTGCAGGTAAGGGTGTAATTTACAGAAAGAAATTAAGGATAAAAATCCATTTCAGCTACAAAGTAACAGTTATTTGATTATTATCAAGATCCTTCACAACCAGTGTTTTACCGTCAAACGATTTTAACAGCAGGTCATCGGACTCTGCATTTGACTGAATGAACTGTATGAACTTTTCATCAGGAATACTGATTGAGAATCCGTTCAGGCCAACTGAATTTTCAGGCGCAGGTTTCCCGTTTCGGGATGACCATACGTTAGCGCCAATGTGATGATGGTAACCGCCGGCAGAAAAGAACAAAGCGCCGGGGTATGTTGAGTTTGAAATATTGAATCCAAGCATCATGCTGTAAGTTTCCTGTGCCTTATTCAGGTTTGATACACTTAGATGAATGTGTCCTATATCGGTATCGGGGTGAATACCGTTCCACACATTCCTGTCATCAAGCTCATCGGTCAGCACATTCAGATTCAGCGGGAGTGTTGACATCTCAACCTGTCCCATTTTGTAGTGCCATTCCTCTTTGGGGCGGTCGCAATATAGCTCAATGCCGTTTTCATCAGGATCTTCGAGATATACAGCTTCGCTCACAAGATGATCTGAAAATCCCTGGAACTTAACCTTCTTTTCGAACAGGCGAAGGAACACCCGCGCAAGCTCTTTGCGCCTGGGCAGCCTTATAGCTATATGAAAAAGACCGGTCGTACCTTGAGGCTTATGAATTGCGCCGGGTACTTCTGTGAGCTTCAAAAGGTAAGGCAGGCTTCCGGTTGCGGATAGCAGCACGGTATCTTCTGGTTTGGAGATAACTTTGAAGCCGATATATTCTGAATAAAAAGTTAAGGACCTTTTAAGGTCCTTAACTTTAATATCTACGCTTTGAATTTTAGTGTTTTCAGGAATCTTCATTTCTATAAAATAAATATTGATCTTCTATAAACGTACTAATTGTTAATTCAGTGAAAAGTTGGGAAGCTTAAAGCTGATGCTGTTATGAAAAGTCAGCCTGTTGACCCTGTATAAAATGTGCGGCGCGATGGGGAATGATTCTATCAGTTCTTTTACATCTTCGGCCGCAGCCGCTATCAGAGATACCCACAGCTTGCCGCTCTCAATTGAAAGCGCGTAACTGGTTATTGTGCCTTCGTTCATAAGCCTGTTAATCATAGCTCGCTGCCTGGGCACCAGTCCAAGGAATTCCTCGGTGAACGGCACCGGCAGGTCTATTTCAACCATAAATTCATACATAATATTAAGCATTTTAAAACCTTTCTTAGTGCTGAAGAGACTACCTTTTTAATTTACTGTTCCGAATTTACCTTCCCTGTAATCGAGGAAAGCCTGTTTAATTTCGCCCATTGTGTTCATAACAAAGGGTCCGTATTGTACTACCGGTTCGTTTATCGGTTCACCGGTTAAGAAAAGATACTCGCAGTCACTTTCCGCTTTCAGCTCAGCGGTGTCATCAAGCAATATCAGGTCTGAAACACTTGCTTCAGTTCCGTTTACTGAGAGTTTGCCACTTGTGATATATAAACATGAATTATATCCCTCTGGAATTTCAAGTGCGGTTGCAGTTCTTGCCGGCATTATACCGTGTACCACAGCCATCGGTGAGTTTGTCTTTGCGGGTCCGGTTACACCTTTATATGTGCCTGCGATAACTCTTTCTTTTACATTGCCATTAACCGCTGTTGGAATGTTAGCAGATGCTATATCCTGGTAACCGGGCGTTGTCATCTTCTTTGCCATAGGCAGGTTGATCCATAGCTGAATGCCGTGAATCGTTCCGCCGCGTTCGAGGAAATCGGCCGCCTGCTTCTCTTCGTGCAGCACACCTGAGCCCGCTGTCATCCACTGCACATCGCCGCCGGAGAGCTTACCATGGCTTCCGGTGGAATCCTTATGCTCCATCTCACCTTCAAACAGTATTGTTACCGCTTCAAAGCCGCGGTGGGGATGCGGTTCAAACTCGAACTTGTTAAGATAGTTTACCTCAAACGGGCCGAAGTGATGGAGCAAGATAAACGGACTCACATCCGGCGCTTCATCATTTGGCAGGGGAGCGTTTATTGATCTTCCCGGCATTATTTCAAGCTTACTGCTTTTTATAAGTTTCATAGCTGCTCTATATTAATAATTTATTTCTTTAGTTTTTCAAACAGATCATTCAGCTTTGGCCGGTGATCTTCCATAAAAATTTCAAACACAACTTCATCTGTTAATTGTTCATGTATCTTGGTTGCGAGGATAGTTTCCCGGAACGTGACGTAGCAATCCAGCGACTTGTGCATTTTTTCCATATCAATTTCATCAACTTTTATTACGCAGTCGATCTCTTCATCTTTTGAGCCGCTGATCTTGAAATGCGTTTGTTTGGCGGCATTTTCTTCGGTCAAAGTGAAAAACGCCAGCCTCTTAAGGTAATCAAGTTTCTCGGCAAGCTCAACAAAAACACGCTTTACAATACCGTGAATAATAAGATGATCGTGGAATCCGCTGATACCGTGTACCGCATAGGTTACAACAACATTCGGTTCAAGCTTTTCTATCTCGTCAACTACAACTTTTTCAATCTCCCTTGGATCCATTTCCTTGAGCCCGCTATCGGGCAGGTCAAGGACATTCATTCCGCTTAGGTCAAGGGTTTTGGCGACATTCAGCATTTCCTTATACCGCACGTCACCCATTTCATCTACCGAGTAGCCGAACTTGTGCCGCTGCTTAGTCGCGCCGCCTTTGGTTAAGGTGAGCAGGTACACTTCGTGTCCTTGGCGGCGCTGTTTCGAAATTGCCTGCGCTACGCCAAACGACTCATCATCAGGATGAGGAAAGATATAAAGTATTTTCATTTTTTATTTTAGTTGATGATTATTCCTGACTTCTATAAATCAGATTTACTTTATCCATTTTACTTTTTCTTCCAATGGGATTACCCTTTTACCTTCGTAGTTTTGATCTGTGTATCCAAGGTATATGAGGCCCAAAACAATATCATCCATATTCAGTTCAAGGAATTCTTTCATCTCGTCCGTGTGCGTCATTCCGCCTGTTGACCAGAAATTTGCAATTCCAAGTGAAGTTGCTCCAAGCAGCAGGTTCTGGATCGCAGCAGAAGCTGCAGATATTTCTTCAATTACGGGGACGCGTTTAGCTTCATCCCTTTTCATTACACAAACCACGAGGTTTGACAGGTTATTTCCGTTACCGAGAATCTTCTGGTACTTATCGTTATTAAATTTTTCTTCCGGCACACTTTTCCTGTAAAGCTCTGCATGAGATGAAACGAACTCTCTCGCCTTGTTGCCGCTGTAAACCAGAAATCTCCATGGCTCTGTATGTTTATGAGTTGGCGCCCAGTCTGCCAGCTCCAGCAATGCGTTCACTGTTTCATCCGGTATAAGCCTGCCGTTCATTTTGGCAGGCTTCACCGTTCTTCTTGATTTGATGACTTCTTCTATAACCGCGAATTTGTTTTCCATTTTTATCTCTGAAATTGATTTTTTATTTTCTCAATTTAATTCATTGGGACTTCAATTACAAGAATTTCAGAATTTTCATTTGCGGTTATCTCAATTGAATCCGTGCTGCTTACGCCAATTGCATCTCTTTTTGCCAAACTTTCCCCGGCAATATCCGCATTTCCTTCAAGCAGGAAAATAAACACACCGCCTGCCTTGTTGTTAAGCGAATAGGTGAGTGTCTTGTCCTTTTCCAGGTCAGCCAGCGAAAACCATGCATCCTGGTTTATCCATAATGCGCCGTCATCCTTCGCGGGTGATACAACGGTCTGCAGCTTATTCTGCCTTTGGGCCGGGTTGAATGTTTTTTGCTCATATCGCGGCTTAATATCCCGTTCCTTTGGGAATACCCATATCTGCAAAAAGCTAACAGGCTCTGTTTTAGAAGCATTGTATTCAGAGTGGTAAAGACCTGAGCCCGCTGACATTATCTGAACATCACCTGTATTTATAACTTTCTCATTGCCGGTACTATCTTTATGCGCAAGCGCACCTTTCAATGGGATAGAAACTATTTCCATATTATCGTGCGGATGTGTACCGAATCCTTCGCCCGGTGATACAAGATCATCGTTTACTACTCTAAGCAGTCCGAATCTCACGCGCTCGGGATTGTGATACTCCGCGAAGCTGAATGTGTGATAACTGTTGAGCCAGCCGTGATCGGCATGACCTCTTGAACCGGATTTATATAATGTCGTTTTCATTTTAAGTTTTCAATTATTGTTAATTGCTGCTCAAATTAAGAACCGTATTCTCTCAAGAATGTTTTGTCATACCTGCGCAGGCAGGTATCTTGAGAAATTGTGTGGATGTACTTACGCAGCTTTGCTCACTTCAACTGCTTCTTTCATTTCGGCGAATATTTCTATCTTCACATCAGGTCCTACCACTATTCCGCCTGCTTCAGTCAAAGCATTCCACTGCAGGCCGAAATCGAACCTGTTGATCTTGCCTGATATTTCAAACCCAGCCACTTCAAGTCCATCGAATCCTCTTGCATTGCCGTTATGTTCAACGCTGAGCTTCACTTCTTTGGTAATGCCGCGGATCGTCATATCACCTGTAAGCTCATAGGTGCTGCCTGAAAGCTTCCTGAATGATCTAGAAACAAAAGCGATTTTGGGATGGTTCTCCGCATCGAAGAAGTCCGGTGACTGCAGGTGACCGTCTCTCTGGGCATTGTTGGTGTTTATAGATGATGTTTCCGCTTCAAAAGTGATAGAGGCATTTTCGAAATCGTCGCCATCGGATTTGAGCTCAGCATCGAATTTGCCGAAGCTGCCTGTTACTGTTGAAACGAGAAGATGTTTAACTTTGAATTTGATCTCGGAATGAGCCGGATCGATTTTCCAATTTTTCATTATACCCTCCAGGTATTTTTTATTTAAAACTGACTGTTTAAACAAATATTGTTTAAACACATATTATTTTAAAAATTTTTGACTCTGTTATTCGATCTTATCGCAATAGAGCTTTTCTAAAAGTACTGAAAGCTGTTTGCATTCTTCTTCATTCAGGGATTTGGTGCTCTCTTCAGTTGACTTGAGTACCAATGGATTTAGCTGCTGCAGAAGCACTCTGCCTTTATCAGTGATTCGCGTAACTGAAACCCTCCGGTCTTCTGAATTTCTATCTCTTACTACCAGCTCCTGCTTTTCAAGGCGGTCAATAATACGGGTAATATCACTCGCGGGCTCTATCATCCTGGTAGCTATTGCACACCTTGCATGACCTTCAGGCCATACACCGTTTAATATTCTTAACACGTTGTACTGGGCGCTGGTTATGCCGTAGCTGTTTAGCAGCTTTTCAACACTTATGCTCAAAAATGATTCAGCGACCTTTAGATTTAGTCCAACTTCTTCCCTGTAAGGAAGATCTTTACTCATCTTAAGCCACTTTCTTAAAGCCTCACCCATTTTCGTGTATTTCCATTAATTGTTGCAACAAATATAATACAAAACACTATGTGTGTCAACACATATTTTTATAAGTTGAGTAAAAACAATGTCAATGGGGTTGCCTTATTTCGTATATTTGTACATCAGCACGCTATCAACATACTTTCCGTCAATTATCATATCACGTTTGCAGCAGCCTTCGTTTTTGAATCCAAGCTTCCGGTACAAAGCAATTGCTCCTTTGTTTGTTGAAAACACAGCGAGCGAGATCTTCTTATTAACCGGATCAGCCTTCCCCCAATCAAGCATTGCTTTTACAAGCATGCCGCCAACACCTTTGGAGCGCCATTTCTTCTTCAGGTAAACCGAGAATAAACCGGTGTGCCATGTCCGCCTGGTAGGCCAGCTATCCAAACAGATAAAGCCGGCTATCTCATCTTTATATTCTGCCACAAGATAAATTTTCCCGTCTTTATCCCTACAGCGCCTTATCTTTGCCGCTTCATCTTTTGCGGTGGTATTATACTCGTCCGGTTCAGCAAGTGTGAAAGGACCCTCTTTGATGACATCCCGCATCAGCTTCACAATTTTGGATGCATCTTTCACCTGCGCTGTGCGTATAAGGATTTTCTTTTTATCTTTTGTGATCTTTTCCTGAGGAGTTATTGTACCCATTATGTAAGCATTCTTAAATTTTCAGATATGTTATTTGATAAGCGCCATCTTCCCTGAAGATGTATAAACTTTCTTGGAGCCCTCGGTATATTCTGCTATAATTTTGTAGAAGTATATTCCTGAAGCGAGTCCGCTGCCATTGAACGTAACTGTGCGGCTGCCGGTTCTTACAAATTCATCCACAAGTGTGCTAACAAGTTTGCCGGAGGAATCATATACCTTCAGCTTAACATAACTGTCTTTCCTTACACTGTATGTGACATTGGTATTTGGATTAAACGGATTGGGATAATTTGTGCCCAATGAGAACTCATAAAATATCCCGGGTGTATCACCGGTCAGAGGAAAATTTGTTCTGAACACGTACAGTCCGGTATTCCTATCAGAAGCGATAATTTTTTCTGTGGGGAAAATATAAGGTCCCCAGCATCCTTCAAACAGGAAGTCATTGTTCTGAGGGTAAGTATCGTAATATGCAGCTTCAACAGGGGCGAACGGATTGCGAACATCAATTACCCGAAGCCCTGCGGTATAATGCGCGGCAAAGAGAAAATTTCCGTACAGCTCAACATTATGTATAATTGATGTGGTTATCCCCGGCGGATGCCACTCGGCAGTTTTGATGACGTTATTCAGATCGCTGATATCCCATATCTTAAGCAGCCTTGGGTTCCCGCCGATCTCATCGGTAACATAGGCAATTCGCCTGTTCTCAGAAATAGCAATATTATGCGGACCCGGCTGCGGAAGGTTCTGCCAGCTTGCGATAGTAACAAGGTTATCCTTATCCCTCGCATCTATCACAGAAATTGTGCCGGGAGGGGAGTATATATTACATGCGAAAATTGTGTCGTTGATTATGCGGGAATCATGCACAACGGCCTCTTCCCATTCACCGCGCTTCACCGGATTAACCGGGTCTGCTGTCAGATCTAGCACGAACAAGCCGCCAATATTATAGTCGCCGGCGTTAATATAGAGGTAGGGGCCTGATTGTGATATTGTATGCCCCATATTGAATCCGGGAAAATACAAAGTATTTACCAACCGCACAGAATCCGGAAGATACTGAAGATCTATTATCTGCAGGCCGCTTGGGATACCATCAGCGACTACATATGCGTAGCTGCCGTAAACTTTCATTTCCCTGCAGCATGTAGCCTGGTCAAGACCGGGCAGATACGCCGCTTCATAAATATTATTCGTATCGCTGATATCAATGAACGCCGTCCCTTTAGCGCAGCCAAGTATTGCATATTCCTTTCCCTGTGGTGATGTATATCCCCAGCATGCAGAGTACTGTCCGTCAGCCGAATGTAAATTCAGGTTAGCAAGCAATCGCATATTGGAAGATTGCTGCGCTGCGGCAGGCAATGTGAAAAGTAGTAGTATTAAAGTTATAACAAGCTTCATTGGCTGTATAAATTCATAACAATATTTTAACAATTATTGTTAACACAAAAACATTATGTTATATTTGTTAAACCAATCTGAAAAAGGAGGACAAATTGAAATACCTGTTCATATTGACTTCTGTTTTACTCCTCAATTTAACACAAAATTACTCTCAATTAAAGGAAGGTAATCATCTTCTGGGGGCTTCACTTGGATTTTCGAGCAAGTCTTCCAACATCATATTAGGCGCTAATTATGAATATGAACTGCCGCAGGCGGGCATTGGAATTTTCGGCATAGGTGCAATTTCCAGGTATTGGACGTATTCGGAAGAGATCCTTAATAACAAAGGGAAGCTTAAATATACTAATTTTACTTTGGGAGGGCAGCTCAATTATAATTTTAACCTGATATCCGGCGGTAAATTCGTACCCTTTGTTGGATTAGTGCTGGGATATAACAATGTCAGTTCAAAATATACATCATATGATAACAGCGCTTTAATAGGTTATGACCAAACTTACAAGAGCGGGCTATTTATGTGGGGGCAAGCGGGTTTCAGATTCTTCTTTTCTCCAAAGGCGGCGGGGGTGGTAAGGCTTGGACTTGGCAACTTTGACCTGAGCACAATTGAAGCCGGATTTGATTATAAATTCTGACAACAGCAAACGCGGCTGAACTTATTGCTTTTTGGAATTGTTAATCAGTAAAATGGCATCTCACTTTCGGAATGTTAATTGACGTATAATAGTTTAGTTATACATTGAAAATTTAAATAAATATGAAAAAGATAATATTATTTACTTTGATAATTGCAGCCCTTGGCTTCAGCAGAACATACTCACAGATCAGCCTTAAAATAGGTCCGCAGGTTGGACTGACATCGCCAACTGTTGATTACAGCGGAGATGTGAAGGATTTTTATAACGGCACAAAGTACGGTTTAAGATCCGGCCTGCATTACGGAGTAATAGGTAAAGTTCAGCTTGGGCCGTTGAATGGAAGGCTTTCTATCAGTTACGCATCATTGGATAATAATGGTAATGCGAATCCCGATCAGCCGAACAGTACGCTTGAAATAAAGAACAATATTTTCATGCTTACTCTTGGCACGGAATTCGGTTTTGGCATTCCGTTCAGTCCAGTGAAGCCCTATGCAGGCATTGACCTGCTTTTTACCACAATCAGCGGTACCTACAATTTTCAGGGCACTGCAGAAGTAACATCGGGAGAAAAAAGTATAAAGTCAGCCTCTAGAACAGGTCTTGGTTTTTCAATCGGAACAGAGGTAGGATTCGGAAGAAGCTTTGTGCTTGACCTCAGCTTAAGGTATAACCTCATCAACCTGTTCGGGAAAAGTTATGACGGCGTAACAAATTCAAATGACAGAAATGATGCATATACAAATCTGAATGACGCCGCTGATCCGAACTTCAGCGCGGGTAACTCTAAACACCCGATCGGCAACAGCAGGTCGATAGCAACCATACAATTCAACGCCGGGTTGCTTTTCGGATTCTAAAGTTTTTTTGGTATATTAGTATATCCAAACTAACAAAAAATCCATATTTATATG
>WBZT01002523.1_pt1 | contig 12633 bp, 4 predicted proteins | sample 5204241 | NCBI WGS metagenome assembly WBZT01 (sample SAMN12344358, study PRJNA552823) | activated sludge metagenome | biome: Activated sludge suspended growth; feature: Nitrification reactor; material: Wastewater; isolation source: activated sludge from nitrification reactor of wastewater treatment... | reverse complement strand
GCCGGAGCACCTGCTCGGGACGGACCGGGAACGGCAGCCGCCAGCGCTGCGCCAGGACGGCGGCGGCGTGCGCCGGCCCGAGTGGCACGTACAGCACGGCACAGCTCCGTCCGAGCGCTCGAGCGCATTCGTGGATCACCTCGCTCAGTGGCAGCGCCTCCGGGCCGCCCACCTCGTACTCACGGCGCGCTGCGACCGGCCGCTCGAGCGACGCGACGATCGCCGACACGAGATCGTCGACGTGCACGGGCTGCTGCAGCGTGCGGCCACCGAGCGGCGACGGCATGAGCGGAAAACGGTCGACCCACTCGAGCAGGCGCACCATGTTCCGGTCGCGCGGCGTGCCGTAGATCATGCTCGGGCGCAGGATCGTGTACGCGAGCGCCGACTCGCGCAGCGCGGTCTCCCCCGCGCGCTTTTTGTCCGCGCTCCGGCTCACGAGCTTCGTGTGCACACCGGCCGAACTGACGAACGCGCCGCGCTTCACTCCGGCGGCGAGCACCGCGGGCAGGAACGTGGGCACGAGCGCGAGGCCGGCGAGGTGCACCACCGCGTCGGCGCCGTCGAACGCTCCCGTGAGCGACTCCGGCGACTCGAGGTCGCCGCGCCGCACCTCGACGTGCGGAAGCGCGGCGAGCGCCGACGCGTCGCGACCGGGCCGCACGATCGCGAGCACGCGCGCGTTCCGCTGGCCGAGCACGGGCAGCAGGCGCGAAGCGACGAAGCCCAGCGCGCCCGTCACGGCGACGGTGCCCAGCGGAATGCGATCGTCGCTCATGCGCTCACGACCTCCGGGGACCGGACAGACGAACGCCCGCGTGGTGCGGATTCACGCGGGCGAAGAGACGCGAAGCTGGTAGCGCTACGGGGATTCGAACCCCGGTTTGATGGCTGAGAACCACCCGTCCTAGACCCCTAGACGATAGCGCCACGCGATCTGACGAGCGCTCGTCGCGCTCCTGAAGATGGCTGCCCGGCAAGGATTCGAACCTCGACTAACAGGGCCAGAACCTGTCGTGCTGCCGTTACACTACCGGGCAATGTCGGCGACGGAATCTACTCGCTCGGCCCCTGCAGCGCAAGTCGAACGCCCGACCGAGCGCGAATCGCTCATCCCGAGGTGGTCTCGCTCGCCGATTCGGCCTCCCATCGCGCGGCTGCGCGCTCGAGCCGCGAGCGTGTGAGCGCCTCGCCGAGAAGCGCCATCACCTCGAAGATGCCGGGCGCGATCGTGCGCCCCGTGAGCGCAACGCGCGCCAGGCCGATGAGCTCGCCCGCCTTCATGCCGAGTTCGGTCGCGAGGGCCCGCGTCGCCGCTTCGAGCGCCTCGAGCGTCCACGCCTCCCCCGTCGGCAAGTGCGACGCGAGCGCGCGCAGGCGTGGACCGGCCCCGGTCCGGCGCAGCAGGTCGTTCCACGCCGCGTCCTCGATCGCGAGATCCTCGTGCAGCGCGAAGCCGCCGTACACCTCCGCGTCCGCGAGCGTGCGAAGCCGGTCGCCGAGCGCGCGCACGAACGCCACGCGCCACTCCGGCGGCCTCGCCGCGAACGGCACGCCGCGCGCGGCGAGGAATTCCTCGACCCGCTTCACACGGTCGGCCTCGTCGAGACGCTTCAGGTGCTGCGCGTTCACCCACTCGAGCTTCTCGGTGTTGAAGATCGCGGGATTCGGGTTCACGCGCTCGAGCGCGAAGAGCCGCTCGAGATCGGCGAGCGTGAACACCTCCTGCTGCCCGTCGTATGCCCAGCCCAGCAGCGCGAGGAAGTTCACCATGCCCTCGGGCACGATGCCGAGGTCGCCGAACGCTTCGACCGACGTCGCCCCGTGCCGCTTGGAGAGCCGCTTGCCGTCCGGGCCGAGGATCATCGACGCGTGCGCGAACACCGGCGGCGTCGCACCCACCGCGGCGTAGATCAGCAGCTGCCGCGGCGTGTTCGAGATGTGATCGTCGCCTCGGATCACGTGCGTGATCGCCATCTCGACGTCGTCGACGACACACGCGAAGTTGTAGGTGGGCAGCCCGTCGGTGCGCACGAGCACGAAGTCGTCGAGCACGTCGTTGCGGAACGACACGCGGCCGCGCACGACGTCGTCCCACGCCGTCTCACCGCCCTCGGGCAGAGCGAAGCGCACGACGTGCGGCTGGCCCGCCGCGAGCCGCGACGCGTGCTCCTCCGCGGAGAGTCGGCGGCAGCGACCGTCGTAGCGCGGCTCGCCACCCTGCTCGGCCTGCGCCGCACGGCGCGCGGTCAGTTCCTCGGGCGTGCACCAGCAGCGGTACGCCGCACCCTGCTCGATCAGCTTCGCGGCCCAGCGGTCGTAGATCGCGCGCCGCTCGGTCTGCAGGTACGGGCCATGCGCGCCCCCCGCGCCGGGGCCCTCGTCCCACGCGAGTCCGAGCCAGCGCATCGCCTTCAGGATCGCGTCGACCGATTCCTCGCTCGAGCGCGCGGCGTCGGTGTCCTCGATGCGCAGCACGAACGTGCCGCCGTGGGCGCGGGCGTGGAGATAGTTGTACAGCGCGGTGCGGGCTCCCCCGACGTGCAGGTAGCCGGTGGGGCTCGGTGCGAAACGGACGCGCACGCTCATCGAAGCACTCTCCTGACGATGGGAATCCGAAGGGAGCGCCAACCTACGGAGCCGCGCGCGTGCCGGTCAAGCAAGCGAACGGGGCGGATCCGATCCGGATCCGCCCCGTCGATCGCACGCGTGCGGCTACTGAAGCACGATCAGCTTGCGCGTCACGCTCGCACCGCCCACGTCGAAGCGGGCGAAGTAGACGCCGCCTGCGACGGCGCGATGCGCCTCGTCGCGCAGGTCCCAGTGCTGCACGAAGCGCCCGGCCTTCGCGACGCCGGTGTCGATCGTGCGCACGCGGCGGCCGCCGAGGTCGTAGATCGACAGCGAGTACGTGCGACCCGCGAGCTCCGCCGGGATGCCGAACGACAGCTGCGTCGACCGCGTGGCGGGGTTCGGCGCCGCGGGCGCGAGTTCGAGACGGCCGACCGGCGGCGCGACGGCGGGGCCGTCGTCGACGCCGACGAACAGCGGCGCGTTGAAGAAGCCCGTGCGGCGGGCGTCGTGGTGGAACTGCGGCCACGGCGCCTGGCCGCTCGGCTGGAACGTGAAGTCGTAGTCCCAGACGTACAGGTTCTTGTCCCAGCCCTGCAGCACGATCTCGGTCTTGCCGTCGCGATCGATGTCGCCGACCGCAGCTGCGCCGCGCATCTCGCCCTGCAGCTGGACCGGGAAGCCGGGCAGCAGTTGTCCGGTCGCTCCGGAGAACGCGCTGAACACGCCGTTCTCGTCGCCGCACAGCACGTCGTTCCAGGTGTCGCCATCAATGTCGGCGACGACGGGGCTGCTCTCCGACGCGCCGCTCGTCTTGGTGCTGTAGCGCAGGCCGTACATGTGCGGCACCACGCCGGCGTTGCGACTGAAGCAGTACACGAAGCCGTTCGTCGACTGGAACACGATGTCGAGATAGCCGTCGTTGTCGAGATCGGCGATTGCCGGCGACGGCGTCTTGGACGTGCCCGCCGCCCGCACCCAGATCGGCCAGCCCGTGTGCGGCTGTCCGTTCGGCTCGATGACGTACAGCGAATCGCTCGTGGACGCGACGATGATCTCCGGCGTCGTGTCGCCGGGACCGTCGAGGTACGCGACGGCCGGCGATGCGGAGATCGGACCATGCAGGTTCACCGGGAAGCCGGGCACGCTGCTGCCGTCGTAGCGCCAGACGTTCAGCATGCCGTCGGTGCCGCCCCAGATGATGTCGTTCTTGCCGTCGCCGTCGATGTCGGCGATCGCGGGCGAGCCGTAGTTGTAGCCGTAGCCGCCGATCACCTTGAACACGCCGCGCGTCGCCGGATCGGAATCGCCGTTCAGCAACTCGGAGCCGTCCGCGTGCAGGGCGTAGAAGTTGAGCGCGTTCGAGCCGCAGACCAGTTCCATCTTGCCGTCACCGTCGAGGTCGCCGCACGCGACCGCGGTCCACATGCCCTGGGACACCGTGTACACCGGCCAGCCCGGACGCAGATCGCCGTTCTTGTCGAACACGTACACGCCCGCCGAATCCCAGCTCGCGCCGATGATCGACCAGCCCTGGCCGGGTTCGAGCGTCGCGATCGACGGACCCGCGGCGTAGTAGGAGCCGCGCGTGGTGAAGTCGCCGAGCGTCGTGCCCACGCCGTCCGCGTCGACCGGCGGCGTGCCGTCCGCGTGCAGCACGTAGAGGAAGTCCGAGCCCGTGGCGATGTCCATCTGCGACGTCGAGTAGACGTACTCGAGCGCCACGTTCGCGGGCGACGTGCGCGTGAGCGGCACCGGGAACACGGTGTGCGAGGGCGGATTCGTGCTGGTGCTCACGGACGCGGAGAGGACGGACTCGTTGCCCGACGAGTCGACCGACGACACCTGGTAGTAGTAGCGCGTCAGCGACAGCAGGTTCTCGTCCGCGAAGGTCGCCTCGCGGTCGGTCGGGATCGAGTTCACCTTCGTGTACGGACCGCCGGACGAGCTGCTGCGGTAGATGTTGTAGCCGTACAGGTCCGCTGCGGTCTGGTGCGTCCACGACAGCGTGATCCACGTGGCAGCGCCGGCACCGATGACCTTGGCCGGCGCACCCGGGAACACGAAGTCGATGCGCTGCGTGCCGAGCAGGCCGCGATCGTCGGAGACGATGAGATCGACCTTGGCGGACAACCCACTCAGGGTGAAGGTGATCGCGTCGCCCGCGACCTCCGTGCCCGGCGCGATGTCGCCGAACGCCGACGTGCTGTCGGTGATCGCGCACAGGCCGTCGTAGTTGCGTGCGACGAGCGTCACGCCGTGAGCGGTGCCGGTACCGCGGTTGCGCAGGCGGATGAAGTAGTTCGCCGTCTCGCCCACCGACGCGCGACCGTCACCGTTGCCCACCGTCTCGGTCTCGGAGTGCGAGAACGTGCGCAGGTCGGGAGCGTGCACGGTCAGCTGGAACGTCTCGCGGAACGAGTGCCCCGCTCCGTCGGTGATCGAGAGCACGAACGGCACTTCGCGCTGGTCGGCGAGCGTGTACGGGAAGGAAACGCGGTAGCCGCTCGGGGCGTTCGCGGTCGCGCCGGCGCCGATCGAGCCGTACGACACGCTGGCCGAGGAGATGGTCACCAGCGGGTCGGTCGTCGACAGCGTGGCCGCGACGCCCGTCGCGGTGCCCGTGCCCACGTTGCGCAGCGGCACGAGCACGTCGATGGTCTCGCCCGCGTCGACGGAGGCGTTGGAATCGCCCGAGCGCCCGCCCGTGTTGTCGTCGAGGACGGCGATCGGGCCTTCGACGATCGCCGGGCCGCTCGCGGCGCCGATCGCCATGGTCTGCTGCCAGGGCTTCGCGTTGTACGCCGTCACGGTGAGCGTGAACGTGCCCGCGGAGTCCGGGCGGAACGGCACGACGGCGTCGCCGCTCGCGTCGGTCAGCACGCTGGCGTAGTCGTCACCGGCGCGGTACGCGGTCACGCGCGCCCCGGCGAGCGGGCTGGCGCCCGACGCGACGTGCACCGTGAACTGCGAATCGGTCAGCGCCACCGCCGCGGGCGGCGTCACCGTGAGCGTCGACGGCTTGCCGAGCCACATGCGCAGTTCGGGGTCGCCGATCATGTTCAGCGTCATCTGCGTCCAGCGGTTCACGCCGTCGTAGCCCGAGTACGGCACCCACGCCAGCTTCTGGTTGGCCTGCAGCTGGCCCACCGCGCTGATCTGGTCCTCGAGGAACTCGCGGAAGAACTCGTACTGGTACGACTCGCCCGTGCTCGGGAAGTCGGCGCGCGTCGAGCCGACGTTCGTGACCGCGCCGCCGCTCGGGTTCGCGAGGAACGCCTCACCGATGCACGGGAAGTCGAAGGCGACCGAGTTGCAGTTGATCGCATACAGGTTGAAGAGCTTGTCGCCGTTGGCGAGCGCGAGCGCGTCGGCGTTGGTCATCGACACGTCGCCGAGTTCCATGACGTTGCGGTAGCCGTGGCCGACGTGCAGCACGAGCCCCGGCCCGGCGTCCATCGAGTCGAGGACCGCCACGCGTGACTCGGGCAGCACGCCCGCGCGCCAGGCCGCGTCGGTGTAGTTCTCGTAGAGCCGGATCAGGTGCAGTTCCGGGTGCTCGTCGATGAGCGGCAGCAGCATCTCGGCGAGCACGCCACCGTCGAGCTGGATCGGATCGCCCGGATTCCACGGCTGCGGGAAGAGAACCTCGGCCGCGAACAGCCAGTTGTGCTCGTAGTCGGCGCGCGGGTTCTTCTCGTACTGGAGCGTCTTGTTGACGAACACCTGCGCGGCCGCCGGCGTCGAAACCGTCGCGCGACCGATGTACACCTCGGGCAGCAGGTCGCAGTTGTCGCCGAGGTTCGACGCGTTGACGTAGCCCTCGCCGAACAGGCTGTCGCCGTCCGCGTCCCAGTTGCCGTCGAGGCAGCCGAAGTACATGTCGGTGGCGATCGACTCGCCACCGTAGAACGTGGTGATGCCGAGCCGCGTCGGGATCACGTCCGTGTCGCCACCGAGCAGCGCCCATTTGGTGCCCCAGCGTGTGTAGCAGTCGCGCAGGAACAGGCGCACGCGCTCGGCGTCGTCGGCGGCCGAGGGGTACTGCGACTGGATGAACGACATCGTGCGCACGACCGCGGGTACGCCCGACTGCGTCTTCCAGTCGGCGAGTTGCTGGAACGTCGACTCCATCGCGTCGTTGGTCACGATCACGTAGGCGACCGGACTGCCGAGCAGCGACGGCACCTGCTGCGCCGCGAACGGCTGCGCGGGACGCGTGCCCCTCGCGTTCACCGACTGCAGCGTCGCGCCCAGCGCGCGCGTCGGGACACCGCTGGCCAGCCCGTCGTCCTCCCACTCCGGCACGATGCGCAGCCGCTCGAGCTTCGGCGAATCGTCGGGCTCGAGCGTCAGCCGCACGGACACGCGCGACACGACGCGTACTTCGCCGGTCGACGGCGTCCACTGCGTCGGGCTCACGCGCAGCATCGCCACGTTGTGGCCGCGCATGTCACCCTGTGCGCCGAACTCGACCACCCGGGCCGGCTGCGGCGCCACGGACGCGAAGACCGCCGCGTCCGGCTTCGAGCGCTCCACCGGTCCGAGTCCGGGAGCGGGCACGACCGCAGGCGCGACGCGCGCGGCCGACGCGACGACGCGCGTCTCGAGGCCGGTGATCTCGATCCCGGTCACCTTCATCCCGGGCGGCAGTTCGATGCGCTCCGAGAGCCACGGCAGGTCGGGAAGACCCGCACGCGTTTCGCGCTGCGCCCCGGCGAAGTCGACCGCCGTGTACCCGAGCCGCTCCCCGACGCGAAGTCGTGGCGAGTCGTAGCCGAACTGGCGGTCGATCGTGACGGTGGCCTGGGCGGCGGAGACCAGTCCGAGGACGAAAACGGCGACCATGGCGGTCGTGCGCAAACGCATGGGGACACCCCTCAGGTCAGTGGCGCGAAGCGAAGGGAGACGACGGATTGACCTGCGGCCCCCCCCACGCGGCGACGGCGGTCGGGACCACATGACGAAGAAGACCCGGCGCGTCGGTTGATCGCACCGGGAGGACTCGTGGTTGCCACCTTAACGATAGGGAACCGCCGCGAGCCGGGTCAACGACCGAAAGCGCATTTCGCCCGCGCCCCGGGCCGGGAGGCCCGGCCAGAGTGCGAGTCGGTGACGCGGGCCTCTCGTGGCCCGGCCGGCCCCGAGCCTGCCCCTCGGCGGGCCCGCGCCCGGCGCCCAACCGCACTTCAGAGTGCCGCGAACTCCGGGCCGGTGGCCGGGGTGAACGGCACCCGCAGCAGGGCCGCCTCGCGCCGGGCCCACACCCACGGCAGCCGGGCCAGCGGCAACGCCACGCGCTCCTCGGTGAGCCTCGCCTGGGCGGCCCCCGGATCGAGCGGTGGCTCGGGCGCGCCGGGCCCGAGCCACGGATCGAACTCCCGTGTCCGCCAGCCCGAGCGAAACGCCCCCACCGCCGGTCCGCGCAGCGGCATCACCAGCGTGGCGAGTTCCGCCGCCGCGCCGGGCAGCGGCGCCTGCGCCTCGAGCAACTGCACCTGCGCGGCCGTGGCCGCGAGCGGCGCCCCCTTCGCGGTCGGGCCTCGCAGCGCGCGGAGTTCCGCGTACAGCCCCAGCTCCGCCCACATGCCCTGCAGCGCGCGCGCCACTTCGGCGCCGGCGTCGTCGGCGTCGTACGCGAGCACGACGTGGAACGACGCGCCGAGATCACCGCGCGCGAGCCAACCGCGAAGCTCGCCGACGTCGAGCCGCGGGAAGTCGAAGGGCCCCGCTCCCTCGAGCCACGCGTCGTCCGCCTCGGCGCGCGCGCCCAGCGCCGCCAGCAGTTCCTCCCGGTTGATCCCGTGCGCGAGCGCGTGCCTCGCCTCGAGCTTCGTGGTGGGCGGCACGTCGGCGCGCAGCACGAGCAGCAGCCGCCGCGGCGGCGAAGCGTCGCGCCGCTCGAGCGCGTAGCCCGTGGGCAGCGACTGGCCGAGCAGTGTGGGCGCGAGCGGCCACACGATGTCGGCAGAGGCGTGACGCATCAGCGTGCGCGCGCGCGGCGCGCCGACCACGAAGCGCACGACGAGCGTGTCGGCGAGTGCGCGACGGGGCGCGAGCGAATCGGCGCGCACGACGACGAGCCCGCGCACCGGATCGGACGACGCCACGCGGTAGGGCCCGATGCCGATCGCGTCGGACCACGCCGAAACGTCGCGCCGCTTCCACGGCACGCCGACGCCGGGGCTCGCGAGCTTCTCGAGCAGGCGCGGATCCGCCTGCGCCAGGTGCAGGACGAGCGTGCGCGCGTCGGGCGTCTCGATGCCGAGTTCGGGAAGCGGCCTGCCGGCGCGCACGCGGTCGACCCCGCGCACCGCGCCGAGCAACCACGCGCGCGTCGCGTGGTCCTCGCGCGCCAGGCCGGCCTCCAGCGCCGCACGCCAGTCGTCGGCGGTCACCGGCGCGCCGTCGGTGAAGCGCAGGTCCGGCCTGAGCCGCACGGTCCAGGTGAGGCCGTCGGGCGCGACGCTCGCCGTCTCGGCCGCGGCGTACCGCAGGGCGCCCGTGGAATCGCGCTCGACGAGACCGCGCGAGAGCAGCCGTTCGAGCGCGACGCGCAGGGCGTCGGGCGGGCCATCCGGATCGAAGGCGGGACTCGTGTGGCCCACGACCCAGTGGAGCGTGACGCGGGCGACCGGGACGGGGCGCGAACACCCGGTGAGCGCGAGGAGCGAAACGACGAGAACGAAAGCGAGCGTGCGGACCGAGGAATGGGACATGGCCGCGCAGTCTAGGCGTTTTGCCTCCGTGCGGCATGCGGCCCGGCGCGCACGGCGCGATCGCGTGCGCCGTGTGCGCGACCGTGGCTGCGCGTTCGCGCGGTGCACGCCGCGTGCGGGCCGTGCGTCCGCGGCGCCGCGTGCGCGCCGTGCACACCGCGCGCGCGCCGCGTGCACAGCCGCGTGCCGCGCCGTTGCCGCGCGCCGGCACGGCGGCTATCGTGCCCGCATGATGTCCCCGATCGCTTCCCCGTCGCGCATCGCGCGTGCGCAGGCCGCGCTCGCCGCCACCGGCGCCGACTGGCTGCTGGTGCCCGCGTCCTCCGACTTCCGCTGGCTCACCGGGGCGAGCGCGCGCGTCACGGAGCGCCTCGTCGCGCTGCTCGTCCCCGCCTCGGGAGCGCCGTTCCTCGTCTCGCCGCGCCTCGAGGCCGGCCCGCTCGCGGAAGCGTGTCCCGCGATCGAGATGGTGGTGTGGGACGAGCACGAGGATCCGCTCGCGCGGCTCGTCGCACGCGCGTCGCTGCGATCTGCGCACACGCTGCTCGTCGGCGAGGGGCTGCGCGTGCCGCACGTGCTGCGGCTCGCGACGCTCGCGAGCTGCCTGCCCGCGGCCGACGTGCTCGCGCCGCTGCGCGCGGTCAAGGATGCGGCCGAGCTCGACGTGCTCGCCGAAGCGGCCGCGCACGCCGATCTCGTCGTCGAGGAAGCGGCCGACCATGCGCGCCCCGGCATGACCGAACGCGAACTCGCGCGCTTCGTGATCGACCGCTTCTCCGCGCTCGGCGACACCGACCCGTGGGTGATCGTCGCGTCGGGCCCGAACTCCGCGAGCCCGCATCACGAGAGCTCCGAGCGTGCGATCCGCGACGGCGAGGTGCTGCTGCTCGACCTCGGCGCGTTCACGTGCGGCTACGGCTCCGACATCACGCGCACGTTCTTCCTCGGCGAGCCGCCGCGGAACGTGCACCGCGTGTTCGAGGTCGTGAACCAGGCGCGCGCGGCGGGCATCGCGGCGGCGCGCACCGGCGCGACCGCCGAATCCGTGGATGCGGCCGCGCGCAGCGTGATCGAGAGCGCGGGGCTCGGCGAACACTTCACGCACCGCACCGGACACGGCCTCGGACTCGAGATCCACGAGACGCCCTACCTCGTGAAGGGCAACACCGCGCCCCTCGCGGCGGGCCACGTGCACAGCGTCGAGCCCGGCGTCTACCTGCCCGGGCGCTTCGGCGTGCGCATCGAGGACATCGTCGTCGTCGAGGATCGCGGCGCCCGCCGGCTCAACCACGCGCCGATCGACCTGCGGCCGCGCCGGAACCGCGCGTGAGCGCGACGCGCCCGGCGGCGATGCCGGCCGCCGACGCGGTCCTCGAGGGTCTCAACGACGAGCAGCGCGCGGCCGTCTCGCACGGCGAGGGCCCGCTGCTGATCGTCGCCGGAGCCGGCACCGGCAAGACGCAGGTCATCACGCGACGCGTCGCGTGGCTGATCGCGAGCAAGCGCGCGAAGCCGGACGAGATCCTCGCGCTCACCTTCACCGACAAAGCCGCGGCCGAGATGGAAGCCCGGATCGACCAGCTCGTGCCCTACGGTTTCGTCGGCGCGACGATCGCGACGTTCAACGCCTTCTGCGACCGGCTCGTGCGCGAGCACGCGGTCGAGCTCGGGCTCACGAGCCAGCTCCGCGTCGAGTCGCAGGCGGAGATCCTCGTGTTCCTGCGCGAGCGTCTCTTCGAGCTCGGCCTGAAGCGCTACCTGCCGCTCGGCAATCCCGACGCGCACCTGCGCTCGCTCGCCGCCGTGTTCGACCGCGCGCGCAACGAGGACGTTTCGCCCGCGCAGTACCTCGCGTTCGCGAACGCGCTGGTGGCCGAGGCCGCGGCGAGTGGCGATCCCGAGCGCGCCGACCGCGCCGCGGCCGAAATCGAGAAGGCGCGCGCGTACGAAGTGTACGAGCGCATGCTGCTGCAGGCGGGCCGTGTCGACTTCGGTTCGCAGATCGGGCTCGCGCTCCGGCTGCTGCGCGAGCGGCCGTGGCTGCTCGCCGAGACGCAGGGCCGCTTCCGCTGGCTGCTCGTCGACGAGTTCCAGGACACGAACCACGTGCAGTTCGAGCTGGTGCGGCTGCTCGCGGCGCGCCACCGCAACGTGACGGTCGTCGGCGACGACGACCAGAGCATCTACCGCTTCCGCGGCGCGAAGGTCGAGAACCTGACGGAGTTCCTCGACGCCTTCCCCGGCACGCGCGAGGTGCTGCTCAAGCGCAACTACCGCTCGGGGCAGTCCATCCTCGACCACGCGCACCGGCTCGTGAAGCACAACGATCCCGACCGGCTCGAGTCGCGGCGCGGCTACGACAAGCGCCTGCTCGCGGAACGCGTGGACGAATCCGGCGCGCGATTCGAGGGCGTTGTCGAGCACCGCGCGTTCCAGACCGCGAGCGACCAGGCCGACATCGTCGCGGGCGAGATCGCCGACGCGGTGGCGTCGGGCACGGCGCGCGCGGGCGACTTCGCAGTGCTGGCGCGCGCGCACAACCACCTCGACGGCGTCGCGCTGGCCCTCAAGGCGCGCGGCGTGCGCTTTCGGCGTGTCGGCATGCGGGGCCTGTACACGCGGCCCGAGGTGCTCGCGTGCCTGAACGCGTTGCGCTCGGTCGCCGATCCGGACGACGGCGCGTCCGTCTACATGGTGCTCGGTGATCCGCTCTTCGGCGCCGACCCGGTCGACCTCGCGCGACTCGGCGCCGAGGCGAAGAAGTCGCACCGTGGCCTGCTGCGCGTCGCCCGGCACGCCGCCGAGCACGACGACACGCTCGCCGACGCGACGCGCGCGGCCGTGCGTCGCTTCGCCGACGTGCACCGGCAGCTCGCCACGCTCGCGGTGAACCGCCCGACGTCGGAGGTGCTGTACGCGTTCGTGCAGGCGAGCGGCATGCTCGACGCGCTCGTGGCCGACGAGAGCGCCGAGAACCTCGAGCGCGCACAGAACCTCAACAAGCTCTTCGGCATCGTGTCGCGCGTCGGCCCGTTGCTGCGCCGCGATCGCGTCGACCAGTTCATCCCCCATCTCGACCTGCTGATCGAGATGGGCGACGACCCGGCGGCGGCGGAACTCGATGCCGACGAGGATGTCGTGAGCCTGCTGACCGCGCACGGCGCGAAGGGGCTCGAGTACCCCGTCGTCTACCTCGTCGACCTCTCGCAGCAGCGGTTCCCGCAGTACCCCAAGGGCGACTCGCTGCCCTTCCCCGCCGAGCTGCGGCACGCGCCCGGGGACGAGAAGGAGGAGCACTACCGCGAGGAGCGACGGCTCTTCTACGTGGGCATGACGCGCGCGC
>WBZT01001968.1_pt2 | contig 12636 bp, 8 predicted proteins | sample 5204241 | NCBI WGS metagenome assembly WBZT01 (sample SAMN12344358, study PRJNA552823) | activated sludge metagenome | biome: Activated sludge suspended growth; feature: Nitrification reactor; material: Wastewater; isolation source: activated sludge from nitrification reactor of wastewater treatment... | reverse complement strand
TAGCTTCAATGGGGACAGTTCTAACTTTGCAATTGAGTATCTCATCCTCCAGTAACAAATCGGGTTGTACTGTATCTACCGGTACTAGCAATTGGGCTTGTGATACACAATGATTGAGCCCTTCGACCTGAAATTGATATATACCACCATTGGATGTAATTATTTGATTGCTTGCAACGAAGTTATTATCGGGTAAAGTCCAGCTGCCAACCAGATTTATTGGCTGGACAATTGCAGACAGTGTAATGCTTTTCTTCAGACAATTAATGGTATCTCCCTGGACGATTAGCGTTGGTCTGATGGTGTCTATGCGGATATCAACAAAATGGCTTTGTACACAATAATTGTTTGCCTCTACCGTCAAAAAATACCTTCCGGGCGTACTGATTGTGGGACTTGGATTTGTACTAACAAAATTGTTTGGGCCTGTCCATTGTAACATCCTAACTCCATTCGATTGTATGAAAGATGAAAGGTTCAGAGACAATTTTTTACAATTAAAAGTATCTTCTGTCAAGATAATTTTTGGAGATATGGTATCGGAAATAATTTCCAGGCTTGCTACTGTTTCGCAGAATTCCGGAGAAGTTATTTTGATGGTATAAATCCCGGGGAGACTTGTGCTTATGGTTGAATCACTGGATGTAAAATTAGCAGGCCCTGTCCAATGAAAAAGTATGCTGTCTCTTGTACTTCGAGCAGAAATTGTCGCTACTGTGCGTTTGCAATTTAATGTATCGAATTGAATGCTTAGATCCGGTTTCCGGATATCCTGACTGAGATTTATGCTGACAGAATCTTTACAACCATTGGGATTGGTTACTATCAAATTGTATTTTCCGGCACTTTTGACGGAAGGATTTTTTTGAGTACTTGTAAAATTGTTTGGACCTTTCCACAAAAACAATGCGCCAGGCTGATCTGCATTGGCGAAAAGAATACTGCTGTCTTTTTTGCAATTCAAAGTATCATCCTTGGATTGTATGATGGGCTTCATCTTATCTTGACTAATATGAATAAGTGCAGTGGATTGGCAACCATTAGGAAGTCCAGCCATTACCGTGTAATCACCCGGTAGATGGACAAAAGGATTTTTACTATTGCTGATGAATCCGTTATTTGAACTCCAGGAATATGCAGATTTAAAGGAGTCTGATAGCTTTAATTGAAGACTATCTTGAAGACAGGTCAAAGTATCATCTTGTGTAGAAAGTATTGGATGAAGCGTATCTATGTTAATTTGAATAACGGTTTCGGTAATACAATAATTAAGACCGGTGAGTTTCAAGGTGTAAATTCCTGCATTTTTTACCAAGTTGCTATCCTTTGAAGAAAGATAACCATTGGGTCCGCTCCATTTTAAATCAACCAAAGGAGAAAGAATTCCTGAATACAATAAGGCCGTTTGTTTGGTGCAATTGATGGAATCGGTATATGGACGGACAGCAAGTTTTGAGGTATCTGCGAGTATATCAACTTGAAGCGTGTCTTGGCAAAAATTATCTGCCATAGCAATGAATTGATAGCGACCGGGGGATTTGGTCAAAATGTGTAAGGAATCAATCTGTTTGAAATTATAAGTAGATTGCCAATTCGTTCCGATGAGTTTGCGATTGGAAAAAACCAAAATATTTGCACTGTCGCTTAAACAATTTATTGTATCAGCATGATGAGAAAGCAAAGGAGCTGACTTATCTTTTTGAATTCGGACGGAATCAAATTTTATGCAGGCAAGCGGGGTCGTAACTTTTAGAATATACAATCCGCTATCCAGCGTGTTTATACTATCTTTTGCAACATGAAAGCCTTTTGGACCAAACCATTCCAAGCTTGAATTTTTTATCGAAGAAGTTCCAATAAGAATGGCGGTATCGGATTTGCAATTGATGTTGTTGGATAGTATGTTCAAAGTTGGAAGATCTCCACTTTCAAATACATTGATGGATTTGATGGTCTTACAATTGAATTCGTCAACAATTGTAACCGTATAAGTGCCACCGTGATGAACGATAGCGTGTTGTTCGTTGGAAACGTATCCCTTAGGACCTTCCCAAAAATAATTCAGAGGATTTACCGACGAATTGGTGAAAATGATTACAGAATCATTGTTACATCCAATAGAATCTAAAACCGAGACCGTTAGATCTGGTTTTTTGATGTTGCCCATTACTTCAACAAAAGCTTTTTTACAACATCCGGGCAAGTCAGAACAGATGGTCAGTTCATAGGTACCGGGGCCTTCAACGGTGGGTTCCAGGGTCTTCTCTCCGGAGATTATTTTTCCATTGGAAGTGGTCCATAGATAAGTCCAGTTTTTACCTTGCGAAGATCCCTTGGCATTCAATTTTATTTGAGGTTGATCGCAATTAACAATTTCTGGATCTAAAATTGAGACAACAATCTCTTCCACTTCCACCATCATGGTATCTTTGACCTCGCAGATTTTTTGAAAACCTATATCATCAATTGCAAAATCATTTCCACCGGTATTGGTATTTTCATTGAGGATGCAGATGTCTGCAGCAGTATTTGAACCGGAATTCCAAACGACTTCATATTTCTCCCATGCACAGGTTGAACCACTTGAAAAAAACGGTGGACCAATACTGCTTCCATTAATATTGAACTGTAATATGGGTGGAGAAGCACTAACCACTGAAGTAACCCAACAGGTAAATACATAATCCATATTTGGAATGACAGGAATGGTCTGACACCATACATTTTGAAATGCCGGTGCACCATTTAATACCATCATTAAGCCAGAACCGGAAGTATGATCTTTGCAGGGAGCAAAACCAGTATGGCCTAATTGAGGATTATTGATTACATCGTAGGTTCCTTCACAATCGAGATAACCGGCTCCATAACAGGACATGGTTCCAACAACATAATCGGTAGAAAATCCAGTCTTACCGGATTCAAAATTTCCATTGACAACCAGATTCAAACCTGAATACCCTTTGGCCGTTAGAATGTATTCCATATTGGAATTAATGGTAACCTTAGTCGTTGGATTTTTAGGGTCTGCCAGACCGGTAGTTGGTTCCCAATAGATTTCTTTAACCTGCCCAACGACCTTTCCAGCCATCATTTTCATATCCCCAGCATTGCAGACTTTAATATCCGGGCCGGCATTGACGGTGAAGTTACATTGTGATAAAATCTTATAACAAAAAGTGTTGAATATATAAATAAATAAAAATATATATTTTTTCAAAAGTAATTTTTTCCAAAAATAAGGATTTTGCAATCAATGTTATAATTTTATTTAAGATGTGATGATTACTGACTGTAATATTCATTCTTTTAATATTAATAATTGGATGAAGTAATATCATGATTTATTTTAATACAAATTATTATGAATATTTGAATTCGCTATTTTCTTCAGATTGAAATTTTTTTCAATGAGTATAATTTAATATTTGTCAAAAAATGGACTTTTTCAAGAGTCTACCATTCAATAAAGAATCGAATGAATAATCACGTAGAATTAATAGAAATACCTTAGGAATATGCTCACCATAGATGTTTCACAATTGTGTGAAAATCATGCAGAACAATGTAATAATTGGAAGGTCCAATAATGGAAAATCAAGTAAGTTTATAAAGTTGTATTTTTGCGATTAAATGTTTCCACGATACGATGTAATTGTAGTTGGCGCCGGGCATGCGGGATGTGAGGCTGCAGGGGCTGCAGCCAATATGGGTTGTAAGGTGCTTCTCGTTACCATGAACATGCAGACCATTGCTCAGATGTCTTGTAATCCTGCAATGGGTGGTGTGGCGAAGGGTCAAATCGTTCGGGAGATAGACGCGCTTGGAGGGTATTCCGGAATAGTTACCGATACAACCATGGTTCAATTCAGGATGCTCAATCTTTCAAAAGGTCCTGCCATGTGGAGTCCAAGAGCCCAGAGTGATAGAATGCTTTTTGCCAGAAAGTGGAGAAATATCTTAGAAGATCATCCGAATATTGATTTCTGGCAGGACATGGTTGGAGGTCTTCTGATTCATGGGGATAAGGTGGATGGCGTTCGAACATCTATGGGTTTGGACATTCATTCGGATGCAGTGATTTTAACCAATGGTACCTTTCTCAATGGAATTATTCACATTGGGGAAAAACAATTTGGGGGTGGAAGGGCCGGAGAATCCCCTGCTAAAGGGATTACCGACCAGTTGGTACAACTTGGTTTTGAAGCAGGAAGGATGAAAACCGGGACCCCTCCAAGATTGGATGGAAGAAGTATTGATTACAGTCGGACCGAAACACAATACGGGGATCAAAATATTAGCAGATTCAGTTTTACAAGAACGGAATTACCGACAAGGCAGCTGCCTTGCTATATAAGCTATACGAATACAGAAGTTCATGATATATTGCGAACAGGCTTCGACAGGAGCCCTATGTTTGCAGGGAGGATCCAAGGACTGGGACCCCGTTATTGTCCATCCATTGAAGATAAAATTGATCGTTTTTCAGAAAGAGACCGGCACCAGCTTTTTATTGAACCGGAAGGATGGGATACCCATGAAATCTATCTAAATGGATTTTCATCTTCGCTTCCGGAGGAAGTTCAGTTTAAAGCTTTAAGAAAAATTCCCGGTCTCGAAAATGTCAAAATGTTCAGGCCCGGATATGCCATTGAATACGATTATTTTCCACCTACACAACTTCAATTAAGTCTGGAAACGCACCTGATTAAAAATCTATTTTTCGCCGGTCAAATCAATGGAACGACTGGATATGAAGAAGCAGCATGTCAGGGCCTGATAGCCGGAATTAATGCCGCCAGGAGGATCAAAGATGAAGAATCCTTGGTTCTTAAAAGATCGGATGCCTACATCGGGGTGCTGTTGGATGATCTGGTGAATAAAGGCACTGAAGAACCATATAGAATGTTTACTTCAAGAGCAGAGTATAGGATACTTCTTCGACAAGATAATGCAGATTTTCGCCTTACTCCGATTGCCGAGCGTTTAGGAATGCTTGGCATTGAGGAACGATTGACAAGATTGAAATTCAAAAAAGACGCTTTTGAAAGCTTAATTAAATTTCTGGATTCGAATTTTATCGCGCCGGAAGAAATAAACAAGCATCTGGTAGAAATCGGGTCTTCTCCATTGGAATCCAAAACCCGAATCTCCCAAATTCTGTCACGACCTGATGTGCATCTGAATGATTTAATTAGATATCATACCGGACTATCTGAGGCTACTAAGCTTATGGATGAGGAATGTTTGTTGAGTGTTCAGATTCATGTCAAGTACGAAGGGTATGTTCGCAAAGAACAGGAAATGGTAGATAAGATGCTTAGACTGGAATCTGTAAAGATTCAACAAGGTTATAATTATCATCAACTGACGGCTTTGTCCAACGAAGCCAAAAACAAATTATCCAAAATCAAACCAGCTACCATCGGGCAGGCCAGCCGAATCAGCGGTGTCTCTCCGGCGGATATTTCGGTGCTGTTGGTGCATATGGGGAGATAAGCAGTAAAGGGTCTCTCAATTCATTTCTTTAGTTGATACTTTTTCCCCAGAAATATTACCTTTGCCACCCCGATTCAGGGCGTTTAGCTCAGTTGGTTCAGAGCACTACCTCGACAAGGTAGGGGTCGGCAGTTCGAGCCTGCCAACGCCCACATTTTTCAATAGTAAATAGTATAACTATAAACTATGATCTATGAATGATGAACTGGGACAAGTACAAATACTTCATCCTGAATTTCTTCAAAATTCGAGGATCTGTGATCCCGAAATCCTTCGTATTTCGAGGATCTTCGATAATTCATAATTCATAATTCATAATTCATAGTTCATAATTCATATTTCATTGCTCAGTTTAAAGATTTCATTACAAATAACCTCTGTCGTATATTCCCAACTGAATTGCTGCCGATGCTCATGGCCTTGTTGAATTCTTTCAACAACATTTTTATCCCAAATAAATTCAATCATTGCGTGGGCAATGGATTCGTCATCATGCGGATTGAAAAGGTACGCTCCAGGTCCTGCTACTTCGGGTAGAGAATATGCATTAGAACAAAGTACAGGCACTTCACAAGACAATGCTTCCAAGACCGGTACGCCAAATCCTTCCAAAAAAGAGGGTGCAATGGCTGCTGCGGCTGCACCGGTTATCTTTGCCAGTTCGTCAGATTCAATATGCTCCAGAAATACAATCTCTTCTTTAAACGAGGACTGTTTATATGCATCCTCCATTTCTTTCGTCATCCATGCCTTACGGCCTACAATCAACAAGTAAAAAGCACTTCCGGTCTGTCTTTTGAAAATTTGAAATGCACGGATTAAGCCATCTACATTTTTGCGGGGATGAAGCGCCCCTACAAACAAGAAATAAGGGTACCCACAGGAATATTTTTTTCTTGTTTTTTCAATTTCTTCTGGAATTAATTTTAAAAAGAACTCCCGTACGCCATTGTAGCACACATCAATTTTGGAGGAAGGTATATCATAGTGCTTTACAATATCATGCTTGGTAGATTCGGATACGGCAAAAACATGCCTGGCCTTTTGGAGATAGCGTGGAACAAAAAATTTGTAATAGGCGGAAACAAGCCAATTGAGTTGCTTTGGAAAGTGAAGAAAGGCAAGATCATGCAGCACTAAAAATTGGGGTATCTCTGACTTTAGCGAGCAATATCCATCCATGCTGATAAATAGGTCCACCTTATGTTTTTTTAATGCAGACGGAAGAGCCCATTCAAACCAAAAATACCAGAGGACTGGATGTCTTGCGGGCGGCCAAATCATCACTGCCTCCACATTGACACCATAGATAAATTCTTTCGAATAAGGTCTATCAAAAAATAATACAAACTGATGTTGTGGATAAAGAACAACCATTCGACGAATGATTTCATTACAAAACCATCCAATACCTTCCAGTCTTCCCTTCAGGAGAAATCTTGCGTTTATTCCAATCTTCATCAATCAAGCATATAGCGCCTAAGCCGAGTACATTGTACATTTGCCATTTGAACAAAGATAGCATTTTGCATACATCAGATGTCTTAATTATCGGTACTGGAATTGCAGGCTTAAGTACCGCCATTCATCTGGCACTTAGACGAAGCGATCTGAAGATTACGCTTGTATCCAAGACCAGAAAGGAAGAATGCAATACCCGATACGCGCAGGGTGGCATTGCTGCCGTTTGGGATCTGAAGGAAGATGATTTGAACAAACACATTGCAGATACCTTAGACGCTGGCGATGATCTTTGCGACGAGAAGGTCGTCCGAATGGTTATTGCGGAAGGACCAAAGAGGGTGAAGGAGCTTATTGACTGGGGTACAAGATTTGACAAAAGCTCCAATCAGGAATATGACCTGGCAAAGGAAGGCGGTCATTCCGAACACCGTATTCTGCACTACAAAGATCTTACAGGTGCAGAGATTGAAAGGGCATTGTTAGATAAAGTCCAATCTCTGGCGAATGTAGAGATTCTCGAACATTATTACGCCATAGATCTGCTTACCCAACACCATATGGGTTATAACATCACCCGCGTGATGGAGGACATTGAATGTTATGGTAGTTATCTTTTGAATCTTCAGAATCTTAAGGTTGAAACCCATCTCTCCAGAATTACTGTCTTAGCCACTGGAGGTTCCGGTCAGATTTACAAATCCACCACCAATCCTGTAATCGCAACCGGTGACGGAATTGCCATGATGTATCGAGCCAAAGGACATGTTGAAAACATGGAATTTGTTCAGTTTCACCCAACCTCATTGTACAACCTCACGGGAGAGAATCCCTGTTTTTTGATCAGCGAAGCCGTAAGGGGATTTGGTGCGGTGTTGAAGACAAGAAGTGGCGATGAATTCATGCATAAATATGATAGCAGACTTTCTTTGGCGCCCAGAGATATTGTAGCAAGGGCTATTGACTCTGAGATGAAAGCAAGTGGCGATGAATTCGTTTACCTGGATTGTCGTCATCTCGAGAAAGAACAATTTATGACTCATTTTCCAACCATCTATAACAAATGTAAATCCATTGGAATTGATCCTATGGAACAAATGATTCCGGTCGTTCCTGCGCAACATTACATGTGCGGTGGTATCCGGATCGACAATGTCGGAAAAACGAGCATTCGGAATCTTTATGCTTGCGGTGAATGTACCAGTTCCGGATTACATGGTGCCAACCGACTGGCCTCCAATTCTTTATTGGAAGGTGCTGTGTTCGGACAACGGGTAGCTGAGCATGTTGAATCTTCTATCGATTCTATTCAAATCAACGAAGCCATTCCGGAATGGGATGAAACTGGTACGAATGACCCCAAAGAGATGGTCTTGATCACGCAAAGTATCAAAGAACTCAAGGACATCATGTCTTACTATGTTGGCATTGTGCGGTCCAATGTCCGACTAAAACGTGCTATGGATAGATTACATCTTCTATATGCTGAAACGGAGGATTTGTATAATTCAACCACCCTGTCGCCTCAGCTTTGTGAGCTACGAAATCTCATTACCAATGGATATCTGGTAACCAGATCTGCCGGAATGAGAAAAGAAAGTAGGGGACTGCACTATACCACAGATTATCCTTCAAAGCATTCCTTTCTGCAAGATTCATTATTGTAATGATTCTGTGTTTCGCGATTTTTTATAGAAAGCCGTTAATTTTTGATTTATTTTCCTGGAAAAATATGCTGGGTCTCTTGAAGGAGCAGTGCTGGAATAAAAAATGTGATTTTTCCAGGTCTTAAAATTATTGATTCTATACACTGAAGGAAATGGCGATGGAAGAATGGTATTGTTTTTATCGCAGATCACCCAGGCTTCTAAAGATTGTGTTTTGGTCGATCCATTGCGTAGAATAAAAACTTCTTTACCCTCTTCCCTTCGGTCAATTGTTTTTTGCAATTGTTTATCTATAAAATTTTTTCCCAAAAATGAATTTGACTTCAATGCTACCCAATCGGAATCGGAAAAAAAATAAATTTTTGAAAACTTATATTGCTCATTAAAAAATTGGATCATATAATAATTAAAGGAATCTCTCTCAACAATAAGCTTGCTTATGGCTTTGGAAACTTTCCTCTTGTATTCATCATTGCCTTTATATAATTCATTTCTCAATGCATTTAACTTGTTTCGTTGGGAAGGCAATTGAATAAGGAGTTCTCCCTGATGTAGTTTTCCTATACATTCGATTGATCTAGCTTCTACACTAAGATCCTGAGCGAGGATATAATTCATTAAAAAGATGTTAAAACAAACCGGAATCAATACTTTTAAACTGCGGTACTTCATTACTTTGCGTGAGGTTTTGATTATATAACGGGGTCAAAACTCTTTTATTCGAAACAATTTTCAAATAAATTTTACAATAATGTCACAATATATTGATATTGAAGCTCTTAACCAACAAGTTGCGATCGAAAGTGCATTCATACAAGCCTTGATGGAATCGCATGACAGCGTTATTGTTGGTCAGAAACAAATGATGAACCGACTCCTGATTGGTTTATTAACCCGAGGGCATATCCTTCTGGAGGGATTACCCGGATTGGCAAAAACCCTTGCCATCAAGACACTGGCAGCATCTATTCACGCCAGTTTTAATCGAATTCAATTTACCCCTGATTTATTGCCGGCAGATATCATTGGTACGCAGATTTACAACCCTGCCCATCTTGACTTCAACATTCGAAAAGGTCCTATTTTTGCTAATTTCATTCTTGCAGATGAGATTAACCGTGCACCGGCAAAAGTACAATCAGCCTTGTTGGAAGCCATGCAGGAAAGACAGGTAACGATAGGCAAAGAAACCTTCAAATTAGAAGAACCATTTCTGGTGCTTGCAACCCAAAATCCCATTGAACAGGAAGGAACTTATCCATTACCTGAAGCTCAAATTGACCGATTTATGATGAAGGTTATGGTTGGTTATCCTACAATGGAGGAGGAACGCGCCATCCTCAGAAGGAATTTAGATGGCAGTATTCACCAAGAGGTAAAGGCAATCATACAACCCTCAGATATTCTTAAAGCCAGAAATGCGGTAGATAAAATTTATATGGATGCCCGAATTGAAAATTATATACTGAATCTAGTATTCGCTACCCGGAATCCGGCAGAATATAAATTGAAAGAATTAGTGCCTTTAATCAATTATGGAGCTTCACCCAGAGCGAGTATTTTTCTCGCCCAGGCAGCCAAAGCAAACGCATTTATACATCAGAGAGGTTTTGTGATTCCGGATGATGTTCAGCAGGTTGTCAAAGACATTTTGCGACATAGAATTGGCATTAGTTATGAAGCTGAAGCTGAAAGCATCAATCAGGATCAACTCATTTCAAATATATTATCCAAAGTCGAAGTTCCTTAGAAATATCGCGACTTGCGCATGGCTATGAAATTTCTTATCAGTATACTTCTGCTTACTTTACCGGGCTTTTCATCCATGATTGCTCAGGATAGTCTTAGATGGCAGGAAGTCAGGTCTTTGTTTGCTCAAAATGAAAGCGTTTGGTTTAATTACTACAAAGGATACGACAATATTGGAAATCAGTTTTTGCTCATTTTGGCAAACAATCAAAATACGGAAAAAGGAATTTTGTATCAGCTCAACCGTACCGAAAAATGGTCACTCGAAGGTCCATATCATATCTTGAAAAGTAAATACCTGATCACCCAAAATGAGTACAATATTTGGGGGAATGGAACTGCTGATAAAAAAGATAGCATTTGCAATCTTAAAATGATTTCGAAGGATCTAAAAAATTCTTATGACCTAAGATTAAGGCAGGTCAATAAAAACAATTTTCATTTGTCAGAATGTCCATACAATTTAATTTATAAAGTTTATGGATCAGATTCGAATTCTTTGTCTTTTCAATATCAGACCTTTGAAGATGGTGTGGTACACGGATACCTATACAATGCATTGGATAGTTCCGTAAAATTTGTTTCCGGACTTTGTAAAGATCCTACCTGTAAGTCAATGGAACTTGTGGCTTTCTCAACCAATAATTGGGCAAAGGAAAGCCTGCAACTAAAATTTTTAAATGATGGAGAGCTTCAAATTCTTTTTGAAGATAAATCTTTTAAAAAGCTAAAACAAGTTAAACAAATGGGTTTCAGCTGCCGATCTTATTTTAATCCCAACAGAACAATACAGGCGCGTTATCTGGCACTGGATCAAAGATCCTATCAAAAATGGGTACAGGAGTTTATTCAAAATTGGATCAACTCATCTGTAAGCAAAAATCACACGGCTCTGGATTCTACAGCCAACAACAAGTTGAATTTCGACGTGGCATGGAGCAATAATTATTTTCTGAGCGGTAGTTTTTTCTGGAATGAATCCGGATACAGACAATTGATCCACTATCCCTTTAACTTCAATTTAAAATCCGGTGAAATCATTCAACTTTCGGATTTATTTGAAAAAAATTCCGACTACAAATATTTTATCAAACAATATATTGATTCTACCAAGCAAATCCTATCCACCAGGCTGAATAAAAAATCTTCAGAATTTGTAGAAAAAGATCCTTTCAATTACTGGATTTTACTTCCAACCGGTATTTGTTTTTTTACGGAACTCCACCCTTTATATGGATTATATAGAATTTTGGTCCCCTATCGCAAATTGGATTATCTCTTGAGGAAAAATAGTTTTGTAAGAAAAATGAATTGACATGAGAGAGCAACAATTATTAAGTAAGGTCAGAAGAATCGAAATAAAGACAAAGGGTCTAAGTAAACATTTATTTTCCGGAGCATATCACAGTGTATTTAAGGGAAGAGGAATGTCCTTTTCAGAAGTCCGAGAATATAGTTATGGAGATGATGTTAGAAATATTGACTGGAATGTAACTGCAAGATCAGATCAACCATTTGTTAAAATCTATGAGGAGGAAAGAGAGCTAAGCATTGTCCTGATTATTGATATCAGTAAGTCAACTTTGTTTGGAAGTACCGAACAAAGCAAAGCCGATTGGATTGCAGAAATTGCATCGGTTCTGGCATTCTCAGCTTCCCAAAATCAGGATAAAGTTGGATTACTCTTATTCAGTGATAAGGTGCACTTATATATTCCGCCTAATAAAGGAAGACAACATATCCTGAGATTGATCCGAGAGATTTTATTTGAGAGAACGGATACCGGAATAACCAATCTCAAAAACTGTTTGGAATTTCTTAGAGGAACACTAAAGAAAAGAAGTGTGTGTTTTATTTTATCAGATTTTCATACTGAAATACCTGAGAATTATATCAAGCAGATTGCAAAGAGACACGATACCATCTGTATGCAAATTCTGGATCCTTTAGAATCACAACTTCCAAATGTTGGCATAATTCCAGTCAAAGATTCTGAAAAAGATATCTACAGTATTATTGACAGCTCAGATCATATGGCCATGTCTGAGATGACAGCCAATATTAAAGCGAAACAACAGGCGATAAAAAATATTTTACTCCGGTCAAAAACGGAATTGATTTTTCTCGATGTCAGATCCTCCTATATTAAAGTATTGCTTCAGTTTTTTAAGAAAAGAAAAAGATGAACAATTTAAAAGTAGTTGGATTTTTTGTTTTACTATTTCTTTCGCTTCAGGGTAAGGCCCAATATTTCTATAGG
>WBZT01002521.1_pt1 | contig 12640 bp, 15 predicted proteins | sample 5204241 | NCBI WGS metagenome assembly WBZT01 (sample SAMN12344358, study PRJNA552823) | activated sludge metagenome | biome: Activated sludge suspended growth; feature: Nitrification reactor; material: Wastewater; isolation source: activated sludge from nitrification reactor of wastewater... | reverse complement strand
GTCAATTGAAGTGGTCGTGGTGCCGACGCGCTACCCGGCCGGCGGCGCCAAGCAGTTGATCCGCGTGCTGACCGGCAAGGAAGTTCCGGCCAGCAAGCGGTCGACCGAACTCGGCGTGCAATGCTTCAACGTCGCCACGGTGTACACCGCCTATCGGGCCCTGGCTTGTGGTGAGCCGGTGATCTCGCGCATCGTCACCCTGACCGGCAACGTCGAGCAGCCACGCAACTGGGAAGTACGCCTCGGCACGCCGATGCACGACGTGATCGCGCTTGCCGGACCGCGGCCCGACACCACCCGCTATCTGATGGGCGGCCCGATGATGGGTTTCGAGATACCGGACCTCGCAGCGCCGGTGGTCAAGGCAAGCAACTGCATCATTGCCGGATCGGCGACGATGTTTCCGCCGAGCCCGCCGGAAATGCCGTGCATCCGTTGCGGTGCCTGTGCCGAGGTTTGTCCGCATGAGCTGCAGCCTTTCGAGTTGTACTGGTTTGCACGCGCCCGCAACTTCGGCAAGACCCAGGAATATCACGTCTTCGACTGCATCGAGTGTGGCTGCTGCAGCTATGTTTGTCCTGCGCACATTCCGCTGGTGCAGTATTTCCGCTTTGCCAAGAGCGAGATCTGGTCGCGCGAGCGCGAAAAGCAGGCCGCCGACGCCGCCAAGGAGCGCTTCGAGCTGCGCAACGAGCGCGAAGAGCGTGAGCAGGCGGAAAAGGCCGAGCGGCTGGCGAAGGCGGCTGCCGCCCGGACAGCCGAGCGAAAAGCTGCGCCGAGCAGTGCCGACGTTGCCGCCGCGGGCCGACCGGCAGCGGCTGCCGAGCCGGCGGCAGTGACGCCGGCGAGCGACGCCGAGGCCGTGCGCAAGGCGGCCATTGCCGCGGCGATGGAGCGTGCGCGTATCCAGCGCGAGGCGACGCAGGCGAAAAACACCGAGCAACTGACCGCCGGGCAGCAGAGGGAAATTGCCGCCGTCGAGGCGCGACGCGCGGCGCTGGCGGCAGTACCGGCGGCGGAGCCGGGTGGCCCGCCGCTGCCGCCAGCGCCGCGGGCAGGTGACTGATGAGCTTCACGACGCCGCCGTATCTGCTCGCCGAGGCCAGCGTCCGGCGGGTGATGGTGCAGGTGCTGGCCGGTCTGTTGCCGGGAATTGCCGCCTATGTCTGGCTGATCGGTCCGAGCATCGTGCTGCAGTTGCTCATCGCCAGCCTCGCGGCGCTGGCCGGCGAAGCCCTGATGCTCAGGCTGCGCGGCAAGCCACTCGCCCTCTTTCTGAGCGATGGCAGCGCGCTCGTCAGCGCCTGGCTGATCGCCCTGAGCTTCCCGCCTCTGGCGCCCTGGTGGCTGATCGTCGTGGGCACCTTGTTTGCCATCGTCGTCGCCAAGCATCTGTACGGCGGGCTTGGCCAGAATCCGTTCAATCCGGCGATGGTTGCCTTTGCCGCGTGCATCGTTTCGTTTCCGGCAATCATGGCGCAGTGGCCGGCACTCGGCCTCAAGCTGACCCTTGCCGAGCAGTTCAACATCATTGCCGGGCTGGCGCCACGGATCGACGCGATGAGCGGCGCGACGCCGCTCGACGCGATCAAGACGGCGCTGAAACTCGGTGAAGGTGTAGTCGATGTGCCGACGCTGCTGGCGAACCAGGACGTCTTCGGCAACTTTGCCGGGCGCGGCTGGGAGTGGGTGAGCAGCGGCTATCTGCTCGGTGGCCTCTGGTTGTGGCAGAGAAAGATCATAAGCTGGCACGCGCCGCTGGCCTTCATCGGGGGGCTCTCGCTGCTTTCCGGTGCCCTCTGGCTGTGGCATCCGCCAGGCTATGCCAGTCCGCTGTTCCACCTGTTCTCCGGCGGCGCCATGCTCGGCGCCTTTTTCATCGTCACCGATCCGGTCTCGGGCTGCACGACGACCCGGGGCAAGCTGATCTTCGGCTTCCTCGCCGGGGTGATGGCCTATACCATACGCGTCTTCGGCGGCTATCCGGACGGCGTCGCTTTCGCCGTGTTGCTGATGAATCTCTGCGTGCCGCTGCTCGACCGGTATACGCAGCCGCCGATTTTCGGCATGAAGAACGAGCCATGACGCCACCGCTCAGGCAGCCCAGCGCGGCAAGCATGGCGCTGCGCACGGCGGTCATCCTGCTGATCTTTGTCGTGGCGTTCACCAGCCTGCTGGCCGCCGCGTTTCTGTGGACCCGGCCGGCGATCGAAGCCGCGGCTGCGGAAGAGAAAATGAAGCTGATCAGCGAGGTTCTGCCCCGTGCGGTGTACGATAATGATCTGCTCCAGGACAGCATGCCGCTTGCGCCCAGTGCTGCGCTGGGACTTGACGAGGTGTCGACGGCGTATCGGGCGCGCCTGGCGGGCAAGGTCAGCGCGCTGGTCTTCGAAGCCGTCGCGCCCGATGGTTACTCGGGGAAGATCCGCCTGCTGCTCGCCGTTGCGGCTGATGGCACCTTGCTCGGCGTACGCGTCACGCAACACCGGGAGACTCCCGGCCTGGGCGACTATATCGAGCCGCGCAAGGACAGGAACAAGGAGCGGCCGTGGATCAGGCAGTTCGACGGCCTGTCGCTGGCGACGGTGACCAGTCGTGAATGGCGGGTGAGGAAGGATGGCGGACGCTTCGACTCGCTCGCCGGAGCAACGGTCACCCCGCGCGCCGTGATCAAGGCCGTGCACCAGGCGCTGCAGTACTTTGCCGACCACCGTCAGCAACTCCTGGCAGCCGCCAGCGGAGGAGAGAAAAATTGATCGACCGTGAACAATTCAGCCAGATTCGCGCCAATGGGCTCTGGCACCAGAACTCGAGCCTGGTGCAGATCCTCGGCCTTTGTCCGCTGCTTGCCGTGACCACCAATCTGGTCAACGGCGTCATGCTTTCTCTGGCGACGATCATCGTCATGGCGATCGCCAATGTCGCTGTCGCTGCGCTGAGAAACCTCATCCCGCACGAAATTCGTATCCCGGTGTTCATCCTGATCGTCGCTGCGCTGGTGACGGTGGTTGATCTGCTGTTCAACGCCCAATTGCACGAGTTGTACCGGGTGCTCGGCATCTTCATCCCGTTGATCGTCACCAACTGTATCGTGCTGGCGCGCGTCGAGGCCTTCGCCAACAAGAATCCGCCGCTGCAATCGCTGCTCGACGGCGTCTGCATGGGGATCGGCATGCTGTGGACGCTCGCTCTGCTCGGCGGTCTGCGCGAACTGATCGGTGGCGGTACGTTGCTTGCCGGGATCGAGATGGTCTTTCCGGCACTTCAACCGCTGCAGTTGCTGCCGGCCGACTATCCGGGCTTCCTGCTCGCCCTGTTGCCACCGGGCGCCTTCATTCTGCTCGGCTGTCTGATTGCCTGGAAGAACTGGGTCGAGGCGCGCGCCGTGGCGCGCCAGCCGGGCGCTGGCGCGCAGCGGGCGCTGCCGACGGCGCTCGCCGACGGCGCTTGAGGCGATGCCGGCGTCGTCGTCGATGAATTCCGCGCAGCGCCATGAACTGTTCGCGCGCCTGCGGTTGGCCAATCCGGCACCGCTCACCGAACTCGAATACGCGAGCACCTTTCAACTGCTGATTGCCGTCATCCTGTCGGCACAGGCCACCGATCGGAGCGTCAATGCGGCGACCCGGAAGCTCTTTGCCGACGCGCCGACGCCGCAAGCGATACGCGCTGTCGGCGAGAGCGGTCTGGCCGCGTACATCAACCGCATCGGCCTCCACCAGGGCAAGGCCAGGAACATCATCGCCACCTGTCAACAGTTGCTCGACCTGCACGGCGGTGAAGTTCCGCGTTCGCGCGCAGCGCTGGAAGCACTGCCCGGCGTCGGTCGCAAGACCGCCAATGTGGTCCTCAACAGCGCCTTCGGCGAGCCGACGATCGCCGTCGACACGCATATTTTCCGGCTCGCCAACCGCACCGGGCTGGCCCCTGGCACAACACCGCTGGCCGTCGAACTCGAGTTGCTGAAGGCCGTCCCGGAGGAGTTCAAACATTCGGCGCACCACTGGCTGATCCTGCACGGGCGCTATGTCTGCAAGGCGCGCCGACCCGAGTGCTGGCGCTGCACTATTGCCGATCTCTGCGCCTGGCCCGAAAAGTCCGGCGCTCCGTCCGCGGCGCCGGCGCGCTGAAGGAGTGCCGATGTTCAACCCGAGCCGAGAACAGGTGCGAAATTTCTTCTGCGATGCCTGGCGAAAATATCGTGAACGTTCGATCCTCGAAGGCGCCGAAGTCACCGCCGCCGACCTGATCGCGCAGCATCCCGAATACCATTCGTTGCTGGAAAACCCGGCGGCCGCGATCGAGCAGGAGTTCACTCCCGAGGGCGGCCAGATGAATCCCTTTCTGCACCTCTCGCTCCATCTCGCCGTCGCCGAACAGATCAGCATCGACCAGCCGCCCGGCATCCGCGGCGCTTACCAGGTACTGCGCAAGCGTCTCGAGGTGCATGCGGCAGAGCACGCCCTCATCGAGTGTCTCGGCGAAGCCCTGTGGCGTGCCCAGCGTCACGGCGAACCCCTCGATGGCGCGGCGTATCTCGATTGCGTGCGGCGCGCGGCGAGTCGCTGAGCCGCCGCTTTCGCCAGGTGCGCGCCCGGTGTGGGACGCGGGTTATCGCCGCGGCCAGTCGCCGCGCCTTCTCCGACCGTCGACGGCGAGTCGCCGAGTCGCCAAAACAGGTGGCACTGCTCGCATAAGGCGTTAACTTTGCCTTCTTTGACGAGGGTTCCTGACGATGACCCGCCACACCCGTCAGCCCGCCCGGAAGCCGCGGCCCGCAGCGGTTTCGACTCCGGCGACGCCCGAAGCACGCGCCGAGGCGGCCCTCACGGCTGGCCGTTTTCGCGAGGCCATCGAACTCTACAAGGATTTGCTCAAGCGGGAGCGTCGGGCCGAGTGGGTAGCCGCGCTGGCCGACAGCTACGCCGGCCGGGCGGAAGAATTGGCGAACAAGGGGATGCTGCCCGAGGCGCTCGTCGTCTGGCGCAATCGGGCAAGTCTGTCTGTGTGGCAGGCCGCTGGTCGAAGGTTCGTATATCGACTGGTTGTCGCGTGCGGGTGAGCACGCCGCAGCGCTGCGCCTGCTCGCTGAGGGGGGAGATCTGTCGACGGCGGCCGCCAGCGATCTTGAAACGCGTCTGGCGGCCACTGCGTTGACCGCGCCCGAGAGCGCGCTGGCGGTGCTTCCCGTCGACACACCGCTGCGCCGCCACCGGGGAGCAGCACTGGCGGCAGTTGCCGCCTGCTGTCGCGGCGATACGGTCGAACTCGACGAGCAGTTGCGGGCGATTCCCTTTCGCTCGCCGTATCGCGATCTGCGTTTCGTCCTCAAGGCGCTGCTGCTGGTCACCAGCGACGCCGCGCAGGCGAGCGAACTGATCGACCGCGTCGCCCTCGGCGGTCCTTTCGAGCGGCTGGCGGCCGTCGTTCGCGCCGCCGTTCTGCCTGGCAGCCGCTGGCTGCTGGCGATGCTGGCGCTCGACAGCGAAGGCCGGCAGTTGCTGCTCGATATCAAGGGTTGCCCGGAAAATCGGCGGACGCTACTGGTCGAGGTTGCGGAACTGGCGAGGCTGGGGGTTCCGCCGACGGCGGAGAAAGTTCTTGGCCTGTTGCTGCAGCGTTCGCGCGGCCTGCCGGCGATGGCTGGTCATTTGTGTCGGCGCCTGCTGCCGATGGCGGAAAGGCGTCTGCGCGAGTACGAGAATGCCTTCGGCGTGCTCACGGATGTGGATCGTGAGTGCACGCAGGCGCTGGCTGCGCGCGTCGGGGATGATGGCGACGGCCGGCCGGCCGCTCGAGGCGGCTTTGATCCTGCGCCGCCTGTTCGATCGGGTGGTCGGCCGCGACGACCCGGCCGATTACTCCGAGGCGTGTCTCGGCTGGTTGCAGCGCAGCGTTGAACTTGATCCGGATGACCGCAGCACGCACCTCAGATTGATCCAGATCCATCGCCAGCGGAAAGACCTCAAGGCGGCGCGCGCCGCGCTCGAGGTCGCCATGGCGCGCTTCACCGGTGATCCGGCGGTGTTGCTCGAGGCGGTCGAAACAGCGCTCGCCGGCAACGCCTTCAAGAAGGCCGTGACGCTGGCCAAGCGCCTGCTCGAACTTGATCCGATCAATTCCCGGGTGCGCGGGCTGATTGGCCAGGCGCATCTGTCGCATGCGCGCAAGCAGCTTCGCCTGCATCGCCCGGAGGCGGCGGGCAAGGAAATCGATCTCGCCGACGGGTGGCTCAGCTCGGCCAGCGAGTGCAGCGCCGCCAAGCTTCTGCGCGGGCTGAGCGCGACCGATCAAGCGGCGACGGCGCTGCTGCAGCAGGCGGTGGCCGAACTCGGCGGCAAATTGCCGGCCGCCCTGCAGGTGTTGCTCGAATGTGCGCGGCTGGGCAGCCCGCCAGCTAACGTCTTACGCCGGGCCGGAATCGATCTTGCCGGCACGCCATCGGCGGGGGACGTGCTGGCCGTGGTGCACGTGATCAACACGCTCGCTGCGGCCGACGAACGCTTCCTGACGACGGCGATGACGACGCTCGAAGTGCCACTCAAGCGCGCGGCGGCGGCCGATTTCAGCGAAGCGGAGCAGATCGCGGTCTGCGAGGCGTGGCTGCGCTGGCATCAGATATCGTTGCTGCGGGCCTACGCCGAAGCCGGACTGAAGCGCTGGCCGGGACGGCCGGTCCTGGTTTATCTGAAGACCTTTGCCTGACACCAGCGCTCGGCGTGGTGTTCAATGACCGACGGCGAGCGGCGAGCGCTCGGACGCGCCGCCGAACAAGCTGCGGCAGACGGCGATCAGCGCACCCTGCTGAGAATTCGCCATCTGATGCAGCCGCCGAACTTCTTCGCCGACGATTTCGACGAGGACGACGAGGACGATGATGACGGCGAGGATTTCGCTGCTGACGAGTTCTTCGACGGCGAAGATTTTTCCCCCGCTGCGCGCCTCATGCTGGACCTGTTGGTGTCGTCAGGCCACGAAGGGGAGATCATCCGTATGGCCCGCGAGACGCTGCCGGCTGGACAGTTCCGGCAGTTGGAACGTGCTGCGGGAGGCGATCGGAAAAAGCTGGCGCTCTCGTTCATCGACCTCCTTGCCGAAGTGATGGGGGGGCCGGCTGCCGTCCGGCCGAAGCCGCCTCGCGCGGCGCCGCAGCGACCGCCGTCAGCGCCGCCAGCGCCTGGCCCGGCGAGTTCGGAGGCAGCAACAAGCAAACCGACGGTCGCCGATAAGCGGCAGAAAGGGCTGTTCGATGATTGATCCCTATCGCGTGCTTGGCGTCGAGGCGGGAGCCACCGACGAAGCGATACGTGCCGCTTACCTGAAGGCGATACGCGAATCGCCGCCGGAGCGCGATCGCCAGCGTTTCGAAAGCGTGCGCAACGCTTACGAAACCGTTTCCGACCATCGCCGGAGGCTCGCGCATGGCCTTTTCGACTGCTCGGAGCCGACGATCGACGACCTCCTGGGCGCGGTCAGCAGCGATTTCGTTCCGTCGCCGCCCAGCGAGCGGCTGCTGCTGCGCCTGTTGGGGGCGAAATGAGCGACCTGTCGATCGCTTTCGACGCGGCGGAGCGGGAGCGTCTGGTCGACGAGTTCCGCGCCTGTCTCGAACGCGCGGCAAGCGGGTCGGATGCTGCCAGCGACGACCTGGCCAGCGACACGGAGGAAGCGCCGGTGAGCGTCGACCTGGCGACGCTGCTCAGTGAGATGGCGGTGCTGAAGAACGAATTGCGGCTGCAGTCACGACAGTTCAAGAATACGCTCGATGAACTGCGGCAGTGTGGCAATGACCTGCGCGAGCACAGCGAGCGATTGCAGCGCGAGCTCGAGCGGGCGCGCGAGCACGCGGTCAGCGTCGAGCGCCAGACCGCCCAGCCGTTCCTGCTCGCCCTGCTCGACCTGCGCGACCGCTTGCAAAGCGGCGCCGACGCCGCTGGGCGACCCCCTTCGTCGTTGCTCTCCCGGCTTGTTCCTGGACCGACACGTTTTGCCGCCAGTCTTGCCGAAGGCCAGCGACTGACGCTGCAACGCCTCGACGATTTTCTCGCCGGCCATCACGTGCGGGCGATTCCGGCCGAGGGCGAGGCGTTCGAAGCGCAGCGCATGCGAGTGGTCGGCCTCGAGTCCGGCGACGCAGCCTCCGGCGTGCCCGAGGGTACCGTGCTGCGCGAAGTGCGGCGCGGATTCCTTCACCATGGCGAGCTGTTGCGCTTCGCCGAAGTCATTGTCAGCAAGAAAGCAAACAGAACATGAATCAGACGATTATCGGGATAGACCTCGGGACGACGAACTCGGAAGTCGCGGTCGTCCGCGAAGGGCGCGTCGAAGTGCTGCAGGTGTCACCGGGAGTGCGGATTCTTCCGTCGGTGGTCGGGCTGGCGGAGGACGGCAGCCTGCTGGTCGGCGAACCGGCGCGCAACCAGTATCCGCTGCATCCGGACCGGACCATCCGTTCGATCAAGCGCCGGATGGGCGAGTACACCTCGGTGCACATGGCCGGCAAGGACTACAGCCCGCAGGAAATCTCGGCGATGATCCTGCGCCGACTGCGCGAAATTGCCGAAGCGCATCTGGGTGAACCCATCGGCAAGGCGGTAATCACCGTGCCGGCGTATTTTTCCGACGCGCAGCGCCAGGCAACGCGCGAGGCGGGCGCGATCGCCGGGCTGGAAGTCGTGCGCATCATCAACGAACCGACGGCTGCCGCGCTGGCTTACGAAAGCAAGCACAGCGGCGCGCGCAAGGCCTTGGTCTATGATCTCGGTGGCGGCACCTTCGACGTCTCGGTGGTCAATCTCGAAAGCGATGTCGTCGAAGTGCTTGCCAGTCATGGCAACAACCACCTTGGTGGCGATGATTTCGACCAGCAGGTGGTCAACCACGTCGTCGAGCACCTGCAGAAGACGCACGAAATCGACGTCCGTACTCAGCCACTGGTCATGGCTCGCCTGCAGCGGGTCGCCGAAGCGGCAAAGATCGCCCTCTCCGACCAGCCGTACGCCGTGCTCACCGAGGAGTATCTATGTGAGAAGGACGGCTTGCCGATCCACCTGTCGCTCGAAATTTCGCGCATTGCGTACGAGGAAATGATCGAGCCTTATATCGCCGAGACCATCGAGGCCGTCCATGTGGCCCTGAGCGGCGCCGGCCTGACGGTCGCCGACATCAACGAAGTTCTGCTCGTCGGTGGCGCCACGCGTACGCCTCTGGTGCAGCGCCGCCTCGAGCGCGAAGTCGGCATGCAGCCGCGCGCAGATGTCGATCCCGACCTTTGTGTGGCGATGGGTGCGGCGATCCAGGCGGCGGTGATCGCCGGGGTGCAGGCGCCGACCGTGCTCGTCGATGTCACGCCCTATACCTTCGGGACCAGCGCGCTCGCCGATTTTCAGGGTGAAGAGTATCCGTATTGTTACGTGCCGCTGATTCGCCGCAACACGCCGATTCCGGACTCCAAAAGCGAAGGTTTCTGCACCCTCTATGACGGTCAGCGGGCGGTCGAGGTCAACGTCTATCAGGGCGAGGACCCGGACGCGCTGAACAATATCTCGCTCGGGCGTTTCCTGATCGAGGGGCTGCGCGATGCGCCTGCCGGCAACCCGATCGTTACCACGTTTTCGCTCGACGTCAACGGTATCTTGCAGGTCACCTCGCGCGAGAAGGAAACCGGCCTGCAGCATTCGATCACCATCGACAACGCGATCAGTCGCTTTACCGGTGACAAGCTGAGCGCAGCGCGGGGACGCATCGACGAGTTGTTTGCCGAGCAGGAAGAAGGTGGCGAAGAGGCGCCGGCGAGCGCCGGCAGCGACGAAACCGAGGCCGTCCAGGCCGGTGGCCGGCGTTTGCGCGTCGAAGCGCGGGCCCTGATCGAGAAGGGCGAACGGCTATTGACCAAAGCGGGCAGCGAGGATGCCGAGGATCTGGTCAATGGCATCGAGGCGGTCAAGGATCGACTCGACGGAGGGGAAGCCGAGCTAGAAGCGGCGATGGATGCGCTGGCCGACCTGCTGTACTACCTCGATGCCTGAACTGCTCGAGCGCTGCCCGGCGTGCCGGGCACGTCTGGCGGAAAGCGCGCTCTGTCCGCGCTGCGGCTGTGATTTCGCGCTCGTCCGACAGGCCGAAGAGCAAGCCCGCAGCCTGCTCGAGCAAGCGATTCGTACGCTGGCCGGGGGTGACACGGCGGGCGCTCGCGTGCAGATCAGACGATCGCTGGCGAGCCGCCGGCTGCACCTGGCGCAGGCGCTCGCGAGCTTCCTGATCGGTCGGGCAGCAGCGCGCGAGGAGCGGAGCGCGGCGACGCAGGGACTTGACCACGCGGAGCAGCAGGAAGGCGGCGAAGACGAGCCGGTACAGCGGCTGGCGGTCGAACCGGGCGATCGGCCGGGCGCTGGCGAAGAGGGGGATCGGCGGCTGGGGATGGGCGCTGAACACGGCATGGATGCCAACGTCTTTCTGCCCTTCGAGTGGGTCGACAGACCCACTCAGCAACACCAGCGAGACGAATGGTCGTGACTTTCATCATCGCCGGCCGGCGATAGCCATCGCCGTTTTCACTTGGTGATCGCCGTGTTGCGACCGGAAAACCGGTCGCTCATGCGGAACGCCGCGTCACTGAACGTTCCCTGCCTGTTTTCCGTGCAATAGCGATCGACATGCTGCTCGACGGTGGCGCTCGAGATCACCGAAATCTGTTGGCTCTGGTTGGCGTAGTTGTGGCCGGTGAGCACCCCGCGGACCCAGGCGACGTAGAGCGCGCGTTGCTCGGCATCGCTTTTCGACGCCGCCCAGGTACGGCAGGACATGTCGTCAAAGCCGATGATCTTGAGCGGTACAGCAGCGCCGCCGGCCGGCGCTGCCGCGATCGCGGCAAGCAGGCAGGCGGCACGCTGCATCAACTTCCATTGCGACATCCAGTTGCTCCTTACGGGGTTGAAGGGTTCCAGGGCACAATTCTCGTCGTTACAGGACGCGGAGTCCATGCCCGTGCGCCCGGTACCCGAGCAAGCGGCAAGACGGCCTGTGGCACGCGTCGGCGCTGCGCGTACAATGGGGGTTCCTGCATTGACTGAACCCAGCCTCCATGAGCGGACATCTCTACATCGTCAGCGCGCCGTCGGGCGCCGGCAAGACGACGCTGGTGCGGCTGCTGCTGGAGAACGATACGAGTATCCGGGTGTCGGTATCTCACAGCACGCGCCCGCCGAGAGTCGGTGAGCGCGATGGTCACGAATACCATTTCATTGGCGTCGAGGAGTTTCTCGACAAGGTCCGACGTGCGGACTTTCTCGAATGGGCCGAGGTGCATGGCAACTACTATGGTACTTCGAGGAGCCGGATCGAAGACGACTTGCTCGCCGGGCAGGACGTGCTGCTCGAGATCGACTGGCAGGGAGCGCAGCAGGTGCGTCAGGTGTTTCCCGCGGCGATCGGGGTGTTCATCCTGCCGCCGTCGCTCGCCGAGCTTGAGCGCCGCCTGCGGGCGCGGCAGACCGATAGCGCCGAAACGATTGCCCGTCGTTTGGCCGCGGCACGCGAAGAGATGCGCCATGTCGCCGAATTCGACTATGTTATTATCAATGACCAAGTGCACCGCGCGGTGCACGACTTGCAGGCGGTGGTGCGCGCGGCGCGTCTCCGTTACCCCGCGCAGCGCCAGCGCCATTCCAGCCTTTTCGCGACAATGGTTTGATTCTTCCGGGAGATTTGCATGGCAAGAGTGACCGTAGACGACTGTCTGCACCGTATTCCCAACCGCTTTCAGATGACCCTGGCAGCGACCTATCGCGCGCGTCAGATCACCGCTGGCGCTTCCCCGCTGGTCGACGCCGGCCGCGACAAGCCGACGGTGATCGCTTTGCGCGAGATAGCGGGCGGCCGGGTCGGCCTGGAAGTGCTCAACCGCGGTCAGGCCTGACCGTCGGCGCAGGCGCGGGCTGTGCGTGGTCATCGATGTGGTCGACGTAGCCGGCCTGGCCGCTGAGCCGCCAGTGGCTGACCATCCCCCTGAGCTGCCGGCGCCCGAAGACGATCCGGCCTACCGGGTGTTCATCGACAGCTTGATCTATCTTCCACCGGAAGAAATCGAGCTGGTCCGCCAGGCCTATCTGTTCAGCGAGCGCGCGCATCGCGGCCAGGCTCGTCTGTCGGGGGAGCCGTACATCACGCATCCCCTGGCCGTGGCGGGCGAGATTGCCGAGTGGCAAATGGACGTCGAGGGCGTCGTGGCCGCATTGTTGCACGACGTGATGGAGGATACCGAGGTCGGCAAGAGCGAGATTGCCGAGCGCTTTGGCCAGCCGGTGGCCGAGTTGGTCGACGGTCTGTCGAAGCTCGACAAGATCGAGTTCCAGTCGTACCAGGAGGCGCAGGCAGAGAACTTCCGCAAGATGCTGATGGCCATGGCGCGTGATCTGCGCGTCGTGCTGATCAAGCTCGCCGACCGTCACCACAACCTGCAGACGATGTCTGCCGTGCGGCCCGACAAACGCCGCCGCATCGCACGCGAAACGCTGGAGATTTACGCGCCGATTGCCAATCGGCTCGGACTCAACAACCTGTTCCATGAGTTGCAGGATCTTTCTTTCCAGCTCATCTATCCGATGCGCGCACGCGTTCTCGGACGCGCGCTCAAGGCGGC
>WBZT01002520.1_pt1 | contig 12641 bp, 12 predicted proteins | sample 5204241 | NCBI WGS metagenome assembly WBZT01 (sample SAMN12344358, study PRJNA552823) | activated sludge metagenome | biome: Activated sludge suspended growth; feature: Nitrification reactor; material: Wastewater; isolation source: activated sludge from nitrification reactor of wastewater... | reverse complement strand
TTTTTACGTATTTAATTTCCAGTTTTTGATCTCTTCGTATGCGGCATAGTCTGTCAGGTCGTAATGCAGGGGAGTAATGGAAACATAATTATCCTTTACAGCCGCAATATCGAACTCAGTCAGCTCATCCCTGTAAACCATTTTTCCCGTAAGCCAATAGTAATCTCTGCCGTTAGGGTCTGCCCGCACTTCGAATGAATCTTCCCAATAAGATTTCCCCTGTTTGGTTATCTTTACTCCCTTAATATCCTTTTCTTCTGCATGGGGAATGTTCATATTCAGCAAAGTGCCCGGATGAATTTTTATCATATCATCTTCCCATATCTGCCTGATTATATTCCCTGCAATTTTAGCGGGAGTGATGAAATCAACCTTTGAAAATGTTGTGAGCGAGACCGCAATTGATGGTATTCCAAGTATCGTTCCTTCGGTTGCCGCTGATACTGTGCCGGAATAGATTATATTTATTGCCGTGTTAGCCCCGTGATTGATACCCGAAACTATCAGGTCAAACTTCACATCTTTGTAAAAATACAATACCCCTATCTTAACCGCGTCTGCCGGGGTTCCTTCTACCGCCATTCCGAAGAGCTCTCCGTCCTTCATATGTTCATATGCCCTGAGCGGGTAGAATATTGTTATCGAGTGCCCTACAGCGCTTTGCTGGCGGTAGGGAGCTGAAACATATACATTCGCAAATTCTTTCAGCGCTTCAACAAGCCTCTGAAGCCCGGGAGCTTCTATCCCGTCATCATTTGAAACTAAAATATTCGGTTTTCTTTTCATTAAATTTGGAATATCATTTTAACAGCATCCATATCTCATCGAGCAGCTTGCCAAGATTCTCGCCCGTTATTGCCGAAATGCTCAATACAGGTATCGATGCCTTGCCCCTGCCGCGGGAGAACTTGATCTTTGAAAGCTGCTTCTTCTGCTCATCAGTAAGTGTATCAATTTTTGAAAAACAAATCATCTGCGGTTTATCCAGCAATTTCTTATCATATCCGGCCAGCTCATGCACCAGTATTTCGTAATCTTCTTTTTTGTTCTCTTTGTATGGTATTTCAGTTGCGTCAAGCAGGAACACGAGCACTTTGGTTCTTTCAATGTGTTTAAGGAAACGTATTCCTAAACCTTTGCCGGTATGCGCGCCTTCTATCAGACCCGGAATATCCGCAACAACAAAGCTCTGGTAATCCTTATATCTTACAATACCCAGATTAGGCTGAAGGGTAGTGAACGGATAATCTGCAATCTTTGGCTTGGCTGCCGATATTTTTGAGATCAATGTCGATTTACCCGCATTCGGCAATCCAACCAGTCCCACATCAGCAATAAGCTTTAGCTCTATTTCGATATCCTTTTCTTCGCCCTTAATGCCGGGCTCTGCTTCGCGGGGCGCCTGGTTGGTCGAAGTTGCGAACCTTGCATTGCCTCTTCCGCCTTTGCCGCCCTTGGCTGCGAAATATGTTTCACCGTTCTTGATAAGATCGGCAAGTATGTAACCTGTTTCGGCATCTTTAATTATGCTGCCGCATGGTACAAGTATGATGGTATCTTCGCCGCTTTTGCCTGTTTTATCGCCGCCCTGGCCGTGCGCGCCGTTCTTTGCCTTGTAAATTTTCTTATACCTGAAGTCTATCAGCGTGGCAAGAGAGTTATCGGCCTGGAATATCACGTCGCCGCCTTTGCCGCCATCGCCTCCGTTTGGCCCGCCTTTGGGTACATATTTTTCCCTGCGGAAGCTCACGCAGCCGCGGCCGCCATCACCGCTTTTTATGCTTATCTTTACATTATCTATTAACATTACCGGTTGGTGCCATTCCTTTTAATGGTGTTTTCTTCAGAATTGAAATGGCTCTGGAATATATCAACAAATTTTACAGCCTCTTCAGTGTAGAAATTGATCTTTCGTTTTTTGTACAGCTCTTCTATTGTTCCTGCCGCTTCATCCCATGTCTTCTTATCAAGTATTTCATTTACCGTGCCAATGAACTCCTCTTCACTCTTCTTAAATATCTTCCTTATTATCTTTACCCGGTAAGAATGTTCACAGAACAGGTCTTCTATCAGTTGTTTACGTTTATCTTTGGTATTCACCGGGGCGGGGGGAGCCATATCACTGAAGTGTGACGCGAAAACTAGGTCATCAGAATATATTTCATCATCAATTATAAGCCTTATTTTCTCAACTTCCGGCTTCCGGGATTCCTGTTCGCGTATAAGCCTGATGTTCATTTCAGGGATCTCCGGCGGAAGCTGCTCTTCGGATTGCAGTATCTTCTCAACTTCCCTGTCTGACCCTGACTTACTGATAAGCTGTGTTTTTGCCTTCGATACCATCTCGCGGATCTGCTCATCGCTTATACCCGTTTCGCTCTTTGGCCTTTCCGCCTTCTTGGTTTCGGGGTCCATAAGTTCAATGGCTTCCTGGATAAATATCTCTTCGCTGAAGAACGAATCAACACGCTTCTTGATCTCCATATACCCCTTATCCTGGAAGTATGCCGATAGTATCTTCTTCGGCAGCTTGATATTTATCGGGTTATTCTCACCGAGATCATGGAAGAAGTAATACAGCAGCTTCACGAGGCTCATTCTGTGCGGCTCGTTGCCGCGGCCAAGTATCTCTTCGTAAATGCGTTTATTCACTTCGTTCAGAAGAAGCTCTATCTGTTCATGTGAAACAACTTCAAGCGAATTGACATGGATAAAATCTTCTATCTGCGTGATATAATATCCGTAGAACTGGAAATACCTTAGACGGTTGTGGATAAATCCAACCGGCCGTGTTTCAACATCGCCGAAAAGGAATTTCAGTATCGTATTCTTCGGCTTGATGATATAATTGATGTTGAACACAATTGCCTTGTTCAGCACTTCTTCAAAATCGATCTTGTTTATCGGGGCGTTCCTATCAGGGAGGTAGAACTCAAAAAAACTTGTAATAAAGGGGGGGATAGAGGAATCCCTCAGCCTGCTGAATGTTGTTCTTCCCGCAGGGAATTCAAGCAATTGCATATAGTCGCGGAATTTCCGTTTTGCGAAATCCTGGAACATGAAGTGTTTAAGAGCCTCCTTAAAAGACTATGGTGGAAAAATGAGGTATCCCGTAAAATCTGAAGCAGCCTACGAATCAACCAACGAAAAACAATCCAGGCTGCGGCGAAAAACTAATTTATATCTCCCTGCCTGAAAGCTCTTTTTTGAGCTGCGAAATATGCCAGGTGATATTGATCTCCTTGGGGCATGCTTCGATGCAGTTGAAAATGGTATGGCATCTCCAGATACCGTCCGGGGTATCGATAATATCAAGCCTCTCATCAGCAGCTTCATCCCTTGTATCGAACACAAACCTGTATGCCTTCAATAATGCTGCGGGTCCGAGGTAATTGTTGTTAGACCATGTTGAGGGACAGCTTGTTGTACAGCATGCGCAGAGTATGCACTTTGCGGATTCAAACAGCTTCTCCGCGTCTTCATTTGATTGCAGCCGCTCGCTGTTTTCCTGTACCGGGCTGGTATTGATGAGGTACGGCTTAACCGCCTTATACTTTTCGTAAAAATCCGTCATATCAAGAACAAGATCCTTAACAATTGGCATTGCAGGAAGCGGTTCGATAACTATCGGTTTCTTCGTATTAAGATCCTTCAGCAGGGTAGAGCAGGCCAGATGGTTCCTGCCGTTTATCCTCATGCCGTCTGAGCCGCATACGCCGTGCGCGCACGAGCGCCTGAAAGCAAGTGTTCCGTCATGCTCCCACTTTATCTTGTGGAGGCAGTCAAGCACTGTCATGTTTTCGTGGCCTTCAAACCTGTATTCCTCAAAATGAGGCTCGTTATCTTTTTCAGGGTTGTATCTGAGGATCTTAAATGTAACTTGCATATTACTTAAAATTTAAAATTTTTGCTTTTTATATTTCAGCTTTTTTCCTGCTTATCTTAATGCTTTCACTTCTTAATTCTCTATGCCTTTTGCCTTTTTACTTGTGCCTTAAGTGGCTTTCCAGCGTTTTGTGCTGGTCCCGCGTTTCTGCATCAGCGGGATGCTTCTTATCACTTTCTTGCCTTTTCACTTCTGCCTTTTGCCTTATCTAGTATTTTCTCTCCATCGGCTCGAACCTGGTCTTTACCACAGGCTTGTATTCTATCTTTGGTGAGCCGGAATCAGTCATGGTGATAAATGTATGTTTCATCCACTCGGCATCATTCCTGTTGGGGAAATCCTCGCGCGTATGCGCGCCGCGTGATTCCTGCCTGTTGAGCGCGCTCTCGTTAATGCTCTCGGCAATATCTATCAGATTTCCAAGCTCAATAGCTTCCATCATATCTGTGTTGAATACTTTGCTCTTATCCTGCACGGTTATGTTCTGGTAACGCTGGCGGAGCTGTTTCAAGATCTCCTTATTCTCAGCCAGGTCTTTTTCATTCCTGAAGATACCGCACTTATCCATCATGTTCTGCTGAAGCTCTTTGCGGATAGTTGAAATATTTTCTCCGCCCGAGCGGTTGAGCAGTGAATCGATCTGCTCGCGAGTTTTTTCCTTCGGGTCTTGTTTGAAATCGCTGTACTCGGCTGTTTTAAGGAACTGCGATATCTTTTTGCCGCCCCTTCTGCCGAACACAACTATATCAAGCAGCGAGTTTGTGCCAAGCCTGTTGCCGCCGTGTACAGATACACATGCGCACTCGCCCGCAGCGTAGAATCCGTTTACAATTGTACCCTTGTTATCGGAATACACTTCTGTATCGTAGTTGGTTGGTATTCCGCCCATTGCGTAATGCGCTGTTGGCTGGATAGGTACACATTCCTTTGTAGGCTCAACTCCAAGGTATGTCCTTGCGAAGCCCGTAATTTCAGGAATCTTTTCATCGATTACCTTTTTGCCAAGGTGAGTGAGGTCAAGATTGATATAATAAGTGCCGTCGCTGCCAAGGATTCCGCGGCCTGCGCGTATTTCTGAAATTATCGCGCGTGATACCATATCCCTCGGCGCAAGATCTTTTACTGTAGGCGCGTAAACTTCCATGAAACGTTCATTGGCGTTATTCCTTAATATACCGCCTTCGCCTCTTGCTGCTTCCGATACCAGTATGCCAAGCCTCCACAAGCCGGTGGGGTGGAACTGGTAGAACTCCATATCCTCAAGCGGAAGGCCTGCTTTGTAAACCAATGCGCAGCCATCGCCTGTGCCCACATGTGCGTTTGAAGTTATCCTGAACGCGCGGCCGTAGCCGCCGGTTGCGAACATCACAGCCTTCGCGTGGAAAACATGAATTTCTGATGTAGCCATATCGATCGCGGTAACGCCTTTGCAGATGCCGTCTTCGATTATAAGATCTGTGAGGAAATACTCTGAATAAAATTTTACGTTATTTTTGATGCAGTTCTCATAAAGCGTCTGCAGCATCACGTGGCCGGTCCTATCGGCGGAGTAACATGAGCGCATTACGGGAACACGCTTTGAGTTGGGATCATTTGGGTTTTCCGGTTTTGTATGCCCGCCGAATTTCCTTTGCGCGATCTTGCCTTCCTTTGTGCGGCTGAACGGCATGCCCATATGCTCAAGCTCTATGATAGCCCTTGGAGCGTCCTGGCACATTATCTCGATAGCGTCCTGGTCGCCCAGGTAGTCAGAGCCCTTAACAGTATCGAACGCATGGTTAAGCCATGAATCGTCCTCTTCGTTTGCAAGCGCTGCGCAAACACCGCCCTGCGCCGTGCCCGTGTGCGAGCGCGTGGGGAACACTTTTGAAATTACTGCGCAGGAGCTATCTTTAGGTACTTCAACTGCCGCGCGAAGCCCGGCTCCGCCGGCTCCAACTATAACTACATCAAATTTATGTATCATTGCATTCTTATTGAATAGAATAGGAATATTAAAATTTTAGTCCCTGATCGCTTTGAGCAGGTCAGCTTTTTTCTTGTTGTCTTCAGGTGTATATGTGTATATGCTTTTCAGGTCCATGTAATAAAGCATGGCGTCTGTTTTCTTGCGTTCCTTAACGGCTATCATGCCGAGGTAGTAGGGGATATCAAGGTAATATGTTGAGCCGTACATAACCATTTCGTTATCATATGCCTTCTCGAAGTACTCTTTCGCTTTGCGGTAATCATTGTACTTGTTATAATATATGGCTCCTATCTGGATAAGCGCCTGTGTATATGTCGGGTCTCTTTTGATGATCTTCTTATACTCTTTTACCGCCCTGCTGTTCTTATTCATCTTCTCGTAGATATTGCCAATCTGGTAACGCAGGTAAATATCCGAAGTATCTTTTGCGCTCATCTTTTCGTAGAACTCCAGCGCCTTCTTATACTCTTTGTTTGTGGTGTAAGCGTTCGCAAGGCTTTGCGAGAGCAGGCTAAGCAGGCTATCAGACTGGAAGTGGGTCTTTATGGTATCATAAAGATCTTCAGCTTTGTTGAAGCTCTCACAGTAAACATACAGGTCCATCATTTCCCTGTAAACATCGAATGAATCAGGCGCGATCTCGAGGCATTTGTAATAAAAAGTTTCGGCCTTGTTGAAGTTCATCCGTGCAATTGAATCCTGCTTAACTATGAAGGTATCCAGTGTTTTCATGGTATCCTTCTGCTTAACATACATCCAGTTATATGTTGCCTCAGATTTAAAGTTGCCGGCAAGCCTGAGATTTGAAAGATAAAGGCTTTCCTGCCGTTTCTTCTTTGCCTCTTCGTTGTTATCGATATTTGCAAGATCAACTGAGTTCATGAAATATACAAAGCTGTTGATGGCAATAGCGAAGTTCAGATTGCCGTAGCCTGAATATGTATAGGTTGTTATACCTATCACTTCGCCCTTGCGGTTGAACAATGCGCCGCCGGAATTGCCCGGTGATATAGCCGCGGTGATCTGTATCACCTTCTCAAAATTCTTTTCGATGGGAGAGTATGTTACGGGATCTGTGAATGATACCTTTTCGTTATCGCGTATGCCGGCAATTATACCCTGCGATATGGTGTACTCGTAGCCTAAGGGACTCCCTATAGCGAACACTTCCTGCCCAACCCGCAGCGCATCTGAATTGGCGAACTTTATCGTGGGGAACTTGGTGCCGTTGGCGTTCTTTATTCTTAAGATAGCCATGTCGTTCTTCTCGTCAATTATCAGCAGCTCGGCATCATAGAATGTGCCGTCGCTTGTTTTTACAAGCAGGCTATCGATGCCATCCACTACGTGATAGTTGGTGCCTATCAGGCCGTCTTCACTGAAGATGAATCCGCTTCCGTTGAGCAGCGTGGTATCAATGGTTGTGAATGAGTAGTATGAATAGTAGTTATCGGTGTGATACCAGATGGAGATAAGCGCGGGCTTGTTCATTTCTATGATCTGCTCGGCGTTGAAAAATGCAGTATCAGAAAGAACCTTGTTTATCTTGGGCTCTAAGGGCTTATCCTGCGCGTAAACAGCCGCAGCGCTGATGAACAAACAAACGAGAAACGAAAAGTATTTTATCAAGTTAAATGGATTATGAGTTAATATGTATTCTTGTATGTTTAACGCGGATTCCCTCATCCGGTTCCTGCTTTGGTAAAAAACTGTTTGTACTGCTGTTGTATTCCCTCACCCCTCAACCACCCTGCCTGCCGGTGCAGTTCTCCCGGAGGGAGAGGGGAGTCAGAACCTAAAAACTATCGGCTCTTTCTCCCCCTCTCCTTTTAGGAGAGGGGGACGGGGGGTGAGGTCAAAATTATTTGCTCTTTGCGACCCCTTCCCGGCCACCTGACTGCCGGTGCAGCTCTCCCGGAGGGAGAGGGGAGTCAGAACCCAAAAATTATCGGCTCTTTCTCCCCCTCTCCTTTTAGGAGAGGGGGACGGGGGGTGAGGTCAAAATTATTAGCTCTTTGCGACCCCTCCCCAGCCACCTGACTGCCGGTGCAGTTCCCCCGGAGGGAGAGGGGAGTCAGAACCTAAAAACTATCGGCTCTTTCTCCCCCTCTCCTTTTAGGAGAGGGGGACGGGGGGTGAGGTCAAAATTATTTGTTATTTGCTCTTTGCTATTTGAACAAGCTATTTGTGTTTCCACTCGGGCTTGCGTTTTTCAACGAACGCATTCATGCCCTCTTTCATATCATCGCTTGCGAAAAGCAGGTAGAACGCCTTGCGTTCGTACTCCAAACCTGTTTCAATTGTGGTATCGAACGATTTCATGATGGCATCCTTGGCCATCTGAAGCGCCATTTGCGGCATGGAGGCAATTTCCTTTGCGAGCGCCTGCGCTTCTTCGAGATAAACTTCATCATCGGCAAGGCGGGTTACCAGGCCTGCTTCGAACATCTCGCGGGCGGAATACATGCGGCCTGTAAGTACCATTTCCATGGCCCGGGCCTTGCCTATAGCGCGGGTAAGCCTTTGCGTGCCGCCTGCGCCGGGTATTATGCCCAGCTTAATTTCAGGCTGGCCGAACTTTGTACACTCTGCGGCAACTATCATATCACATGCCATGGTAAGCTCGCATCCGCCGCCGAGTACGAATCCGCTGGTAGCGGCTATCACCGGCTTTTTGATCTTGCGGATCTTATCCCACACGGCGAACTGGTCGCGGATGTGCATATCGATTGCCGACTGCGTGGCCATTTCCTTGATATCAGCCCCGGCGGCGAACGCCTTGGCGCTGCCGGTAATTATGATACAGCCAATTTCGCTATCCTTATCAAAAGAGCTTAAAGCGTCCAAAAGCTCGCCCATAAGCTCGATATTGAGCGCGTTGAGCACATCGGGACGGTTAAGCTGCACCTGCCCCACTTTTAATCCTTTCGGATTATCAAGCTTTGTGACTAATATGTTTTTGTAGTCCATTATCTTACTATCCATCCCCGCGAAGGCGGGGAACTCCGGTTTTAAGTTGAACGAAGAAGCCGTGAAAATCTGTGAATTTTGCTTATTTAAAGCACAAAAATAAGGATTTTAGCGGGAAGTTACAATGAGAAAAGGAGAACAATGTAAGTATAAAGTAATTGTTCGTTTTTGACACTTGAATCATCACCTTTTGGAAACAAATCATCAATCTTTATTCCCATATAGAACTGCTTCTTTGTTAACAGAAATTGAAATGGGGTATTTTCTCAATCAATATATTACTAATCAATGACTTAAGCATGTATTATTATGGCTTACGTCTTCTTCATCTTCTCCTCATCGCCAAGCTCCAATATTTCCAGCTTGCCTAAGAACTGCACATTCGCATCTTCCTTAATTTCTACGCCGCCTTTGATTATCACATTTGAGCTTTTGCCGAACACAACATTTGCCCCCTTGCCGATAATTACCTTCGGCTTTGCTGCGGCGGGTTCGGTTACCCGGTAAATTGTTGAGCAGTATCTGCACTTAATTTTGCTTTCAGCAAGTTCTTCAAAATCATGCGAGCCGCACTGCGTGCATTCGTATTTTTTAAGTTCCATTATAGACCCCTCCCCGTCACGCCGCCGGCGTGACTACCCCTCCCCAAAGGAGAGGGGTATGTTATAGTTTGTTGCAGATAGATATGAGAAATCTGTAAATAAATCGTCTATTCACCCTCCCCCTCGGGGAGGGCAGGGTGGGGTCGATTTGTTTTCACCCAGCTCTTCAAAATCATGCGAGCCGCATTGCGTGCATTCGTATTTTTTAAGTTCCATTTGAGACCCCTCACCCCCCAGCCCCTCTCCCGGTGGGAGAGGGGAGCGAGGTATAAAGTTAATAGATGTGTTTCTATGTTATTTGATCTACCACACTTTCCCCCCCTCTCATGTTAGGAGAACTGCACCAGCAGTCAAAGGGGATGGGGGTGAGGTAACAATCATTCTATTATCAAACTCTTTTCTTTCCCGCTAACGTTGCGCCAGATGATGGCAGCAAAGATTATCGAGCCGCCGATTATCGAATACACCGAGGGCGCTTCGCCGATACCTATGAATACCCATACCGGATTGAACACAGCCTCAAGCGTGGCTATTATCATCGATTCCGTTGCCGATACATACTTTATCCCCTCGTTAAATATTATGTAACTGATGCCTATCTGCACCGCGCCCATGTATAACAGGATGAGGGCTTCGGTGAGGTTTAACCCGAGATTGGGGAATATCACAGCGAACGCAATCACCGCAACAAGCGCGTTGCCCATCACAACCGTGCCGAGTGTGTTTTCGGATTTCTGCTTAACACGTTTGTATTTCAGCAGCAGACTGAACATCGCGAAGCATATGCCGGAGCATATCGCAAGCAGGTTGCCGTAAATGTTGCCAAGCTCAAGCTTGCCGAAAAAGAAAAGTATCATGCCGGCTATGCTTATAACAATTGTAATTATGTTCTTCGGACTGAACTTCGTCTTCAGAAATATGGGCTCAAGCACAACCAGGTAAATGGGCGCGGTGAATTGCAGGAAAATAGCATTCGCAGCCGTCGTCATTTTTGTGGCTAGTACGAAGAGTATCAATATGCCCGCATAAAATACGGCGGCCAGGTTCGAGATGCGGTCGAACTCTATCTTCATCCTGCCTTTACGCGCCAGTGTAATAGCAAGCACCGTTATGGCCGCCACCAGCGAGCGGTAGAACGAGATCTGGAAAGCGTTAATGGTAAGGTACTTGATGAAAAATCCGCTGGTGCTCCACAGGAATGCCGTGAAGGAAATGTATATCAGCCCTTTTCTGTGATTGGGAATTTTGCTAAGCCAGGATAACATCCTGCAATATCCCTTAAATTCGAAAGTAATTCAATGAAAATCAGAGTTGACCCCACCTCAACCCCCTCGACTGCTGAGGGACAAACGGCATATGACCCCACCTCAACCCCCCTGACTGCCGGTGCAGTCTTGACTGCTTTAGCAGTTCCCCGAGGGTGAGGGGCGTAGGGATTCATACCCCCTCCTTCGGAGGGGCAGGGGAGGTCATTAGTGGCAGTCATCGGATGAATGGAATTTATTATTTATATTTGCATATGGATAAATGCTCAAACTGCGGAACCCAGCTCAACGGCAAGTTCTGCCAGAATTGCGGACAGGGCAGGGTAAAGCGGCTCGAAGTGAAGTCGATGGTGCATGATGTCACTCACGGCATCCTGCACTGGGAAAACTCAATACTCAAAACTTTCCGCAGCCTGCTTCTGAAGCCGGGGCAAACTGCAAATGATTATATAGCTGGTAAGAGAAAACATTTCGTAAAGCCCTTTTCATATTTCATCTTCATGCAAACCCTTTTCGTGGTTGTGTTCCACCGCATGAGCGAGAAATATTTCGCATTCCTGAACTACAATATCAGGAGTGATAGCGATAAGATCCAGGAGCGCGTTGTTGAAATTCAGCATATAGTATCGCAGTATGTTAATTATCTTAACTATGTAATGCCGGTGATATTCGCTTTCTTCCTTTACATGTTCTTCAGAAAGAAAAAGGGAATTAACTATGCCGAAGCGCTCGCGGCCTCTTTCTACTGGGTTGCTACTACCCTTGTATTTTCAATTACACTGATGCTGCTTTCTGTGATCGATGTAAGTTTCTGGAACGCGAGATTCTTTGTTAATATTACCTATTACATTATCGCTATCAAAACATTTTCTGGGCTTAGCTGGGGCAAAGGTATTGTTAAAGGAATTTTTGTCTCTATGTTCAGCTACACGGTTTTTGTAATACTTGTTGCCGTGCTTGCAGTGCTTTACCTGCAATTTGTTGCCGGGATAAATATTTTTCATGTATTCGGCTTAAGCTGATCGTGCTGCGAAGAAAAAAAGGTGACCCGTGTGGATCACCTTCTGGTTTGAAAGAGCGGGACGAAAATCTGTTTACGGCCTGTTATCCTGGAATATCGTTATCGGGTTAGATGCCGTTTTGATCTTTTCCTTTACCTCCAGAGATTTTACCTCGATCACCGCAACTGATGCTGAACCCTGGCTGCACACCAGAGCGTAATTGCCGTCAGGTGTGAATTTAACATCAGTAGGCATCGGTATCCCGAAAATTGTTTTAACTACAGCATCGGTCTTCGGATCGATCACAGTAACCGAGTTATCCTTCACGTTTGTAACCATAAGTATATTCCCGTCAGGCGAAAATTCTATCCACCGCGGCGAAGGGATATTCTTTATCTTCAGAGCTATTTCGCCGGTGGTTAGATCAATCTTAGCGACCTCGGTTGAATCATAGTTGGCCAGGTAGCCGAATTTTTCATCCGGTGATACAGCCATTGACATCGGCCTGCCGCCCGTTTCGATCTGTTTGATAACATGAAGTGTGTTCGCATCCATAACCTGGATGAACGGCGCGAATATCTGCGGCAGGTAGATCTTGTCCTGTGATTTTACATAATTCATAAAGCCGCTGCAGTATTCAGCCATTTTGGTTACGGAATTATCAAGAGTGTTGATAACACACAGGCCGCCATCTGACTGGTGGGTTACCAGAACTTTGTTCCTGCCGGGCAGCTCAAGCAGGGCAGTGGGATGTTCGTAGGTCTGTACGGCTGTAATTTTTTTATTTGTTTTTGGATCAAAAATGGTTACATCATTGGACATGTAGTTCGCTATGTAACCCTTGCTGCCATCTTTGAGTATCAATACAGCGCACGGACCGTTTCCGGCGTTGATCTTTCCCATAAGCTTCATGCCTGAGGGATTGATGACACTTACGAAATCACTGCT
>WBZT01002519.1_pt1 | contig 12641 bp, 13 predicted proteins | sample 5204241 | NCBI WGS metagenome assembly WBZT01 (sample SAMN12344358, study PRJNA552823) | activated sludge metagenome | biome: Activated sludge suspended growth; feature: Nitrification reactor; material: Wastewater; isolation source: activated sludge from nitrification reactor of wastewater... | reverse complement strand
CGCTCTACCTGGGCTTCTTTCAGTTCGTGCACAACGTCCGGATCCGGGGTAAAGGCTTGCTCAAACCCCTTCTGCAACTGTTGGTGGCGTAACCATGCGAACTGTCCGGAATCCAGATTGAGCCAAGTATTCAGTAGGGATTCAGCCGTCGCCACTTAGGCTGGATCGCATGACGAGAATGGCGGGGTTTGGAAACCGCGGATCGATGACAACCCATCGGGAGTAGGTTCGATGAAGAGGAAATGGCAAATTGGGCTGATGGCGATATGGGTGCTGCTGATTCCGACACTGGCGGGGGCGCAGCGGTTCGATAGTGGCAAGGTAGAGGTGGAGGTGGTCAACGATCGTGGCCGGCCCTATCCGCAGTATCCGCTCGACGGGCGAGGATCGAGCGTGTTCAAGGCGTATGTGGAGGCGGTGCGTGACCAGAAATATTCGGTCCAGATTCGTAATCGCAGCAACCAGCGCATTGGCGTGGTGATTGCCGTGGATGGCCGTAACATCATTTCCGGCGACCGTTCCAACCTGCGCCCGGACGAGCGGATGTATGTGCTCGGGCCGTACCAGCAAGAGACCTATGAAGGCTGGCGGACCGGCAAGAACCGGGTCAACCGCTTTTATTTCACCGATGCCGGCGATTCCTACTCCGGGGCCTGGGGTGATTATTCGGCGATGGGCGTGATCGCGGTGGCGGCATTTCGGGAGCGCGCGCCCGAGCCGCGGCCGTGGGCTCAGGAGGGTCCGGGTTACAGCGAGCAGCGCGGGTTGCGGGAGAAGTCCGCGCCCATCGGCGCCTCGCCTGGAGTGCAAGCGGAGCCGGGCACCGGCTACGGCGAGAGCGAATGGTCGCCGTCGCGGCGAGTGGAGTTCGAGCCGTTGTCGCGACCGTTCGCCCAGTATTTCCTGAAGTACACCTGGCGCGATACGCTGTGCCGCAAGGGGGTGATCGATTGCGATGGTGGACGCCGTCCGCCGCGCAACCGCTTCTGGAAGGAGGAGGACGGCGACGATGACTACGCGCCGCCGCCGCCGCGCGACGACCGTGGCGAGGAGTGGCGGTAAGCATTCCGCAACGGCGTTCCGCGCCAACCGGTTCCGCGCCCTCCTTGGCGACAAGGGGGGCGTTTTTGTCGGCGGATTGAACGTCGTGGCCGGGATGGCGACACTTGCAGACTTCGTGCGATGATCGAAACGGTTGGTTGACCGAAGAGTTTGGCGAATGGCATTGCACTCGGACTGGCCCGATTACTGGCGCCGCCTGCGCGCTGCCTTGTTGCATCCCCGCGTCGATGATGAGGCGTTGGACGCAGCCTTGCGCGAGGCGCGGGCGCGGCAGCCGTTGCCGGTGTTGTGGCTGATCGGCAAGACCCAGGCTGGCAAGACCTCGATCGTCCGCGCCCTGACCGGCAGCGAAAGCACCGAAATCGGCAACGGTTTCCAGCCCTGCACCCGTACCGCCCGTTTCTACGATTTTCCCGCCGAAGCGCCGGTGGTGCGCTTTCTCGATACCCGTGGCCTAGGCGAAGTCGCCTACGATCCAGGTGAGGACATTCGCTACTGCGAGTCGCAAGCCCATCTGCTGCTCGGGGTGATGAAAGCGACCGATATCCGTCAGGACGCGGTGTTCGAGGTGCTGTGTCAGGTTCGCAAGCGGCATCCCGAATGGCCGGTGCTCATTGCCCAGACCGGTTTGCATGAAGCCTATCCACCCGATGGCGAACACCTTTTGCCCTATTCCTACGACCGGCAACCGTGGCCACCGCAAGTGCCCCACGATCTGACCCGCACCCTGCGCGCCCAGCGCGACCGCTTGGGCAAGCTGCCCGGCGCGGCGCCGGTGCATTGGGTGCCGGTCGATCTGACCCAGCCCGAGGACGGTTACCAACCGACGAACTACGGCCTGGATGCCTTGTGGAGCGCCATCGAGACGGTATCGACCCTGGGTCTGCAAGCGATGTTGCGGGGCGATGCCGGTGTCCGCGATATCTACGAACGCGCCGCTCATCCTCATATCGTCGGTCATGCGTTGGCGGCGGCTGGTGTCGGCGCGCTGCCGCTGGTGGATCTGGTCGGGGTGCCGGCGGTGCAGGCCAAACTGTTACACGGTCTGGGTCGGCTGTACGGGCAGGATTGGGACGGACGGGCGGTGTCCGAATTTCTCGGTTTGCTCGGCGTCGGTATCGGGGCTGGCTACCTGGCGCGCACGGCCGGTCGGGAGCTGATCAAGTTCGTGCCTTGGTGGGGACAAACGGTCGGCGTGATGTGGGGGGCGACCACCAGCGGCGCGACCACCTACGCGCTCGGCAAGGCAGCCGGTTATTACTTCGCCCACCGTGGGCGAGGCGGTTCGCTGGATGCGGAGGCGTTGCGCCGGATTTATGCCGAGGCGCTGGTGGCGAGTTCGAGCTTGTTGAAGCCGCCACCGGGGAAAAACCGGTCGTGAAAGCGCTGCTCGACCAGTTCGACCGTCTGCGTCTATTCGCCTTGCTGCTGTGGGTATTGCCGTTCGCGGCGCTGTTGCCGCTCGGGGCCTTCTGGCTCTGGCAGGCGAGATATCTGTCTTGGTGGCTGGTGGCAATGATCGCGTGCAGCGCGGCCGGCTACGGGTTGCAATACTGGCTGTTGCGTCGGCATCGCCGCCTGCTGGCGGACGCGGCGACAGCTCCCGATCCGCATTGGTCACCCAAGGCGGAGGACGCCTGGGTCACGGTCGAACGATTGGCGGAAGCGGCGCGGCCGGAAGATTGGCCACTGAACGATGGTGGCCGGTTGTGGACGCTGGGCCAGAACACGCTGGATGTCGTGGCTCGCTACCACCACCCGGAACAAGAGCGGCCGCTGCTGGAACTGACCGTGCCGCATACCTTGCTGATCATCGAGCGGGCTAGCCGCGATCTGCGCACGACTGTCACCGACCACATTCCGCTGAGCCATCGGTTGACCGTCGGCGATCTGCTCCGCGCCTGGCGTTGGAAGGATGCCGCCGAACGACTGGTGACGATCTATCGGGCTGGCCGATTGGTGGTCAATCCGATGGACGCCCTGTTGAGCGAGGCGTGGGGGCATTTGCGCGGTCAGGCGTATGGTCAGGCGTGGACGGAAACCCAGCGTTGGCTGTTGCGGGAATATGTGCGCAAGGTCGGCTATTACGCGATTGAGTTGTATAGCGGGCGCTTGAGCTTGGTCGATACCGAGCCGGCCGCTAAACTCACGCCTGCTTCGTCCGCCGATATGACACTGGCCGCCACGGCAACCGCCGGCACCGGCGAGCCGCTGCGCATCGTGGTGCTGGGTCGCGCCAATGTGGGTAAGTCCAGCTTGATTAACGCCTTGTTCGGCCGACTGGCCGCCGCCACCGATGTGTTGCCGAACACCACGATGGGATTGACACCCTATCGGCTGGAGCGGGAAGAGATGACCGCCGCGTTGATCTTCGATACGCCCGGTTGCGATACGAATTTGTTGAGCGAAAAGACGTTGCTGGAAGCGGCCATGACGGCCGACCTGATACTTTGGGTCTGTGCCGCCCATCGTCCCGACCGGCAACTAGATCGGCTGCGCCTGGATGCGCTGCGCGACGGGTTTGCCGGACGCCCGGATCGCCGGCCGCCGCCCGTGCTGATCGTGGTCAGCCACATCGACCGGTTGCGTCCGCCGCGCGAATGGCAACCGCCCTACGATCTGCTGAATCCCCAAGGAAGTAAGGCGATGCACATCCGCGCGGCGGTGGAGGCGGTGGCGGGGGATTTAGCGGTTCCGGTGGCGACCGTCATTCCCATCTGTCTGGCTGAAAATCGGATCTACAACGTGGACGATGTATTGTGGGCGGCGATGCTCGATCAACAGGATGAAGCGATCAAGGCACGGTTTCTGCGCTGTTTGGACCAGCGGATACGGGAAGAAAACTGGGTGTTGTTGCGTCGGCAATTGGCGAATGCCGGGCGGTGGATACTGAAATTGCCGGGCGGGCGGCGAATTGATTGAGGGCACGATGCGTAGTGGGTGGTTGCGACTGTGGCGGCATGGATCGATCGTCTGGCGACTCTCCTGGCGAGAGCGCGGTTGGTTGTTGCAGGCGTGGTGGATGCTACATGGTGTTGCCTTGGCGTTGCGTTGGGCGAGCTTTCGACGCGTGTACGGTTTTCTGGGGCGCCGGGTCGGGACAACCCCTCCGATCGTTGGCGACGAAATGCAGCTTGCGGATCGAGCTTATGCTCTGACCCGTTTGGTACAGGGCGCGGCGGCGTGGAGTCTGCACCATCCCACTTGCTTGCATCGCTCGCTAACGCTGTGGTGGTTGCTGGGGCGGCAGGGCATCGCCAGCGAGTTGCGGATCGGGGTGCGCAAGGAGCAGGGGCAGTTCGAGGCCCATGCTTGGGTGGAGTACAAGGGCGTGGCGTTGAATGATGGATTGGATGTGAGTTCGCGCTTTGCGACTTTCCAGAGTTTTTGACCGCTTGCATGGAATCTGTAACTCAATTGATTTACCATCAAAAAATAAAGTTAGGAGAGCGCCGCGATGACAACCGCTGTTCACCACGACCAGGATTTCTACTCCTGGGCCATGCAGACCGCGCAACTGGTGCGGGAAGGTCGGCTGGCGGAAATCGATTGCGAGTACGTCGCCGAGGAACTGGAAGACATGGGCGCGGCCAAAGAACGAGAGTTGGAGAGTCGCTTGGGCGTGTTGATGGCGCATTTGCTGAAGTGGATTTTCCAATCGGAACGTCGCGGCAATAGCTGGATCGCCACCATCAAGGAGCAACGGCAGAGGATCATTCGTTTGCTACGAAAAAATCCGGGTCTGAAATCTTGCTTGGATGAGGCGTTTGTGAATGGTTATTCGGATGCGCGATTGATTGCTGTCCGAGAGACGAATTTACCGGAGCGGACCTTTCCGGAAAACGCGCCGTTCGCATTGGAACAGGTTTTGGATGATGCGTATTGGCCGGAGTAGGAACAGCGGTGAATTTTCTGATGGGCTTCCAAGTGAAAGACCATTACAGCATTTTGATTCAGAAGAGACCTCGCCGCTGCCCAGCCCTCGGACCTTCCATATGGCTGTCACACAAGTTGCCTAATAATCTTGGGCATTTCGACTTATAGATCAATGAATTATGAGCGGCATCGCGGGCATCATCCATTTTGACGGTAAACCCGTCGAGCCGGGGCTGATCGAGAAAATGACCAGCGCCATGGCCCATCGCGGTCCGGATGGCATCAACCACTGGGTCAAGGGATCGGTGGCGCTCGGTCAGTGCATGCTGCGTACTACGCCGGAATCCCTGGAAGAACACCAGCCACTGACTAATGAGGATGAGAGTCTGGTGCTGGTCATGGACGGGCGAGTGGATAATTGGGAGGAATTGCGGCGGGAATTGCTGGGGCGTGGGGCGGTGTTGCGCACGCGTGCGGATGCCGAGTTGGTGCTGCGGGCCTATGAAACCTGGGGACGCGATTGTCTTGTGCATATTGATGGCGATTTCGCGCTGGTGATTTGGGATGTGCGGCGGCAGGAAGCCTTTTGTGCGCGGGACCGGATGGGTCATAAACCATTCAACTATCACTGGGATGACAAGTCCTTCGTTTTTTCCTCTGAGTTGCATACGATTTTAGCGTTGCCATGGGTGCAACAAAAGCCCAATGAAGGAATGTTGGCCGAATTTCTGACAGACGAATGGTATTCCAGAGATGAGACCCTATGGAGTGGTATCCTACGCTTAGTAGCGGCCCATAAGATAGTAGTTGGATGTAGGGGACTACGGCTAGAGTTATATTGGGAACCGGATCTGTGGGTGACGCAGCCATTTCACAAAGACGAAGATTACATTGAGCATTATCGCGAAGTATTCTTTGACAGTGTCAGGCGGCTATCCCGCTCGCATCGGCCAATAGCTATAGAGGTGAGCGGCGGTCTCGATTCCTCAGCGGTGTTTTGTGTGGCGGAACACCTGCGTCGTGTGGGCAATCTGCCCGCACCTGGTATCGAGGGGTACACCCTGGCTTTCAGTGAAGAAGATAGCAATGCCTATGAGCTGAACTATGCACGGGCTGTAGGTGATTATTTGGGGGTCCAGATTCATGAAATTCTACCCTCTAGAAAGTCTCTTGATTGGTTTGCGGAGCGCGCTTTCGCCTACCGGGAGTTTCCTGGCTTTCCAAACGGGGCAGCTTCTGTTGATTTACAGAATCAAGCCGCTGTGCAAGGTTGTCGTGTTCTTTTAACTGGTGAAGAAGGAGATAAATGGCTAACAGGTTCTCGGGTATATTACGCGGAAGAGTTGGCCCAACGGCATTGGCGGATTCTTCATGATTGCTTTGATGCTGACAGGAAGATGTTTGGTGCTAAACAGACAACGAGGTGGCTCATCCAATATGGCTTGTTCCCACTACTTCCGTTAATAATTCAAGAAACTATTCGTCGGCTAGTTTGTGTAATACGAGGTAATAGACCGTCCTCAAAAAACCAATATTATTGGCTTTCATCTTGGATGCGGAGAAAAATCAAGCTACGTCGTGAACGCAGTCTCCCCTCTAATAACCGACGGGTGTTCAGTGTAGGTCAGAAGGAACTTGTAGAGGGTCTGAGCAGTGCTTTCTCGGCTCAGATTACTGAAGATCTTGAACGTTTGATGGCCTTTTCCAGTATTGAAATGCGCCATCCGTTTAACAGTTTTCGGTTTGTCCAAAATGCCTTTTCAACGCCGACAAGGCTGCGACTACGAGGCGATAGAACCAAATATATCCATGTCTATGCTTTACAGAATGTTATGCCAAGGGCTGTTTTAGAGCGCAAAAATAAAGCGGAATTTTCTATCATGTTCCACGAACGTTTGTCTCATATGGAAGAGGCGCTTACCGAGACAATTCCCCGAAAGCGAGCAACTTGGGTCGATCCGGTAGGGCTAGCGAATTTATTCCGGTTTTATCTGGATAATCCACAAATCTCTTGGCCATGGTGGATTTTGTGGAATATCTATGGATGTGATGAAACGCTAGATATTTCAGAATTTCGAAAATAGGTTGGATGGTAATCGTTTAAACAGTGGAGGAAGTGGCATGAAAGACAAACTGAAAAAACTGCGGTCTTTTCTATCCAAAGAAGAAAAGACCGCAGTTCAATCGGATAAGAAGCCTTATTCGAGCCCAGCATTAAAATCTTATGGATCCGTAGGTGCGTTGACCCAAGCCGGTAATAGTTCTGGCAGTGATAAGAACAGTAAACTCCAAGGCGCATCTGATCGCCGCATCAAAGAAAATATTATTCGTATTGGTACTCATCCGCTTAATATCGGCTTATACTTGTTTGATTACAAGCCCGAATTTCGTGATGCCTGGGGCCATGGCCGGCAATTCGGCGTAATGGCGGATGAGGCCGAGACGGTCATGCCGGAAGCCGTATCCGTTCATCCGGACGGGTATAAGATAATCGATTACGCTATGTTGGGGATCAGCCGGAGCCTTCACTAAGCCAACGTAGCTCGGACGGAATGCAGCAGAATGCGGGTGATCGGAGGCACGAACCCCCTCAGTCTGCCGTGCTTCATGTGCGACTATAATACCCCCATGCTCCATCGTTATGGACGTGGGGTCCACTTCAGATGTTGGTTTTGTATCGGCGAAACTGCGTGGTGGGCGGAAGCGATTTATTCACGGTCACGCTGAACCAGTCCCTTCTCCTTGGGTGATTTCGAGGTTGTTTGTATGCCTGTATGCTTTTTTGCCTATTGACGAGGCAGTTACGGTGCGAGCAGGCGATTCGATTAAAGCTAAGATCATGGTCCGACCAGATGATAACCTGATTGCCTGGACTGTGGAGTTTCCCGCATCCGGTCGGCGCTTCAATCACTCCACTTGGCAAGGAATGCTCCTGGCACCGGAGGATCTGATGCGATCCCGCCCGGAGCGTGTGCCACGGTTAAGCTGGGAAGGCGAAGCACGGGTCGCGGTACTGGGTTATCGCGACGGCCACCGCACCGCACGGGAGATCGAACAGGCGGTGTTGCGCGCCCATCCGAATTTGTTCCCATCCCCGGAAGAAATCTCCCGCTTCGTGGCGCAAGTGCTGGGCCGGGATACCGAGTAGTGATCGATTTCAGCGTGCTGGCCGTACGGGTGCAGGCCCCCGTGGCGATCGAACCTTTCCACACCTGGACGTTTCCAGACGGTACGCCTTGGACCGAGTTCCATCGAACCAACGATGGCTATCTGCTGCGCTTTCCCGACTTGGCGGATTTTCAGGTCTCGGCGGACGCGCTCCACGTCGCCGGCGTCCCCGCGCCTGAAGTTTCGGACGCCACAGTACAGCATCTCTATCTCAACCAAGTCTTGCCGCTGGTCCTGAGCAAACAGGGCGAGCTGGTATTTCACGCCAGTGCCGTGGAAGTGGCGGGCGGCGCGGTTGCCTTCGTCGCTGAGTCGGGTCGGGGTAAGTCCACGCTGGCGGCCAGCTTCGCGGTCAGCGGATTTCGCTTCCTGACCGATGACGGTCTGGTGGTGGAACCGACGGCCGACGGCCATCGGATCTTACCCAGCCATCCGTCCATCCGTTTGTGGGAAGATAGCGAGGCGGCGCTCATCGCGCCTGGCGTCAGAACCGCGCCCGCCCTGCCGTTTACCCCCAAGTCACGCTTTCTGGCCGGGGACGAAATCCGCTTTTGCGACCAGCCCCGGCCCTTGCGCCGCGTGTATTTTCTGGGCAACGGCAAAGTTGCGACGCTGGAGTTTCAACGTCTGAGCGCGGCCGAAGCCCTGGTGGAATGGGTAAAGCACTCCTTCCTGCTCGATGTAGAAGAAAAGCCCCGGCTCGCCTCCCATTTCGACCAGGTGGCCAAACTGGCGAACCAGCCGATTCATTATCGCCTCGATTACCCAAGGCGATTCGAAGATCTGGCGTGGATCCGAGCGGCGATTGTGGAACACGCCCGATCCGGGAGGTAAAGACGAAGGACTTTATTGAGGAGATCGGCATGGCGAAGCTGGCTATTCAAACCGCTTTCGGTGTCGAAGCTTATCTTGCCTGGGAAGAGCGGCAGGTGGAAAAACACGAGTATATTGCCGGTGAAGTGTTTGCCATGGCGGGGGCGCGACGCGAGCATGTAGTGGTGTCCCTGAACCTGGCCGCCGCTTTCAAGCAGTGGTTGCGTGGCGGACCCTGTCAGGCGTATGTCGCGGATTTGAAATTGCGAATGGAAGCGGCGGATGCTTTTTTCTACCCGGATGTGGTGGTGTCGTGCGATCCGCGCGATCATGCGGCGGGTCAGTTCATTGCCCATCCGACCTTGATCGTGGAAGTGTTGTCGGAGTCCACCGCCGCCTTCGACCGAGGCAATAAGTTTGCGGCTTATCGCACGCTGCCGTCCTTACGGGAATACGTGCTGGTGGACATCGAGGCGCGCCGCGTGGAAACGTTTCGGCGTACCCCGGAAAACGACTGGTTGTTTCACGAGTCTCTTGCCGGTTGCGGGGAATGCTTTTTCCCGGCGCTGAACGTCTCGATTCCGTTCGAGGAGATCTTTGAAAACGTCGTTCCCCAACCCGGAGAGAATGACGCTTCCGCAACCGAATGATGATGGTAACCACAGTGGAAAGCCGCTTGATGTTGACCCGCGACACGCGTTTGCAAATTCCCGAACAGGTGGTCACTCGCCAGGTCGGCGACGAGACCGTCCTCCTCAACCTCGAATCCGGGACCTATTTCGGTCTCGATCCGGTGGGTAGCCGCTTCCTCGAACTTCTCGAAGTGGAAGGCACGCTGGCGACGGTCCTTGCCAAGATGTTGGAGGAGTTCGACGTGACCGAAGCACAACTGGAGGCCGATCTCCTGCGGCTCGCGGACGAGATGCTTGCCAGCGGTTTACTCGAAGCGGCGTAGCGTTCGGAAATAGGCGAGTGGTTTGTTGGCGCCTGCGGGAGTTCAAATGGCAATCACGAATTTGGAATCCGTCATCCTACATCGACTGGCGTTAGCACCCTTTCGAGCGGATACCGATGCCGGCGTTATCCTCGAAACCCAGCGCCAGGCATTGGCCCTGGGTGAGGACCTTTTCCTGAAATTTCTCGGAGAAAACGGGTTGGATGCCCTGTGGTACGAAGTTTTGAAACAGAATGATCTTGCGGTGGCGGTACCGGAGTGGTTCCTGGTCGCGCTCAAGCGAGCGCGCCAGATCGCTGCCGCAAGGTATCTAGCCCAAAAACATGCCTTGGAACGGATTGACGTGGCGTTTGAAGCAGCATCAGTGCGATACGCTGTGATCAAGGGCGTCCATGTTCGCGAGCTGGTGTACGACGATCCCGCACTCCGGCCGGCGAGTGACATTGATATCCTGATTGCTCGGAATCAACGCGATCTTGCCGTGCAAACTCTGGTTCGTCACGGCTTCGTGCCGCATCTCGACGCCGAGATCGTCAGTCATGAAGCTTCTTTTCATGACCGGAACGTTTCTATTGATCTTCACTGGCACATCATGCGTCCAGGTCGAACTCGCATTGATGTAACGGGCTCTTTTTTAGGAAGACGTCGTTGGGAAGGTTTTTTCTGGGGGTTGGATCATACCGACGCACTTTTTATGCTCCTGGTGCATCCAGCATTTGCGAAATATGTTACGTCCCCCCATGCCCTGTTATGCCGGTTGGTGGACCTAAGTCGCTGGTTGGGAAGCCGCGACGTGGATTGGGATAAAATGCTAGCCTCGCTGGACAACGCCGGGTTGAAAACGGCGGCTTGGGCGGTGCTGGGCTGGACCTCCTGGCTCATGGGGCCTGTGGCGCCTTTCGATATTCTGAAAAGTTTGGAACCTGGTTATTTGCGAGCACGCTATCTGCGCTACTGGGTGGAACAAAACCTGCCGACCCGCTGGCTCCATTATCCGCTCCTCATTCAAATCGCTTTCACTTTAGCCCTGCATGATCGCCCAAGCGACGCCTTGACAGCCATCCGAGGATGGTTGCGCCATAAGTGGATGATGCGGGACGAACAGGAAACCCTGTTGGCCACATTGGCGGATTCACTGCCTGGGCCATTGGGTGAGGCACGAGGCCGCTGAGATCACCAAAGCTAATACGGTCTCGACGACTGATCGCATGTCGAATCGTACCGCCTATTTGACCGAACGGCTCCGCAAGGCACGGGCGCAGTTGCCCCATCTGCCGTGGGCGCTGGGGCTGATCTGGCGCGCGACCCGTGGTTGGACGCTGGCCTGGGTGGTGCTGGTGATCGCGCAAGGTTTGCTGCCTGTCGCGGTGGTGCTGTTGACCCGCACTTTGGTGGACAGTCTGGTTGCCACGGTGCAAGCGCCGGGGGACTGGCCGGCATTGCGACAAAGCCTGGTCTGGGTAGCCCTGATGGCGGGGTTGCTGCTACTGGTGGAGAGCATGCGCGGCATCGCCGCTTGGGTGCGTACCGCCCAAGCCGAATGGTTACGCGATTATCTCGACGACCGGATTCACGCCCAGGCCATCCATTTGGACCTGAGCTATTACGAAACCCCCGAATACTACGATCAGTTGCACCGAGCGCGGGTGGACGCGCTCGATCGTCCGCGGGCGTTGCTGGAGAATCTCGGCAGCCTGGCCCAGAACGGCCTGACCCTGTTGGCGATGGCCGGCATATTGTGGGGGTACGCGCCCTGGCTGCCACTGGTGTTGATCGGTGGCGCGCTGCCAGCGTTGTGGGTGGCGGCCCGCGCCATCGTGCGCTTTCATCGATGGCGAGTTCGCAATACCGGCAACGAGCGCCGCGCCAGCTATTACGACTGGATGTTGACTTGGGATCGGGCAGCGGCGGAACTGCGTCTTTTCGACCTCGGTGACTCGTTTCGGAGCGCCTATCGCGCCGTGCGAGCCAAGCTGCGTGGCGAGCGTCTGCAGCTCGCCCGCCAGCAGATGCTGGCCGAACTGGGCGCGGATGCCGCCGCATTGCTGGCGATGGGCCTGACCATCGCCTGGATGGTCGGACGACTGATGCAGGGCTTGGCCAGCCTGGGCGATCTGGCGTTGTTTTATCAGGTTTTCAGCCAAGGACAACGACTGTTGCGCACTGCGCTGGGCAGCGTCGGCGAGATGTACAGCAACCTCCTATTCCTGGAGAACCTGCACGAATTCCTGGCCCTGTGTCCCCGCGTCACGGAACCGAGGCATTCCGTGTCCCCGCCGGCGAATGCGCCGGGAACGATCCGGTTGGAAAACGTGAGCTTCCGCTATCCCGGAAGCCAGCGCTTGGCGTTGGACGGCTTCGATCTCACGCTCCCCGCCGGCCGGATCGTGGCCATCGTCGGCGAGAACGGCGCGGGCAAGAGCACGCTGCTCAAGCTGCTATGCCGGTTCTACGACCCGGAGGTGGGCCGGGTCAGTTGGGATGGGATCGACCTGCGCGAACTGGCGCTGACCGACTGGCGCCGACGGATCACGGTGCTGTTTCAAGAGCCGGTCCATTATCACGACACCGTTGCCTACAACATCGCCTGTGGCGATCTGGCGGTCGTGGCGGATATGGCGGCGATCGCCTCCGCCGCCCACGCCGCCGGCGCCGAAGGGTCGATCCAGCGCTTGCCACAAAGTTATGCGACGGTGCTGGGCAAATGGTTCGGCGGCGCGGAACTGAGCGTGGGTGAATGGCAGCGGCTGGCGCTGGCGCGGGCTTT
>WBZT01002518.1_pt1 | contig 12644 bp, 12 predicted proteins | sample 5204241 | NCBI WGS metagenome assembly WBZT01 (sample SAMN12344358, study PRJNA552823) | activated sludge metagenome | biome: Activated sludge suspended growth; feature: Nitrification reactor; material: Wastewater; isolation source: activated sludge from nitrification reactor of wastewater... | reverse complement strand
CCCGCGATCCACCAACGCCGCGTTATACGACCGCCAGTTCCGTAGCCGATACTTCCGCGTCTGTTCGTTCATCCCCCTAACAGGGGGATCGTTCGGATTTATGCAACAATGCCGGTTCGAAGCCAAGACCACCATCATCCGATCCGCCGTACAAGCCTATCTGGCTAATCCACTTTACATATTACCAGCAACTGCATGATTCATAAAGGTGTTGCGAGAGATAAGCCAATTCAGTCTGGTAGTCGAGATCGTCAGGCGCTCAGCCGATTATGGCAGGAGTGCGCTTCAGAAACGCCTGGCGGTCGGCGGCGGTGGGGATATGCGCGGCTAGTTGCTGGTAAAGTTCTTGTGGGCTATGGGCCTTGCTGGCGGCCTGCTTGACCAACACCTTGGCGATGGGTCCCAGAAAAACCGCCAAGTCCCGACGGGCGACCTCCAGCAGCGCCTGATCGAACGATCCCAACGATCCGCTGACCTGACTACCGATCCCCGACGCCGCACCGTGAGTCATCATGCCGGTGATGGTGCCGCCGATCACTGCTCGCATCCGCCGCTGGAACAGCAAGCGATCCCGTTCGCTGGGAATGGATTCCGCCAGTTGTTGCACCAGCTCAGTCGGACTACTGACCTGCTGCGCGGTTTTGCGCACCAGCACCCGAGCCATCGGACCCAGGGTTTCGATCAAGAGTCGCTCGGTTTGAGCCAACAGCGTCGGATCCCAGCCCTGCGGAGTGTTGGTCCCAGCCGGTGTTTGTGGTGCCTGAACCGGCGCGACCCGGAGTACGGTGGAACCGTCGGCCGCGATTTCGCGATCCACCAGCCGGGTGTTTTCCAAGGCGGCGATAAATGCTTCGGCGCTCTGAAAGCGGACATCCGGCTCCTTGGCCAGCGCCTTGTTCAGCACACCGTCGAGCGCGACCGGTAGCAGTGGGTTCAACCGGGTTGCTTGCAACGGAGGTTCGTTCATAACCTGATACATCAATTCGCTGGCGCTGCGTCCCGGAAACGGCCGGGTGCCGGTCAATAGCTCGAATAGCACCACGCCGGTGGCGTACAGATCGGCGCGCCGGTCGGCTTCAAGACCCTTGAACTGTTCCGGCGCCATATAGCCGGGTGTACCAACCGTCATTCCATCTTGGGTCATGTTGCTGCCGGCTTCCAGCCGGGCAATGCCGAAGTCGGTGACCTTGACCTGACCGTCGGCCAGCAAAATGATGTTGGCGGGCTTGATGTCGCGATGCACCACACCAGCGGCGTGTGCCTGGCCAAGCGCTTGCAGTACCTGAATGACGATCGCCACCGCGTTGGCCAACGGCATCGGTTGACGGTCCTTAAGGTAACTGCGTAGCTCCCGGCCCTGCACGTACTCCATGACGATATAGGGTGCGCCCGCTTCCTCGCCGTACTCGAACACGGTGACGATGTTTGGATGCAGGCAGCGGCCAGCGGCGCGCACTTCGCGGCGAAAGCGTTCCAGCCACTCGGCGCCTTCCTCGCCGCGCAGTAGCCGGCGGTGGATGGTTTTGATGGCTACTTCGCGGTCGATCGCCGCGTCGTGAGCGCGGTAAACCACGCCCATGGCGCCGCGGCCCAGCATCCCGGTCACACGGTAGCGGCCGATGCGTGGCGGCAGCGTGGCGCTGGTGTCGCCGCCGTCGTTCATCTTATTCGCCCAGCATCTTCATGGCGTTTTCCAGACTGAGTCGCATCCGATTGAACGACTGCGACAGGGAGGCAATTTCATCGGAGCCTTGCCGGACGTATTCCGGCACGTCCGGCTTACCCATGCTGACCTCGCTGGCGATCTCCGACATCCGTTTCACCGGCCGGATCACCACGAAATGCAGCAGAATGTTGAGCAACAGCAGCAGCAAGACGAACACCCCGCCTAGCAGGATCATGAAGGTGGTGAAGGTCTGCCGAGCGCGCTCCAGCGGCAGCGACATCGGCACCGTCACCACCTGGGCTCCAATGGTCTCGCCCATTTTCCAGCCAAAGCCGTTGTTGACGCCGTAGATGTCGGTCATGGTTTTGGGGGCGTCCTCGATCCGGCCGTGGCAGACCAGACAGCCTTCGTCGCGGATGCTCAGTGGCCGGGCCAGATTGAGCATTCGCCCGGTCGGCGTGTCGCGCTCGACGATCAATTCCTTTTTTTCCTGGTTGTTGCGAAATTCATTGATGATATCCGCTTCCCAGTCGCTGGCCCGATCGGAGGGGTTGGTCGGGTTGAGCGCCGCTTCCTTGTAGGTGTAATCCGAGTATTGCTCACGCAGAGCCTTGAAGATTTGCGCGGCGGCGTAGGCCGAGATCGATTCCGGCCGGAATTGCCGCTTCATCTGCAAGGTCAGCAGCGGAAAGATGTGCTGGGCGGTGTAGCTGCGGGCACCGAGCGCGCTTTCGATCATGATGCGGGCGTTCTGGATCACTTCTTCGCGGGCGTTGTCCTTGAGGATGCGGTCGGACAGATAGGCCGCCAGCGCCAATCCGATGGCGAACGCCAGCAGCAAGACCAGATTGAACTTCGTACGTAGACCCATGTGACAGACTCCATATAGATACGAATGACGAAGGTGTGGTGCTGCTTTCAACCTGTCCGGGCAGGCGTGGCGCTAGCCGGCGGCTGGCAGTTGTTGTTCATGCTGTCGTGGGCTTTGCTGAAGCCGATGAGGCTGAACTTGACTGGAAACAGTTGGGTAACCGGCCAGGTTGGCCAGAACCGTAAATACGCGGTGGCTTCACTGCCCTTACGGAACTGTTGGATAAGTTCGGAAACTTCCTGGTCAAACACCAAAGTCATGTCATGGTCAAGTTTGTCGGTGCGGATCGGCGGATTCTTATCCACCGTCAGCTGCAAGTCGCCAAAAGATGGGTCAATTTTCGATTCAGTGATCACCAGCAGGGAATTGCCGTTGAATACCAGGGTCACTGGCGTGGCGTCGTAGCCGTCCGAGGTGATTTGCGGTGTGCTGCTGAGCAGGCAGCGGATCTGGCGGGTGAGGGGGTCGCGTTGCATGGCCACCGTCCAGTCCGCTTCGGCCTGACTGGCTAGCAGCGTCAATCCCAGCAGCAGTTTCGCAGCCTTGCGTCGGTTTGTCGTTGGGTTGTGGATCAACATGGGTTTAGAGAGTCCTCTTGACGGCATGGGGTTTTCAGTGGGCTCTTTTTTGCCTGTCGGCCGCCGGCCCGGTCTGACCGTCATAGTCTGTCCGTCGGCGGATTTCCTGTATAGTGGTGAGCTTAGACAATCGCTTGGAAGCACGCCATGACCGATAATCCTCGTGCCGATTCGGAGTTCATTCTGGCCAGCGATGGCGGTACCCTCCAGCACCTGACCTTGGTGTCGACGGGAAACGGAGCGGTGCTGGTGGATGCCGCTGGTATTCCCGTCAACCCCTGGGAGGTGGAATTGCGGTACTGGCCACCCGAGGCCGAACCGGCTTTACGGCGGGGCGGTTATCTGTTTGATCGGTCGCCGGACTTGGAGTTGTGGTGCAACTGCGTCGATTGAACCGCATGGTAAACCCGCATCGAAACTCCTCTTGTTTGGCAACGATTTTCCCAATTATTCTCAAGCGCTTTCAAAACTTCATCACTTTTCCGGCAACCGGGTTTCCCTCATGGATTTCCTGACTGACCTGCTTTCGTTCTTTCTCCACATCGACCAACATCTTAGAGAATTGGCCGGTCAATACGGTGGCTGGCTGTACGCCCTCCTGTTCCTGATCGTGTTCTGCGAAACCGGGTTGGTGGTCACGCCGTTCCTGCCCGGCGACTCGCTGCTGTTCGCGGCTGGCTCGCTGGCCGCCATCGGCGCGATGAATGTTCATGTGCTGTTTCTGGCGCTGGCGGCGGCGGCCATTCTCGGCGACACGGTCAACTACGCGGTCGGCCACTACATGGGGGAGAAGGTATTCAGTCCCGACGCCCGCGTCCTCAAGCAGGCGTATCTGGACCGTACCCACCAGTTCTTTGAACGGCACGGCGGCAAGACCATCGTCATCGCCCGCTTCGTGCCGATCGTGCGTACTTTCGCCCCCTTCGTGGCTGGCGCCGGCAGCATGAGCTACCGTCACTTCCTGCTTTACAACGTGACCGGCGCCATCGCCTGGACCGCTTCCTTCCTGTATGGTGGTTATTTCTTCGGTAACCTGCCATTCGTCAGGCAGAATTTCACCTTGGTGATCCTGGCCATCATCATTCTGTCGATCATGCCGGGCGTGTTCGAGTACTGGCGCCATCGCCGTGCCGAGGCCGAGGTCCAGGCCGAATGAGCTCGACAGTTCGCAATTCGGTCGGTCGCTGTATAATTCGGCCTCATGACGCGCTTGGCGAACGACAGAATATTCCGCCTAGTTGTCGCCTTTATAAATCAAAAAGTTATAATGATTTTTCTTTTAAGCACATAGTCCGCGTAGACAACCCGCTTCATCCTTAATACCAACGGAGCCCAAGCCATGAGTCATACGTGCCGCATCGAATTGGACGGTAAGTCCTACGACTTCCCCACTGTTGAGGGAACCGAACACGAGCTGGCGGTCGACATCACCACGCTGCGCGACCGCACGGGCTTCATTACTCTTGACGAGGGTTATGGCAACACCGGTTCCTGCACGTCGGACATCACCTATATTGACGGTGACAAGGGCATCCTGCGTTATCGTGGCATTCCGATCGAGCAACTGGCCGAAAAGGGTTCCTTCGTGGAAACCGCCTGGCTGGTGATCTGGGGTCGTCTCCCCACGGCGGAGGAACTCCAGCGTTTCCGGAACCGGCTTACCGCGAACGAAATGCTGCATGAAAGCCTGCGCAATCATTTCGAGGGATTCCCGCCCAATGCGCACCCGATGGCCATCCTTTCGGCGATGATCAACGCCATGAGTTGCTACGAGCCGGAAATGATGGAGATCGAGGATGAGACCACTCTGGAGCGGGCGGCGGCGCGCATCATTTCCAAGGTGCGCACGGTGGCGGCGGCCAGCTACAAGATGTCCATCGGTCAACCCTTGATGTACCCGCATCCCGAATTTAGTTATTGCAACAATTTCCTGCACATGATGTTTTCCCTCCCTTATCGGGATTATGTACCGGACCGGGAGATCACCCGCGCCCTTTCGCTGTTTTTGATCCTGCACGCCGATCATGAGCAAAACTGTTCGACCAGCACGGTGCGGATGGTGGCCTCCAGCGGCGCCAACATGTTCGCCAGTTGCGCGGCCGGCGTGTGCGCGCTGTGGGGACCGCTGCATGGCGGCGCCAATGTGGCGGTGGTGGAAATGCTGGAATTCATCAACCAGTCCGGTATGAAAGTGTCCGATTATGTCGCCAAGGTCAAGGCGAAAGACTCTAAGTTGCGGCTGATGGGCTTTGGTCATCGGGTCTACAAGAACTTCGATCCCCGCTCCAAGATTCTCAAGGCGGCGGCCGATAAGGTATTGGCTAAACTCCATGTCCAGGATCCCTTGCTGGAGATCGCCAGCGAACTGGAAGACGTGGCGTTGCACGACCCGTACTTCGTGGAGCGCAAGCTGTACCCGAATGTGGATTTCTACAGCGGCATCATCCTGCGCGCCTTGGGTATTCCGCTGAGCATGTTCACCGTAATGTTCGCCATGGGCCGGATGCCGGGCTGGATCGCCAATTGGAAGGAAATCCACGATAACCCGAAAGCTCGCCTCCATCGACCGCGACAGATCTATACCGGCAACGCCATCCAGGATTACGTGCCGATCGACCAGCGTTAACGCGGTTTACACCCCGCCAGCCTGGTTTCCCGCCACAGTTCTCCCCCGCAAAGGGACGGGAAACCGGGTGCTCACCTGCTGCCTGCCAAGCCTGGGCGCTGCTCCAGCTATCCTTCTGTCGTTGCTTCAACCCCGATTCTTCATGAATGGAGGAGGGCGAGGCCGCCGCTGAAGTTGCCCCGGAATCCTGTTCCAGCGGTGGGCCGTTTTCCCTGTTTCGATGGCCGATGGGCGTGCCGCGCGAGGAACCAAGATTCCACCGCGATCATCGAAATACCCGGTCACCTCAACGATTGGATTGCGATGACGCCCGACACTTTAAAATGGGATTTCATCGGCCTCGATACCCGTTACCGTCTTGCCGACGGGCGGACGAGGCGTCGTCATTACCTCGACTCCGCCGCCTCGACATTGGCGCTGCGCGGCGCGCACCAAGTGGCCGACGAGTTGCTGCGTCATTACGCCAACACCCATAGCGAACTGCACTTTTCCGCCCGTATCGTCAGCCGTGCCTACGACTGGGCGCACGCGCAGGTGTTGAAATTTGTCCAGGCCGACCCCGGTCGCCATGTCGCCTTCTTCGCCGGCAGTGGTTGCACGGCGCTCTTGAACCGACTAGCGCGGACCTTGGCGGCGCGGCGGCCGGAACGCGATGTGGTGCTGGTGTCACTGATGGAGCATCACGCCAACGACCTGCCGCATCGCCGACACGCCGGGCAGGTCGTTCACCTCCCGCTGACCGGCGTGGCTCCGGCATTGGGCATGATCGATCTGGCGGTGTTGGAACGATTGCTGGAGCAGTATCGCGGCCGGGTCAACTACCTGGCCGTGTCGGCGGCCAGCAACGTAACCGGCATCGTCAATCCGGTTCACGACATCGCCGCGCTGGCCCATGCCTTCGGCGCCTGGGTGGTGGTGGATGCGTCCCAATCGCTCGCGCACCTGCCGTTGCCGCTCAGCGATACCGGTTCCTCGGACCGGGAGCTGGACGCAGTGGTGTTTTCGGGCCACAAGCTGTACGCGCCAGGGTCGCCGGGCGCGGCGGTGATGCGGCGGACACTGTTGGAAGATACCGAACCGGACGAAGTCGGTGGTGGCATGGTGGACGATGTGCGGCAGTCCGACTATCAGGTTACCGCGCGGTTTCCCGACCGCGAAGAGGCCGGTACGCCCAACATTGTTGGCGCGGTGCAACTGGGCGCGGTGCTGAATCTCCTGCGGCGGGCTGACATGACGCAGGTTCACGCCGCCGAACAGCAACAGTTGCGGCGGCTACTCGCCGGCCTGTCGGCCCTGCCGGGCGCGCGGGTTTACGGTGATCTCGACCTCCAGCGCACACCGCGCCTCGGCACGGTGGCCTTCAACCTGGATGGGCTGGAACACGGGCTGGTCGCCGCCGTGTTGAACGACTACTTTAATGTCGCGGTGCGCAACGGTTGTTTCTGCGCTCATCCCTATGTCCGTGAGCTATTGAAACCGGAGCTGTGGACGCTGGATGTCGACCTCGACGCCGAGAACGCGGCGGCCTTGCTCGAACCCTGGCAGGGCATGGTGCGCGCCAGCCTCGGCTTGTATACCATCGACGACGATATCGAGGCGTTGCTGGCCGGCGCGCGCGAATTGCTGGCACGGCCAGACCATTACCGGGCGTTGTATCGGGCGGACGCCGGTGGCCATTTTCAGCATCGTACCTTCGCCGCACCGGCCGAAACGCTGTTCGATCCCGAAGCGACGCTCGATCGGGTGCTGGCGCGACTGAATGCCAGCAACGACATGCTATAGTGAACACCTGTGTCAACCACCGGACGATCTCGCCGCCATGCCTGATTTTCTGCGCAAGTTCATCGGCCTGTTGCTGATTTTCGCCACCATTGGCGTTGCTTCCTGCCAAGCGCTGGTGGCGTCCTGCTCCAGCCCGGCCAACGCACTGCCCACCGTGTCCGCGCCACTCCGCTGAGTCCGGTATTCGTCGTCATGGGCCGCTTCCTGTTGCTGGCCGGCGCCGTTCTGGCCTCCTCCGTCGCCCTGATTTTGTTCCTGAAATGGAAGATCCAGACCATGGCTGAACGCTACCGTCTGCCCTCCGGCCAGCTCCCATCCGCCAAGGGTGTGCTGATGTTTCTGCTGCCGTTGCCGGTGTTGGCCGCCGCCGTCGTCTCACTGGCGCGCGGCCAACTCGGTCCACTCATTGGCGATGCTGCCGGATACAGCCTGTTCTTGAGCGGGGCCTTGCTACTGCGGCGTGGCCTGCTGTCGGAGGGCGAATACGATCGCCGCCGCATCGCCAAGGTGCCTTGGCCGTTCAAGACGCTGGGCGGGGGATTGATCGGTCTGGCCACCGCCGTGACCGCCTGGCTGGGTGCCGGCCACCACCCGGCCATTGCCGCCGCCTTCGGTCTGGCGGCGCTGCTCGGCTGTTATCTGAACTACGGTTTCGACCCGCGCGTCGCCAAACGGGTGACCGACGGCTACGGCGTGGATACCACCGATCAGGTGCTGGAAGCATTGGCGCAGGCCGAGCGCTCCATCGTTGCCATCGAACAGGCCGGCCGTGACATTCGTAACGCCGAACTCAACGACCGATTGCGGCGCATCGCCAAACTGGCCCGGGATATCCTGAAGCTGTTGGAGGAAGACCCGCGCGATTTGCGTCGAGCCCGCAAGTTCCTCAACGTGTATCTGGATGGTGCCCAAAAAGTAACCGAAGGTTATGCCAAGACGCATGCACGGGTGGCGGCGCCCGATCTCGACGACAACTTCCGTCGGGTATTGGTCACCATCGAGGAAGTATTCCAGGAGCAGCAGCAGAAATTGTTGGAAACCGATATCACCGATCTCGATGTGCAAATCGAAGTATTGGCCACCCAACTGAAACGGGAAGGCGTCATCTAACAAGCCGTCATCCAAGGCGGACCATCGCATTCCGCCCGACCAAGGAGTCCAGATTTCATGACCACCCCACCGCCTGTTCCAACAACCGCCCCCCCCACGTTGCCGGCCCTGCCCGAGGTATTCGCCGCCGCTTTGCCGCAGGTCCAGCAGGACCTGGCCGCCAGAGCACCGGCACCAGCTCAGGACCAACAACAAGTGACCGCGCTGATGGCGGAAATCGATCTGCGCGACAGCAACTCGATCATTTTCTTCGGCAGCAAGGCTCAGGAGCAGTTGACCACCATTTCCGACAGCATGCTGGAAGGGGTGCGTAACAAGGACACCGGCCCGGCTGGTTCGGCGCTAAACGACATGGTCAGCGTGTTGCGCGGCTTCGATCTCGATGAATTGGACCCGAACAAGAAGCCCGGCTTTTTCGCTCGGCTGTTCGGCAAGGCCAAGCCGCTGGCGAAGATCGTCCAGCAGTACGAACTGGTGCGCAATCAAATCGATCAGATCAGCAATGCCTTGGAGCGGCACAAGACCCAACTGCTGACCGATATCACCACTCTGGATCGGTTGTACGACGCCAATCTCGATTACTTCCACACCCTGGAACTGTACATCCAGGCCGGTGAGGATAAATTGCAGACGGTGGACACCGAGGAACTGCCGGCGCTGGAGCGGGAGGTGGCCGCCAGCGAGGACATGGTTCAGGCCCAGCGCTTGCGCGACCTGCGCGCCGCCCGCGACGATCTGGAGCGGCGGGTCCACGACCTGAAGCTGACCCGGCAAGTCACCATGCAGAGTCTGCCCAGCATCCGACTGGTGCAGGAGAACGACAAGAGCCTGATCGGCAAGATCAATTCGACCCTGGTCAACACCGTGCCGTTGTGGCGGCAGCAACTGGCCCAGGCCATCACCATTTATCGCTCCGGTCAGGCCGCCGAAACCGTCAAGGCCGCTTCCGATCTGACCAACCAGTTGCTGGAAGCCAACGCCGAAAATCTGCGCCAAGCCAACGTGCAGGCTCGTACCGAGATCGAGCGCGGCGTGTTCGACATCGAAACAGTGAAGAAAGCCAACCAGACCCTGATCGCCACCATCGAGGATAGCCTGCGCATCGCCGACGAGGGTCGTCGCCGCCGCCAGGAAGCCTCCACGCAACTGGAAGCCTGCGAAACCGAATTGCGCCAAGCACTGGCATCGGCTCAGGCACGAACCCGCCAACCCGCCCAACCCCCCGTACCACCCGCCGGAGGAGGCCGCTGACATGGGACTCTGGGATAAATTGATGGGGGAGTTCATCGATGTCATTCAGTGGACCGATGACTCCAACGATACCTTGGTGTACCGCTTCGAACGCCAAGGCAACGAAATCAAGTTCGGCGCCAAACTGACGGTGCGCGAGGGGCAGGTGGCGGTGTTCGTCAACGAAGGCCAGCTCGCCGACACCTTTCAGCCTGGTATGTACGAGCTGAAAACCAACAACCTGCCGATCCTATCCACCTTGCAGGCATGGAAGCACGGGTTCGAAAGTCCGTTCAAGGCCGAGGTGTACTTCTTCAGCACCCGCCGCTTCACCGATCTCAAATGGGGCACGCAGAATCCGGTGATGTTGCGCGACCCGGAATTCGGGCCGATCCGGTTGCGAGCCTTCGGCAGCTACGCGATTCGTATCAAGGATGCGCCGACCTTCCTGCGCGAAATCGTCGGTACCGACGACCGCTTTACCACCGATGAAATCACCAACCAGTTGCGCAACATGGTGGTATCGCGTTTCGCCAACATTCTCGGTCAGGCCAAGATTCCGGCGCTGGATCTGGCCGGCAACTACGATCAACTGGGCCAGTTCCTGTTGCAGCGTATCGCCCCGGAGTTCGAGGTGGTCGGGCTGGAGCTGACCAACCTGCTGGTGGAGAACATCTCGCTGCCCAAGGAAGTTGAGGCAGTGCTGGACAAGCGTACCAGCATGGGCATCGTCGGCAATCTCGATCAGTACACGCAATTTCAGGCGGCGGAGGCCATGCGCGACGCGGCGGCCAATCCCGGTGGCGGTTCCGAAGCCATGAACATGGGATTGGGGTTGGCGATGGCCCAACGTCTGAACGAAACGCTGTCCCGACCCGCCGCGCCGGCGCCAACACCAGCAGCCCCGGCGCCGCAAGCGGCGCCCGCTGTTCCGCCGCCGCTGCCAGTCGCCAATCCCTACTACGTGGCGATGAACAACCAGCAGGCCGGGCCGTTTCCCATGGACGAACTGCAACGGCGGGCACAAGCCGGTGAATTGACCCGTGCCACCCTGGTTTGGGCGCAGGGCATGGCCAAGTGGACCCCGGCCGGTGAAGTGGCGGATCTGGCGCCGCTGTTCGCTCATCTGCCGCCGCCGTTGCCGGGCACTTGAGATCTCTCGGCGTACCGGCGGTATTCGGTATCAATGTACTTGTTGTTATGGGAGATCAGCATGGGACTATTCGATTTCGTCATTGATCAGGGCAAGAAACTGTTCGGCGCGGGCGATGATCCCGCCACCAAGATCAAGGAGGCGGTCGAGGCGGCCAATCCTGGTGTTCAGAATCTGAACGTCGAATTCAAGGACGGCCAGGTCAACCTTTCCGGGCAAGCCGCGAGCGCGGAAGCGTTGGAGAAGGCCGTCCTGATCGCGGGCAATGTGCAAGGTGTCTCCGGGGTTTCCGCTGATCAGGTACAAGCGCCGCCACAAACCGGCCAGATCGAGTACTACGTTATCCAAAAAGGAGACACCCTCTCGGCCATTGCCAAGAAATTCCTCGGCAAAGCCTCTGCTTATCCAAAAATCTTCGAGGCCAATCGGGAGGTCATCAAAGATCCGGATTTGATTTACCCCGGTCAGAAAATCCGTATTCCGTTGAACTGAGCGTCAGGATAATCGCTCTTTGGAGATGCTGGCATGCGTCATTATCCCTTTAGCGAAACAGCGGAGATGAGAAAATGGATGCATTACAGTTGCTAGGCAGTCTGTTGGGCAATAACGCCACGTCCTCGGGGCAAGGCGAACAGATTCTCGATTAATTGATCGGTGGCCTGATGGGAGGCCATACGCGAAGCGGTGGGGCCGGTGGCGGCTTGGCCGATGTGCTCGGTGGCCTGATGGGCGGCGGCGCGCCAAGTGGCGGACGACCTGCATCGCCTGACCGATCCCCACGAGCCGGTTCTGCTCTGCTGGGAACGGCCGCCCTTCACCCAGTCGAACTGGTGCCATCGACGAATGGTTGCGGAGTGGTTTGAACGGGGGCTGGGGGTCGAGGTGGCGGAGGTGGGGCAGGGGCGGTTACTGTAACGGCGCAATCGGCAAAAAATAGGTGTAGGAAAACAGTTTTTTATATTAATAATCAATACATTATCCTTGTATTTTGTAACCCGCAATAACGGTCAGAATGAATCACCATTGCGCAGGCACGCCAACCCGGAGAGCGGGAAACGCGCCTTGCTCCCCTCCTTGACGCCTGCCCAGCTTCGGCACCTGTCCGAACGGGACCACCGCCGCCATTCCAACTACGTCAAAACCATCATCCATTATCGCGGGCGCAAGCTATGACAATTGTTTCTGCATTTAACGTCGGTAAAAACCCTGTAGTGGTTGGCGATCTTCTGTTGTCAGGACCTGAGCGCTCCGAACAAAGTATGGGAATCCCAGTTGTCGGTGACATTACCCAAGTTTTCCCGGTTGGCTCCGGCTGGTCAATCGTTGGCCTTCGTCAAAAGGTGAATTTGGTCGCTCCCAATTGCGTAATTGCATGGGCTGACAGCCAACTGGGAGCCTCAATTGTTATTAAAGAATTGCGCAACATGGCATCTTGTCGACCGCTCTGCTTTGACGACCTTGCTAAGTACTTCACTACTCTTGATCCTGATGTGGTCAAGTTATACCATTTAGCATTCATTGAATGAGCATATCCACGGAAAAGCGGTTATGGAACGGACGATTTCCGGATGATCGACGTAGTGGTTCATGGCGATGCAGAGTCGGTCTATGACAGCATCCATGGAATC
>WBZT01002516.1_pt1 | contig 12658 bp, 10 predicted proteins | sample 5204241 | NCBI WGS metagenome assembly WBZT01 (sample SAMN12344358, study PRJNA552823) | activated sludge metagenome | biome: Activated sludge suspended growth; feature: Nitrification reactor; material: Wastewater; isolation source: activated sludge from nitrification reactor of wastewater... | reverse complement strand
CGTCATCATCGAGACATTGAGCCGTCATGGTCGGCGAACGATCATGGCGCAACGCTACATTCCTGAAATCGCTGCCGGCGACAAACGCATCCTGCTCGTCGGCGGCGAAGTGATGCCGTATTGTCTGGCACGTATCCCGAAAGCCGGCGAAACGCGTGGCAATCTCGCGGCTGGCGGGCGTGGCGTCGCACAGCCTCTCAGTGTACGCGATCGGCAGATCGCCGAGACGCTGGCGCCGGTCCTCGCCGCCCGCGGCTTGCTGCTCGTCGGCCTCGACGTCATCGGTGACTGGCTGACCGAAATCAACGTCACCAGCCCGACATGCATGGTCGAAATCGCCGAACAAACCGGCTTCGATACGGCGCAGGCGGTGATCGCCGCCATCGAAAAAGCATGCGCCGCCAGCGGCGCTTAGGTAGCAATCGGATGAAAACCATGCCGCAAGAGGTAACGAAACCGCCACTCGCCGCATGGGTCTCGTACCGAGATGTGGGTCTGGCCCGCCATCGTCCGACAACTGAACGCCACCGGCTGCTCAATCGATGAAACTTGCCACCTGGAACGTAAACTCGCTCAAAGTGCGCCTGCCGCAACTGCTCGACTGGTTGGCGCACGAGCAGCCTGACGTCGTCTGTCTGCAGGAGACCAAGCTGGAAGATGCGTATTTCCCGGCGGCGGAAATCACTGCCGCCGGTTACCACTTTGCCTGCAGCGGCCAGAAGACTTACAACGGCGTCGCCTTGCTGGCGCGCAACGCATTGAGCGACGTCATCTCTGACAATCCGTTCTACCCCGACGCGCAAAAACGCCTGCTGCTGGCGACGGTGGACGACGTCCAGGTGATCTGCGCCTATGTGCCGAATGGTCAGGCGGTCGGCAGCGACAAATACGCCTACAAGCTCGACTGGCTGCAAGCGCTGCCGCCCTGGCTCGAGGAACGCCTGGCGATCAACCCGCGGCTGGTGCTGGCCGGCGATTTCAACATCGCGCCCGACGATCGCGACGTGCATGATCCGCAGGCCTGGGCCGGACAGATTCTTTGCTCCACTGCTGAACGGGCGGCTTTTCAACGTTTGCTGGCCCTCGGTCTGCACGACAGCTTCCGTCTTTTCGAACAGCCGGCAAAAAGCTTTTCGTGGTGGGATTACCGCATGCTCGCTTTCCAGAAAAACCAGGGACTGCGCATCGATCACGTTCTGCTCTCGGCGCCGTTGGCGGCGCGTTGCCGCGCGGCGGCCATCCAGCGCGGGCTGCGCAAGCTGCCGCGACCCTCGGACCACGCGCCCGTCGTGGCGACGCTTACCGACTGATGTCCGGGCGCCCGCAAACGCTGCCGGCTGAATTGCTGGCGCTCTATCCGGCCTTGCGCACCTTGCCGCCACCGCGGCTGCAGGCGCTGATCGAGGAATCGGCGCTGCTCAAAATCCCGGCGGGGGTGCAGGTTTTTTCCGAACGGCAGAATTGCCTCGGGTTTCCGCTGCTGCTCGACGGTTCGATCAAGGTGGTGAAAAGCTCGGCGGCGGGTCGCGAAATGTTGCTCTATCGCGTTGAACCCGGCGGCTCGTGCATCATCACCTCCAGTTGCCTGCTCGGACACAGTGCCTACTCGGCACGTGGCGTCGCCGAGAGCGATCTCAGTCTGCTGCTGCTATCGGGCACTTCGTTCGACCGCCTGCTTGCCGACAGTCCGGATTTCCGCACTTTCGTCTTCCACCTGTTTTCCGAACGCATCATCGATCTGATGCAACTGGTAGAAGAAGTGGCTTTTCATCGTCTCGACCAGCGGCTGGCCAAACTGCTGCTCGCCAGAGGGCCGACGATCCATGCCACCCACCAGCGTCTGGCCGAGGAGTTGGGCAGCGTGCGCGAAATCGTCAGTCGTCTGCTGAAAGGACTGGCTGAGCAACGTCTGGTGGCGCTGTCCCGCGAACAAATCGTCGTGCTCGATGCCGACCGATTGCGTCAGGTGGCAGCCGGGGAGCATTGACAGCGCCTGCGAGCGCTTGTCGGTCTCTGTGACCGTGGTTACAGACCGCGCCTTGCCGGCAACGTATGATCTTTCCGTCGTACATTCAAACGGAGGAAATCATGAAAGTGAATGTTGGTGGCATCGACAAGATTCTGCGCATCGTCGTCGGCATCGCACTGATCGCCATGACGCTGATGGGCGTCATCGGCGCCTGGGGCTGGGTCGGGGTTGTCCCACTGTTGACCGGCCTGTTCGGCGTCTGTCCGCTGTACTCGATCATCGGCTTGAACACCTGCCCGCTTCGGAAAAACGGTTGAGATCGTCGAATCGACGTTTCGACGGCGTACCTTGGCGGTACGCCGTTTTTGTTTCAGGCGCTCGAGACGCGACAACGGCCGCCGTTGCGGCCCGCTATCCTGCGTATCGGGAGACAGACGTCTACTGTTCTAAATCGCGGCCGCAGAGCGGATTGAAAAATGAGCGCCGATATTGTTTCGCTAGCCATGCCGCCCTGTTTTTCACCGTCCGAAATCAGCAACATGGTCACGTGCAGAGATCATCGCGGCACCGCTACCGGCGGGCGCGTCTCCCGTCCAGGTCCTGTCGCATCGTTTGCAGACCCGAGCCGGACGAGTGCTCTATGCCTGGCGCAAGCAGACTGTCGAGCCGCTCTTTGGCCTCATCGAATCGGTGCTGGGCTTTCGGCAGTTCTCGCTGCATGGCTAAATTGCGCCTGCCGTAGGGAGAAATGAGGGGAAAACCATCGATATGGCCGGAAAATCGATCCAATCCGGCTTTGCCGTTCTGAATGCTGACATTTGACGGCTTGCCAGACCTCAAATCGACAGGCTGCGAGAACGGTTACGGGCTGATATGATCGTCCAGTTGGGCGCCGCCCTGGAAAATCAACTCATCCGTGCGGATAAACAGGAAGTTCTGCTCGAGTACATGGTCTGGACGGAAGTCGATTTGGAGTTCAATTAGTCACACCAGTTGAGGAGAGCGCCTTGATCAATCCGGATATTCCTCGCATTCTTGATGGTCCAGAAAGTAGCGCGAATGGTTCTGATTCTTGTCTCAACTGCATTCATTACCAGCGTCATCGCATATGTTTTACTTTTCCAGAAAAGGGTATGCACCGCCCGACATTAGCGCCCTGGCGTCGGCCGGATCATCGGATATGCACTGCTTTTCCAGAGGGTATACCGAGCGAGATCTGGCAATCAGTCGATAATCACCGCTTCCCGGTTGTTGGTGACCATGGTCTTCAATATTCTCGCCGGCCATATCCCGACCCTTTGCCGGATCGCTATGACGTACCGGATTTTCTGAAAAAGAAATTTCTTAACAATGATCCGTATTGAGGTCATCGATCCCGCACCGGTCGATCAAGCCGTGCGAAATAGCCTTCCGCATCAGGAGAGCAGTTGGCGGATTTCCGCCAGTCCGGACGAAAGCATCGCCAGATCCTGCGGTGCGTTGGCTTTCAGTTCGTCGAGGATGGCGCTGGCTGGGGCGCTGGCCAGCGGTTGCGCCGCCAGCACCTGTTGCAGGAGATGCTGGCGCAAGCGGGCCAGATCGTCGGTCAGTTGCGCACGTGCGCGCGCCTGCCAGCGATTGCCGGCCGGCAGGCGCTGGATCGCCGCCGCCAGCCAGTCGACATCGAGCTGCTGGTGCAGGCTGGCCAGCGCCGTTTCGATCGCCGGCAGCGGATGGCCGCATAGGCGGGCAAGCTTGACCTGATCGAACGTGGCGACCACCGCGTCGCGCGCGTCGATCAGCGCCGTTACCGCCTCGACGCCGGCACCGTTCTGCCGCAAGCGTGCCAGCGTCGCCTGCACTGCCGGCTGGTACGCGCCGATCAGCGCGGAGATCGTCATCCCGGCGCGGTATTCGGCGAGCAGACGGCCGGTCGCGGCGGTGACGAGCGCCCGCAAGCCGTGCATCAACGTGTATTGACGGCTGCTCGGCAGTTGCAGGTCGAGCGCTTCGAGCATCTGCCACAGCGCCTCGCCGTCGAGCACGGCATTGGCGGCGTGGAAGGCGGCCGCAATGTCGTCGGCGCTGGCCGCGGTCTCTTCCTCCATCTGCAGCACAAAGGTCGTTCCCATGCGGTTGACCAGCCGGTTGACCAGTTGATTGGCGATGATTTCGCGCCGCAAGGGGTGCGCGGGCAGACTGTCGGCACAGCTTTCACGCAGCGCGGCGGGGAAATAGCCGACCAGTAGGTCATGCATGTCGTCGGCGTCGGGGAGCGCGGAAGCAAGGATCGTCTGCTTGAGCGAGATTTTGACGTAGGCGAGCAGGACGGCGATTTCCGGCGCGGTCAGCGCGCGTTTCTGTTGCGCGCGTTCGGCCAGCGCCTGCTCGTCGGGCAGCGCTTCGATGTCGCGCTGCAGCCCGGCATGCGTTTCCAGATGACGCAACAGCCGGCCGTGCGCGTCGAGCAGTTCCTTGCCGGCGGCGACTTCGAGGGCGATGGCCTGCGTCTGCAGGTAGTTGTCGGCAAGCACCAGCCGGCCGACGTCCTCGGTCATCGTCGCCAGCAGCGCGTCACGCTGCTTGCCGGTCATCTCGCCGCGGCTGACCAGCGTGCTGAGCAGAATCTTGATGTTCACTTCGTGATCCGAACAGTCGACGCCAGCCGAGTTGTCGATGGCGTCGGTGATCACGTGCCCGCCGTGGGTGGCGAATTCGATGCGCGCCTTTTGCGTCAGGCCCAGGTTGCCGCCTTCGCCGATCACGCGCGCCTGCAACTGATTGGCATCGACGCGCAGGATGTCGTTGCCGCGGTCATTCGCTTCCTGATGGCTTTGCTGGCTGGCCTTGACGTAGGTGCCGATGCCGCCGTTGTACAGCAGGTCGACCGGCGCCTGCAGCAGTCGGCGGATCAGTTCCGGCGGCGTCAACTGGCTGCGCTCGCTGCCCAGCCAGGCGCGGATTTCCGGCGACAGTGGAATCGACTTGGCGCTGCGCGACCAGACGCCGCCGCCGGGCGAGATCAGCGCCCGGTCGTAGTCGTCCCACGATGAGCGCGGCAGAGCGAACAGCCGCTGCCGTTCGGCGAAACTGCGCGCGGCGTCGGGTTCGGGGTCGATGAAAATATGCCGGTGATCGAAAGCGGCCCGCAGGCGGATGCACGGCGACAGCAGCATGCCGTTGCCGAAAACGTCGCCCGACATGTCGCCGATGCCGATGACGGTGAATTCCTGTCGCTGGCTGTCCTGGCCGAGTTCGCGGAAGTGGCGTTTGACCGCTTCCCAGGCGCCGCGCGCGGTGATGCCCATTTTTTTGTGGTCGTAGCCGGCCGAGCCGCCGGAAGCGAAGGCGTCGCCGAGCCAGAATCCGTAGGCGATGGCAATGCCGTTGGCGATGTCCGAGAAAGTGGCCGTGCCTTTGTCGGCGGCGACGACCAGATACGGGTCGTCACCGTCGCGGCGGCGCACGCCGGGTGGCGGCACGACCTGGCCGTCCACGCGGTTGTCGGTCAGATCGAGCAGGCCGTGGATGAAGGTCGAATAGCAGGCGATGCCTTCCGCCTGGTACGCTTCGCGCTCGCTGGACGGCGGCAGACGTTTGCAGACGAAGCCGCCTTTCGAGCCGAGCGGCACGATGACCGCATTCTTCACCGTCTGCGCCTTGACCAGTCCGAGCACTTCGGTGCGGAAATCCTCCATCCGGTCGGACCAGCGCAAGCCGCCGCGCGCGACGCGCGCCCCGCGCAGGTGAATGCCTTCGACCCGCTCGCTATAGACGAAGATTTCGTACAGTTGCGCCGGCGGCGGCAGGAAGGGGATGTCGCGCGACGACAGCTTGAACGACAGATACGCCTTGGCTGTGCCGTCCGCCGCCGGCTGGTAGGCATTGGTGCGCACGGTGGCTTCGATCACCGTCTGATAGGCGGCCAGAATGCGGTCGTCGTCGGGATTGCTCACCTGCTGCAGCGCGCTGCTCACCTCGTCGGACAATTGTCGCGCGCGTTCATCGTCGGCATCGGGCGAGAACAACGCTTCGAACAGCGCGACCAGCCGGCGGGCGATGCCGGCGTGCGTCGCCAGGCAGCGTTCGACGTAGGACTGGCTGAAGGTCAGTCCGGCCTGGCGCAGGTAGCGGCTGTAAGCGCGCAGAATGGCGATCTGGCGTCCATTCAGGCCCGCCAGCAGCACCAGACGGTTGAAGCCGTCGTTTTCGGCGTCGTCGCGCAACAATTTTTCGAGCAGCTCGACGAAAGCCTGGCGGCAGGCGTCGTCGTCGAGCGCGTTCGTCGGCGGCAGGCGGACGGCAAACTCGGCAATGTGCAAATCACTGCCCGGCAGGCTGAACGGCTGTTCGGAGAGCACCGTCAGGCCCAGATTTTCGAAGAGCGGCAGGATCGCCGACAGCGGCCGCGGCTGCCCGCGACGGAACAGTTTCAGCGACTGCAGCGCGCTGTCGTCGCCGACGACGCTGCTCAGTTTGACTTCGACACGCCCGCCGTTCTCGGCGGCTGCGAGCCGCTCGAGGTCGGAAACTGCCGACGCCGGCGTCACCCGCTCGCGGTACGATTGCGGCAATTCGAGCGCGTAGCGGCGCAGCAGACGGTTGCCGCGTTCTTCGCCGCAGTGTTCGACGAGATGCTGCTTCAGTTCGTCGCGCCAGCCGCGCACGATGCGCGCCACCTGCTGTTCGATCGCCGCGGCGTCGTAACGGTATTGCGTGCCGACCGGCGTGCGGGCGATGAAATGCAGGCGCGCCAGCCGCATGTCGCCGAGCATGACGAAGTAATCGACATGCTCGGTAGCCAGGCTGTCGCGCAACAGCGCCGAAATCCGTTCGCGCGTGGCGCTGTCGAACGCATCGCGCGGCAGATAGACCAGCACCGAAACGTAACGTCCCCAGGGATCATCGCGCAGGAAGACGCGCAACTGTTCGCGTTCGAACACCGAGACGATGCCGCGCGCGATGCGCGCCAGTTCCGGCGTGGCAATTTCGATCAGTTCGTCGCGCGGGTACGTTTCGAGCACGTTGAGCAGCGTCTTGTCGCGATGACTGCCCGCGAGGAAGCCCATTGCCGCACGTACGGCGGCGATCTTCTGTCGCACCAGCGGCAATTCCTTGGCGGCGACGTGGTAGACATGCGCGGTGTACAGCCCGACGAAAACGCGCATGCCGCTGATCTGCCCGTCGGCGTCGTAGCACTGGACACCGATGAAGTCGAGATACGCCGGGCGGTGCACCGTCGAACGGGCATCGGCCTTGTAGAGCAGCAGCGCTGGCTGCTGCGCCAGCTTGTGCACTTCGCCGGGAATGCCGGCCAGGCAATGGCCGTAGTGCGCGTGCGCCGGATTGCGCAAGATGCCGTGGCCGCTGTCGTCCTGGCGTATCAGTCTCGCGCCGTCGGCATCGACGCGATATTCGGCGCTACCGAGGAAAACGAAGTTGTTGGCGCCGATCCAGCGCAGATACGCCGCCGCTTCGTTGACGTCGGCAACCGGTGCGACGGCAGTCAGCTCGCCGGCGGCGAGCAGAGCCTGCTGCATCGCCGCGCCGTCCTCGACCGCGACGCGCACGTCGGCCAGCACGCTGCCGATTTCCTGCTGCAGGGCCGCCAGGTGCTCGGCTGCGCCGATGCGGTCGATTTCCAGATGGATCCAGGATTCGGCTTGCGTGCCTGCGGCGCCGCGCGACTGCGTGCGTCGCAGGCTGCAGCCGACGTCGCGTTCGATACCGAGCACCGGGTGCAGCAGGCGGTGGATGGTCAGACCGTGCCGATAGGCGACCATGGTCAGCGAATCGACCAGGAACGGCATGTCGTCGGTGACGACATCGATTACCGTATGCGGCGAGTGCCAGCCGTGCCGATCGAAATCGGGCGTGTACAGGGCGAAAGCCGCCTGCCCGGCCGGGCGACTTTCGCCGAGGCGAAAGTGCTGCAGCGCCGCGCCGAGCAGTTGCTCCGGACTGGCGTCGCTGGCGGCGTCGCTCAGTTCGGCGTCGCCGTAATAGGCGTCGAGATACTCGTCGAGACGTGCCGACAACGCTTGTTGCCGGGCAATTTCGCGCAGATTACGGCGCAGATTGAGTGTCGCTTCGCTCAGCATGCTCATGCCATTCTCCTGCTTTTTACAGGCCAGCCGGCAACGGAAAACTTGCCGGCGACTGTCTGTCGCAACCGATGACGGCGGACTGACGCCGGCAGACGGCTGGGGCGGTTGTGAAACAATCGGCAACGCCTGTATAGGGCGGTGGCGCGAATGAAGCGCCACCGCATCTGCCCTCAATGGTGCAGAATTTTGGCCAGGAACTGCTGCGCGCGCTCCGAACGCGGGTTGGCGAAGAAGGCTTCCTTGCTGTCGTCTTCGACGATGCGCCCCTGGTCCATGAAAATCACCCGGCTGGCGACACGTTTGGCAAAGCCCATTTCGTGCGTCACGCACATCATGGTCATGCCTTCCCGCGCCAGTTCGGTCATCACATCGAGCACTTCATTGACCATTTCCGGATCGAGCGCCGACGTCGGTTCGTCGAAGAGCATGCAGATCGGGTCCATGGCCAGCGCGCGGGCGATCGCCACCCGCTGTTGCTGACCGCCGGACAATTGACCGGGGAATTTCTCGGCCTGCGCGCTCAGACCGACACGCTCGAGCAATTTCAATCCCTTTTCGCGCGCCACATCCTTGGGCCGGCCGAGCACCTTGGTCTGCGCGATACACAGATTTTCGACGATGCTCATGTGCGGGAACAGCTCGAAATTCTGGAAGACCATGCCGACCATCGAGCGCAATTTGGAAAGATTGGTTTTCGGATCGCCGACCGACAGGCCGTTGACGATGATCTCGCCGCTCTGGAACGGCTCCAGGCCATTGACTACCTTGATCAGCGTCGATTTGCCCGACCCGGACGGGCCGCAAACGACGATCACTTCGCCTTTCTGCACCTGGGTGCTGCAGTCGGTGAGCACCTGGAAGGAGCCGTAATGTTTGCTGACCTTGTTCATGGTTATCATCGGAAATCTCCTCTCGGCGGCGTCAAGCCGTTTTCAGCTTTTGTTGGTAATGGCGGACGATGCGCGACGCCGCGAAGCAGATCACGAAATAGACGGCGCCGGCGAAGAGCAGCAGTTCGACCAGACGGCCGTCACGGTCGCCGACCTTGTAGGCGGCGCCGAAGAAGTCGGCCAGCGCCGAGACATAGACCAGCGAGGTGTCCTGGAAAAGAATGATCCCCTGCGTCAACAGCAGCGGCACCATGTTGCGGAAAGCCTGCGGCAGGATGACCAGTCGCATTCCCTGCGCGTAGGTCATGCCCAGCGCGCTGGCGGCGGCCATCTGTCCTTTCGGCACCGACTGGATGCCGGCGCGCATGATTTCGGAATAGTAGGCGGCCTCGAAGAGTGCGAAGCCGGCCATCGCCGACCCCAGCCGCATGTCCGAACCGCGCGGGAAACCGAACAGGCTTTCCAGCAGATGCGGCACGATCAGGAAGAACCACAGGAGGACCATCACCAGCGGCACGGCACGGAACAGATTGACGTAGCCGGCGGCGAACCAAGACAGCGGCTTGATCGGCGACAGGCGCATCAGCGCGAGCAGCGTTCCCCAGACGATGCCGGCGATCACTGCGGTGATGGTGATCTGCAGCGAAATCTTCATGCCGTCCCAGAGGAACGGCAAGGCATTCGGAATCGAAGACCAGTCGAATTCGTACATTTCATTTCCCTCCGATGTAACCAGGAACGCGTACGCGTCCTTCCAGCCAGCGCATGCCGAACATCACGACGACGTTGATCAGCAGATAGGCCAGCGTGACGGCGATGAACGATTCGTACGGTTGAGCGGTGTAATCGACCAGTTGCCGGCCCTGTGCCGCCAGTTCGAGCAAGCCGATCGTCGAACAGACCGCCGAATTCTTGAAGATGTTGAGGAATTCCGAGGTCAGCGGCGGAACGATCAGGCGCACGGCCATCGGCAGCAACACGTAGCGGTAGGTTTGCGGTAGCGTGAATCCCATTGCCAGACCAGCGTTTTTCTGTCCGGGCGGCAAGGAATTGATTCCCGAGCGCACCTGCTCGGCGACGCGGGCGCTGGTAAACAACGCCAGACAGACCATCGACGAGAGGAATTGCTGCACGACGGGGTTGCTCTGCTTGAATGCGTTGCCCAGCGCCTCGGGCAGCAATTCGGGCATCACGAAGTACCACAGGAAAAGCTGCACCAGCAACGGAATGTTGCGGAAAACTTCGACGTAGGCGGTGGCGATGCCGGCGAGCAGCTTGTTTGGCACCGTGCGCAGCACGCCGACGACGGCGCCGATCGCCAGCGCGATCAGCCAGGCCGACAGCGACAGGGCGATGGTCGTTTTAAAACCCTGGATCATCCAGCCGAGGTAGGTATCGCTACCCGCCGCCGTCGGCTGCAAAAAAACGCCCCAGTTCCAGTTGTAACTCATGACGGATTCTCCCAAGTACGGGCGGCACCGTCACGAGTGCACGCTGCCGCCCCAACGACGATCTGGCTCAGGGCTGGTGAATGAGTCGACGGCGCGCTCGATCTGCCGCGTTGCTCACTCGACTCGCGCGCGATCATTTCCTCACCAGCGCTCAGTATTCCCAGAAAATCCGTTGCAGTTCCTTGCTGTCCTGCGTCTTCGTCAAGGCGACGCTGGCAAGGATGCGCGCTTTCTGCGGATTGAGGTCGTGCGCAACCAGCCAGTCGTATTTGTCATCCGGCTGTTCGGCGTTGCGCAGGACGAAACCGCCGGCATTGACGTGCGACGAACGGATGATGTGCACACCTTTGCCGCGCAGTTCCTGCAAGACGGGAACGACGGTATTGCTCACCGAGCCGTTGCCGGTGCCGGCATGCACGATCGCCCGCGCGCCGTTGGCGGCGAACGCCCGGTAAGCGGTATCGGCGACGTTGCCATAGCCGTAAGCGATATCCACCGTCGGCAGGCTGTCGATCTTCTCGATGTCGAACTCGGAATGGACGGTATGCCGCTTGGCCGGCAGGCGGAACCAGTAATTGCGGCCTTCGACGATCATGCCCAGCGCGCCCCACGGGCTGCGGAAAGCGTCGGTCTTGATATTGACCATTTTCGACACGTCGCGTCCGCTGTTGATTTCGTCGTTCATCGTCACCAGCACGCCCTTGCCGCGCGCATCCTTGCTGGCGGCGACGCTGACGGCGTTGAACAGATTGAGCATTCCGTCGGCGGACATCGCCGTTCCCGGGCGCATCGAGCCGACGACGACGACCGGCTTGTCGCTATGGATGACCAGATTGAGGAAATACGCCGTTTCCTCGAGCGTATCGGTGCCGTGGGTGACGACGACGCCGTCGACGTCTTTCTGCTTGACCAGGGCGGCAATGCGTTTGCCCAGGGTCAGCAGATGCTGGTTGGTGAAACTTTCGGAGGCGATCTGAAACACCTGTTCGCCGCGCACCGCGGCGACGTTGCCCAGTTGCGGAATACCGGCGATCAATTTATCCACCGGCACTTTCGCTGCCTGATAGGTGGCGCTGTTGGTGGCGTCGGCACCGGCGCCGGCAATCGTTCCACCCGTAGCGAGTATGACGACCTTCGCCTTTTCTTCGGCCAGGCAGACGCTGAAGCTCAAAGCGGCGACGACCGCCAGCAGCCAATGCTGAAAACGCTGTTTCATCATGTGTTCCTCCTTGGCATGTTGATTTTTTTATGGTATGTCCAGGGGTGCGCGCACCCCTGGTAAAGCCGTGCCGCTCAGTCGAACGCTTTGTCGTTCGGCGACTTGTAGAGCTTCTTCATCGCGTCGGAGAGCGGGAAGTTCAGATTCAGGCCTTTCGGCGGAATCGGCTGCAGGAACCACTTGGCGTAGATTTTCTCCGCTTCGCCGGAAGTCATCGTTTTGGCGATCGCCGTATCGACGACTTTCTTGAACGCCGGGTCGTCTTTGCGCAGCATGCAGCCGTAGGCTTCGAACGATTGCGGTGTGCCGACCACCATCCAGTCGCTGGCGCGCTTGGCTTTCGCCATTTCGCCGAAAAGCAAGGCGTCATCCATCATAAAGGCCACCGCACGGCCGGTTTCCAGGGTCAGGAACGATTCGCCGTGATCCTTGGCGCTGATCACGTTCATGCCCATCTTCTTCTCTTCGTTCATCTTGCGCAGCAGCCGTTCGGAGGTCGTGCCGGCGGTGGTGACGACGTTCTTGCCGGCCAGATCGGCAAAATCCTTGATGCCGGAGTTGGTCTTGGCCATCAGCCGGGTGCCGATGATGAAGATGGTGTTCGAGAAACCGACCTGCTTCTGGCGCTCGAGGTTGTTGGTCGTCGAACCGCATTCGAGATCGACCGAACCGTTCTGCACCAGGGTGATGCGGTTGGCCGAGGTGACCGGCATCAGCTTGACGTCGAGTTTGGCCAGTTTCAATTCGCTCTTGATCGCGTCGACGGCCTTCAGCATCAGTTCGTGCGAATAACCGATCACCTGCTGTTTGTCGTCATAGTATGAAAAGGGGATGGACGACTCGCGATGGCCGAGGGTGATCGTGCCGGTATCCTTGATTTTTTTCAGCGTTCCACTGTCCTGCGCGATGGCCGGTGCGGCCAGCAGCGTGGTTGCCAGCAGCGTCGAGGCCAGCGTCAAGCGTTGCGATAGTTTCTTCATCATGTCTCCTTACACTCCGGTTGCATCAAAAAAAAATCCCTACATTCCGACAAACAATTGCCG
>WBZT01002515.1_pt1 | contig 12671 bp, 1 predicted proteins | sample 5204241 | NCBI WGS metagenome assembly WBZT01 (sample SAMN12344358, study PRJNA552823) | activated sludge metagenome | biome: Activated sludge suspended growth; feature: Nitrification reactor; material: Wastewater; isolation source: activated sludge from nitrification reactor of wastewater treatment... | reverse complement strand
CCATGGAGGATATGTCCAAGGCAATTCCTCGTGTCGCTCCTGTCATTCGTGGCCTTGGTGGTGACGTAGAGGATCTGGGCGTGTTGATGACGGCTTTGCGTGCTGGCGGTGTAACAGCAGAACAAGGTGCTAACGCTCTAAAGTCTGGTCTTGCATCTTTGATTAACCCAACATCAACTGCAACCGCAGCGATGAAGGAGTTTGGCATTCCTCTAGATAAGATTGTTCAGGCTAACAAGGGTGACCTTATCGGGACGGTAGAGGGATTCGGTAAAGCACTTGCTAAACTTCCTAAGTTCCAACAACAGCAGGCACTAGAATCTTTATTCGGTAAATACCAGTACGCTCGTATGGGTGCATTGTTCCGCAACATTAACAAGAAGCAGGCACAAGAAACAGCAAGACTTAGCAAAGAGTCAAGCGCAAATCTAGCTAAAATGTCAGAAAACGAATTGGGACAAATTGCTGACTCTAACTTGACAAAATTCCAGGGAGCTATTGAAAGATTAAAAGCTGCCGCTGCGCCACTAGGCGGTCAAATTCTTGGATTCTTGTCACCACTTATTGATGGACTTGCCAAAGTTACAGACTTCTTTGCAACTAATGATGTTGCAGGAAAGGTGCTTATGTGGGGCGCAGCATTTGCTGGTCTTGCTGGTGTAGGCACAATGCTTACTGGTGTGTTTGCTAACTTCTTTGGCACCATGATCAAGGGTGGCCAGATGATGCACCGCTTTGGCCGTGCTGCAATTGGTCGTCCCCTTCCCAAATACGAGACTATTGCTGACCTAGAAGCAACTGCTGCACAAAAACAATTGGGTGCTGCTGCTGAAGGTGCTACCGCCAGTCTCTATGGTGAAAGAGGTGCTGTCGCTCAACTAACTGCTGCTCTTAATGCAATGAATGCTGAGCTTCGGCAAGCTGTTTCTTTGCAAAGTGGTCTTGCTGGCGGGGTAGTTGCTGGTGGAGCAGTGGCTTCTACTGCTAAGACCAGTCAAACTGCTACCGCAACATCTGGAGCATCAACAACAACAACTAAAGCAACTACGGCAGCAGTAGTTCCTCCTGTGCGGCAGAGAGCACAAAGCTATGTAGGTCTTCCCAAGGGCAAAAGCGATCCTGTATTGGCTCATATTGGGCCAAGAGTGCCAATTTCTCAACGCGAATTAGAAAGTCTTAGTAAAGCAACAAGGACACAAAGGGGACAAGTAGTTCCTACTTCTGCTGCTCTTTTTGCGCAAGAGCAACTTGGCTTAGATCCTTCTCAACGTCAAAAAGGATATTCAGGTCAAGGGTTATATCTTGCAGATGCATTCAATAATCAGCTAGCAGACCCAACAGTTTCTAAGGGGGAAGGCTGGCAAACAAAAGCTAACTGGCTTTCAGCATTAAAACAACAAGGAACTTTTGCACTTGATAATCAGTTAAGGATGATGGGCGTAGACCCAGCAAAAGATCCAGCAAAGACTGCTCGCATTTTTGACAACCTTGTAAGAAGCGTTGCTGCTGGCCCAGAAGACATTAGTGAAGCAACACATTTACCTGGCTACATGGATAAAGCCATTTCTTCAGAATATGGCAGCGATCCAAAGATGATGGAAGCATATGAAAAGACAAAAGAGCTTAACGCGGTACCTGCTGGTGCAAAGGGCAAAGACAGGAGAGGGGTTGCAGGATTACTAGCGGGCGCGCTTCCATTCTATGGCGATAAAAAGGTTGACGGCCAAAGAGTAGTTACTGCTAGAAAGAAAGGTGATTATGTCCCACCAAGCGTGAGTCCTGGTACTCAAGCAGCACTAGATAAAGCTTTGCGTGATTTGGATGGAGACAAAGCCACAACAACCCCAACAGGTTTGACACCCAAAGAGCAGCAGGCTTATGCTCGGGTAGAAGGAAGTAAAGCACAACTTGCAGCAGCAGAACAGGATTTGCTTGAAAAGAAAAATGCTCAGGTGGAATCTGAAAAAGCAGTTGCTGCACAAAGGGCTAATACAACAGCTTCTGCTAGTGATACGGCCAAGGTAGAGGCTGATGCTGCAAAAGCTGCTGCAAGCACTGCTAAAGCAAACGAGCAAGTTGAGAGGAAAAAGGCAGCAGTTGCTAGAGCAGAAGCAGCACAAGCCCGTCTTATGCCCGTTGTAACTGATGCTGAAGGAAATTCCGTGCCTTTGACTAAGGCAGAACGCCAGAGAAGGCTTGAGGATCAAAGGAGCCAGCGTCAGCAGGCAGAAGCAAGGCGTGCTGCTGCAATAAGAAATATGCCAGCCCCTGACCCAGCATCTAGAGTAATTGGGCGAGGAACAGGTCGCGGTGCTGGTGTTGGTCAAAGCGATTATAACGGCTTTATGAATCAAAAGAATCAGCAAAAGCTTGCTGGTAATTTGATGGGTACTAAGCGCGGAATGCTTGGCTCTATGTTTAGCGGTGCTTGGAATGCAGCACGCATGGGTGGAGCGTTTAGGCCAAGTGCAGAAAAGATGAACTCTAGACTTGCAGGAGCGTCAAACAAGCTATTTGCTATGAGCATGGCAGCAGACATGGTAACTATGGGTCTTGCTATGTCAGGAAAAGAAATTCCTGTATGGGGTCACATGCTTGGCACTGGTTTGATGACTATGGGTATGTTCCCTGGTGCTTTAAAGCCAGTAATTAGTCTTTTGAGCAATCCTATTACTGGTGGGCTTGCAGCATTGGCAGCAGCCACTACAGGCTTGGTTTTGGCTTACAACTATTCAGAAGAGCAGGCCCGTAATGCTGGGATTGCTCAGGGCAATTTTGCTGTTGCTGGGGCATCATCTCTAAAGGGTATGGAAGAGGCTTATCAAACACAGTCTTTGTATACAAAGGTAATGGATCGTCGTGCTGCTAAAGCTGCTGGGACAACAACAAATGAAATGGCAGCGGCTGAGCAGGTAGCGCAAAGCGATTATGGAAAGCAATTGGCTCAGTCTTGGGTTGATGCAGTAAATAGCGGTGGAGTTGATTCTGCTAATGCTTCTATGGCTAATCAGTTGGCCACGGGTATTCTTCAAAAAGTAATTTCAGTCGGCTCTGCTAAAGCGTTGACAGAAACAATTATTGGTGGTACTCAAGGAGAAGCTGTTCGTTCACAACTAGAGGGTATTGTTGGAAAGAAGGGGCAGCTAATTGCACGAGATCCTTATGCTTTTGCTATTAGTGCGTTGGAGCGCGCTACTGGATTGTCAGTAGATGCTACTGAAAGGGCTGAGAAACTGTCTCAATCTGAAATGATGAATCCCATGAGTGCTCTTATGATGGGGCAGACCAAGACAAAAGCTTTCCAGGGAGATTTTGGTTCGGCTTTTGATTCCAATGCGGGTTTTGTTGACAGGGTATCAAACCTATATGGCGGCGTGATGTCTAACCTTCCTATTCTTGGTCCAGCATTTCAAATAGCAGGGCAAGCTGGGTTGGCTCGCAATCAGGCGAACACAATGCTTTCTCAATCAGAAGGTTATGCTGCTTCTTTGTGGAATAACACGATTGCTTCAGGATATCAAAACCAGATCGCGGCAGAAGAGCGGTTGCGGCTTGCAATTGCAGCACGCAATAAAGCCCGTCAAGACATGAAGAAGGCCGAAGATACTGGCGGTAAGCAAAGTGAAGAATATAAGGATGCTGCTCAACAGTTCCAAAAGTACGACAATATGGTACAAGACGGCAGGCAGTCTCAAGACGATTACACAAAAGCAATGGGGCAAGCACAACGAAACCAGATGACCATGTTCAACAGCTTGGCTGGTGGAGATCAGAAAAACCAGTTCTTGGATACTGGATGGAGAGCTTTAGAAGCAACATACTCTGATGATCCAGCTAAAATGGCGCAGCTAATTCGTGACAGGTTTGCGGCAGAGCAGGCAGTTACTCAAATTTCAGGAAGAGAAAATCAGCAATCAGCAATGAATGCTTATCAGTCTGCTTTAACTGGGGGCTTTGCTCCAGGTGATTTAGGTGCATTCTTCCAGCAGGCTGACAAAGCAGGGATAAAAGGCCCAGGTGCCCAAATGGGTGCATTTGAAACATTGTTGAGCAAGGGTGCAACAGGGTACGACATCTCCAGGGGCATGTCTGCTTTAGGAAATATTAAGGGAACAAAGGGTACTGAATTTGCATCATCATTCTTTAACGCAGACGACATTCAAGAAGCAACCAACAAACTAGAAAGCTTTGCCGCTCTTGGTCCCAAAGCAGCAGACAGGCTACAACCATTCTTTGATGGAGCAAAAGCTAAAAATGTTCAAGGATGGGTTGATGCCCTTAAGGATGGTGGAAAAACTCTTAAGCAGGTTGAAGGCCAAGCAAGAAAAGATGCTGGAGTTAAAGGTGGCGGCGTTAAGGGTGACCCAGATAAGTCTCGCAAAGAAGGGGACAGAGATGGTAAAGAGTATAAAAGGGGTGCAGAAAAAGGCTCTAAGGGTGCCAAGGGAGATGGGGTTAAGGGCAACCAGGGAAAGAGCAAGGGAGAGGGAGAAAAAGACGGTAAATCATATAAGGATGGCGCAAACAAGAATTCTAAGGGAGCTAAGGGTGACGGCGTAAAGGGCAACCCAGGAAAATCAAAGGGCTCTGGAAACAAGGACGGTTCGGCTTATAACAATGCAATGAAAGCTAAGTTAAAGAGCATTCAAAAGGGTGAGGGCGTAAAGGGTAATCCTGGCAAGTCTAGCAGCGCAGGTAACAGGGATGGTAGTGCTTATGTAAATGCTATGAAGGCCAAGATGCAGAATATGGATGCCACGGTTGATATTAAAACCAAGGTTGATACTTCTGCTATTGGTGCAAGTCTTGGAGCCGCTGCTGGCAAGGCACAAACTGTTCAAGTCAATTATGTTCCTGGCCCACCACCTCCTGCACCGCCTCCTACTACACAGCAGGTTAACAGGCTTATTGGTGCAGACATGTCTCTTATCACTCCGTTCCCTCAGTTCCAGCAAGTTAACAGGGTAATGGGCTTCGACCCCTCATCAATTGCGCCAGCACCAGTCAATCAAACTGTTTATCGTCATGTTGTTGAGGTAAAGAAAGCTGGCGGTGGTGTGGTTGGCTTAGCAAAGGGCGGTTTGCCTGTTCCTGAAAAAGAATTCAGGAGGCGTAGTGCTAGGATTTCTGGGCCTGGTGGACCTACCGATGATAAAATTCCTGCAATGCTTTCCAGCGGAGAGTTTGTTGTTAAAGCAAGTTCTGTGCGTAAATATGGCACTGGGTTCTTGGGCAGGGTAAACAGTGGAATGGTTAACACTGATGATGTTGCTCATTTAGCAGACGGTAGCTCAGATAAATGGTCGTGGAAGAAAGACGTTATGAAGCCTTTGGTAGAGGCTGTCAATTCTCTTTCTAGGTCAACAAAAGCAATTAGTGGAAAAGGCTTTGCAAAAGGTGGGCCATATCTAAAAAGTGCTCTTCTGGATCAAATTGGTGATGACCCGAAAGCATTAAAGCATTATTTGAGGATGAGCGAAAAGAAAAAGATTGATTTTCTAAAAAAGATTCAAAAAGCTGTTATTGCTCAGGAAGCTCTTAACTATAAGCTGGAGATGGATGTACGCAATAAGGCTGCTGCGGAACGAGCAAAGATTGCTCAAACAATTTTGACTGGTGATAACACAGCTAAAGATAAGCTTTTGGGCAAGAAAGGGCGCGGGGGAGTGTCAATGGGGCCAAATGCATTGGCTGGTAGTGAGGCTGCTCTTGCGCTTGATGAAGCTGAATTGGCAAGATATGCGATGCTAAGAGGGAAAAAGAAGCAGGCATATCTTAAGAAAGCATTAAAGGCACACAAAAAAGAGCAGGCGCTAGAAGATAGTCAGTCTAGGCTTGAGCAGCAGGTACAAGATCAAAGAGATGAAGCGGTTACCTTTATTCAAGGAACTTCAGGATCTCTTTATGGGGCAGACACTTATGATGCACTTACTGATGAAGAAAAGAAGAGGGTTGCTGCTGGAGGCAAGGCGCAAACTGAGGCTTTGGCTGCTGCCAAACGCCGTGCTGAGACAGAAAAGAAAGCAGAGGCTTTTTCTAATGCCGCAGGAATAGTAGTGAGTAAAGCACAAGAGACTGCATTTAATAAAGCAAAAGTTAGCGGAAACTTTGGTATTCCTGATCTAAGCCAAGCAGAAAAAGACAGCCTATCCCAAGAGGACTACCAGGCATATCAAGACCTTAAAGATACGGGAGCAAGCGAGATAGCTTTACAAGAGTTTGTGGCTGCTCTTAAGGCAGCTTCAGCAGCGGCACTGGATGCGGCAAGAGTGGAAAGGCAAACAAGTCTTGGTAAAGAAGCTGCTCTTGCTAGAGAGCAGGCGACAGGTGTTGGCGATGGTAAAAATGCTTTCGGTCTGAGTGATGCTGCTCTTGCTGGTCTGTCTGTAGAAGATTATGACATGCTTAGCCAACTATCTGGTCAAGCACTTCAAGACTTTCGAGACTCTTTGAATGATGCTGCCGAAGCTGCCAGGGAATTAGCACTAGCACAAGAAACAGAAGCCGTTAGCCAATCTGTTAATTTCCAAAATAGGTTTGGGAACAACACATTTGGGTTAAGCTCAGAGGCTTTAAACAACATGTCGGAAGATCAGTATCAACAACTTCTTGATGCACAGGCTGCTGGGGACACTGCTGGTGTAAACAGTTTGGTTGGTGCTTTAGAAAACCTAGCTGTTGCAACTAAGAAAGCTCAGTATGCAGCTATGGACTTTACTGAGCAACAAAACGAATTGGCCAGCCTTAATGATCAAATGACTCAATCATTTAAAGATCAGGCTCAAGCCAACACTGATTCTGCTTTTATGGACAGAACTGGTATGACTCCTGGCCAGTATGCTGCTGCGCAACAGCGTGAAGCTTTAAATCTTTCTCGGGCACAACATGCACAAGAGCTAGAGTCAAGGAAAATCAATGACATCAATAAAGCCTATGATGAGCAAACCAAACTTCTTGATAAAGTTGCTCGTTCTCAGCAGATCATTGCTAACTTGGAAAAGGGCAGGTTGGCTGTTGCTAGTGCTTTGAGCCAAGGTGACATTGCGGGTGCTGCATCTGCTATGCAGGAGCAAAGAGCAGAGCAGGCACAGGTATCTATGGATGTTATGCGTGAAGCTTTATCAGATGATCGTGACGCCAAGGTTAAGGCACATCAAGACGAGATAGATCGTTTGCAAGACAGCATTGACCAGTCAAATGATAGGTTGTGGGATCTTCAAGACCTTTATGATGGGATTGCTCTTGAGCAGACAGACATTGCAGCAAAACAGTCAGAGGCATATGAAAAAGCTAACCTTAAGATTAAAACAAATGCTGAGTATTGGGAAAAGGTTAGGGCTAAGATTCAAGAAACTATTGATTTGATTAACTCTATTCCTCCCTTTGTGGACCCAACTGCTCCTGCTGCTGGAACTACGGGCGCTGGAGAAATGACTGCTCCTGGGTTTGTATCTCCACCAGCACCAGCACCTGAGCCAGCACCTACACCGCCTCCATCACAAAGCGAGAACGACAACACTAAGTGGGCTAAGTTTGTTGAAAAGCTTAACAAGCTTGCTCAAGATGATGATAAGAAGTTTGCTCTTAAAAAAGCTGTTGGCGGCGGTACTCCAATGGACAAGTGGCACGACAAGTTTAAGGCACTAAAGACGGCTAACAAAGACTTGATCCTTTCTGTCATGGATGGTGGCAACATTACACCAAATGAAAGAAAGAAGATTCAGGACGCTCCAGGCTTTTACGCTACTGGTGGTTTAGTCCCAGGGACTGGATCTAGAGACACTGTAAATGCTATGCTGACTCCTGGCGAGTTTGTTGTAAGAAAAGATAGGGCTAAGAAGTTTGGGCCTGTTCTTTCTCGCATTAACAGTTCTGCCAGTCCTTCTGATGTTTTTGGTGCTCCTTCTACAGCAAATGTTACTGGTGTAACAATGGCCACAACAAACATTAGTCTTGCTCCACCACCAGTTGTAATGGCGGCAGCACCACCATCATTCTTTGTATCAGATGATCCAGGCTCTATTAGTCCAGGGTATGCGGCAGAGCGCCTCATGGAGTATAATACAGATAGTGCAGTTTATAACGTAACCGTTAATGCGTCTGGTAGCAATCTAAACGCTGAAGCGGTGGCAAATATTGCTGTTAAGAAGATGAAAGAGCTTCAGGGTAATAACGTTAGACAAAGGAGAATGTAGTGGCTGATAGTACTTATATGGTGGGACGGAAACAATACCGTCGCCCCCAAGCCATTATGTTTTCCGATACTGTTGGGCGGGTAGATGGAGGAATCTACACCCCTGACGAAGACGATGTAGAGTTTGAAGACTTTCTTATTCTTTCTGACCATAATAGAAAAAATCTAGCTTTTTCTACAGAACGTATTGAACAACGTAGAAGGATGATTAACGGGCGCATGCGCTCCGTTCATATCGCAGACAAACTTAAACTTAGTGTGTCTTGGGAGATGCTTCCTTCGCGTGGTTTTGCAGGGCCAGCAGACTTCGATGCCAATGGAAATCCAACTACTGCATATCTTAATGGCGGGGTAATGAACCAGTACCAGCACACTGCTGATGGTGGTGCTGGTGGGGTAGAGCTTTTGCACTGGTATAAGCAGCATCCTGGGTCTTTTTGGGTATTCCTTGCATACGATAACTATCGTCTATTTACTCCTAACCAGCAGGAGCCGCTAGAGGTTTTTGGGAAGATGTATCAGTACAACCAGCGTATTGAAATGTATTTTGCTGATTTTTCTTACGAGGTAGTAAAACGTGGGGCTACAACCTTTGATATGTGGAATGTGTCTTTGTCTCTGGAAGAGGTTTAATGTTCACTACACAGTCAGGAAACCTAGAAGAGTATCTTAAAACAAGTAAGAGCATCAAGTCTGAAACGATGGTGCTAGCAGAGTGGAACATGAACGATGTCGATAATGTTGAAAAGCTAGGCAACTATCGTTCATCTTTGCTCTTGGCAAACTACGACAAGTATGATAGAGTTAATGCTTATACTGGGGCTACAGAATCAGATGTAGAGATTGCTGGCCCATACGATACTGATCCCAATAATCCAAATGATCCTAGTGGAATACCAACAGTATTCACTAGTAGGTCAGAGAAAAACAAGCTTCTCTACTCATTAGATGATTGTTTAAAACCACACAGACCTCGTTCTGGAATTAACTATATGCAGTACCTTCCTAAAAATAGATTCTTTGGTAAGTTATCTCCTACTCTTGCTGAGCGGTATTCAAGGTCAGTGCATCGACCAAGGTACTACATGGGTTCTTCTGACGCAGAGTTTAAGTACTGGACCTCTTTTAGATACGACGGCACTGATATCAAAGGGGTATCCAAAGAACTGACTGCTGGCGGTATTAGTTTAATTGAAGATGCCAACCCGTTTGTTGCTTATAAAGATTCTGTACCAGCAAACAAGATTGTTGTTAAAATGCAAACGCATGTTGGCACAGAGCAGCAGGGAGATAATGATCCATTCTATGGGAGGGCTAATGCTGCGGTACCTTTAGAATGGAAGATCCAGGGTCTTGTATCCGAAAAAGTGGGTGCTCAGATCCAGCCAGAAGCTTGGAAAGATTTAGTGACCTTTGGGCAAGCTCAGACAAGGTTTGATGGAAGCCCTGTTGTCAAAGAGGACGGGTATGTAGAACTCTTTTATGGCCTTAAGATCCCAGAGCAATACATTATCTATATTGATGGAACATTGATTGCTCCAGACTTTATTGATGAGATTCCCAGTTCAGAGTTTTTGCCTACCTCCGCTTTGGATGGAGAGTACTATGTTGTTAACAGCGATGAGACTAGTGCTGGCACCGTTCACTACTGGTATAACGATATGTGGAACACGTTCCCTGCCGAATACGGTTGGCAACTTGTAGAAAACTATGACGTTACCAGAAAACGGTATCTTAAAGACTTGACAAACCCTGCCTCTTTTGTTCAAGCAGGTAGCACAATCTATAGAGACTTTCAATACATTCGTGGGCTAAGGATTGTTTGTACCACAATGAATAAGCCAGGTACATCTTTTGATTTAATTGAGCTATCTCCGCGTCTTGTTGTTGACATTACAGATAAGACTGTTGATGTTTCGGTGAAGAAAGCTATTGGAAAGGTTGATGCGTTATCCATCCCTGTAGGTGGACTAGAACCAAGCACTGGAAGCATTAAGATTTTTGATGACGACAACGCTTTTAACGAAAACAATGACTACAGCATCATTCACAAATACCTTAACGAAAACATTGCTTTTTCTATTTATGATGTGGTAAAAGGAATTAAGGTTGGTGACGTTAATGCGTCCTATTACATTCCTATTAAAACACTGTATACAGAGGGACTGTATCCAAGTTATGAAAACGAAGGTGTTGTGTCTTTTGATCTTCGTGACTTGTTTTACACCTTTGAAAACCTTCCGGCTCCACCAATAATGGTGCGTAACGTTTCTCTTAGCGTAGCAATATCACTGCTTTTGGACTCTGTTGGATTTTCTAATTATGTTTTTTATAGAGCAAAAGACAGCAGCGGAAACTACCATCCAGAACCAGTCATTCCATTCTTCTTTATAGGCAACGATAAAAACATTGCAGAAATTCTTCAAGACCTTGCTATAGCTACACAGTCAGCAATGTTCTTTGATGAGGAAAACAATTTTGTTGTCATGTATAAAGAGTACATTCTTGGTGATAGGGCATCAGACTTTGTGCTTCATGGCAATGACACCTACACCAATCCTGCGGGGGTAACGGAGAACGTCCTCCCCAACATTGTAGATATTGCTAGCCAGGAAAAGAAAACCTTTAACTCTGGAACAATTAACTACACAGAAAGATATATTCAGCGCACCGCTGGTAGTTTGCTACAAGCTAGTTCATTAAATGTTGATCAAAACCTTAAATATTTACCAGCTTTATTATGGGAGGTGGGCGCTGAAAAGAAACTAAGAGCAATTAATGATCAAAACGGGGACCAAAGCGGATATGTTTTATCTGCTGTACCTCTACAGTTTGATTTGTCTGCTGATGTGCCAACAATCAGTGGCGGCAAAGTAATCAACAACACATTCGATGTTGGAGAAAACGTATATTACTTGTCTTCACATGATGGATACCTGTTTGCTAACGGTGAAATTATTCGCTATGACGCATTGCAGTACCATGTCCAAGGAATTGGCAACGTATGGATCAGCAGCAATGATGAATACCAAGAGTACGTAAGCAATCTTATCTATAACGGTAAAATTTATCCAACAGGCAAGGTAAGAATCTTTACTGAGGTACGCTATAGAACAGATCAAGGCGAAGACATTCAAGCAATTAGTAGTGTTAAGTCCCATGGCCGTGGACAATTCAAGACCCCAATCACATCACACAGTGCAGGGCTTGACCCATATTGGGCCAACGTGTCTAACATGTACGGGTCAACAAAGGGGCTCACCATGAAGTCTGAATATCTGTTTGACCCTTCACTAACGCTTCCCACAACTACCAAGGCTGTGCAGTCAAGCTACTCTTTAGATCAAACAACTGCATTAGAATCCAGCAGGTATGGATTAATCAAAAATTTCTTAAGAAATGTTCAGTACAGTGAGGCAGATGCTCGTGCTCTCACCCCAACAAGCCCAGCAGCCATTCAATCTTCTGCTTTTAATATTGTTGGGCCACAGTCTTTGTCCACACCAAGAGACTTCTTGACTATGTGCTACAAGAATCTTAATGCAGATGGTCAAGCATACCGTCACTTTGGGACACGAATGCGTGTCATCGGTCAGCTTGGTGCCGCAGCAGACACGCAAGATCCCATTGGAGCCGTTGGATATTATGACTATGAGGGAAATGAGTCAACTACTGTTTTGCAGGGAGGCTCTGGGGGAATTTTCTTCGGGGTAGATACAAACAACCTCAACGGATACTACTTGGAACTTATTGCTTTTAGCAACAATAGCTTAGAGTTGCTTGCTGGTGGCGAAGATAATCCAGCAGTAGCACATAATATTGTTTTCTATAAAGTTGACGGGGTAGATGGAGAAGGAAGAGCAATTCCTAAAAAGCTTTGGGGAGGCTTAACAAACATCCTTGTTGATAATGGTAAGTTTACTGGACAGCAGCGCAACTCTGTAGACGAAAACACAACAGTTTATGATCTTTCAGTGGAGTACGAGCCTATTGGATCGGCCACTAGATTCTACATCTATCTTAATGGCCAGCATGTTGGCACATGCGATGATACGTCTGCAATGCCTATCTTTGGTAACGCTGGGATGTATGTCCGTGGCAAGAGCCACTGCATGTTTGAAAACTTTTATGCCATTGGGAGAAATACTTCTGACTATGGTGACTTCCCAGTGATTGCCAAAGACGCTGTTCCTGCTGCGTTTGGTCTTAGCGACGTTACAGCGAATGATATGAGGAAACGCCTGTCTTTGAGCGGGGTAGTGCAGAAATCTTATGTTGCTGGCATTAGTCCTACTACGCCAAACACATACAGAATTTACTTTGATGAGTTTGGAACCATCATGAGGGGTGTGGGTTACTTCAACATCAGGTATGACAAGGCGTATCCTGCTTTGTGGTCACAGATTTCTCCCACATTTAACGACACGCCAGGGTACATTGTCAGTGGCTATACTGCTGGTGCTTATGGAGCTAAGTT
>WBZT01002514.1_pt1 | contig 12672 bp, 10 predicted proteins | sample 5204241 | NCBI WGS metagenome assembly WBZT01 (sample SAMN12344358, study PRJNA552823) | activated sludge metagenome | biome: Activated sludge suspended growth; feature: Nitrification reactor; material: Wastewater; isolation source: activated sludge from nitrification reactor of wastewater... | reverse complement strand
ATGGAACGCCGCGCAGATGGAAATGGTGACGACCGGACGCATGCACGGGTATCTGCGAATGTATTGGGCAAAGAAAATTTTAGAGTGGTCGCCGTCGCCTGAAGAAGCCTTCGACACTGCGGTTTATCTCGGCGGGACGAATCTACTGCCCGCGCTTGGCGATCTCGTTCGCAAGAAAGACAATCAAGCCGTGGCGCATGCAGCGTTCTTGACGCTGGATCGACTCGCGATCAATCAACCGACGGAAACGCTCACTGCCTTGGCTCAACATCCCGAATGGATGTTGGGTCGCGAGGAAACACGCGCCAATTATTTTGCCCGGGCGGATGTCGGCAACGCAACGCAACGCAGGTTGGTGGAAGCGTATCTCCTCGATCCGGCGCGCAGCCCCAATGAATTGAGCGCTTTCGCTGGAGTTTTTCCGAACGCCAATTTCTTTGTCTCGCAAAATTTGCTGACGGAGATTGCAACCCCCGACGGCGCCGCGCTGGCGCAGCGCGATCAGGTTTCGCTGGCCGTGGTCAACGAGTGGCTGGCGGATCCGAAATTTGAAAAAGTGAAACCGGCATTGCAGAACATGCAGCAACGGCTGCTCGAATTTACCCGCCAAGCCGGCCGCGCCCGCTAAGCTTTTGCTAAAACCGGAAACTGAATCGCGCGGTGAAAACGCGTTCCCGCGGCAGTTCCGAGTAAACCGTCAACGGATTCAAACGGTAATCTTGATCCGTCAGATTCAGAATTCCGACGGACAGTTCGGCTCGCCGCTGGCAGAAACGATAGCCCGCCTGCAAATCCAGTTGCACGAAATCATCGCCGGGCAACGCTGGAGTATAACCTTGGTTTGATTGTTGATAATAACGGGCGTCAAAACGGGCGAAGAAGCCGCTCGGATGATTGTACAGAACATAGCCGCCCACGCGATGCAGCCAGGAAAGCTCATCGCGGCTTGCGCTCGCCAGCGCGCTCGGAGGCACTTCCGGCAACTTCGTTTTCAATTCGGCATGCGTCAGCCGATAATTCGCTCCAACTACGAAGCGTTCGCCCACGAGTTGATTGAGGTGAATGGAGAGCGATTCTTCCTCGTAATCCAATTGCTCGCGTGTCGTGGACGGCACGAACGGCGACAAGCCATCTTCCAGGCGGAAAACTCCAATCGTGCGGGCAACTTCGGAATTAATTCGCTCCGCCTGCACGCCGCCGAAGGTTTTGGCGCCGAGCTTCAAATCCAAGGCCAGACCAAACACCTCGTATTCCGGGGCGGCCACGCTGCCCACTACCGATTCGGAAATTACCGTGCGGAATGCTTGGGCGAACCCGGCGAGCTGGGTCGGCTCCAAACGATAACTTTCATCCAAACTCACACCGCCGAGCGAGCGGGAATAGATTCCGCGCAGTGTCGCTCGCGGGAGCGGACTCCAGATCAGCGCGGCCTTGGGACCAACGAGGTCGCGCTCCTCGGCGCCGCCGCTCTGGGGCAAGCTGCGAAAGTTGGTGGGCATTATGATGCGGTCGTAACCCACGCCGCCGATGAGCCAGAGTTTGTCAACCGGTTCGACGGTGAGGTAACCGTAACCCGTGAAGCGCTCGAAGGGTTCACGGTATTTGGCGGCCACCGATGGCAGGAAAAATTCCGGCAGCGGCGAGTTGGAAAGGGAATTCGCAAAATCAAAATCGCCACCCTGCCACAGTGCCCCGGCCACAATGCCGAAGCGTTCGCGTTGGAAGGTTTGATTTATTTCCGCCGTGTAGATTTCCAGTTTGTCGCGGAGAACCACATCAAACGGCTGTGAATCGCTGGCGGTGATTGCACCCGATCCGTCTTCGATCAGCAGCAACTGAGGTGCTTGGAGGTCGGAAAATTTCTGCTCATTCACTAGTCGTCCGCCAAGCAACAGGGTCCGCACGCCCGGCGACCATTCGTGTTGGTAACCGCCGACGATGATCGGCTCCTGGTGTTCCTCGAAGCGAAAATTAGGCCGCGCATTGGCGGGGTTGTAGTACTGAAAATTGTCGCCCGAGGTGTAATCTTCGTACTTCGTCAGCAGGAGCAGTGTGTCATGCGGGGTGAGTTGTTGCTTGACCGTGGTGTACCATTCCAGGCGGTCGAGTTCGTTGTTGGGGCGTACGCCGTCGTTGCGTTGGTAATCAAAGTCGAGCGCCCACGAAGTATTGCCGAGCGTGCCGAACTGCGAGCCGAGTTCGTGGACCTGACCATCACTGCGAATCCGCGTGTCGCTGGAGGCGCCGAGACCATCGGCTTCAAACAGCTTGGAGTATTCCTGTTGCGTAACGTTTTGCGCGAGGCGGCCTCCGCCAACCGGCGACAATAGGTTTGCGAGCAACAGTTCATTGAACCAGACCGTTTCGTAACGGAGGTTGAAACGCGTCGGATCGCGCAGCTCATTGAAACTGTCGGAGATAAACAGGTGAGCGGAATCATTCGCGTAGTCGTAAGTCACGGCTCGCGCGGCCTCGCGCAGGCTGACCTCGCTCATACCGGCATCGCGATAAAGGCCGGCGAGATTGGCACTGCGAACCGCGCGATCTTGATCCAGCAACAGCCGTGAGCGGAACAAGGCGCGGTTGTCATTCAGCTCACTGGATTTTTCCAAGCCACCCATTGCTTCGTTGATCCGACTTTGTTGTTGCTTGAGCAAGGCAGAATACAACCAGCCGGTCGGATCGTTGGGATCAAGTTGCCGCGCCAGTTCCAACTCGTGGCTTGCGCGCTGCGGATCACCGCCATTCGCGTACGCTTTCCCGAGGTAGCTGCGCAGCAGCGCTCGTTGCGGTTCGAGCGCGGCGGCGACCATCAAATCCTCGCGGCCTGCGGCGTCTCCACGACGAATGCGGCACAATCCGCGGCCGAGCCAGGCGTTGCCGAGCGCTGCGTCGGCGGCCAGGGCACGATCAAACCACTGAATGGCCTCGGTAATTTTGTTTTGAGCAGCGAGGGTGAATCCCTTGAGGGCGAGGGCCTGGGCATTGTGAGGGGAAAGTCTCAACGCGTTGTTCAAAGCCCGCCCAGCCTCCCCCACGCGACCAAAACCAAATTCCAATTCCGCCACGCGCGTCCAGGCAAAACCAAAGTCCGGTGAAACGCTCGTGGCGCGGCGCGCAAAATCCAACGCGCGGTTCAACGACGCGTCGCCGGTTGCGCGCGACTGCTCAAAGTAGGAAGCTGCGAGAAGTTCGCTTGCCAGTTGAGGCTCGTGGGTCAGTGAACGTTTGTCTCTCTTTACAGCCGCGATGAGCGTGCGGAGAGATTCTGTCAGCCGGGCTGGCTCTGTCTTTGTGCTCAACGCGGCCAGTTCTACATCGGTCTGTTCCACCTGACCCACCGACAACAACACGGCGGCGTGATAGATCCGTTCGGCGCCCGATTCTGTTTTTTGCGATGCCGGATAATTCTTCAAAGCTGCGAGCAAATCTCCTGAACGGTAGGCAGCGAGCGACTCCGCCAGCGCTTGTTCTTCGCCCGCCGTGAATGACAAATCCCTCAGATCCAGCACGCCCGGATAGTAAAAGCACCATTGCAGGATGTTGTTGGCTGTGAAGCCGGGTGTTCGCTTCGGAGGCTGGCCAGGTTCGGCGGCGGCTTGTTGATTGCTGGTTAGCGAGAGGCTTCCGGCTCCGTTACTGAATTTAACCTTTCCGTCCAGAACTGTGAGTGTGACGCGTCCATTTTCGTTAGCTTCCATGACAAACTCCGTGCCCTCGACGCTGGCGGTGGCGCCGCGCGTTAGCACGCGAATGCGGCCTGGATTGTCGCGATGAAAAAAGGAGAGGATGCCTTTGATAAGATTTAGACCGGGCAGGGAATCGGTTTTCTCCGGTTCCAGGATTTCGATTTCTGCCAGCGGGCCAAACGGCACCACACTCTGGTCGGACCAGCGGAGAGCAACCCGGCTGTTGGCGCTAGTGCGCAGCCGGTCCGCGGGATGCAACACTTGGTTGGTTTGGGTTAGCACCCAGAATTTGGCGCCCGCGGGCAGGAGCTCCACGCTGCCTTGAATTTGCAGAATGCGAATCTCGGCAGCGCTGGCATCTGGTGACACCGCCAGCAACGAGTCGGGCGACAGGGAGAGGGCGAGCACAAGGATGGCCAGTCCGCACCGAATACGGCTGAATGATTGAGGCCAGGAGTTCAAGTTTGGATTAATGCCCGGGTGAATCCGTTTCATGTTTCGTATCCGTTTGTCCGCCGCTGCTCAAGGCAATTGCGAATCGGTGCCGCTATTCCGTTTTGCTATGGCGGGTACGCGGGGCAAGGCCAAATCTTGCGAAGAATTTCAAGTTTTAGTCAGCGCCAGACTATTCCTCTCGTATTCCGGGCGAACCCAACCGCAAAAGCATCATCAAACAACTCAGCATTTTCTGGCTCACCGGAGTGCTCGTGGCGCCCGCTTTCATCGATTCGATGTCAGCAACCCACGTCACGACCATCGCGCCGCCGGAGGCGAGCGGTAAAGTGACTTTGACACCAGCCCTGACCAGTCGGTCATCGGCTACCGCATTTAGCGCTGCAAGAAAAAGTCAAAAAAGATCGGGATGGTTGTCAGAACCCGGTTTCACCCGCGTATTGCAAGCAAACCCACCGAATAGAAAGGAACAATATGGCAGCTTTAATGTATCTGATGAGTCTCCAATCCAACCTCTTGCCCTTTGCCACTCCCAGCCGGACCCACCCCAGCAAACCCTCTTCCCTGGTGGAAGCCGTGAAAGTCGCAGTGCAAAACGTGGTGGAAACCTGTATGAAAGCCCTCAGCGCGGACCGCCCGAGTCTGGCCTTTCAACCGAGGGTGTTGCTGGGGGTTCTTACTTATTGCTACGCCCGAGGGGTGTTTTCGTCCGCGGAAGTTCTGGACTGCCTCGCGCGGGACGAATACTTCTGCCGCGCTTGTCACGATCAATTCCCGACGCCGGGACAAATCCGCCAATTCCGCGACCTCAATCGCGAGCCGGTTCAAGGCTGCCTCGCCTTCGCGCTCCAGTTCCTCGCCGAGCAACAAGTCGCGGAAGGTTTCGTTGCCCGTGCAAACAAAACTTTCGTTGCCGACGAGGCAAAACGTCGCATCATCATGGCGGCCTGCATGGACAGCCTGGAATTAACTCAGGACAATCCGTTCCCGGCCATGGCGCATTGAGGCTATCGAGCCGACGCAAGCTCACCGCACCTACCGACAACCAGACCTGACATGAAACGAAATGACGAGGAATGGATTCCCACGCACGCCAGCCTCATCCACCGGCTCAAGAATTGGCAGGACGAGGCGAGTTGGCAGGATTTTTTTAATGTGTATTGGAAATTGATTTACGGCGTCGCGCGGAAAGCCGGCCTTAGCGATGCCGAAGCCCAGGATGTCGTGCAGGAAACGCTCGTGTCGGTTGCCAAACATATGCCCACGTTCCAATACGATCCGTCGATCGGCTCGTTCAAAGCGTGGCTGTTGAACATGACGCGTTGGCGCATTATCGGTCAATTTCGCAAGCGCAGTCCGGAGGCCGTCCATCGCCCCGCGGATTCGCAGAGCGGCACGGCCACGGTGGACGAGGTGCCCGACCCGCAGTCGCCCGATCTGGACGCTGTGTGGGAAGCCGAGTGGGCGAGCAATCTTCTGAATGCCGCGATGGATAACTTGCGCCGGCGGGCCGATCCGCAGAAGTTTCAGATCTTCGATTTTTACGTGAACAAGGAATGGCCGCCGGAAAAAGTCGCCGAACGCTTCGGGGTGTCAGTTGATCTGGTGTATCAAACCAAACACCGGCTGACGGAATTGCTCCGGGTAGAAGTCAGTCGATTGGAAAAGGACATGACTTGAGAAACAAACCGACTTGTTGAAACCCCCGAACCGCGCTACACCTTGACCCAGCCATGAGTGAATTCAAATTTGAGTGTCCGCATTGCCATCAACGTATGTCTTGCGACGAACAGTTTTCCGGTCGGCAGATCAAATGCCCCGGCTGCAATCATCTCATCAACATTCCGCACGTGCCCGGGAAAACAGCTCAATATAAGCCCGAATCGGGCAAGACCTGGGCGACATTCATACCGCCGCATCGCGCGAAGCCGCCCGGGAAGCCGGAGTAGATCGCTCCGCGTGGTCTGATCACTGCGGGAGGGAGTCGGCGACAAATAGCGCAAAGTAAGTTTCCGCCACTTGTTACAACTCCGCATCCTGAGTGGCCATGAGGCCGCTCGATTTTTGCTGCGCTCCTGAAATCGACCCGCGGGCAACCTGCCGCTGCCGCGACTGAGGTTAACGGGTGGATTCGCTGCCGGCGGCGGTTCACGGAGGTCTTCTGCCATGCACTGCATATCCGGATCGCGGCCTGGCATCCCTCGCATTCAGGCACAAATTGAGCAAGACCTGCGTCAATGCTCCTTTGTCCGCTTCGATCCATCAATGGCAAATGGCGCACCTTGTTGCGCGATGTTGAACCTGCCACCGCTGCCGAATTGCTTTTCCCGGATGTGCCGGTGGTTGGAGAGCCGGACAGCCTTTTCGCCGAACAAGGGTGGCGGCGTGGGTCGGTGAAACTCCGGCAACTCAGCCAGAGTCCTAATCCGGATCAGGTCACCAACCTGCTCCTCAAGTTGCGCAGTCTGTTCAGGATTCAGGCACGGGCGGAAGTCATGGCGTTTCTGTTGACGAATGAATCAGGCCACCCGGCCGAAATGGCGGAACGTATGGCTAATTTCCCTCGCACCATTCAAAGCACTCTCAATGACATGGAACGCTCTGGCCACGTGTTGAGCAGATGAAGCGGACAAGAGAAGCGCTTTTCGCTAAGACGGGAGAAATGGCGCTTTCTCATCACATGGCAGATCCCCGAACGCGAGTTTCCAGGCTGGATCGACTGGGCCTCGCGGTTTACCGCGCTAGAGGGGGGCTGGAAATTCCTCAACAAAACAGAGTTGGACTCCGCTCCTGCGGGTGTGCAAGCGATCGAGTTGCGTGCCACACTGGAAAAGCTTACGCCTCAATTCTTGCGTGAAAACGTTCAGACGTCAGCGGGAGCCGGCGGCGCTGAATTCGTCAAGTCGGTGCCGGAAAGTTTCCACAAGCTTCTAGGGTAACGCGGTTGGAGTGGATCAATCGCCAGTTTCCACTGTTCCAAGCAGTGGTTGGAGCAGAGTTAATGCAACCCCTGTGCTCTTTGCGTGCGCTTTGCGCAACCCACAACGTCGCGCAGGGCGTTTTCCACACTGTCCCGACCGTGTTTGAAGGTCGGGTCTTTCGCGTAATCCTCGAATCGTAGGCCGAAAGCCGCCGTGACTTTCTGGCTGATCGTTTCGTCCCGCAGGCCGTCGGCATCAGCGGTCATGCCAATTCCATGTGGGGGTGTAGTGCTTTGGGCTGAAATGGAACAGCCGGATGTTGAATGGAAACTCCTTGTCGAGCGATAATTCGTAATGGCCACAAGTGTCCAAATGCCGCGCGATGTCGTGCGACTCAAACTTGAACTTCCGGCAAACCTCAAGCAGGGCGGCAAACGCCTGACGATTTTCTTCGTTGATGGTTATTGCGGGGCGCTTCATGGGGCTCAATTAGTCTAGCAATGTCAGCGTGGCGCGAAAACTCTTTCCTCACCCTGGCAGCAAATCCGGGCGCTACGGTCGCTGGCCCGGGGGCGGAAATTTTCGCGCGGCGTCATCGAGCACCAGGACCCAGTCGAGCAGCTCGCCCGGCGTGGGTGGTGTGAAATCCCTTTCGCCCGTGTTCGCAAAGCTGCCGAGGCGGGTGGCTTCGCCATTGCGAGGGTTGAACCACCAGGCCTGCACATTCGAGCCAGCGATCTTGCTCATCCGAACTCGGAATGTCCGACCAACCGGTGCGTAAACCATCGCGTAACCACCCTCGCGCTCGCGCGTGGCGGCGAAGTGATAACGGCCCGTACCGGGCATCGCCGTCGGGATGTCGGTGTTCACAATGACATCGTCGTCCGGCATCCGGCTGAGCACCGGTCGTGATTCAAGCAAGGCTCGTGCGTGTTGCATCTGCGCGGCGCCAGGTTGGTTGATGGCTTCAAACCAGGGCAAAAGCGGGAAGTTTTTCGCGGCGCGATCGGTGGACCACATCTGCCAGACGGAGTGATGGCCATAAGTGTGACCGCAGGCGCCGCCGAACAAATCCCAATATAGCGGGCGGCGGACATCCGCCGCGACCGAGTGCCCGAGTCTACTGGGATCAAACGACACCGGATGGTCCTCGTAAATGGGCTCCCCATCCAGCACCGGCTTCACCGGTGTGCGGTCGTAATCTTTTCGGGTGTTGTCGTAATGCCCGTTGAATTCTGCCACGTGACCGTTCTGGCGCATGTTGAAATCCAACCAATCATCGTTGTGCCACCACGTTGAAGAACCCTGGCCGCCCGGCGGGTGAAAGGTCTGCAAATGCGCTCCGCCATCGCCGCGCCGAAGCCCACGCGCCATCGCCCGAATCACCTCGCGATGAGTGTCGCTCTGGATCGGCCGGTCACCGCCGAGAATCCACACCAGGCCCGCCTGACGATACCGCTTGCCCAGCCATTCTCCGTAGGCCTCGGCATTGGCCGGCGTGAAGATCGCGTTCATCTTGTTCCACTGATTTCCCCACGTTGGCAACATACCGACGTACAGCCCGAGTTCATTGGCTTTCGCGACGATCCAATCCACGTGCTGGAAATAGGCTTCGTTCGGTTGGGTCGGATCATTTTTTACCAAAGGTACTTGGCCGTAGGGATTCGGATCCTTGAGTCCGTCGAGCTCCGCCAGCACCACGGCCTGAATCACGGTGAAACGCAGCCGGGCGCGGTTCTCCAAATACACCGTCGCTTCCTCGCGGTTCAAGCGATGAAACAACTCCCACGCGGTATCGCCCAACCAGAAGAACGGTTCACCCTTTTCGGTGACGAGAAAGCGCTGGTTGTCGCTGACCTTGAGCCGCGGCAACGTGGCGGAATTCGCGGTCTGAGCCAACAAGCCAACCATCAAAAGTGCGAGGGTGGTGAACTTCATGTTGAGATCATCAGTGGTTGACCACGTCCATCAGGAACGAATCGCGCCCCACCTGGCCGCCCTTGAAAACCACCTTGCAACCGTTCGCGGCCCGGTCCGGAGCATGCACTCGACACAGCGGACCACCGGGCGCGACGCTGCTCACGAACTCCAGCGCCTCGATCCCGATTGTGCGGGCCGCGTGGGTGGAGGTATCGCCCCCGCATACGACCGCACGCGGCGCGTGACTCACTTCCAACGCCGCATCCAGAATCCGCGCCAGCGCATCGCCCACTCTGCTGCCGGCATGCGCCAGTTTTTCATCCTGGGTCGCCCCGGGATGCGCGCGCGCAGCGCGTTCAAACTGAACGCGACGACGGTCGTTCGGCCCGCGGGCGGTCTGGAAAATCACGTTTTTCCCGGCGCTTAATGCCGGTGCCGCCTTTGTCAGCGCGGCCTTGATGGCTGCGTCACGAGTGCCGTTCTGCGCTAAAGCGGCGGGGTCGCAAGCGATCTCCACAAAGCCACCGGCCGCGGCTTGCGCGATTTGCCGGTCCGTTACCGGCGAGCAACTGCCGGACACCACCACGACCTGGGGACGCGGGCGGCGGCGGATGCGTGCTTCTTTTGGCGGGCGACCAAGCGATCCGACTTCGCGCCAATGCGCCACCAAGGCGTATTCAATTCCACTCGATCCCGCCACAAAGAGCGGTTTGTGCTTCGACGTCGCAGAGCAGATCAACCGACCGATCACCGGCAAATCGTGTTCCCCCGTCGTGTCGAACAGAACAACCGGCGCCGCGCTCTTGTCCGCCGCGGCAAAATCCCGGAGTTTGCTTCCCGCCTCGGCCTGCCGCAGTTTCAAGAAGTCCACCAGTTCGATGGGGAGCTTCGTTTGCCGGCCCAGATGCAATCGCAAGTCGGCTTCGTTCATCGGCGTGACCGGGTGCCGGCTCATGGTCGGATGCCGGTCGAGCCGGAAGATCGCCGAATCAAGTCCTGATCGGGCGAATAGATTCCCGAATGCCACGTAGCGCCCGAGCACGGGGGCGCCGACGACGAGCGGGGTCAAAGTTTCTCCGAACACGCGCCGACCGAGCTCGATCGCTTTCCCGATGGAGCCAACGGTGGGCGAAGAATCAAACGTCGAGCACGTCTTGTAATGAACGATCGGCGCGCCGCTGGCCTTGAGCGCGCGGAACGCCGGAGGCAGGGCCCGCTCCATTTGTTGCGGTGACATCGCGCGCGAACCGCCCGCGATACCGAAGGAGCGCAAACCGGGATAACTCGCCAGTTGCCTCCGCGTCGGCGGCGCCAGAAACAAGACGGTGCGGAGCCCGGCTCGCGAAAGCGACTCCATGACGTCGGTCGAGCCGGTGAAATCGTCTCCGTAATAAGCGAGCAGCAGGGCGGACGCAGTTTTGGATTTCATGGGCGCGCAGTTCCAAACGTGGCGAGCGTGGCGGCGAGTTCGGGATGATTCCGGGCGAAATCGGCGAGCGGAATTCCTTTCACCGCGGCTTCCCACGCCTGTTGCAAAGCGCGCACACCGGCGGCCGGCCCCAGCGGATGGGCCAGGATTCCGCCGCCGGCCAGATACATTACGTCGAGCGTGCCGGTCTGACGATACGTTTCCGGCGCCTGGCCGCCCCATTGGCCCGAACTCACGACGGGCATCGCGGTGTCGTCCGGCCGGAACATGGGCTTGAGGCACGCCGCGATGCTGCGCACCACGGATTCGTCCGATTCCCAGAATTTGTTTTGCAGACCGTTCACGTGGAGTTGATCCGTCCCCGCCAACCGCCACAATTTTTGCCAGGCGGGATACTCAACCCCCAGCGCGGGGTGACGAGAATAAAGTCCCCAACCATTGCGATGACCGTGAATGGGCAACTGCGAGTGGCGACGAAATTCCGCCAAGGTCGCCAAGCCGACGCTGTGAATGCTCGTCATCACGCAGGTGCCGCCGGCTGCCAACGCCGTGTCATGATGCCGCCGCATCGCGTCCAGGTCGTCGGTCACGTTGAAGGCATACATGATTTTCCGGCCAGTGCGGTCGGCCAGCGAATTAATCTCGCGCATGACGGCGGCTACACGCTGATCGAAAGGCGAATGCGGAGAGTCCGCTTGAAGTTCGTCGTCCTTGATGAAATCGATTCCGGCCTCGCCCAACTCGCGCACCAGCGTCGCCGTCTGGTCGGGAGTCAAACCAACACTGGGCTTCACAATCGTGCCGATGATCGGGCGACCGTGCACGCCGGCGACTCTACGCGTGCCGGCGATGCCAAATTGCGGGCCCGGATAACGCGTCGCGAATTCGGGAGGCAATTCGAGATCGAGAAGTTTGATGCCCGAAAGCTCGCGCAACTCGTAGAGATTGCCGCACACCGTGGCCAACAGCGTCGGCAAATTCGCGCCGATGTTATCAAAAGGAAACGCCACCGTGATCTCGGCCCGTTGGTAATGGCGTCCGCTCGCCGTCTCCTGGGGCGCGCGGGCTCCGGGCAGGCTTGGTTGCGCGGTCGCTTCCAGCGGGCGGATGTTGGTGACGGTGGCGCGCGAACGCGCTTTCAATTCCGCCGTTTCGCCGGGCACGGCCACAAACGTGCCGCTGGATTGCTCACCAGCGATCATCTCCGCGGCGAAGGCCACGTCGAGCGGGGTTTCGATCAAATATTTTGCGATAATTTTGCTCGGCATCTCAGCGGCAGATTACTCAGTTCGCAACCTCCGAGCCTAGGAGGAAACGCTTTGGAACTTGGACGAATCTATGTTTCTGCGTCCGGTGCGCAATGCCGCTGGTCAAACCGCGCCAACCGCGGCAAGAATCGCGGTGTGAAAACTCTGCTCGCGAGCCTGTGCGCCGTTCTGCTCCTGCGGTTGGGCGCGGTCGCGGCCGAACGCGTGGTCGTGCGACCGGCCGATACCGGCGAAGCGCTCGTCAATCCCGGCATGGGCTGGACGCTGCATTTCTATTCCAACTTCATCGAGAACTACGGCTCCAAACTCGAACCGTCCGATACATTGGATGACTGGCCCGGTTTGTCGGTGATCTTCCTCCGCGTGCCGTGGGGGTTTCTTGAACCCAAAGAAGGTGAGTATAACTGGTCCTTGTTCGACACGCCCGCACAACGCTGGATTGCGAAAGGAAAGCAAATCGCCATCTGCGTGAGCAGTTGCGAAAGCTGGTGGCGTGATGCGGTGCCGAAGTGGGTCCAAGACGCCGGGGCGAAAGGAATCGAATTCGAGGAAGGCAAAGGGCCGACGCCGGGCGGACGATTGTGGGAACCGGATTATCTCGACCCGATATTTCTTCAGAAGCTGGAGAACTTTCTGGCGGCGATGGCGCGGCGTTATGACGGCAACCCCAACGTCGCCTTCATCACCATCGGCTCGTTTGGCATGTGGGGCGAAGGGCACACCGTTTTCAGCAGCAAACTGTCTGAGAACAAAACGCTCGAATGCGTGAAAAGGCACATTGATGTTTACACGAAACACTTTAAGCGCACGCAGCTTTGCATCAGTGACGACGTCGCCGGCGCCACCAAGCCGGGCACGAATTTCCCTGCGACCGACTACGCCCTTGCCAAAGGCGTCACTTTACGGGACGACAGCATCTTGGTCTCACAAAAGAAGCCGTGGTTTCATGCCGAGATGGCGTCGCAGTTCTGGCCGACGATGCCGGTAATCCT
>WBZT01002513.1_pt1 | contig 12676 bp, 9 predicted proteins | sample 5204241 | NCBI WGS metagenome assembly WBZT01 (sample SAMN12344358, study PRJNA552823) | activated sludge metagenome | biome: Activated sludge suspended growth; feature: Nitrification reactor; material: Wastewater; isolation source: activated sludge from nitrification reactor of wastewater treatment... | reverse complement strand
TTCAGGCCGTGGCGGCGGCGGGCAGTTTTACGCTCTATGCGAATGCGGCGGCCACGGCCGAGACGCGCGTCAACTTCATTCTCATCAACTGAGGAGGTCACATGGCTATCACGCAATCCCTCACGGTTCGGGGGATCGTGCTTCCCGAAGCCTACATTCGCATCGATCGCCTCACCGGCGGCAAGTACTCGGGGTTCCAGGCCGAGACGGGGCTTTATGCCCGTCAGGACGTGTCGTTGCCCCTGGACACAGTGGGTTTTGCGTTCGGCTTTGTGGCCGGCCAGGACCTGCTGGAGACGGCGTACGCGGCGTTGAAGGGCTTGCCCGAGTTTAAAGAAGCGAAGGACTGCTGATCATGCCAGAACCGACCAGTAGTGGCGTTGCCGGGGCTGCCGCGTTCAAGGCGGCTGGCGGCGTAGCGGCGGGCGGGGCGCTGCTCTCGACCATCGTGGTGATGTTGATGACGCCACCACGCTCGACGCGCGAGTGGGCGGTCGGGGTGATCAGCACCGTGGTCACCGGGATCGGTGGCGGGGCGATTGCGGTCCAGTACTTCGGGCTGCAGGAGTGGGTGGAGTCGGTCACCGGGCTTGTGGCGCTGGGCGGCCTGATCTTCGGCTGCGGTCTGCCGGGATGGGCGATCGTGCGCTGGGTCTTCAACTTCATCGAGAAGAACCGGGATGCCGGGATCGATGAGGTCGCGAAGGAGGTGAAGGAGGTGCTGTGATGGAGGCGGGAAAGTTCGTTGATCTGGTCGGGGCGGTGGTACAGGACGTTCACCACACTGCGCTACTGCCCGGTGCTGGCCACGGAGCCTGAGGGGCGACTCCCAGCCATAGTGGACTTCACGTTCAACCTCGGAGCGGGGCGTCTGCAGACTTCGACGTTGTGGCGGCGAGTCAATCAGCGAGATTGGGCCTCGTCGGCGCAGGAGCTTCGCCGGTGGGTCTATGGCGGAGAGTATTGCCGGGACTTGTGTCCTGTAGAGATGCTGAATGCTTGTAGTTAGCCGGGGTAGGGGCTTGAAAACATGACGCCCGGCCATTCCCTGCACGGGGATAGACGTGTAAACTGGCTCTTATTCTCGGAAATAACGCACATTACAAGAACCAATTACGTGGCACTCGCATACAGTAAAGAAAATGCACTGAACGCAATTTGTCCCTATTTCACGATGTTTCCACTTGAGTACCCATCAAAGGTTCTTCGGAAGCATAAAATGGACAAACCGGTCGTCCTTGACCCATTCTGTGGTCGAGGTACGACGCTATTTGCTGCGCGGAATTTTGGATTAAGTGCTTGGGGAATCGATTCCTCACCTGTTGCTGTCGCTATTGCAAAAGCCAAGCTCGCTACCTGCGACTTTGAAGTCCCTATCGGCCTGGCGTCCCGCCTAATCGCCGAAACAGAGCCAGCTAATATACCGGATACACCATTCTTTCGAGCGGCATATCATCCGAAAACATTGCGAGATATTTGCGCTCTGCGTGATTCTCTTTTGCTGCTGAATCAAGACACTGACGAATCCGTTATTCTTCGTGCTGCTATGCTCGGCTGCCTTCATGGACCGCTGCCGAAAAATATAGAAAATTCTGGGTACTTTTCGAACCAGATGCCGCGAACCTATGCATCGAAGCCAGATTATGCAGTTCGCTACTGGAAAGAAAGAGGGCTGAAGGCACCGAAAATTGACGTTTTGCGTGTTCTTCACCGCAAGATTGTACGTTTAACAAGTTTGCCTGAGAAATCACCTAGTTCGATAGCACAGGTATTGAATGGTGATGCCCAATTGCCTGAATCGTTTGGTGCAATCGATTCAGCACCATCGATCGTAATCACGTCGCCGCCTTACTACGGGATGCGTACATATGTTCAGGACCAGTGGCTGAGAAATTGGTTTCTTGGAGGCTCTAGTCAAGTTGACTACTCGGCCGGTCCGCAACTTGATCATGGCGGCCAAGATACCTTTGCCAAGTCTCTCGGTGCTGTTTGGAAAAACGTTGGGCAGAGTTCCTCTGATACGCTGCACATGTATGTCCGCTTCGGGATTATCCCATCGGCCTCCGTAAATGCGAAGAAAATTTTCAGGAACTCGCTGGATGAGTCCGAAGTTAACTGGCGCTTGGTTTCAGTTCGTGCCGCTGATTCGGCTAATGCTGGGAAGCGGCAAGCAGATCAGATGAAAATTGATTCTGCTGCCGCAGTCGAGTTTGATTTCCACGTCGAGCGCATTTAAGTCGACACAGGAGCTACTGGTGATAACGCAGCTTCGCTTGCTTTGACGTTGCCCCATACGTAATTTGATTCGCAATCGCTTGGTTGCAGAATTCATCGACGTAGTCTTTGATGGCATGCGCTGTTTCTAGCGCTTTCTTGTCGTGAGGAACGTGTCCGGCAAGCGTCATCGGCATAATCACCAGGCACTTGGCCATGGCCCGTGAAATCGCCACGTTGGTGCGCTCGAGCTGCATGAGGAACGCCTCCTCACCCATGATCACGTCGGAATCGCCGACACCGAAAGTGACGATGATGGTGTGCCGCTGTCCACCCTGGAACTTTTCCACTGTATCAACCGCAGAGTCGATCAGATCGGGAGGGTCGCCAGGGAAAATCGTCCTCAACTCGCGTACCACCAGCGCACGCTGTGCTCGGTGCGGAGTGACAATACCGATGCAATGTCCCCAAAACTGATCAGGTGTAGGTGATGTGTGAATGGGGCTGCCTCGTCCATCGAGCTCTGCGCTCACGGTATTCCTGAGACACCAGGTCAGTGCTGCGACGATTTTCGCTTCAAACGAGTTGCTCTGCGACGAAAGATCGTCGTCATGTAGTAAGGCCAGTACCTTCTTGTCGGCATCCAGGGCTTGCGGCCAAAGTGGAGACCAGGGTAGCGGACTTGGGAAGCCAGTTGTCGGGGTTGGTACCGAGGCTAGGAAATGGAGTGCCGTCGCCGGGTGTGAGGCTTGTAGCGTTGCCCGATACCCGATTGTTCGCGCATAGGCCACGATATCTTCCGCCGAACGGTAGTTTTCCTCGAGCGGGCATGTATTGACCTTGCCGGAAAATGGTCGGGAAAGCAGGTATTTTTGGATGCTGCCCACCAAATATTCGGCCCCAACAGGCGGTTCAAGTGCCATTATTGGCGGCATCTGGAGATGGTCTCCGGCGATGATCAAGCGAGAGTCCTCTTTCAGTGTGGCTAATGGCGAAATGGCCGTGGTCACCTGAACTTGAGAACTTTCGTCAACGATAACGACATCAAAAACTGGCCCAACGCAACGGCCGCATGTCCCCTCGGCCAACTTGTAGGACTGCATCGTTGATGTGGCAACGATCGTGACGATGTCGGTATTCGCCAAGCTGTCAAGGCAATCCTGAGTTTCTTGGTTGCTCTGATGCAGATTGAACGACTCAACCCGCAGATGCGAGTTCGTTGCCGAGAATGATTTCGGCGTTTGCGATGAAGAGTAAGCGACGAAGATTTCGGCAAGACAGGTCACGTCACTGTCCAGCGAGGTCACTACGCGACCGATGAGTTCTTCCACCGCTTTGTAGGTGGGCCCAGCCACCAAGACCTTCAATGGCTGGCTACGCCGTACAGCATCATGAACTAAACCATGAATGCAGCCGGCAAGCGTCTGAGTTTTCCCTGTGCCAGGTGGACCCCAAATGATCGTCAGCCCCTTTTCTGCCGCATGCGCAACGGCATCAGTTTGACTGCTGTTAAGGTTGTGTTTGGCTTTCGCGTAGGCTGCAACTAATGCGGCTTGGGGGGCGGCAACTACGGAAGTGCCGTTAACCGAGCCAGCCTCCCACAGTACTCGTGCGAGTGGGGTGACGGTATCTGTGCCAGGCCTCTGCGGCCTGGCGCCCATTGCGACTGCCGCATTGCTGTCGGGAGCCGCAATGGCTGGGTTCCCGACGGCGCTCAGAATATCCTTAACCGTTTCGTACCATTTGAATGAGCCTTGCCCCTTGGTGATGAAGATGTCGTTCATCAAATCAATGCTTGAATTGGCGAGCAGGTACGGGAAAAAGACCGGTTCGCGCCGATTGCTTAGTCTCAATACGGCCTTGCGTGTGCTGCGGTCGAATGACATGAGCGTTACTGATAATGCCGACCATAATGGTGTGGTAAGTGCCTGATCCGATCCTAAATACAGTGGAGCACCGGGCGAGATGATGTCTGTTGCACGTTGTAACGGAAGTCCGGGATAGCCTTCCTTGCCCAAGGCAAGAAATCCTTCGTTGTCATCAAGTTTTGCCTCGGTCGATCCCGCCAACACGTCAAAATCGTACTCGTTCGGCGATCCGGTCGGCCGGCCGTTGGTGAGACGAATTGCCTCGTAGCTCGCCTCCAACGCCTCGGCATCAAGCGCCAGGCGCTGGTGAGATTCCAATTTCCTGGTGTGATACTGAAGCTCTTCCCACCAGACCCAGAGCTTGCTGTCGAAGGCGACATCGCGGGTACCCTGGGGAATCGAGAGAGTGAGCTTGGGCGCATTCGCCTTGAGTTGGCCCCTGAAATCCGTTCGTAGCTTCTCGACGACACTGTTCAATGCCCGGCACTGCTTTTCGAGAGCATTGCCGAATTCCTGGATGACGGTGTTTCGCGGAGCAGTGACCGAGCCGCGCTTGATCGTGATTACATTGCTCCAGATCTCGTAGATACGCTCTCTCGGAATACCGTTGGTTAGGAATTCACGATAGAAGGCATCACCCTGCCGGATCGGCCCCGGTCCGGAATAGTAGGTCTCAGCAGTATCGAAAAGCGTGATGACGTGGGGTGTCGGCGCAAAAACGACCCGCCGCACAATCTCGTCAACGAAGACAACGCACGGACTGACCGCACCATCGGGCTTCTCGATGAGTTCGTCGGCCGGAAACAGCCATGCCAGCGCCTTGGTCTTGCGGTTGGTGAGGCTCAATACTTTGGGCAAATGACGCCCCATCGCCGCACACAGTTCCTCGAACTGACGCTTTTCCCAGAATGCGACCTGCGCGGTAAGAGGTGTTTTCCCGGCTGCGCGAACGAACACCTCGGACTGGCCGATCATGTCGGACAGAGTCGACAGCAGCCCCTCAAGGGCGACCCACTCATCGGCGATGCTCTTCTGATCCACGACAAAACACTTGGTAGCGAACTGTCGCGGAGTTTGTCCGCTTACATAAACCGTTGTCCTGCCGAATACTGACAAGCCGGTGAGCAGACCTGCACTGGGGTCGAAGTTGACAGTGATGGCAACATGCAATTGCGGCCAGGGAGCCAGACTTGCCAGTACTGCCGAACTGTCCACACTGGTCGTCGATGAGATCAGAGCTTGGGCGCGAACGGGGATACGGCTTCGCTCTTTCTTAAGGTGACTATGTTGCTGAAAAGCAGGATGTGCTGATGACGCACTGGCGGCGCCCGTCGTATCCTGAATCGCGTTTATTTGGAGCGTCTTTCTCGCACCACGAGTCATGCCGGCAATCTGACTCAGATGCCCTGTCAATTTCGCCGCTGGATAACAATAGTGCGTGGGCTGTGCAGCAATTCTCGCTTTGTCCTTGGGGTTGGCCCATTTTTCGTGGCCAAGCCAGTCACATGCGCTGCAGCGCCCATCGACATGCCACTCGAGGTTTTGCCATCCATTGGCCGAGGCATCGCCGATATTGATGACCCGAAGCAAATCTTCCCGGAAGAAGTGCAGCACGGTGGGCAAGTAGAAGCGAAGGTTGGCATCCTCGCTGTCGGCAATCAGCGCATCAAGGTATTGGATCGAGGTTGCGGACGAGGTCCTAGACATTAAACTATCGAGAACGGATTGTCCTTGCTTGAATCGGGTCCACAAGTAGCTCCGTATCGTTACTAAGTATTCATTCTGTAATCCCTGATCAGCAATCCAGTTGGCCAGAAAAATTGCATAAAGCGCGACTTCAGCGGAATAGCTAGGGTTTGCCTCGCTGGTGTGCTTTACATCGATAATGCTCAGGACGCGGCGCGATTCTGTTGCCATGTTGATGGGTTTGCGACATCCATCAACTCCAACTTCCTCGTCATCGGCAATGGGTTGCCGAACAATAACGATGTCTGGGATGAGTCCGGCAATCGGTGGCACTTGGGCAATTTGTCCAGGTTGGAGCCCGATGTTTGCCAATACTGCATTCTGGAACGTCGTGGGCTCAAATTTGCCTTGCAAGACGATAGAGGGAAGTGCCGTAACTTTCCCCAGCAATGACGCCATTGGGGCTTTGACTGGCTTGTTTGCTCCGCCTTTATCGGGCTGAAAGATGACTAAGCTACCGAAGGACTGGATCAACTGATCATTCCTCTCATCTTCAAAATCTCGCCCTGCTGTTTGAAGAACTCCAATTCCTGGTCGAGCCTGCAACGGAACCGGCATCCCGTTTACCTTCAGCTCGGAATCTTCGTGCAAGGACAGGTAGAGCTCGCGGTCGCACTTTGTCCGCAGGAACATGGAAAGTGTGCTTTTGGAGATTCGCTTCTTTGCTGTGCTCGGCATATCAATTCATTTCCAGAATGCTCGTTGAAGTACAATCCATCGATGTGGTCTTAGATGCTACTCCGTCGCTCGTTCATACGTTTGGCGCACCAGACCGCTGCTAGCTCATCATCTTCGCGCTCCCGCGTGTAAGTCACACCGCGCGCTTCAGTTGCACCATCATGAACGCGAACTCCATCGCATCGTTCCCGTCGACCGGTACATGGTTGCCGAACCTTCCAATAGGTTATGTTATTAGAACCTTTGCATGAGGAGGAAGTCGAGGCCATTCGCGACCGATGGGCGGGCCAGCCAATTTTCTTCCGGACCAAGAGCGAGTAACGGCGCAACTTTCGTGAGCAAGTCATCCCCGGCGAGCAACTCCCGAACCTGGGAGGCAGGGAAGCGCCCCAATGTGGCCAAGAGCCATGTTTGGTCGCCGTTTCCTTCTCTCGCTGCCTGAATCACGGCCTGTATGGCTGTGTTGGAGCTGATCACTCTCAAGGCAGCAGATGCCGCCGCCTGTGCGCGGGAAGGCCCAACTGCAAGAAGGGAGACGAGATCACCGACCACATCTGCGGGCGTGTCCGATCCGAAGGCACCGATCGCATGCAGCGCCACTCCCTCATCATCGTCAGCGATGAACTCGAGGAGGCTCCGATAGGAGCGTGAACCTGTCTTCCCAAGTCCCCATACGGCGGCTTGACGAATCTCCTTGCCACAGAACTCCTTGCTTCTCGCTACGTGAGCGAGTTCCTTTGCGGCTGTTGCGCTTGCAAGCTCAGCCAAGATCAGGACACCCTCCATTCGGAGGTCGGCGCGCTCGTGGCCCCAGATAGCGGTGGAGATACGTTCCATGCCGAATGACACACCGAGGCGCGCTGCTGACGCAGCCAACTCCAAAGCGACCCTGTCTTCAGTCTCCGCTTTCAGAGCGCGCAACAAGACTTCCTCGCCCCAGGAGTTCGCATTGGGTGCCTGTGGAATCGCCTTTGCTGCGGCATACCTGTCGACAGGGTCGGGCTTTTCCAGCGTTTTGCGACAATCCCATTGCCGGGAATGGAACTGTGCTAGGGGGGCAAGCCGGGGTACGGTTCCCGCGATAATGCTAGCCCCACCGATGAACTTGTCTCCTGCAGTGACATAGGCCCGCTTGTTCTTGAGCTGGTACGATTGCTTGCGTCCGGATGTAAAGCGCGTGAAGATCTTGCCATCAGACACCGTGAGGACTTCGCCGCTGTCTGAGGGTACCGTAGAGGGCCACTCGCGATCACGTTCAGCACCTTCGGCCGCAGACTTGGGTGGCCCGAGCTTCGTAGAATCCACGGAGGCGCGAAGATCTGCAGCCGTGAAGAATACCGGAGGACCAACGACGGAAACGCCGCCATCGTCGGGGGCACAAGCGACGAAGGCAACGAGGTCGTCGTCGCGCAAACCGACGTCCCACCGCCGATCGGGATTGTCGGGCGCATCGCTCATCCGGACCTTAAGGTCGGACTTCGCGCGCACTTCGATCCGAATACCGGAACGGACGCACAGGATGTCCGGCAGTCGCAGCCGCTTCACCTTCGTCGACCAGATTTTGTTAGAAGCGCAGTAACGTTCCAACTCGATGGGTTGAAATCCTGCGTCGGTCATCACCTTCAAAGTGCTGCGAACGCCCGCTGCTCCCATGGTCAGAAACTTCAAGAAGCTCGTATCCGTCTTGAACCCCATCAGGTCCCCCCCTCGTCAAATTGCGGAGCTAGCAGGTCGCGGGGGTCAGAACCGAGGCCCGACGCCAAGGCCCCGATGTTCTCCAGCGAGACGTTGCGCTGACCACGTTCGACGGAACTGATGTAGGTACGATGTAACCCAGCTCGCGCTGCAAGCTCCTCCTGAGAGAGCCCTGCTGCAGTGCGTAGCCGCCTGACATTTCTGGCGAAAACGGTCTTTAGGTCGGAGGGCAATTCTTCATTTAGCTCGGTCGACATCGGGGAACGAGAGTAGACGCTTGACGACTCTGCGTCTACAGACTATAAGTCACGCATCTGGGTATGAAACCAAACAACGGGGTTGTCGAGCATGACGAATTCAAAGGTGAAATGCGGCGTCCCAAGTGTCCTCGCCGCCCCAAGAACCGATCCGATCTACAACTGCCACACGTACCTGACTAAGGTGCCGGTCGCCGCCATCCTTCCGTTTATCGATGAGTTCACTCAGCCCGGCGATCTGATCGTCGACATCTTCGCTGGCTCCGGCATGACAGGGATCGCTGCTGCGATGCATGGACGCAGGGCACACCTATCTGACATTTCCGTCCTGGGCCAGCACATCGCAATTGGTTACCTCACGGTGGTCAACCCCGCGCAGTTCCGCGAAGCCGCTGATCAAGTGGTTTCCCAGGCTCGCCAAGCGATCGGAGATCTCTACACTACGGTCCGCGCCGATGACGGAAATGCCGTCGAGATGGTGAGAACCATCTGGTCCTTCACGTACATGTGTCCCACGTGCCGTAACCCTCTCGTATACTTCAATCACCTTGAGGACCACGGCAAGGCACAACCGAAGTGCTGTCCTAAATGCGGAGGAATGTTCGTTCGCCGCTCGTGGCCAAGGGGCGAAGATGTTCCCGTGCAGGTCGTTGTTGACGGTGTGAATGGCAGGCAATCTGAGCAACCTGCTCAGGCTTGCGACTTCCGTACTATTGAACGCGCTAGGTGTGATCAAAGGCAGCACGCCATTCCCAGCCTGTCAATCGATGTCAGTCGAGAAATGTACGGCCGTTCAGCCCTTGGCAAGCACGATCTGACAGAGACTAAGCGGTTTTTCTCGCCACGCAACGCCATTGCCCTTTTGGAACTGTGGCAAGCGATCGATCGCGTTGAAGATCGGCGTCTTCAAACCAAGCTGCGTTTCGCATTCACAGCTATCTTGCCGCGCGCTTCTCGTCGGTACCAATGGAGTGCCTTACGGCCCCTCAACGCCCAGAATCAGACCTACTACATCGCTCCCGTATACTTTGAATGGAACGTGTTCGAACTTTTTGGCAGAAAGGTCGAGGCTGCCATTCGTAGCGACAAAGAGATCTATCGCGGGATGCCCCTTTTTGCACAGGACATTGCGAGCAGCGTCAACTACTCGCTCGCTTCAGCGGACTCCCTGGGTCACCTTTCGAACGCCTCAGTCGACTACATATTCACCGATCCGCCATTCGGCAGCAACATCTTCTACAGCGATATGAACTTATTCCAAGAGGCGTGGATCGGAACCTCCACCGCGAATTCTCGGGAAGCAGTCATGCACACGACGGGTAAGAAGAAGAATGGCGCAGCCGAGCGCTATGAATCCTTGCTTCGTGGGGCGTTCGAGGAAGCTTTTCGGGTGCTAAAGCCCGGCGCGCACATGTCCGTTGTTTTTGGGAATAGCAACGGAGTCATTTGGGGCCTGGTGCAACGAGCCCTTCGGGACGCCGGGTTCGGATCAGTGCCAGTGCATGTCGCAATTCTCGACAAGGGACAACGGTCGGTGAAGGGGCTGAGCTCGGGTTCAGAAGGCGTCGTCACGGTCGATCTCGTGTTGACTGTTCAGAAGCCAATGGAGGCAATGGTCGCGAAGCTCGTGGAAACCCCAGTCCAAGGGAAACCCAGCGAACTGATCGAAGCGGCCCTTCGCAGCCTGCCCGAGGACAAAGCTAGGAACCCCAGCTATGTTTACGCTGCAACCGTGCGAGAGGCTATCCAACGCCACGAAGCCGTTGAGCACCTTCACCTCAGCGACGTCCTCATCGCGCTGAGGAACAATGGCTTTATCATTGACCCGAAGTCTGGGTTACTTAACAAGCCAGCGTCGGTGCGAGCAATGGCAGCAGAGGCGAAGACCCACACGGCGACTGCAAGTCCGGGATGACCATGCTCCTATAAAGGTGACAAACAGGTTCCTCGGATGCAGCGGGATCCGGGAGTCGAACGCGCCCATCTGACCCAGCACGGCAGTAATCGATGCGTTTGGAACATACAGCGCTGACGAATGCGCCGGACCCGTGTTCCCTTTCCAACCTCGGAATCGAACAGAACAGGGCACTCGGCCAACACTCGCATTACCCGGACTGGCACCCTCGCCAGTACTCACCAGTACTCACATGCCCCGATAGCGAGTTGTGATCCAGGGGTCGATTGCACCACCAAACAAGAAGACCAACCCCTCATCGGGTTGGTCTTTTTTTGTCTACTCCCGCGTGCTGGCGCGGGTTCGTGCGGGTTCCTGTGGACTTCGAGGTTTCCCACGGGCGCCCGGATTTGACCGTTTCCACCCTCTCCTGGCCATTCTTCTCTCCGGCCTCGCTGTCCGCTGGAGGCCGAAGTCCACGAGCTCAAAAAATTGCACCGTTATGAATCAACAGCTTATACGTGGTCCAATCAAGCGGTTGATTCGTGGCATTGGTAGGCGGTGGAAACAGCGGTGCTGTTGGAAAGAGGAAGATGCTGGATCTCCGGCTGGCTGGCTGGCCGCTTCCGGCCACAACCAGCCGTAGCAGCCCAGAAAAACGAGTGGTGCGAACGGCAGCTAACTCATCAGAATCAGGTCGTACAGCTCGGTGACAGGTTGTCCCCCACACCCCCAAGAAGTCGATTTCTCCCTTCAAAGCATAAGGCATCTGTTTTCAGCTGATTGCCGGGCCTTACGTCCTATCTGGCATCAGAAACCTGCGATTAGCAAGGGGCAGAAGCATCGCCCCGGTCAAAATTCCATACGCAACGCTGCCGGCGTCGTACCGAACCAGCGGAGACAGGCCCGGCTTAGCGATCGCTGTTCGCTGTAACCGAGCAGAATTGCCACTTCCGACAAGGGCAGCGCGGGCTGAGCCAGGAACTCGCGCGCCTGGCTCCGTCGAACGCGATCAAGGATTTCGGAAAAGCGGATTTGTTGCGCCTCTAGACGCCGTTGCAGCGTACGCTCGTTCATTGCCAGTTGCTGGGCGATGCTATCCAGTCTGCAGTCGCCATTGGCCAGTTGGCGTGCGATCAGTTCTTCGATTTGTTGGACAAGATCAAGTGGATTGCGTCGAATCAGGTTAGCCACAAAGCGTTCGACGGCAACGCGAACATGTGGATTTCCGCTGTCCAGCACCTGTTCGAGGAGTGCTTTGGGAACAATCACGCCGTTACCAGACTGCTGGCACGCCACTTCACATTGAAAGAATTCCTGGTAACGGGAAAGGGATACGCTGGGAGTGTGCTGAAACACCACCTGCCAGTCAGCGCCAATATCCCCTCTAAGCATGCGTAGGGTCTGGATCAGTAACAAACAGCACATTTCCACAGACTGCCGATGCTCTCCGCAAATTTCCGGAGGCAGTTCGTAACGCAGCCATATGAGTTCCTCGGTGGGCCCGGCTTCCATCCGAAGCGAGGTGCGCGCTACGTGGTAAGGCAGGTTGCGCGCGATCGCAATCAGAGCATTGCCCACGGTGTCAGCGCGGCGGGCGACCATTGCGATGGGGCCGAGAGCCGAATAATCCTGGCGTTGTGCGAGGAGCAGGCCAAAGTCGGGTGCAGCGAGCTGTTCTGCCGCGTTCTCGAGCGCGTTCACTGTGGCGCACATGCTGATCGTTGCTTCCGGTTGCGCGAGCATTTGTGTAGTCAGCCCAACGTCACGAAGCAAAACCTCGGCGTCGCCACCGAGTTCCTTGACGAGTTCGGTAAAACCGGTGAGCGCACGAGCGCGCACCAAGAGAGGAGAAGTATTCATGTGCGCATGATTAGTGGAATGTCGTCAAATGTCCAATCGATGTCGTCTATTGTCCTATGCCGAAGACCAATTCCGGAACAGCATTCCACTTGGTAAATTCCACACTACAGTCTATTGTGAGCCTTGGGTTAGGTCCTTCGATATCACGACATTCGGCTATTGGAGCAAGCGATGAAAAATCAGTTGTTCGGGTTGGCAGTATCCTGTATTGCTTCTCTCGGCCTCATGAGCCTTGCTTCGGCGCAACAGGTCACCGGCGTGCTGGGTTCCGCCAGCGCCACCACGACCATCAGCGGCAAGCAGTTGCCGCCGCCCGACCCGAAGTTCGGCGGGGTGATCAAAGACAGGGCTTCGGAGTCCACAGCATGGTGGCCGCCACGCGTCGTGCCGCCGAAGAAGGCGCCCAACGTTTTGCTCATCATGACCGACGACGACGGCTTTGGCTCGCCCAGCACCTTCGG
>WBZT01002511.1_pt1 | contig 12684 bp, 10 predicted proteins | sample 5204241 | NCBI WGS metagenome assembly WBZT01 (sample SAMN12344358, study PRJNA552823) | activated sludge metagenome | biome: Activated sludge suspended growth; feature: Nitrification reactor; material: Wastewater; isolation source: activated sludge from nitrification reactor of wastewater... | reverse complement strand
GCCGTGCCGGTCGCCCGAACGGAGCTTCGAGGTAAACCCGACGCCACCGAGCGACTAGCCTCCGCCGCGCCGGTGGCGAAGGGCAAGAATAAGCCGGTGGAACGTCGCGCCGCGCCGGCCGGAAAGAATGGTACCTTGTATCTGGTGGGCACGGTCAGCGGCGAGCGTGGCAATCCTCCCCGGCAGTTGCAAAACCGACTGGCCAGCCAGTTGCAACGTAACGTGCGGGTGGAATCCACCACCGGTAGCCACTACCAGGTGCGGGTACCACTGCGTGATTCGAGCGAGGCCCGGCAGATGGCGGTTCGCTTGGCCGGTTTGGGCGTCAGCCATTCGCGCGTCATCGTCGATTGAGCGGCGTCGAGCTGACGTTGGCGCCGTCTTGCGGGGTCACCCCATGGGTGTGGCGGTTTGCTTCGTGACTGTGTCTGGCTAGAATCGCCGGGCGATGATTTTCAACCACGGGAGTCCTACACGATTCATGTTGTACTCGACTGTGCTTCGTTCTTTGTCGTTACCACTGGTGCTGGCGGTTGCTTTCTTGTGTTCCAGTTGGACCGCCGTCCGCGCCGAAACCATACCGCCCCCGCCGCAAGTCCCGGTACGGGGTTATTTGCTGATGGACTACCAGAGCGGCAATGTGCTGGCGGACTTGAAAGGCGAGGAACGGATGGAGCCGGCCAGCATCACCAAACTGATGGCCGGCTACGTGATCTACAAGGCATTGCAGACCGGCAAGATCCACCATGACGATCAGGTGACCATCAGCGAAAAAGCCTGGCGGACTGGGGGCTCCAAGATGTTCGTCAAGGTTGGCAGCCAGGTATCGGTGGAAGATCTGCTGATGGGCATGGATGTACAGTCCGGCAACGACGCCACGGTGGCGCTGGCCGAGCATGTGGCTGGCTCCGAGGAGACGTTCGTCCAATTGATGAACGAGCAGGCAGCGCAACTGGGGATGACCAGCAGTCATTTCACCAACGCGCCGGGCCTGCCCGATCCCAATCATTACATGTCGGCCCGCGACATTGCCGTTTTGACCCGGGCGTTGATTCGGGATTTCCCGGATCAATACCGCCGCTACTCGGTGCGCAGCTTCAAGTACAACAACATCGAGCAGCAAAACCGCAACCGCCTGCTGGCGACCGATTCCTCGGTGGACGGGGTCAAGACTGGCCATACCGATTCGGCGGGCTATTGCCTGGTTTCTTCGGCCAAGCGCAACGATACCCGTCTGATCGGCGTGGTGTTGGGGGCCACCAAGGAGCGGGATCGGTTCGTGGCCAGCCAGGCGTTGCTCAACTACGGCTTCAGTTTTTTCGAAAGCCGCAAGCTGTACGATGCCAATACGCCCATCGTGACCGCCCGGATCTGGAAAGGTCAGGAAAGCGAATTGCCGCTGGGCGTGACTCAGCCCTTGTACGTGACCGTGCCGAAGGGGCAAGCACCGCAGGTCAGCACCACCACCACCGTGCAGCCGACCATTATCGCGCCAGCGCAGAAAGATCAGGCGTTCGGCGACATCGTGGTCAAACTGGGTGAACAGGAAGTCAGCAAGACACCGCTGGTCGCGTTGCAAGAGGTGCCGGAGAGTGGCTGGTTCGGGCGGATGATCGATTCGATCCTGCTGTTTTTCTATTCGCTGTTCAACTGAACCCGGCTTAAGGCGCAGTCTGGCATGAGCGACGAATCGCCGCTGCAATTTCCCTGTGAGTTCCCCATCAAGATCATGGGTGCCGGCACACCCGATTTTCGGGGGCTGATGGTGGAACTGGTGCGTCGCCACGCCGCCGATCTGGACGAGACGCGGATTCAGGTGCGGGACAGCCGTACCGGTCGCTATCAGTCGGTGACGGTGGTGATAAACGCCCAAAGCCGCGCGCAACTGGATGCCCTCTATCGGGAACTCAGTAGCCATCCGGGTGTTGCGATGGTGCTGTGACCACAGGCATGGCGACGCCCGTTTCCCATTGCGAACCCTTGTGCCTGCGGGGTCTCGGCCGCCGCGAGTACCAACCGGTGTTCGCCGCCATGCAAGCCTTCACCGCAGCCCGCGACGCAGCCACGCCGGACGAACTGTGGTGGGTCGAACATCCGCCAGTCTTCACCCAGGGATTGGCCGGCAAGGCCGAACACCTGCTGGCGCCGGGGGACATCCCGGTCGTGCAAGTGGATCGCGGCGGTCAGGTGACTTACCACGGTCCCGGTCAGGTAGTGGTGTATTGCCTGCTGGATGTGCGGCGACTGGGCTTGAGCGTGCGCGGCTTGGTGACGGTGCTGGAGCGCTCGGTGATCGACCTGCTCGCCGCTCATGGCATCGCCGGTCGCGCCCGTCCCGACGCACCGGGCGTTTACGTGGAGGACGCCAAGGTAGCCTCGCTGGGGCTGCGCCTGCGTCAGGGCCATTCCTACCATGGCCTGAGTCTCAACGTGGCCATGGACTTGGAACCCTTCACCCGGATCAATCCCTGCGGTTATCCCGGCCTACGCGTGACCCAATTGCGCGATCTGGGTCTCGAACTGACCCCCGAGGCCGCCGCCGCCGAACTGTTGGTGGACTTGAGCCGCAATCTGGGTTACACCGCCTTCGCGCGGACCGATGGCTTGCCCTGAGCGTCGGGCATCGTCCGAATCGAGATTTGCCGGGCAACCTGCGGCATAATGTTGAGTCAAAGCCTCAACAATTTGCCCTCCATCCTTCCAGGAACAGGCCATGTCCGAACGCACCGCCCCCGACGAAACCGCTCTTGCCCCGGCCGCTTCCGCCCAGTCCACCACAGTCAGAACCGCGCCGCGACAGGGTGAGAAACTGCGTGGCGAGGACAAGGTTGCCCGCATCCCGGTCAAGATCGCGCCCAGCGATCCCAGTCAGCGGTTGCGCAAACCGGCCTGGATTCGCGCCCCGTTCCCCGGTACGCCGGAAGTGCAGCGGTTGAAGCGCATCTTGCGGGAGAATCGCCTGCACACGGTCTGCGAGGAGGCTAGCTGCCCCAATCTGGGCGAATGCTTCGGCCACGGCACCGCCACTTTCATGATCATGGGCGACATCTGCACCCGCCGCTGCCCGTTCTGCGACGTGGGCCATGGCCGACCCAATCCGCTTGATCCCCAGGAACCGGAGAACTTGGCGCGCACCGTCGCGGCGATGGCGCTGAAGTACGTGGTTGTCACCTCGGTGGACCGCGACGATCTGCGCGACGGCGGCGCGGCGCACTTCGTCGAGTGCATCCGAGCGATGCGCGCCGCCTGGCCGGGCATCGTCATCGAAATTCTGACGCCCGATTTTCGCGGCCGGATGGACGTGGCTTTGGAAATTCTGGAGCGGGAGCCGCCGGACGTGTTCAACCACAATCTGGAAACCGTGCCGCGTCTGTACCGGCAGGCTCGGCCCGGCGCCGACTATCAGTATTCGCTGACCTTGCTGCAGCGTTTCAAGGAACGGCATCCGCATATCCCGACCAAATCGGGGTTGATGCTGGGTTTGGGCGAGACGACGGAGGAGATCGAGTTGGTCATGCGCGACTTGCGTGCCCATCGCGTGGAGATGTTGACCCTCGGCCAGTATCTCCAGCCTAGCGCCCATCATCTGCCGGTGGAGCGCTACGCGCCGCCGGAGGAATTCGAGCACCTGCGCGCGTTGGGCGAGGCCATGGGATTCACTCATGTCGCTTCCGCGCCGCTGGTGCGCTCGTCCTATCACGCCGATGCGCAGGCCAAGGGCGCCGGGGTGGGTTGAGTCCGAGCATTCCCATTGCGGTCGTCGGCGCGCGTCCGGCGGTCACGGTTTCAGGAGGTGTCGCGGATGATGAAGATCGAGAACTGGCGAACCCCGGCGGTCATCTTGTGGTGCGGGGCGTTGATCCTGGCGGTTTCGCTGGGCATCCGTCATACCTTCGGCCTGTTCCTGCAACCGATGAGTCTGGACAACGGTTGGGGCCGGGAAGCCTTTGCCTTCGCCATCGCCCTGCAGAATCTGGTCTGGGGGCTGGCGCAACCGTTTGCCGGGCGACTGGCCGACCGGTTCGGTGCCGGTTGGGCGATTCTGGTCGGCACCCTGCTGTACGTGGCCGGTTTGCTGTTGATGGCCCAGTCCGCTTCGACTTTCGGGTTGGCGTTGAGCGCGGGGGTGCTGATCGGGCTCGGTTTGAGCGGCACCACCTTTCCGGTGGTGTTCGGCGCGGTCAGCCGGGCGGTGCCGCCGGAACAGCGCAGCATGGCCATGGGTATCGCGATGGCGGTTGGTTCTCTCGGGCAGTTCGTGCTGCTGCCGGGTAGTCAGTGGCTGATTGGGGCATTCGGCTGGGCGGCGGCGTTGGTCGTGCTGGGCTTGCTGGGGATCGGTATGGGGCCGTTGTCGGCCGCGCTGTTCGAGCGCCCGTCGGCGAATCCCGCCACGCGGGAAGCGCGGCCGTTGCGGGCGATTCTGGCGGAGGCGTTTACCCACCGGGGGTTCTGGCTGCTGTCGCTGGGCTTTTTCGTGTGCGGTTTCCAGGTGGTGTTCATTGCCACCCACATTCCGGCTTTTCTGATGGATCGGGGCCTGTCCCCGCTGGTGGGCACCACCGTGCTTGCCCTGATCGGATTGTTCAATATCTTCGGGTCCTACCTGGCCGGACTGGGCGGCGGCAAATTCCGCAAGCCGATGCTACTGACCGGGATCTATCTGACGCGGGCGGTGGTGATCACCGTGTTTATCCTGCTGCCGGTCACGGCTTGGAGCGCCTATGCCTTCGGCATGGTGATGGGTCTGCTGTGGCTGAGCACGGTGCCGCTGACCAACGGCACGGTGGCGACGGTGTTCGGCGTCGGGAATATGTCGATGCTTGGCGGCATCGTGTTCCTGTTCCATCAGATCGGCGCGTTTCTCGGCGGCTGGCTGGGGGGCTATCTGTACGATGCGACCGGTTCCTACCGCGCGGTCTGGATCATCGCCATCGGCCTGAGCCTCGCCGCTGCTCTGCTCAACTGGCCGATCCGCGAACAAGCGGTGCGCCCGGCCACCGCGACGGCCTGACGGCGATGCGCAAGCCGTTAGCCTTCTCCAGCGCGCTCGCTATCGGCCTGATGGCGCTGATCGCACTGCTGGCGTTCGTCGCCTATCGCGGCCCCGACATGATGGTGGTGTTCTTTGCCGCCTGGAAGCTCTGCATGTAGGCGGCGGCGGGCGCCAGGCCAAGCAGGCCGCCCAAGCAAGGGGTATCACGCCCCGAACAATTCCGCCAGTTTCGCGCCGGGGTCGGGGGCGCGCATGAAGGCTTCGCCCACCAGAAAGGCATGTACCCCATGCTCGCGCATGAGCGCCACGTCCGCCGGGGTGTGAATGCCGCTCTCGGTGACCACGGTGCGGTCCTTGGGCATTTGGGACAGCAGATCGAGGGTGGTGTCCAGCCGGGTTTCGAAGGTGCGCAGGTTGCGGTTGTTGATGCCGATCAGGGTCGCGCCGGTGGCCAGCGCCCGCTGCAGTTCCTCGGCGTCGTGGACTTCCACCAGCACGTCCAGGCCGAGTTCCGCCGCCAGTCGCGCCAGTTCGCCCAAGGTGGCATCATCCAGCGCGGCCACGATCAGCAGGATGCAATCGGCGCCGATCAACCGCGCTTCGTGGATCTGATAGGGGTCGACGATGAAATCCTTGCGCAGCGTCGGCAGGTCGCAGGCGGCCCGCGCCGCCCTTAGATAATCCTCGTGGCCCTGAAAGAAATCGCGGTCGGTCAGCACCGACAGGCAGGCTGCCCCGGCGGCGGCATAGCTTTGCGCGATGGCGGCCGGTTCGAACGGATCGCGCAGCAGGCCCTTGCTGGGCGAGGCGCGCTTGATCTCGGCGATGACGGCGGCTCGACCGGCCGCGATAGTCCGCGTCAACTGATCCTGGAACGGGCGGGGAGCAGGGAGATTCGCCGTCTGCCGACGCAGTTCGCGCAGACTCAGACGTTGCTGGCGCTCGGCGATTTCTTCGGCCTTGCGGGCCAGGATTTTTTGCAGAATGTCGGGCGTGTCGCTCATGACGCTCATGACGCCAAGGTCTGCGTGTAGCGTACGAATTCGTCCAGCTTGACTCGCGCCGCGCCGCTGGCCAGGGCCTCGCGGGCCAGTTCGATGCCGGTGGCGATGGAGGGCGCCACGTTGGCCGCGTACAGCGCCGCGCCGGCGTTGAAGGCGACGATGTCGCGTGGGGTACCCGGCTCGTTGTCCAGCGCGTTCAGCAGCATGGCCTTGGACTGTTCGGCGTTTTCGACCTTGAGCCCCCGGTTGGAGACCATGGCTAGCCCGAAATCCTCGGGGTGAATCTCGTATTCCACGATTTCGCCGTTCCTGAGTTCGCCGACCTGGGTGGGGGCGCCCAGCGAAATTTCGTCCATGCCGTCCTTGCCCCAGACCACGAGCACGTGTTGCGCGCCGAGCCGCTGCATGACCCGCACCTGAATGCCGACCAGGTCGGGATGGAAGACGCCCATCAACTGGTTGGGCGCACTGGCGGGATTGGTCAGTGGGCCGAGAATATTGAAGATGGTGCGCACACCCATTTCGCGACGGACCGGCGCGACGTTTTTCATGGCCGAATGGTGGTTGGGGGCGAACATGAAGCCGATACCGGTGGTGGCAATGCAGTCGGCGACCTGTTCGGCCTTCAGGTCGATGCGCACGCCCAGCGCTTCCAGTACGTCGGCGCTGCCGGATTTGGACGAGACGCCGCGATTGCCGTGTTTGGCGACCCGCGCACCGGCGGCGGCGACGACGAACATGGAGGCGGTGGAGATGTTGAAGGTATGCGAGCCGTCGCCGCCGGTGCCGACGATATCGACGAAATGTTCATGCGGCGGCGGAACGTGGACCTTGGTGGAGAGCTCGCGCATCACCGTGGCGGCGGCGGTGATCTCGCCGATGGTTTCCTTCTTGATCCGCAGGCCGGTTAGGACGGCGGCGGTCATGACCGGGGAAATCTCGCCGGCCATGATTTGCCGCATCAGCGAGAGCATCTCGTCGTAGAAGATTTCGCGGTGTTCGATGGTGCGTTGCAGGGCTTCCTGGGGGGTGATGGACATGTCGGACGTTCTCCGGGGCGGTTCAGTGCCGAGTCAGAAAATTGCGCAGTAGGGTGTGACCATGTTCGGTCAGGATCGATTCGGGATGGAACTGCACGCCTTCGACCGGCAGGGTTTTGTGGCGCACGCCCATGATTTCGTCGATGTCGCCGTCCGGGGTTTGGGTCCAGGCGGTGATGTCCAGGCAATCCGGGGCGGTGGCTTTGTCGATGACTAGGGAATGATAGCGCACCACGGTGAAGGGGCTGGGTAGGCCAGCGAACACGCCTTGCCCTCGGTGGTGGACCTCGGAGGTCTTGCCGTGCATGACATGCCCAGCGCGGACGATGTGGCCGCCGAAGGCTTGGCCGATGCTCTGGTGGCCCAGGCAGACGCCGAGGATCGGGATCTGGCCGGCGAAGCGTTCGATGGCGGCCAGCGAGACACCCGCTTCGTTGGGCGTGCAGGGTCCGGGCGAGAGCACGATGCGCGCCGGGGCACATTCAGCGATCTGATCGGGGTCGATCTGGTCGTTGCGGTAAACCCATACCTCTTCGCCCAGCTCGCCGAAGTATTGCACCAGGTTGTAGGTGAAGGAGTCGTAGTTGTCGATCATGAGCAGCATGATGGGGTGAACCTCTCGGCGCGGCTAGGGGGTGCGTCCAACAAACATCCTGGATATCCGCTTGGGAACCCCCGCCTTGTTCGTTGGTGTGCTGGTTGAATTGTACTGGTTCGACGCGGTTCGATGGAATTCGCATGGGGTGGGGAGGGTGGGAAGCGGGACTGCCCAAATTGGCTGGTGATCGCATCCAGTGGGTTTGCCTCCCGATTCCAGGTGGCCACCTGATGCGGATGCACCTCGTGGGCGCCCGCGATCTCGTTGAACGTCTGGCGGCCAGCCAGCGCTTCCAGCGCCACTTTCGCTTTGAACTCCGCACTGAACACTTTCCTCTGCATCGCTCGTCTCCACGTGATCATGCAGTCTTACCCGTGCAGAGTACTACTCCGAAATCTGGGGACCATTATAAGTAATAGTGGTGACATCATCCCACTACCCAACCCGTTAGCCCTCTATGATCGGTTCATTTTAACTATTAACCGGTCAAAGTGGCCAGCCCATGATGGCCCACTTAATTTCAACGACTACATGAAAAACGTCTTTCTAATCATTGGCCCGCTTATTTATTTTTTATTATTGTAATTAGTAAGTTAAATTATTCCGAGCTGCCACGTTTTTGTTATATAACCATTGTAATTTCAATAAGTTAAAGAAATTTAAGCGAACCGTTGGTTCTAAAGTAGTAGTCAGTCACTTTAATGCGATAAATGACATGCTGGAATTTCTTTACCAAAAACAAAGGAATATCAGAAGATAAATATTTTATTTATTTGATTTTCAATATGAAATTTTCATTTCATCCAAAGTTGCCACAATATCCTCCAATACTCAACACAAACTTGGCGCGATCTTTGTTAAGTCTATCTCATCTTTATTCGTTGGAAGGGTTACCTAACTCAATTGAGTATATAAAATAACTCTGCAATCTGGGAGCGACATCGGTGAATGTGAAAGCGATATCGGTGAAACTGGTATTCATCTCGATGATGATGCAGTGTTTACCTGCTCATGCAGCCTGTAATGCCGTGGTGAATGGCCGCCCAATGACAATGGAGGCGTGCAGAAACGTTATAGCAGTTTATGGGTACGTTACTCCCGGTCGTTACCTGGCTGATGAATCGGGGAACTGGGTCAAGCTCGATGCTCCCTATGCGGGTTCAAGAGGAAATATCTATCGGGATGCCCAAGGATCGGGCGGTTCGGGAGGCTCATATGACTACGACAGAGGCATGACTCGCACACCGTTCGGCAGTGTAGGTGGCGGCTATTATTTCGATCCAGAGACTGGAGCCAGTGTCGGTCCAGACTGAAGAATGTCACTCGTGCCTTTGAGAAGCCGTACAAAATAAAATTTTGCTAATCGCCAAAAATGACCTAAGAAGCTGTACAAAAAATAACCAATACAGCTATTCATCAGTAACTCCGAAAAGAAATGAGTCGAATGAGAATCCGAGTGCAGGGATTATCGATAGCCAAACCGTTAATGGGACAACGGAATCAGCCCGGGAATCTGGATTAGAGGGTGGTAAGTTGATTAAGAGTCGCGAGCGACATATTTTATTAGATACAGCAGGTTATCTTATTGTTGCTTTGGTTTATGCGGCAAATATCCACGAGGGTCAGCCGCTCGCCAAGTCTTGACTACCTTATTTGCAATCGTGGATAGCGTCAAAAAATCTGGGCTGATGGTGGTTATAGAGGTGAAGAGTTTATTCAATGGGTCAAATAGCAATTTGACGGTGTGCTCGAAGTCATTGAGAAGAAAAAACCGGCGAAGGTTTTCAAGTGTTACCTCGACGCTGGGTCGTGGAATGAACCTTTTCGTGGCTGGGTCGATCCCGATGGTTGAACAAATATTACGGCTGGAAACCCACATCGAGTACTGGCCATGTTTATATGGCCTCAATTCAACTCATGCTGCGAAGAATTTGTAAAGAGCGAGTCTTATTACAAGGAGCCGCTTTAGAGGCAACTTAGGTAATTGAGTTTTTTCACAGCTTCTAAGGAATTTAGATGACCCGTCGGGGGAGGTATTACATGTCAGTAATAAATATCCGAAATCGAACGCCAGCATTTAATCTCTAATTGTTTCTGTAACTCAAAGGCATCTAACTCCAAAGGAGAACATGGAAATGACCGACCGCAGACAAAAAGCATACTCCGTACGCGTAAAATCTGCAGAATTGGCACGAAGCCGAGACCACGCCACTCAGCAAGCCAATGGCGATGAGCAGAAGTTCGCTGACGATCGCTATTTCATGTCGTTTACTAAAGGTCTGCCACATCACCCGGATACCGGCCTCCTGCAAGATCCTCAGGATTTTGTCCGATTTCGCCGTGCCATCGACGAAGGCTTCGTGGACGCTTTTACGAGTGTGGTGCGTCATGGTGCGAAACACGTTGTCGATAGCGAGGGAAAGGTGAGGGACGAGTCTGACCCAACCGGCAACTTCCGCCAATGGGAGGCTCCCACTACGGGCACGGCTTTCGATCTAGAAGGTCCGGATTGCCAGTCCGTTACGATGGCTCCTGCCCCGTCGTTGCTGAACAGCAAGGGTGAGCCAAATCCTGAACTGGTGTTCGAGATGGCGGAGGTTTATGAGTTGGCTTTGTTGCGGGACGTGCACTTCAACAAATTCGAGACCGACTTGGGGCTGGGCGAAGTTGCCGATTCGCTCAACCGCCTGAATAGACTTGAATATGCCAATACTTTGGACGGCAAGAGTGGCAGACCGCGCAAAACTGGGTCCAGGGGTAAACTCACTGGCCAGACCGTATTCCGCGGCTCTTCGCCCGGTGTGGAAGCAGGTCCTTACCTGTCACAGTTCATGCTAATCGGCAACCCGGATTTTGAAACGGGTTCAGTTGCCGACGGCAAGATTGCCTACGGTGCGATCCAGGCCGATCAGCGTGTTGCCGTGGCAAAGCAGAAAAACTACATGCAGCGCATGTCTGACTACGTGGCCGTTCAACGTGGTCTAAAGCCGAAGCGCGAGGAGTACGAAAAAGAAACCATCGTAACCTGCGATAAGAATGATAAAGGCGAATTGACCGAGACCGGTTCGGTCGAGGTTACCAAGCGCCGTTTCATCACAACGCCACGCGACTTTACAACCTACGTACACTACGACGCCCTTTATGAGGCGTATCTTAATGCCTGCCTGATCCTGCTCGGTATGGGTACGCCTTTCGACCCGTCCTTCGATCATCTATCTGGCGTTGGTGCTGGCTCCGGTGACGCAAACACCCGGCGCAACGCTGGCGGTTTTGCGCTCTACGGTGGCCCGCACATTCTGACCTTGGTTACCGAGGTTGCGACGCGTGGCCTCAAAGCCGTGCGTTTCCAAAAATTCAACAACCACATCCGGTTGCGGCCAGAGGCTCTCGCGGAACGTATTGAACTATCGAGACGCTTCCCCAGTGATCCAACAGACCCGAAGTATTCGCCGCATGTCCCACGGGCACTGCTGACACACATGACGAAGTTTGCAGAAAAACTCAAAGATAACGGTACCTTGGACGAAATCGCTGCCAAGAACACCAGTGAAGACGGTGACAACAACAGCTACTTTTTGCCCATGGCCTTCCCTGAAGGTTCTCCAATGCATCCGGCCTACGGCGCGGGCCATGCGACTGTCGCTGGCGCTTGCGTGACTATCTTAAAGGCTTTCTTTGATACGAGTGCGGTGTTGGTCAGAGATGACAAGGATGGCATGGTCAAGTTCAAGCGTCGCGCGGCAAAAGACGTGCCCGTGTTCTATCGAGTTGACGAGGTAGATAGCACTAAGCTGAAGGAATTTCAGGTCGATGAAGCTAAGGGTGAGAAGCCTTTGACCCTAGAAGGCGAACTTAACAAGCTTGCCGCCAACATTTCGGTCGCGCGCAACATGGCCGGTGTTCATTACTTTACCGACTACTACGACAGCTTGCGCATGGGTGAACAGATCGCGATCGGTATTCTCGAAGAGCAGGCCTTGTGCTACCCAACCGATCCTTTCATGCTATCGCTACCCACCTTTGATGGCAAAGTTCGCCGCATCGGCAGGCGTTGATAATTCGAAGGCACAAACGCTGACAGAATCGTCCAGCGGACGCGCCAAAGGCGCCCCGCACTACGGGGCGGCAGATAGCAATCCGCTGGTTGCTTGGCGCTTCGCGCCGCACAACCACGCGGATCAAGCCGACATCGGCCGTCAACGCCTTCGGCTTTTCCATCCTCGCGGCTTATCCGCCGCCTCGTTATGCTCATTCAACGTAGGAGATAAATCATGAACAAAATTGCAGTTATCGTTTACGGCGATGGAGGAGATTTAGGAAACTTTAAGGTGTTCGCAGACAGTTTGCATAAAGAGCTGTCTAAGAAATATTCAAAAATTGTTTTGAAACACGCAAACCGAGATACCGCGTTTTTTAATGTAATTGATTCTGTTGATAAGAACGATAAAATAGAAGAATTACATATTTTCTCTCATTCAATTGGTGCTGGTATTTTCTTGGGTTACCAAGATCCGACTATTGCAGCTAGACGAGAAGCTGTCTGGTTGGCGGCAGATAAAGCGAAGCGGAAAGTAACCTATTTTGAAGCCTTAAGAACAGAAGTTGGTGCCGTGCAAACGGATGACTTTTTCATAGGTGCAATAAAAGCACAAAAAGCAAAATTGCAGAGCAAATTTGGTACAAACGCTTTTATCAAGATATGGGGTTGCAACTCTGGAGTAGAAAACTGGGTATATCATGACAACGGAGTTATTGATCCGAATGATACATCAGAGCCGTACTATTGGCGTGCGTTCAACGAGCGAAACAAACCAAAACCCAGTATTGCTAAAGCATTAGCGATGTTTTTTAACCGAAATGTATACGGAGCAAAAAGTGGTGCTAGCATCGAAGTAAAACATAAAGGCAAATGGGTAAGCTCTCAGAAATATAAGACTCAACAACCACCAGCTAAAGCTGGTGGGTTGAAACTAAGGACTGAAAGTCCGGATACGGGTCGATAGACCCGTTTATTCAGTTCGGAAGTGGTCATCCGCCTTGGGCTCA
>WBZT01002509.1_pt1 | contig 12686 bp, 9 predicted proteins | sample 5204241 | NCBI WGS metagenome assembly WBZT01 (sample SAMN12344358, study PRJNA552823) | activated sludge metagenome | biome: Activated sludge suspended growth; feature: Nitrification reactor; material: Wastewater; isolation source: activated sludge from nitrification reactor of wastewater treatment... | reverse complement strand
ATCACCAGCGGCCCCATCCGCTCCTGGTCTCGAAAGCCCTGGAACAAATGGCCGATTTCCAAAGTCTCGCCTCGTGCCTGGAGCGCCGCCCCATACAGCATCCCGCCGACCAGCACCGGGCTCAGCAGGGACTGGGCGATCATCCCCACGAACGGAATCAGCGACAGCACCACACTGATGGCCAGATAAATCAGCAACATCACGATCCAGACCCCAGGCGCTTTAACGAACAGCCCCCAGCCTTCGACGATCCAGCCCCAGCCCTGGCCGGCGTCCGCACGTATCGCAGTCATAGTCATGCGCAATCTCCTTCTGTTTGCTTTAACTCATCAAGTCGGCAGCATAACGAAATGCCGCCGCCCGGCAACCCTCGTCCAGACCGAGCCCCAATAAAAAAAAGCCCGCCGGGGCTTATCTCGGCGGGCTCGATCGCTGGGCACGGAAATCGCCTACAGCACCTCGAACACCGCCGCCGCGCCCATGCCGGTGCCGATACACATGGTCACCATGCCGTACTTGCCGCCGCGTCGGCGCAGACCATGGACCAGCGTGGCGGTACGGATCGCCCCGGTCGCGCCCAGCGGATGGCCCAGCGCAATCGCCCCACCCAAGGGATTGACCTTGAGCGGGTCCAGTTCCAGTTCGCGCATCACCGCCAGACTCTGCGCGGCGAACGCTTCGTTCAGCTCGAACCAGTCGATATCGTCCTTGCGCAACCCAGCCAGATCGAGCGCCTTCGGAATGGCGGCGATGGGACCGATGCCCATGATCCGCGCCGGCACGCCGGCCACGGCGTAGCTGACGAAGCGCGCCAGCGGCGTCAGGTTCAACTGTCTGACCAGGCGCTCGCTCATCAGCAGCACTGCCCCGGCGCCGTCGCTCATCTGCGAACTATTGCCGGCGGTAACGCTGCCCCTGGCCGCAAACGCGGGCTTGAGCTTGGCCAGGGCTTGCAAACTACTGTTGGAGCGTGGACCTTCGTCGTTCTCCACCACTCGCTCGCGGATTTGCACCTGCATGGTCCGTTGATCCGGTAGCCGCTCCATCACCGTGTAGGGCAGAATTTCCTGTCGGAACTCGCCATTGGCGATGGCGGCGGTCGCGCGACGATGGCTCTCCACCGCAAAGGCATCCTGATCCTCGCGCGAAATTTTCCACTGCTCCGCCACCTTTTCGGCGGTCAAACCCATGCCGTAGGCGATACCAATATTTTCATCTCGGGCGAATATCTCGGGATTGAGGGCGAGCTTGTTGCCGCCCATCGGGATCATGGTCATGGTTTCCGTACCAGCGGCCAACATCGCATCGGCTTCGCCTAGGCGAATGCGGTCGGCGGCCCGCGCCACCGCCTCCACCCCAGATGCGCAAAAACGATTGACGGTCATACCCGGCACGCTGTCGGGCAATCCGGCCAACAGCAGACCGATGCGGGCCACGTTCATGCCCTGCTCGCCTTCCGGCATGGCGCAGCCGACGATCACGTCGCCAATCCGCTTCGGGTCCAACCCCGGACAGCGGTCCATCACCCCACGCAGCATATGGGCCAACAGGTCGTCCGGGCGGGTGTTGCGAAACGCGCCGCGCGCCTTGCCAACCGGCGTTCGCGCGGCGGCGACGATGTAAGCATCCTGGATTTGCTTGCTCATCAATGGCTTCTCCGGTCGATCAGTTGCGCAGCGGCTTGCCGGTCTTGAGCATGTGCTCGATCCGGGCCTGGGTCAGCGGGGTCTGGGCCAGTTCGACGAAGCGCTTGCGTTCCAACCCGAGCAACCACTCTTCGTCCACCAGCGCATTGGCATCGACGTCGCCGCCGCACAGGGTGTGGGCGATACTCAGGCCCAAACGGTAATCGTGGGGCGAGATGAACCCACCGTCGCGCATATTGACCAGCATCATCTGACAGGCAGCGATGCCGGCGCGGCCCGCCACCCGGATCTTACGCGGCTGCGGTGGCCGATAGCCGGCCTCGGCTAGTGCCCGCGCCTGCGTCTTGGCGACGTACAACAGTTCGCGGGGATTGAACACGACCACGTCGGCGGTTCTCAAGTAGCCCAGTTGCCTGGCCTCCTCCGCGCTGCGCGAGACCTTGGCCATGGCCATGGCCTCGAAATACGGGCGCAGGAACGGCAGCAGATCGCCGCCCTTGGCTTCGAGCATGGCTCGCAGCGCGAACTCCTTGCAGCCGCCGCCGGCCGGGATCAGCCCGACCCCGACCTCAACCAACCCGATATGGCTTTCCAGCGCCGCCACTACTCGGTCGCAGTGCATCAGAAATTCACAGCCACCGCCCAGCGCCAACCCTTGCGTGGCCGCCACCACCGGCAACGCCGCATGGCGCAGCGCGGCGGTGGTGCGTTGAAACTTGGCGACGGCGTTCTCGAACGCCACGACATCGCCGGCTTGCAGCGCCGGTAGTGCTTGCGCCAAATCGGCCCCGACACTGAACGGCGCTTCGGTCTGCCACAGCACCAGACCGTCGAAACGCTGCTCGGCGATCTTCAGTGCCTCCAGCACTCCATCCAGCACCTCGTCGCCGATCATATGCAGCTTGCTCTTGAAGCTCAGCACGCCGATACCGTCGCCGCTGGTCCACAGCCGCACGCCCGCGTTCTCGAACACGGCTTCGCCGTAACGAGGCGGCGCTTCGCCCAGCACCTGCTCGGGATAAAGCTGGCGCCGGTAGACCGGCAGGGTCGAACGCGGTTTGTAGGCGTCCTCCGCCGCCGAGTAGGAGCCCTCGGGCCGATGCACACCGTCCACCTGCTTGACCCAAGCCGGCAGCGGCGTCGTGGTCATGGCCTTACCGGCGGCGATGTCCTCCTCGATCCAGGTCAGCACCTGCCGCCAGCCGGCCGCCTGCCAGATCTCGAACGGCCCCATGCTCCAACCGAAACCCCAGCGGATGGCAAAATCCACGTCGCGAGCGGTATCGGCGATCTCCGCCAGCAACACTGCGGCATAGTGGAACACGTCGCGGTGGATCGCCCACAGGAATTGCGCCTGCGGATGCTCGCTGGCACGCAGCGCGGCGAATTTTTCGGCGGGATTCTTGATCTTGAGGAGTGCTCGTACCGCCTCGTCCGCTTGGGCGCCGGCGTCCCGATAGTCGCCGGTGGTCGGGTCCAATACCTGTTTGCCTTTGTCGGCATAGATGCCGGCTCTGGTCTTCTGGCCCAGCGCGCCTTTTTCGAGCAGCGCGTTCAGCCAGTCGGGGACGGTGAAATAGCACCGCCAAGGATCTTGTCGCAAGGCCAGCGCCGAACCCCTGATCACATGGTCCATGGTATCCAAGCCGACAAGGTCGGCGGTGCGGTAGGTGGCGCTCCTGGGCCGACCGATGGCCGGACCGGTCAGCGCATCCACCAAATCCAGGCTCAAGCCCAACGCCTGGGTATGGTGCATGGCCGCCACCATGGAAAACACACCGATGCGGTTGGCGACGAAGTTCGGCGTGTCCTTGGCGCGAACCACACCCTTGCCCAAGACGCTGACCAGAAAGGTTTCCAGCAGATCGAGAATTGCCGGATCGGTGGTCTGGCAGGGAATCAGTTCCACCAGCGCCATGTAGCGCGGCGGATTGAAGAAATGGATGCCACAGAAACGCTGGCGCACAATCTCCGGCACCGACTCGGCCAACAGGCTCAGCGGCAAGCCGGAGGTGTTGGTGGCCAGAATCGCCCGCTCGTTGAGATAAGGCGCGATCCGCCGGTACAGGTCGGCCTTCCAATCCGCACGCTCGGCGATGGCCTCGATCAGCAGATCGCAACTCCGCAGTTCCTCCAGATGCTGGTCGTAGTTGGCGGGCTGTATCGATTTGGCCCGCTCCCTGACCGCAAACGGCGCCGGATTCAGCTTGACCAGGTTGGCGATGGCCTCGGTCACGATCCTGTTGGGATCGCCGTCCTTGGCCGGCAGATCGAACAACACCACCGGCACGTCGGCGTTGGCCAGATGAGCGGCGATCTGTGCCCCCATCACGCCCGCGCCCAGAACCGCCACCCGGCGAATCGCTGCCGCGTTACTACTCATAATGCGTTACTCATCATCGTGGATATCCTCTCGGGTCGCTGTCGAAACATACCCTGCACTCGAATACCTTCATCACCGTGGAAAGCATGGGCCACGCAGTTCCCAATAAATTGCAAAATCCGGTCAATCAGGCCGGTGGCCACTCAGCAGGCGCTGGACTCCAGTGGCATCGAAAGGCCAATCCAGTTCGTTGCCGGTATCCAAGCGCCGCAGAACCGGAATGCGGACGCCGTACCGTTCCAGCAACTCCACATCGTCGACAATCTCGATCGCGCTGACACAGGCGGTTTGTTGCCGGACCAGCGCCTCGGCTTGTTCGCACAGGTGACAACCGCTCGTCATGTATAGCACCAGGGTCGATTCGGCCTGTCGGGATCTCATGCGTCTTCCCCCCAACCAACCGGAAAATCATCCCGCTGGCGTTCGTCACCGCGCCATTCGCCACAGTGCCGGCTATTATCGTTCATAATGTCATTCATCATCCGCCCACCAGATTCCTTTACCCCCTACACGCATGGCCAGACTGCTGCACGAACTCATTTTCGAACAGGCGGAACGCGCGCCCGCCGCCGTTGCGGTCGTTCACCGAAAGCTCAGTCTGGACTATGCCGCTCTCGCCAGTCTGGTTCAGGCAACGGCCCGCGGTCTGCTGGCGCTTGATCTGAACCGGGCCGAACGAGTCGCCGTCTACCTGCCGAAACGACTGGAAACCGTCGCCACTCTGTTCGGTACCGTACTGGCCGGTGGCGCGTTCGTGCCGATCAATCCGTTACTGAAAGCCGAACAGGTGGCCTATATCCTGCGCGACTGTAACGTTCGAATCCTGGTCACCACGCGCGACCGGGCCGATTTTCTGGAACAGACTCTGGCCGATTGCCTGGACTTGCACAGCTTGGTGCTGGTCGATGGCGCCTCGTCCGCCAGCCGCCGTTTGCATCACATCCAGATCATCGACTGGTCCGACTTGCTGGACGCCGATACCCGCCGGCCGGTGGCTCGGGTCATCGACATCGACATGGCCGCCATTCTGTACACTTCGGGCAGCACCGGCAAACCCAAGGGCGTGGTGCTTTCGCATCGCAACATGCTGACCGGCGCCTTCAGCGTCGCCGAATACCTGGGCAACCACGCCGACGACCGTATTCTGGCGTTGTTACCGTTCAGTTTCGATTATGGCCTCAGCCAGACGACCACCGCCTTCGCCACGGGGGCGCGCATCGTGCTGATGGATTATCTACTGCCACGCGACGTAATCAACACGGTCGCCCGCGAGCAGATCACCGGCTTGGCCGCGGTACCGCCGATGTGGGTGCAACTGGCGCTGCTGGAATGGCCGGCGGCGGCGGTGAACAGCTTGCGCTATTTCACCAACTCCGGCGGCGCCATGCCGCGCGCCACCTTGGCGGCCCTGCGCCGGGCCTTGCCGAAAACCACGCCTTTCCTGATGTACGGCCTGACCGAAGCCTTCCGTTCCACCTATCTGCCCCCGGCGGAAATCGAGCGCCGGCCGGACTCGATCGGCAAGGCCATCCCCAATACCGAAGTGCTGGTGGTGCGCGAGGATGGCTCGCCCTGCGCGCCTGGCGAACCGGGCGAACTGGTGCATCGCGGCGCGCTGGTGGCGTTGGGTTACTGGAACGATCCGATCAAGACCGTCGAACGCTTCCGCCCGGCACCCGGCCAAAACCCCGGCCTGCCCTTGACCGAACCGGCGGTCTGGTCCGGCGATACGGTACGTGCCGACGAGGAGGGTTTCCTGTATTTCATCGGCCGCAAGGACGACATGATCAAGACCTCCGGCTATCGGGTCAGTCCCACCGAAGTCGAGGAAGTGCTCTACGGCAGTGGTCAGGTCGTCGAAGCAGCGGCGTTAGGCATTCCACACCCGATGCTTGGCCAAGCGGTGGTCGCGGTGGTCAAGCCGCTGTGCGACGATTTCAACGAAAGCGAACTGATTGCCCGCTGCAAACAACATCTGCCCAATTTCATGGTGCCTTTGCGGGTGATCGTCCGCCGCGACGATCTGCCGCGCAATCCCAACGGCAAGATCGACCGTAAGAGCCTGGTCGAGGAGTTCCGCACGCTGTTTCCGGAAACGGTTATCTGAGGATCGAAAGGGTATGCGCGATGGGTAAAACCCGCCCCACGCACTGGCCCATGAGCCAGTTTCCGGTCATCGACGACTGCTTGTGGGTCGGCGGCATGCCGCTGACCCAACTGGCGACGCGGGTCGGACAAACGCCGTTTTATGCCTACGAGCGCCGCTTGCTGGACCAAAAGATGGCACTGCTGCGCGGTGCGTTGCCATCGGCCATCGAACTGCACTACGCCGTCAAAGCCAACCCGATGCCGGCGGTGGTCCAGCACATGGCCGGATTGGTGGACGGGCTGGATGTCGCCTCGCTGGGCGAACTGCGTGTCGCGTTGGACAGCGGGACGAACCCGAGCCGGATCAGCTTCGCCGGCCCCGGCAAGCGCCCGGTGGAACTGACCGCCGCCATCGCCGCCGGCATCACCGTCAATTTGGAATCGCCCGGTGAACTGGAAACGCTGGCGCGGCTGGGACAAGAACAGGGTCGACAACCCCATGTCGCGGTGCGGATCAACCCGGATTTCGAGCTGAAAACCTCCGGGATGAAGATGGGCGGAGGACCCAAACCGTTCGGGGTGGACGCCGAGCAGGTTCCGGCCCTACTGCGACGAATCGGCGAGTTGGGACTGGATTTTCAGGGCTTTCACATCTTCACCGGCTCGCAGAATCTGCGCGCCGAGGCCATCGTCGAAGCGCACGACCGCAGCTTCGATCTGGCGCAGCGGCTGGCGGCCGAGGCGCCGGGACCGCTGCGTCTGCTCAACATCGGCGGTGGTTTCGGCATTCCCTACTTCCCCGGCGACAGGCCGCTGGATCTGGCGCCGATCGCCGCCAATCTGGAACGCTGGCTGCCGGTGATCAAGGCGCGGTTACCTCAAGCGCAAGTGGTGTTGGAACTGGGTCGCTATCTGGTTGGCGAAGCCGGTATCTACGTGGCCGAGGTGGTGGACCGCAAGGTGTCGCGCGGCCATACCTTTCTGATCACCAATGGCGGTTTGCATCATCACTTGGCGGCATCCGGCAACTTTGGCCAAGTGATCCGCAAGAATTATCCGGTCGTGGTCGGCAACCGGGTACTCGGCACCAAACGGGAGACGGTCTCGGTGGTCGGGCCGCTGTGTACGCCGCTGGATATTCTGGCTGATCGGATGGAACTGGCGAAAGCCGACATCGGCGACCTGATCGTGGTGTTCCAATCCGGCGCTTATGGGCTGACCGCCAGTCCGACCGTGTTTCTCGGCCATCCGCCGTGCGTGGAGATATTGGTGTGACCCCGATCCCGTCATCGAACCCGTTTACCGGCGATTATGAGTGCCCGCCCAGACGGCCAGGGAGACCTCGTATAGGAACAGACTCCAGGCAACCACCATCGCCACCATCGCCAGCACGAACAGGCCGGCGACGACCTGGGCCAACTCGACTGACAGCAGCGCCCCCAGAAACGCCCCCGCCACCACCAGGCACACCAGTAGCGCGCCCAGCACGGCGCACAGAATGGCGAAATAGATCAGATTGCCTCGGCGGATCAAGTGCCTCATCTCTTGCTGCTGTTCCGCCGCCGCTTCATCCGTGAGCGTACACAACCGTTCTTGGACCACGCGCCGGCGGTCCACGATCCGCGCCAACCGAGCCGCCAGAATGTTGATCAACGTTCCCATGGCGACCAGCAGGAACGCCGGGGCAACCGAGAGTTGAATGACGCGGGTAATGTCGCTGAGGTGCTGTTCGATCACGGAGCGGGGTCTAGTCTGGGTGTGACGGGTAGCGAGAACCCATCAGGCACTTCCTCGACGATCCGCCGGTAGGATTTGGCTGGCTTGGCCAGAGCGACGGCGCTCTGTTCGGCCCGACGAGAACCAGCGGGCAGACATTTTTCCAGAGCCTTCAGGGCCGTTTCCCGCAGGACTGCCCCCCTTTGCGCCGGATCGGCCAACCCTGGATCGCTCAGTACCGCCGCCGCCCAGGGATAGAGGGGATCTCGATCGAAGCCGCTACCCAATACGAAGGCCAAGGCCAAGTAATTCATCATGCCGGATTCGGTGGTGACGCCGTGATACTTGGCGGCTTCGTAACCGGAGCGCACCAAGGCGCGCAGCGCCCCTTCGCCGAGCGCTTTGTACTTCTCCGGGGCCAGCGTTTGCAACAGCAATAACACGCGATGGCCGAAACTGGGCGCGGCCGGTAGTCCCTCGAACACCTGCGGATGGCGCAGCACACTCAGCGTGTGCCGCAAAAACTCGTTGTCTGGCCCCGCTGTCCGATCCAGAAACGCCATCGCTTGCTCGTACAACGGCACGATGCGGGTGTCGGGCGTTTCCGGCGGTGGCACGGGCTCGGTTTCCTCGGGTGGTGGCACGGCCGGAGTCGAAACTGCCTCGGCTGGAGGCGGTGTCGCTTGTTGCGGTTCTTCGGCGGATGGCGGCGGCGCGGGCGGTTGTAGCGGCGGCATCCAGGCGAGTTGCGGGTCTTCGTCGAACGCGCTACCCAGCATGAACATCAATGCGAGGTACAGATACAGGCCGCGCTCGGTTCGCAAACCCCGGCTCTCGGCACGCTGCAAGCCGTAGCGCACGACCTTGCCCAACTGGGCGGTACCCAACGCGGCGGACTGTTCTGGAAAAAAGGTTCGCAGATGATCCAACAGGCCGGCTTCGAAGCGTTGCGCCGCGACCTGCTCGAAAACCTTCACCTGCGACTTGCGTATCACCAGCATCGCTTATCCCTTCTCCATGCTCTGGCCCGACCCGCCCGCCGAAGGCCGCGCCGGCGACTCCAGCTCGATCCGTTCGCTACCGAGCTGACCGCCGGCGACCCAGAACTTCAGCAGCTTGCCTTCCTCGTCCTCGCACAGCAGGCGGGAAATCGGGCCAAACAGCATCCGCAACTCGTCGGCATCGCAGGTCGGCAGATAGACGCGCAACACCCGGGGATCGTAGTAGCGGAAATACAGCGGCTGATAGTCGGGATCGTAAGCCATGGTCAGACTGCACAAATGCTCGCGCATCGGCCGCCAATCCACTGGACCGAGGGCAAAGATGCCCCAATGCCGCCCCCAACCCCGCTGGAGCAGCCAAGCTGTAAAGGGGGATTCTCGTTTCAGGGTTACCTGATACGGCGCCACTCGGGCTAGCTCGGGAATCAGCTCGCCGCGATACAGGCAGACCGCATCCATCCGGTGCTCCCGTAATGCCTGCGGCAGATCGGGGATGGCGGCACCGTCCAGCACCGCATAGACTCGGGCGGCGGAATCGGCGAACAGATGCCGGGTCAAGACATCGAACGGATCGTGCTTAGCCATGCGTGCTGTCTCCGGCGACCATCAGTCGTGCCGGTCCATCCGATAGTGGATTCGCCTCTCTGGCAAGTCGGTCAGCGCGGCCAATTCATCAATCATTGGTGGTTCTCCCTCCTCGCGGCGGGGCCGGCGGCGGCGGTTGGTAAGCAGGCTTACCACTATCGCTGGCATTCTGGGCCGCCTGGGCTTGCGCGGCTTGCTGCTGCGCTTGCGGCGATGGTGGCGGGCTGGAGGTACCGGGCGGCGGAGCAGCCGACGATCCACTTCCGGCTGGCAGCCCGTCATCCAACAGTTCGACGTCACTGACGCTGGCCGAATCCAGACTTTGACTTTGCTGCTGGGCCTGGGGTCCGGCCTGGGCATCACTGACCTGACCGGATTCGGCGGTGGCCGCTTCCTGAGGTGCCGTCGGTGGCGCCGGTGGCGACGGCGCGGCCGGCGAACAGCCGGCGCCGGAACCGGCCGCGCCGCCGCTGTTGAGCATGACCAAGGTGCCTTGAATGAATACACCTGCCGGATTGATGTTGACGAAGTTGCCACCGACCTTGATGGTCAGCGATAGCCCGGCTTCGATCACCACGTTCATGCCGCCCTTGATATGCACTTCCATGCCAGCGTCCACGGCGCACTTCATGCCGGCCTTCTGCTGCAAATCCATGCCGGCATCGACCGAAATCGTGCCGCCGGCTTTGATGTTCTGCCGGCTGCCGACCTTGAGGTGCTGGTCGCCGCCGATTTGCTCCTTTTGATCGCCGCCGATCTTCAGCGAGGCCGTGCCGTCGACCTTGGCTTTCTGATCGCCGTTGACGGTCAGATGCTGATTACCTTCCACTTTTTCCAACTGGTCGGCCTTGACGATCAGATGCCGCTCGTTGCCGATCCACTCGAAGGTGTCCTTCTTGACTCGGATGTCCTGGTTGCGCTGGGCATGGATGAACATCTGCTCGCTGTCCTTGGCGTCTTCCAGCCGGATCTCGTTGAAGCCGTTGCCGCCCTTGCTGGAATTGCTCTTGAGCGTGGACATGGTGGCCTTGGCCGGCAGACCGTAGGGCGGCATGTTGATGCCGTTGTAGACCCGGCCGGTGATGATCGGCTGATCGGGATCGCCCTCCAGGAAGTCCACGATCACTTCCTGACCGATGCGCGGGATGTTCATCGCGCCCCATTGCTTGCCCGCCCACATCTGCGAGACGCGAATCCAGCAGGAACTGTTCTCGTCGGCCTGGCCGTAGCGGTCCCAGTGAAACTGGCATTTCACCCGCCCGTACTGATCGGTGTAAATTTCCTCGCCGCCGGGACCCACCACGGTGGCGGTTTGCGGCCCCTGCACCACCGGCTTGGGGGTGACGCGCGGCGCGCGATACTGCTGCTTGGCCTCGATGGCGGTGATCTCGCTCCGATGCGGCTTGCCGGAAATCCCGCCTTCCAGGAAGGACTCGAATTCGTCCGATTCGAGCTGATGCACGGCGGACACGATCAGATATTCGCGGTTCTGATCCTCGCGCGAGCAGTTGCTCAGGCTGAACAGGTAACCGGCCGCCAGTCCGGCGGCGTTACCCTCCCCACGGGCGACCTCGTGCTGGGCCAGCAATTCCTCCAGCCGGATCTTGGAGTAGCTGCTGCCATCGCCGGGGTTGGTATATTCACCCGGATAGTCGTAGATCTCCATGTTCGCCAGGGCGTGGTTCTTGGGCTTGTTCAACACCGAGCGCAAGTTCTTGCGCGGGGCGGTGAAATCGTAATCGTTCAGGGCATAGACGCCCGGTTGCACGTTCTGGACGACGTGCCATTCGTACAAGTGATCCCGCTCGCGGTGGTCGTGGGTATCCGGCGGGAAATAAGGCACGGTTTCGTATTTCGGGAATTTTTCGTGGGAGCCGTAGTTGTCGGCCAGCACCAGTATGTGCTTGCCGTTTTCGTGCTTGAAAAAGCAGTATATGCCCTCCTGCTCCATCAGCCGGCAGACGAAATTGAAATCGGTTTCCCGATACTGCACGCAGTACTCCCACTCGCGATAACTGCCGCTCAGGGCGTCCTTGAAATCGGTGAAACCCTGCTCCCGGAACACGTCCTTGATGATGTCGGGCACTTTCTTGTTCTGGAAAATCCGGCAGTCGGCGGTGCGGGTCAGAAACCACAGCCAGGGGCTGAGCGTGGCGCGATAGGCCCCGTAGCGCAGGCCCCGGGTGCCGATATAGCTGAAGCGGGTCACCAGGCCATTGAAGTAGCGGGTACCCTGCTGATAGGGCAGTTCCAGGCGAACCGTCATGTTGGTGCCCAGTACGTCCGCCAGCTTGATGTCGGTTTTCTCGCTGAACAGTTCCAACTCGCACTCGAACAGCCGGCCCATGTGCTCGGTGACGGTCATGCGTCCCAACAACAGCGCATCCTCGCCCAAGACGCTGTTGACGGCGATCATCCGGTGTTTTTGCGTGGCGGTAGCCATACCCTCGAACTCCACAAACCCGCTGCGCGACGCAGCCCCGTTGTTGAGTGTAGCAGCAAAACCGGGGCAAAAAAGCGATGGGTCACCCATCGCCAAAGCCCCCTTAACCGCACTAGACTTAGCGGTATCAGTCATCGCTCCGGAGAGCTCGCGCCATGCCAGGCCGAATGGAATTTCAGTTCGAACTGCCCCGTTCCGCTTCGCGGTCCCACCGCCGCGATCCCGATACTCCGCTGCGCGTGCTGGTCATGGCCGACTTCAGCGGACGGGCGCGGCGGGAAAATCCTTCCGCCCTGCTGGAGCTGAGCAGCCGGCCGCTGTTGACGGCCAACGCCGACAACCTCGACGCGGTCATGGCCCGGCTGGCGCCGAAGCTGCGACTGACGTTGAACGGCGGGGCCGGTGGGGCGGCGCTGACGATCGGTTTCGCCCAGCTCGACGACTTTCATCCCGATGCGCTTTACCAGCGGCTGGAGCTATTTCAATCCCTGCGCCGCAGCCGCGCCCGGCTGCTCAACCCGGCCAGCTTCGCCCAAGCCGTCGCCGAATTGAGCCCCGCGCCGCCCCAGGAACCCGCCAAGCCGGAATCGGCCTCCACTGAAGACGACGCCGCCCTGCTCGAACGCCTGCTGGGCAAGACACCCGAGCCACCGTCGACGCGACCGACGGCCGATGTGGGAACGGCGACCATCAATACCTTGCTGCAAGCAGTGGTTCAACCGCATATCGTGCGGACCGATCCGCGCCAGGAAGCCTGGATCGAGGCGGTGGACGCGGCGATCGGCGAACAATTGCGGGCGATTCTGCACCAGCCAGCGTTCCAG
>WBZT01001800.1_pt1 | contig 12686 bp, 12 predicted proteins | sample 5204241 | NCBI WGS metagenome assembly WBZT01 (sample SAMN12344358, study PRJNA552823) | activated sludge metagenome | biome: Activated sludge suspended growth; feature: Nitrification reactor; material: Wastewater; isolation source: activated sludge from nitrification reactor of wastewater... | reverse complement strand
GCTGGCGGCGCCTGCTCGACCGCTTCAAGGACAGCCTTACGCCTCAGCAATTCCTGTTTCACGCCCTCCGAACCTCGTACCTGTGATGCCTCACACGGTTAAAGCCAACACAACCGAATATCGTTATCGGGAAACCTTATCGGGCGACCTTCGATTCAAGTTTGATGGATCATTTCGTTCCTCACAACATACAAGCATCGATCAGAATATGAGCCGTGTTGGCGCTAATTATGCGCTGTCACCACAAATGAATATGATCGCCTCGTTTATTTACGCAAACCGGGACTACAAAAACAGTTTTTCAAATCTTGCTTTTGCAACAGGATATAAAGGCTATCTAGCGGAAACCCAGTTGCTCTACAAAACAGACCACTTTAATTGGATCATGGGTATCGGTGGTAATTCATCTGATATAACGATGATATCGACTGGTCTAGTGGATAACTCAGAGACTAGCACTAATCAGAAAATCGGCTATAGCTACGCCAACATTAAAACCCCAGAGAATTTAATATGGACCATAGGGCTAAGTTATCAATCCGCTGAAAGCCCGGCTTTCAACTTGGACAAATTGAATCCCAAACTGGGCGTACAGTGGGCGATCAACGACCATGCCACGTTGCGGGCAGCGGCATTCCAAGTGGTCAAACGGGATTTCACAATTGAACAAACCATCGAACCAACTCAACTTGCAGGTTTCAATCAATTTTTTGATAACTCAGCGGGAACGGTGTCCAAAAATTACGGCGTGGGTCTCGACGTCCGGTTTACTAAACAACTATGGGGTGGCTTAACTGCACTCAGACGCGATCTCGAAGTGCCTCTTGGAACGTTAGCACTGCCTGAATTTTATGAAATTGAGCAGGATCTGGAAAATTACTATAACGCCTATTTATACTGGATGCCTAACCGCCAGTGGGCCGTGAACATATCAGGGCTTTACCAAACTTTTGAAGTTGAGCAAGGCTTGCTGGGCCAACGCTTTATTCCCAGACCTCACTACTTGCGAACGATATCCCTGCCCATCAACGTCCAATATTTCGACCCTTCTGGTTTTTTTGCTGGAGTGAGCCTCGTTTATGTCAATCAGCGCGTCCAATTTCTTGATCCAAGATCATTCACTCCATCACAAATGCCCTTGCAAAATGAAAATTTCACCTTGGTTAATGCCGGCTTGGGTTATCGTCTTCCCAAGCGTTGGGGAACTGTTGCCCTCCAGGTAAATAATTTTTTTAACCGGGATTTTCGTTATCAGGATTATAGTTTTCAAGTTGGAGAACGGGCAGTTAACCCTTTATACATTCCTGAACGAACGATTTTTACCAACATTATTCTTAATTTCTAATCTTATTCACCAAGGAGAAAACCCATGAAACTAGTAGGCATTGAAATCCCTCTTGAATCCCTCTCTAAGCTTGAACATAATACAATTTTGATCGTTGTTTCGGATGAACAGGGTGAAACCAAACTGATTAAGATCGAGAATCCGTCTTTTTTAGAGCCCGATGCCGTTTTGAAAGTAGCTGGAAGCGCTACAAAAAACGGAGAAACTCAACCACAAGGCGGATGTTATGTATGGAATGGAGTCAGATGGGTGTGGATGGATCCATGTCCCCAATGAGTTAATACTTTGCTGAAATTGCAAAGCCCATCGATTTGGCCGGCAACGCTGATTGCCGGCTTAACCTTCGGGCTGGTGCTCATTCTCTCCAACACCTCTTTTTTTACGCTCCTCGAACTGAAAGGACTCGATCTGTTATTCACCTTGCGTGGCGCGCTATCCCCACCCCAATCCATCGTCCTCGTCGCCATCGACGAATCGTCCATGGCCGAAATCAAACGGCAATGGCCTTGGCCGCGCAGCCTGCATGCTCGCTTGACCCGACAACTTCACCAAGCCGGCGCCGCAGTGATCGGCTTCGACATCCTGTTCTCGGAACCTTCCGAACCGGCCGAGGATCAGGCGCTGGCGCTGGCGCTACGCGAAGCCGGCAATGGCGTGCTGTCCAGCGCACTGTCGGTGGTCAACGATCCCCTGTTCCGCCACACGATTCGAATCGATCCGATTTCGGCCCTGCGAGAAACCGCCTGGGTCGGTGGTGCCTTCGTCAGCATTGACCCGGACGGCGTCGTGCGGCGGGCGCGGTTGCTCGCCCCGGATCTACCCTCTTTCGCCTTGCAAGTGGTCCGGCGCTATCTCGAACAACCAGCAGTGGGAACGGCGGCCGCGTTGGAATCGCGGCATTTCAGCCAGAAGGAACTGTTACAGGAACTGCTGATCGACTACCGGGGACCGCCGAAGACGATCCAAACCGTGTCCTACTATCAGGCTCTCGATCCCCAACATCTGCTGCCGCCGGGGATTTTCGCCGGCAAGATCGTGTTGGTGGGCCGTGTGCTGGAAGCCATTCCCGAGCCGCAGCGCTTGTCGGGCGACACTTTCCTCACCCCGTTTTCCTGGATGAGCGGCAACCCCGCCGCCGGCGTCGAGATTCAAGCCACGTTGGTGGACAATCTACTGACCGGACGCTTTGTCGCCGAACCCACGCCACTCGAACGCTGGCTGGGATTGCTGGCGCTGGCGCTGGTCGCTAGTCTGCTGGCAACCCGACTCAAACCGCTCGCCGCCCTGACCGCGACCCTCGTGCTGGCGGCGTTGTATCTCGTTATCGCTTGGGCAGCATTCACGGCGACGAGTCTGTGGCTACCGGTTCTATCGGGGATCATGATTCTGGTGCTGGTCCACGGCGGCCATTTGCTGTTGCGGGCGTTGACCGCCGAACGCGACCGCCGTCGCCTGCTGGAAAGCATCAACCGCAATCTGGAAGCAAAAATCGCCGAACGTACCCAGGAACTGGCCGCTGCCCACCAAGAACTCGGCCAACGCCACCAACAACTCGAAACCGCTTATGAAGATTTGACCCTCGCCCAACAACAACTGGTGCAATCGGAAAAAATGGCGTCGCTTGGATTGCTGGTGGCCGGCGTCGCCCACGAATTGAACAACCCCACCAGCTACGTTTACAACAATCTGGAACTTATCGAGGAATATGCCGAGCGCCTGGCCGAGGTGCTTGCGGACTACGCCGGCAAAGGTGGACCGAACGCTCAGGCCCGTCGTCGGGGCGATGCGCGTTATCGGGAATCCCCCGACACCCTGAAGGTCTTGCGAGAGCTGATCACCAGTTGCAGGGGAGGCACCGAGCGAATCAGAAAAATCGTGCTGGATCTGCGCATTTTTTCGCGCACCGACGACATCGGCCTGATTCCGGTCGACCTGCACGAAGGCATCGAATCAACCCTGAATCTGCTCGCCAAACAATATCGGAGCCGCATTGCCATTCACCGGGAGTATCATCCTCTACCCCAGGTGGAATGTCTGCCTGGACAAATCAATCAGGTCTTCATGAACCTGTTGCAAAATGCCGCTCAGGCCATCCCCGACAAGGGCAACGTCTGGATCGCCACGCGGGCGGAGGGCGACTGGGTCAAGATCGTCATCCGGGATGACGGCGCGGGAATCGCGGAAGAAAACCTGTCCAAGATTTTCGATCCATTTTTCACCACCAAGCCAGTAGGTACGGGAACCGGATTGGGGCTCAGTATCAGCTATGGCATCGTCGAAAAACACGGGGGAAAAATCCGCGTGACCAGCACAATCCGTCAAGGTAGCGAATTTACGGTCGAACTACCGGTGAGCCCGATCAGGAGAGCGCTGTGAAGCGTCATGGCCTACTCATCGTCGATGACGAGCAGGAAATTCTCCGCAGCCTCACCCTGACTTTTTCGTGTGATTACGAGGTGTTCGCGGTTTCGAGCGGAACCGAGGCGCTGGCGCTGTTGGCGCGGCAAGATATCGCCCTGATCATCGCCGACCAGCGCATGCCGGAAATGACCGGCGCGGAACTGCTGGAACGCGCCATCGAGATCAAGCCCAATGCGATCCGCATGATCCTGACCGGCTACACCGACACCGCCGCGCTGGTGCAGGCCATCAATAAAGGCCACATCTACCAATACATCAACAAACCCTGGGATCGGCGGGAACTCAAGCTCACGGTCAAACTAGCGCTGGAGCGCTACGAATTGACCATGGAAAACCAGCGCCTACTCAAGGAATTGCAGGCCGCCAACGAGCGCCTGAAGGACGAAAACCTGTTATTGAAAAAGGAAGCTGGTAAGGAACTTGGTTTCATGGCTACCGTCGTCGGACAAAGTCCGGCCATGCGGCGCGTTTTCGATCGACTCGACAAGGTGATCGACAACTCGGCGACCGTGTTGCTGACCGGCGAAACCGGCACTGGCAAGACGCTGCTGGCCCACCATATTCACGCGTGCGGCCCGCGCAAGGACAAACTGTTCATCGAGCAAAACTGTGGGACGCTGCCCGAAGCTCTGCTGGAGAGCGAACTATTCGGTCATAAACGTGGTGCATTCACCGGCGCCGTCCAAGATCGCAAGGGCCTGTTCGAGGCTGTCGATGGTGGTACGCTGTTGCTGGATGAAATCAGCGAAATGAGTCCGACCCTGCAAGTCAAGCTGCTACAGGTCTTGCAGGATGGGAGTTTTCGCCGAGTTGGGGAGAGTCAGTACCGGCGAGTGGACGTGCGGGTGATTGCGGCGACCAACCGGGATTTGTCGGCCGAAATCGAAAAAGGTCGGTTCCGGAGCGATCTGTATTACCGGCTCAATGTTTTTCCCCTTCTTATCCCGCCATTGCGGGAGCGCATCGAAGATATTCCTCCACTGGCGGAGCACTGCCTGCGGAAATACCGCCACAAGCTCAACCGCCAAGCCACTGGTTTTACCGAGGAAGCCCTGCGGGATCTGCTCCGCTACGATTATCCGGGCAATGTGCGTGAGTTGGAAAACCTGATCGAACGGGCACTGATCCTGAGTTCCGGTGACCTGATCGAGGCCGGCGAATGGCTACCGCAACCCTCCCTCGACACTAACGGGATTTCCCGGCTGGAACAGCTTGAACGCGCGGAAATCGAACGGTCGCTCGCTATCCACCACGGCAACCTGAAACTGGCTGCCAAGGAGTTGGGAATCAGTCGGACCACCTTGTGGCGCCGGTTGAAAGACTATCAAGAATAAGCCTGAACCTGCTCCAAATCCCTTGGTTTCAAAATGAAACGGTATCGATAAATTCGTTTCAATCTGAATACGAGCAAGCCGGGCCATCGACCCTGCCACCACTTTTCGAAATCGTTTTAACCCCTCGCCTCAGCTCTCCCTCATCAAGATCAAAACAAAAAAACACGTTGTTTTTCTGACTGAATCATTATTTATCATAATGTTAATAACGCAATGATCGAGCACCAAACACTTTGTCGTTCCTTGCCGGCAAGATGCGCTTCGTTTCTTCAACAACGCTCGCAAAGTGAGTTGGCCTTTATTTTGCTTTATCCCCATACAGGCAATATAGAGAATCAGAGGTTTGTTTCAGGGACGCTGCATCGACGTCGTAGTGGCACCAACAAGTCAAACAGTCGATTAAAACCTGTTAAGGATTTAGGGGGTGGTCATGATGCAAGTGGATTTTGGAGAGTATGCCCGGCAATTGCGGGAACAGTGCCGCCAAGCCAACCGCCGCTATTCGGTCCGACAGACAGCCCGGCGGATCGGTGTGGAACCAGCTTATCTGAGCAAGATCGAACGCGGCGAAGTGTCGCCGCCAACGGAACAAACGATCCGGCGATTGGCTGCCGAGTTGGGAGAAGACGTGGATGTGTTTCTAGCCGCAGCGGGCCAGATCTCCAGCGATATCCGAGAAATCATCGTCCAGCGGCCATTGCTGTTCACCGAATTGATTCGAGGCCTGAGCGACCTGGCCGATCAGGATTTGGCCGTCCTGGTGGAAAGGGTACGCAACAGCCGGTAGGCGCCCGCATCGGGCCGAATCCCCATCGGCCCGCATCCAAGATTAGGCGGAATCAAACCAGGGTCCAGGTCACCCAGCCGCGCTTGCGACCCGGCGCGGCGGGCGAATGGTAAAGTCGCGAAAGACTGTGGCGTAAATCGCCGCTCGCGGCCATAATTCCAGCGCGCCAGCACGGTTACGCTGGTTTTCCCGCCCGCCCTAATCCGTCTGCCATGCAGTCCGAATTCGTCAGCAGCCTGTTCGAATGGGTCGCCGCTCATCCCGGCTGGATGAGTACCGTGATTTTCCTGACCGCGATGGCCGAGTCTCTGACCATCGTCGGCATCATCATCCCCGGCGCTCTGGTCATGTTCGGTCTGGGCGCGCTGATCGGCCTCGGTCACCTGGAATTCTGGTCGGCCTACTGGTGGTCGACTTGGGGCGCCATTGTCGGCGACGCCATCAGTTTTTGGATCGGCCGGGTATTCCATCAGAGTATCCGCCAAGTTTGGCCGTTCGCCAAACACCCCGAAATGATCACCCGCAGCGAGGAGTTCTTCCGCAAGCACGGCGGCAAGGGCGTGCTGTTCGGCCGTTTCTTCGGTCCCGTGCGCGGCACCATTCCCACCGTGGCCGGCATGATGGACATGGCCTGGCGCAACTTCATGATCGCCAACGTCATATCAGCGGTACTGTGGGCGCCCGCCTACCTGATTCCCGGCATGGCGTTCGGCGCATCCCTGGACATCGCCTCCCGGGTGGCGGGACGACTGGCGGTACTCATCCTGATCGTCGCCGTGCTGCTATGGGTGACCACATGGCTGGTCACCCACGCGGCGCGACTGTTTCAGGCCCACGCCACCGACTGGTTGCAACGGTTTCATGCCTGGAGCCGGGGCCGACGCTTCATCGGGCCGATTAGCGCCTCGCTGCTGGACCCGGCCCAGGGCGAACTGCGTGGTTTGGCGACGCTGGCGGTGCTGCTGTTGGGCGGGGTGGTGCTGGTCAGCCTTAGCCTGAGCGCCGCCGGCCGCCAGTTGCCGAGCGGCCTCGACCAAAGCCTGTATCATTTCTTTCAGGAACTGCGCACGCCGTGGGCCGATGCTCTGATGGTATTCACCGCCGAACTGGGCGACTATCAGGTGATGCTACCGGTCAGCCTGGTCGTGTTCGGTTGGCTGATCTGGCGGCGCAAGCACTCCGCAGCCTGGCACTGGTTGGCGGCACTGTGCTTCGGCATGGCCACCAACCTGTTGTTCAAGTGGCTGTTGCCGATGTCCAGCCCTGTCGAGGCCGCGCAAGGCGTACCAGGCTATTCGTTTCCCTCCAGCCATGCGACGTTCAGTACCTTGGTCTTCGGCTTCCTGGCCGTGCTGATCGCCCGAGAAATCCCGTTGACCCGTCGCTGGATCGTCTATCTGGCAGCGGCGTTTCTCATCGTGCCGATCGCTTTCGCTCGCTTATATTTAGGCGTTCACTGGCTGACCGACACTTTGGCCGGTCTCTGTCTGGGATTGCTTTGGGTGACCGTGCTCGGCATCGCCTACAACCGCCATCCCAAGGCGGCGATTCAATGGCGCGGGCTGTTGGCCTACAGCTTGATTGCCCTGCTGGCGACCGACTTGTTGCACGTCGGATCCGACTATAGCGCCGACCTGCAACGCTACCAGCCCAAAACAACGTCACGGGTGCTGGCGTTGGAACGATGGTGGGCGGAGGGCTGGCGGAAACTGCCGCAGCAGCGACTGGATTTCCGGGGCCATCGCCGGCAGGACTTGGTGCTGCAATGGGCCGGTAGCCGCAAGGAGCTGGAATCGCGGCTGCGAGCAGCGGGCTGGCAGCCGGCACCACCACCCACTTGGAAGGGCGTGCTACTGTGGCTGAACCCACAAGTGGAACTGCGGGAATTGCCGGTCCTGCCGCAAACTCACGCTGGCCGGGAGGACGCGCTCGTGCTGGTGCGCTACGATGATCAGTCCGACACGCGCTGGGTGCTGCGCTTCTGGGACATCGACGCACACCTGCGTGAGAGCGGCCTGCCGATCTGGGTGGGTAGCCTGATCCGCCAGAGGAAGGAACCGCGGATGCGGCTATTCACCTTCGCGGTGGACGATCCGCAAAGCCGCGCGCCAAGCGATTTGCTGGCGCCAGCCTGGCGGGGTTTGCGGACTCGGGTGGTCAACGGCGCCTATCCCCAGGAGCGCATCACCCTGATTGCCGATTGACGCGATCCGCCCCGGCGGATTCCCAACTTCTGTGAGAAAACGCAAATGTTGATGAAGATCGAAACTTCCTGTCTGTTGGCGGTCGATTTTCAGGAACGGCTGATGCCGGCGGTTCATGATACCGACCACATCGTGGCCAACGCCGCGTGGTTGATCCAGATTGCCCAACGGCTCAACGTGCCGGTGTTGGCCTCGGAGCAGTATCCGCGAGGACTGGGCCACACGGTGGCGGCGATCCGCGAGTTGCTGCCAGCGGAGGCCTTCATGGAGAAACTGCATTTTTCCTGCGCCGCCGAACGGGACTGCATGCGGCGCATCGACGCCCTGGGACGCCAGCAAATCGTCGTGATTGGAGCAGAGGCCCATGTTTGCGTGTTGCAGACCGCGCTGGATTTGCGGGCGGCTGGCAGGGATGTCTATCTGGTCGCCGACGCCGTTTCTTCCCGGTCGCCACGTGATGTCGAACTGGCACTGGAACGGATGCGCGCTGAGGGCGTGCGGGTGGTCAGCCGCGAAATGGTGGCCTTCGAGTGGCTGCATCAGGCCGGCGACGACCGCTTCCGCGAGATCAGCCGCGAGTTCTTGCGCTAACCGTTTCCCCCACCCCCTCCCTCTCTCCCCGAATGGCGAGGGAATATTCACGAAACCTCTTGGGAAATCAACATGGCTCGTGCTGAGTTTGCCATCCCGCGCCGTTCCCGCGTCGCCGTCCGCATCGGTGCCGTCACGGTCGGCGGCGACGCGCCCATCGTAGTGCAGTCGATGACCAACACCGATACCGCCGACATCGCGGCAACCGCCGCTCAGGTGACGGAACTGGCGCATGCGGGTTCGGAACTGGTACGGATCACCGTCAACAATGAAGAGGCCGCCGCCGCCGTGCCGTCGATCCGCGAACGGCTGGATGCGCGAGGCGTCTCCGTGCCGCTGATCGGCGACTTTCACTTCAACGGCCATCGGTTGCTGAGCAAATATCCGGCCTGCGCCGAACTGCTCGACAAATACCGCATCAACCCCGGCAACGTTGGCCGTGGCAAGAAAAAAGACGAGCAGTTCGCCACCATCGTCGAAATCGCCTGTCGGCATGACAAGCCAGTACGGATCGGGGTCAACTGGGGCAGTCTCGATCAGGAACTGGCGGCGCGGTTGATGGACGACAACGCCCACCTACCCGAACCTCGGCCAGCGAGCGAGGTCATGCACGAGGCGATGATCATCTCGGCGCTGAACAGCGCGGCGCGGGCCGAGGAGATCGGTCTGGGTCACGACCGAATCATCCTGTCGGTCAAGATGAGCGGCGTGCAGGACTTGATCGCGGTCTACCGCAAGCTGGCGGCGCGCTGCGATTACCCGTTGCACCTCGGTCTCACCGAAGCCGGCATGGGCAGCAAGGGCATCGTCGCCTCCACCGCCGCGCTGGCGGTGCTGTTGCAGGAAGGCATCGGCGACACCATCCGTATCTCGCTCACCCCCGAACCGGGCGGTAGCCGTAACCGGGAAGTGATCGTCGCTCAGGAAATCCTGCAAGCGATGGGACTGCGTTCGTTCACCCCGGCGGTGGTGGCTTGCCCCGGCTGCGGACGCACCAGCAGCGACTATTTCCAGCACTTGGCCCAGCAGATCCAGGGCTATCTGCGCGAGCAGATGCCAGTCTGGCGCGGACGCTATCCCGGCGTCGAGGCGCTGACCGTGGCGGTGATGGGCTGCGTGGTCAACGGCCCCGGCGAGAGCAAACAGGCCCACATCGGCATCAGCCTGCCGGGCACCGGCGAAGTGCCGGTGGCGCCGGTCTACGTGGACGGCACAAAGACCGTAACGCTCAAGGGCGAGAATATCGCCGCCGAATTCCAGCAAATCGTCACCGATTACGTGATCCGCCGCTACGGCGGGCGCGAACACGTCGCCGGTTGACCGCCATCCCGCCATCCCGGACCCGCGACCTTGCCGTGACCGATGCCACCGCTTCTCACCAATCCACTCACAAGGTGGAGGATCACCTGCGGCAGATCGTCAAGCTGCTGGAGAAGCACCGGCTGGTCGAGAGCATGGTGGATCGTGACCGCGCCAGCCCCCGCCATAATCTGATCGAATCGCTGGTGCACCGCCAGCACTTGGTCGAACTGCAACTCAAGTTGCGCAGCCTGCATCCGGCGGATATCGCCTACATCCTGGAGGCACTGCCGCTGGACGACCGCTTACTGGTCTGGCGGCAGATCGAGGACGGGCGCGGCGGCGAGGTGCTGCTGGAAGTCTCGGATGCGGTGCGGGATTCGCTGATCGAGACTTTGGAGCGGCCGGCGCTGGTCCGGGTACTGGGTCAGCTCGATGCCGACGATTTGACCGAACTGGCCGAGGCGGTACCCGAGGACATCCTGACGGAAGTCTTGCAATCGCTGGACGCCCGCGATCGCGACTGGCTGCAAGCCACCATGGCCTACCCGGAAGACGCGGTCGGCCACCTGATGAGTCAGGATGTGCTGACGGTACGCGAAAACCAGCGGGTCGAACAGGTCCTGCTGCTGCTGCGCGGCCGGGACGATCTGCCATCCAACACCGACAGTTTGTTCGTGGTCGACAGCCGCCATCTGCTCAAGGGCGTGCTGCCGCTGCGGGCCTTGCTACTCAACGATCCGCAAAAGCAGGTTGCTGAATTGATGTTGGCTGAACCGGTGATATTCCATTGCAACGAGGACGCCGCTGACGCGGCCCGGGCCTTCGAACGTTACGACTTGGTATCGGCACCGGTGGTCAACGAGCGCGGCAAGTTGGTCGGCCGGCTCACGGTGGACGAAGTGATCGACTACATCCGTGAGGAGTCGGAGGAAGAAGCGCTGAACATGGCCGGCCTGCGCGGTGACGAGGATCTGTTCGCGCCGATCTGGGATAGCGCCCGCAACCGTTGGCTATGGTTGTCGATCAATCTGTGCACCGCCTTCATCGCCTCGCGGGCCATCGGCCTGTTCGAGGACGCTATTACCCAGATCGTGGCGCTGGCCACGCTCATGCCGATCGTAGCCGGCATCGGCGGTAACTCCGGCAATCAGACCACCGCCCTGGTGGTGCGCGGTCTGGCACTGGGTGAAATCACCCCGGAGAATACCTGGCACCTGGTGTTCAAGGAAATCGGCGTCGGCTTGCTGAACGGCATGGTGTGGGGGGGCACGGTGGGGCTGTTCGCCTACCTGTTGTATTGGAACCTACCACTGGGGCTGGTAATGGCGGCGGCGATGTTGCTGAACTTGTTGCTCGCGGCCCTGATGGGCGTGGCCATTCCCCTGATCCTGCATCGGCTGGGACGCGATCCGGCACTCGGGTCGAGCGTGCTGCTGACCTTCATCACCGACGGCATGGGTTTTTTCATCTTTCTGGGGCTGGCGACGGTGTTTCTGCTGTAGCTCGCGCCAGATCCGCCGGAGCGGCCCTATTGCAAGGTCATAACCGGCGCCAGCGTGGCGCGGATTTCCGCCACGGTCAGATGACGCGGGTTCTGATCGCTGTTCTGCAAGTGCCCGCAGGCCAGCCGGAACACATCCGGCTGCCGTTCCGAACGCAGGTACAGGAAGGTGGTGAACAACAGCAGGTGAGGACCGTCCCGTTCGAACAGGGCGACGTAACGCAGGCCAGAAACCCGGCTGGAAAAGATTTCCCACGCGCGACCGACCTGCTCCACCGTGAAGTGGTCGGTTCGCACGGGACGCGGCGCATCGTCGACGGTCAACACCTCCAATCGGCAGACGGCGTCGTAGCGATACCGATCGCCGATGGCCGTGCCCTGAATGTTGACACCCGCCTGCCCCGGCGGAACGATCAGATCCCGATGCAGTTCGAGCACGGTTCCGATTGGAATGCGATAGGCGGGAGCCTGGCCTTCGTAGTCCAACGTCTGGCAGGCGGCCAGCAGCAACGGAACCACCAGCACCCATCCAGCCCCCCGGAAACCCACCCACATGACGGCGCTACCCGTTAGCCGAGATCGGGCATCGAACTGCTCGCTGCGACCGCTGGTGGATTTCGCTCACTCTCAGTTGATGTTTGTAGGCACGGAGCAGATTCAGCACCGCTTCCACGTAATCATGCGAGGAAAGCTCCTCGTCGGCGTAGCGCCGCAACAAATTCAGCCAGCGGGCGTGAATGGCGCATGGCGACGACTCGTCGCCCCCAGTCAACGGACAATCGGCACATCGCATCTGAGCTAGGGCATCGATCACGGCCTGTCTCCGCCACTGCCGGCGATACTGCAAGGCGTAGGTTTCTATCCATTCCAGCGCTCGCGCCTGACGCTCTTCGGCGGGAAACTGCTTGGTATAGTGCTCGATGGCCGCAACCTGTTGCAGTAGAAATTCCGCATCGGATAGTTGCAGATCGTGAGTATCCCCCACAAAACGACTGAGAAGCGCAAGCGTTGGATCATCTACGGTATTCATGATTATTTCTGCTTGGCGAAACCCCTTGACATCGGGCGATTCCACTATAGCAATAATTGTTGCGCTGCACAAATACCATATTCGACCTCGGAAAATTTAGCCCGGCGACCGTTGCGGCGATCGCTGGAAACCACTCCAACCATTCCATCCTCTCGACGCCTCCGCGCGGCT
>WBZT01002508.1_pt1 | contig 12694 bp, 7 predicted proteins | sample 5204241 | NCBI WGS metagenome assembly WBZT01 (sample SAMN12344358, study PRJNA552823) | activated sludge metagenome | biome: Activated sludge suspended growth; feature: Nitrification reactor; material: Wastewater; isolation source: activated sludge from nitrification reactor of wastewater treatment... | reverse complement strand
AACGTGGTCGGGGCGATGGTGAAGGCGGGGGTGCCGGTGCCGCCCAGTGTGATGGGGCCCGAATCTTGGCCGTTGATGCTGAAGTTGGTGATGGTGGTGTGGGTGCCGGTGGAGGTGGGGTGGAAGGTGTAGGTGAACGCGCAACTGCCACCGGGGGCGAGGGTGACGCCGACGCAGTTCTGGACGCCGTCGAAGTTGGTGGGGTCGAAGGGGGCGCCGCCGGCGACGGAGGTGAGGGTTTGCGGGCTGGTCGAGGCGTTGGTGATGGTCACGGCTAGGCCCGCGGAGGTGTCGCCGATCGCGGTGTCCGGGAAGTTCAGCGTGGTCGGGGCGATGGTGAAGACGTCGCCCGGCACGACGACGGGCAGATCCGGCAGCACCAGCGACGACGCGGTGGGTGCCTGGGCGAGCACGAGCCCGCTCACCAGGACGAGGACGGCACCGAGGCGACCGATGATCGAGCGTGACATGGGCAGACCTTCCCGCGGACCCAGGATCAGCGGGACGAATCGTGCCACCTGTGAGCGCCGAATGTCGCATTTTGGGCAGATCCCGCAGGGACGGTCAACCCGGGTGATCCACAGACCGGCCTCCCCGGCCGTGGCGGGTCGCCCAGACTCTCCGATGTCCACATACCGGACGGTCCGACGAGACGGTCGACACTCGGAACGGACAACGGCGGACACGTCCCGGCGACACGCGCGGGGGCGTCGGCGGGGCGGCATACAGTAGGCGCGATGTCCACCCGACCGGCCTCCGAGCGCAGCTTCGTCCACCTGCACTGCCACACGGAATACTCCATGCTCGACGGGGCGGCGCGGATCGACGAGTTGCTCGCCACCGCGGCCGGGATGGGTATGCCGGCCATCGCGACGACCGACCACGGCTACGTCTTCGACGCCTACGAGTTCTGGTCCAAGGCCAAGAAGCACGGGATCAAGCCGATCATCGGCGTCGAGGCCTATCTCACCCCCGGCACCCACCGCACCGACAAGACCCGGGTCCGCTTCGGCGACGACCCGGCCAACAGGGACGACGTCGGCGGGGGTGGGGCCTACACGCACATGACCCTGCTCGCCCGCACGACCCAGGGCATGCACAACCTCTTCCGGATGAGCTCCCTCGCCTCACTCGAGGGTCACTACTTCAAGCCGCGGATCGACCGCGAGTTGCTCGCCCGCTATGGCACCGGGCTGATCGGCACGACCGGGTGCGTCGGCGGGGAGGTCCAGACCAAGCTGCGCGTCGGGCAGTATGCCGCCGCCCGCGAGGCCGCGGCCGAGTTCCGCGACATCTTCGGCGAGGGCAATTTCTACGCCGAAGTGATGGATCACGGCATCGCGATCGAACGCCAGACCCAGCGTGAACTGCTGCGGCTGGCCAAGGAACTGCGGCTGCCGCTCCTGGCGACCAACGACTTGCACTACACCAAGGCACCCGACGCGAGCGCGCACGCGGCCTTGCTGTGCGTCCAGTCCGGCTCGACCCTCATGGACCCCGGGCGCCTCAAGTTCGACGCCGAGGAGTTCTACCTCAAGACCCCCGCGCAGATGCGCGAGCTGTTCCGGGAGCTGCCGGAGGCCTGCGACAACACGCTGCTCGTCGCGCAGCAGTGCGAGGTCGGCTTCGCCGAGGAGGAGGGGCGCTACATGCCCCGCTTCCCCTGCCCCGACGGGCACTCCGAGGAGTCCTGGTTTGTCGCCGAAGTGCAGCGCGGGCTGCACAAGCGATACCCGGGCGGCATACCGGCCGCGGTCCAGGAGCGGGCCGACTTCGAGAGCGGTGTCATCGCCGGCAAGGGCTACTGCGGCTACTTCCTCGTCGTCGCCGACTTCATCAACTGGGCCAAGGACCATGGCATCCGGGTCGGGCCCGGCCGCGGCTCGGGCGCCGGCTCGATGTGCGCCTATGCGATGGGCATCACCGACCTCGACCCGATCCGGCACGGCCTGCTCTTCGAGCGCTTCCTCAACCCGGAGCGTCCGTCGATGCCCGACTTCGACGTCGACTTCGACGAGCGCCGCCGGGGCGAGGTGATCCGCTACGTCACCGACACCTACGGCGAGGACCGGGTCGCCCAGATCGTCACCTACGGCACGATCAAGGCCAAGCAGGCGGTGAAGGACGCCGCGCGGGTGATGGGTCACCCGTTCGCCATGGGGGAGCGGCTCACCAAGGCGATGCCGGCCGACGTCATGGGCAAGTCGATGCCGCTGTCGGGCATCTTCGACCCGGCGCACTCCCGCTACGGCGAGGCGGCGGACTTCCGGGCGCTGCATGCCGAGGACAGCCAGGCCCGGGAGGTCGTCGCCACCGCGCTGGGTCTCGAGGGGCTCAAACGCCAGTGGGGGGTGCACGCGGCGGGGGTCATCATGTCGAGCGAGCCGCTCGTCGACCTCATCCCCATCATGCGCCGTGAGCAGGACGGCCAGATCATCACCCAATTCGACTACCCGAGCTGCGAGAAGCTCGGGCTGGTCAAGATGGACTTCCTCGGGCTGCGCAACCTCACGATCCTCGACGACGCGATCGCCAACGTCGAGGCCAACCGAGGGGAGCGGATCGACCTCGACGAGCTGTCCCACGGCCTGGACGACAAGGCCACCTACGAGTTGCTCGCCCGGGCCGACACGCTCGGGGTCTTCCAGCTCGACGGCGGCGGGATGCGCACCCTCCTGCGGCTCATGCAGCCGGACAACTTCGAGGACATCTCCGCGGCCCTCGCGCTCTACCGGCCGGGGCCGATGGGCGCCAACAGCCACACGAACTACGCGCTGCGCAAGACCGGCAAGCAGTCGATCGAGCCGATCCACCCCGAGCTGACCGAGCCGCTCGCCGACATCCTCGAGCCGACCTACGGGCTCATCGTCTACCAGGAGCAGGTCCAACACATCGCCCAGCGGGTGGCGGGCTATTCCCTCGGCAAGGCCGACATGCTCCGGCGGGCGATGGGCAAGAAGAAGAAGGAGATTCTCGACGCCGAGTTCGTCCCCTTCGAGGCGGGGATGAAGGGGAACGGCTACTCGGCCGCAGCCATTCGCTCCCTGTGGGACATCCTCGTCCCCTTCTCCGACTACGCCTTCAACAAGAGCCACACCGCGGCATACGGGTTGGTGTCCTATTGGACGGCATACCTCAAGGCCAACTACCCGGCCGAATACATGGCGGCCCTGCTCACCAGCGTGCGCGACGACAAGGACAAGTCGGCGCTCTACCTCAACGAATGCCGGCACATGGGCATCAAGGTGCTCCCGCCCGACGTCAACTCCTCGGTCGGCCAGTTCGCCGCGGTGGGCGCCGACATCCGGTTCGGGCTCGAGGCCATCCGCAACGTCGGCCGCAATGTCGTCGAGTCGATCATCGCCGCCCGCACCGAGCGGGGTGCCTTCACCTCGTTCGACGACTTCCTGCGCAAGTGCCCCGCTCCGGTGCTCAACAAGCGGACCATCGAGTCGCTCGTCAAGGCCGGCGCCTTCGACTCCCTCGGCCACCCGCGGGCCGGTCTCGTGCGCATCCACGAGGCCTACGTCGACGCGCTCGTCGACGAGAAGCGTCAGGAGGCGATCGGCCAGGACTCGCTCTTCGGCGGCTTCGGCGACGACGACGAGTCCGCGGTCACCCTCGTGGCCCTCCCGCCGGTGCCCGACGTCGAATGGGACAAGCAGACCCTGCTCACCTTCGAACGCGAGATGCTCGGCCTCTACGTCTCCGACCATCCGCTCTTCGGCATCGAGCACGTCCTCGCCCAGCACGCCGACACCTCGATCGCCTCGCTCACCGGCGACGAACAGCGCCCCGACGGCACTCCGGTGACCATCGCCGGGCTCGTCACCGGCCTGCAGCTCAAACGGACCAAGAAGGGCGATCTCTGGGCGATCGCCACCGTCGAGGATCTCGACGGCGCGATCGAATGCCTCTTCTTCCCCAGCGCCTATGCCGCAGTGGCCCCACGACTGGCCACCGACCGGGTGGTGAGCGTGCGCGGGCGGGTCTCCAGCCGCGACGAGGCGATCTCCATCTACGCCCAGGACCTCACCCTGCCCGACCTCACCGAAGGGCCCCGCGGCCCGCTCGTCGTGACGATGAACCTGCGCGCGGCCACCGGCGCGATGGTCGAGCGGCTGCGCGACGTCCTCGGCCAGCACCCCGGGGTCACCGAGGTCCACGTCAAGCTCACCCAGCCCGGCCGCTCGACCCTCTTGCGCCTCGACGACGCCTACCGGGTGAGCGCCTCACCCTCGCTCTACGGGGACCTCAAGGCCCTGCTGGGGCAGGGCTGCCTGTCCTGACCCCCACGGGGTCGGCCCGACAACCCGGAGGTATGCCGTGTCGCTCGCCGACCGCCGCCGACTCGCCACCCGGCGGCTCGCCGCGCTCGGGCTCACCCGTCCCCTGGCAGACCCGACTCCGCTCGGGGTGACCCGTGCGCTGGGCGCCCTGCAGGCGCAGGACCTCGCGAGCGGCCTCTGGTCGATCGGGGTGCGCACCGGCGGCACGCTCGAGGACGTCCTCGCCGCGATCGACCGGCGCGAGATCGTGCGGACCTGGCCGATGCGCGGCACCCTCCACTGGGTGCCCGCGGCCGACGCGGCGTGGATGTGCCGGTTGCTCGCCGGTCCGGCGATCCGGGCCGCAGCCCCGATTCACGCGGCCACCGGCCTGGACGCAGGGACGGTCGCGCGGTCCGGCGACCTGTGGGCCGCGCACCTGGCCGGCGGCGGCCGCATGTCGAGGGCGCAGGCGGCCGAGGTGCTCACCCGGCACGGGATCGACGCGAGTGGTCAGCGGACCTATCACCTGCTCGTCCGGCACGCCCAAGAGGGCCTGCTCTGCCAGGGTCCGATCCGGCGCACCGCCACCGGCACCCTCGAACCCACCTTCGTCCTGCTCGCCGAATGGGTGCCGCAACCGCACCGACCCGCGGACGAGAGCGCCCTCTCCGAACTCCTCGAGCGTTACCTCCGCAGTCACGGTCCGGTCACCGAGCGGGACCTCGCCGGATGGTGCGGCCAGCCGCTGCGACCGGTCCGCGCGGCCGTCGCCGCCCTCGGCGACCGGGTCCGGCAGCACGAGATGGGCGACACGGCATACCTCGTCCACGAGGCGGCCCCCGAGCCCGCACCCCGCGAACCGGTGCTCCTCCTGCCGGGTTTCGACGAGTGGTTGCTCGGCTACAAGGACCGCCGGGCCCAACTCACCGCCGAGCAGGAGCGGGTCGTCGTCCCCGGCGGCAACGGGATGTTCCGCGGCACCGTCGTCGCCGGCGGGCTCGTGGTGGCGACCTGGCGCCGGGGGAGTTCGACCCGCGAGCTCGTCGTGCGCGTCGACCCGTTCGCCGTCCTGTCCGCGCGGACGCGGGCCGGACTCGAGCGGGCGGTCGCGGCATACGGCCGGTTCTGGGGTCGCCGGGCGCGCGTGGAGTATGCCGGTGGCTAGAGGCGGCATCCCGGCATCCCCGCTGCCGCAGCGCGACGGCGTCGACGCCGTGCGGCTGCGGATGCCGCAGGAGGGGCCGTGGACGACGCTGCGCGACCATCTCGTCGCGCGGCTGCCGATGCCGGCCGCCGAGGTCGACCGCAAGCTCGCCGAGGGGGAGTTCGCCGGGCCGGACGGGCGGCCGATCCCGGCGGACGCGCCGTTCGTGCCCCGCTCGGTCGTGTGGGTGCACCGCGACCTGCCGGACGAGGTCCCGGTGCCCTTCGAGGTCGAGGTCCTCCACCGGGACGATCGGATCGTCGTCGTCGACAAGCCGCACTTCCTCGCGACCATGCCTCGGGGGCGGCATATCCGGGAGACCGTCCTCACCCGGCTGCGGGCCCAGCTCGGACTGCCTCGGCTCACGCCCGCGCATCGGCTCGACCGCCTCACCGCGGGGGTGCTCGTCCTCACCACCGAGCAGCGCTGGCGCGGTGCCTACCAGCAGCTCTTTGCGCGCGGCGCCGCCGAGAAGGACTACCTCGCGGCGGCGCCCACGGCGCCCGACCTGGTCTTTCCGAGGACCGTCACGCTGCACCTGGACAAGCCCCGGGGGGCGCTGGCCACCAGGGTCGTGGCCGGTAGGCCGCCCAACAGCGAGACCCACGTGGAGGTGATCGAGGTGCGCGGCGACGTCGCGCTCTATCGGCTGCGACCGGTCACCGGCCGCACCCACCAGCTGCGCGCACACCTCGCGTGGCTCGGCATCCCCATCCTCGGCGACCCGCTCTATCCCGAGGTCCGCCCGGACACGCCGCCGGACTTCTCCGAGCCGTTGGCGCTCGTGGCCACCCGGTTGGGCTTCCGCGATCCCGTGGACGGGCATGCGCGGGTCTTCGAGTCGTCCCGCCGGCCGGGTCCGTGGGCGCTCACCGGCCCGAAGGTGGGCGAGACCACCATTGATTGAGAAATCAATAGTTCGCAACGGTCGCGACAGCCCCATTCATGCCGCACACTTGGACGCGGGGTGAGTTGGTGCAGTCGGGGGATCGTGAACTTGCGCCGCGCTCGGCTTCCTCGCCGAGTTGTCGGACCTGCACACCGTGGGGAGACGGTGTCTAGCGGGAGGATGACGGGTGGAGGAGGATCGCTGCGGCGGGACTGTCGGTGACGGCAGCCCGCCGCAGCACCACCCCCACTCCTGCGGCACGTGGGTGCGCGCAGGCGCTCACGCGAGGGCGAAGTAGCGCACGGCCAGATAGGGCGCAGAGGCGGCGATCGTCACGGCCGTCACCGGTATGCCGTACTTGGCGAAGGTCGCGAAGCTGATCGGGTGGCCGCTGCGGGCGGCGATCCCGGTGACCACGACGTTGGCGCTGGCCCCGATCGCGGTGGCGTTGCCGCCCAGGTCGGCACCGAGGGCCAGGGCCCACCAGAGTGACTCGCGGGCGGGGCTGATGCCGTCGGCGGGTCCGACGAGGTCGAGCACGAGCGGCGCCATCGTGGCCACGAAGGGGATGTTGTCGACGATCCCGGAGAGCACGGCCGAGCCCACGAGGATGATCTGCGCCCCGGCGAGGTAGTCGGTGCCCATGGCCTGGCCCACGACGGTCGCCAACTCCCCGATCACGCCCTGGTGCACGAGCGAGCCGACCATGATGAACAGCCCGGCGAAGAACAGCAGGGTCGGCCATTCGACGTCGTGGAGGTAGACCCGGCTGGGCAGCCGCGACACGGCGATCGCGGCCCCGGCCCCGAGCAACGCGATGACCGAGGGCTCGAGGTGGGTGAGGGAGTGGGTGACGAATCCGGCGAGGACGGCGAGCAGGACCAGCCCCATCCTCCGCAGCAGCCGGGCGTCGCTGATCGTCTCGCCTCGTTGCAGCCGCATCACCGCGGCGGCCCGCTCGGGGTCGTGGCGCATCCTTCGCCCCCAAAACAGCCAGCACAGGCCCACGAAGAGCGCGAGCAGGACGACGACCAAGGGTGCGAGATGGACGAGGAAGTCGGTGAAACCGAGGCCGGACCGGCTCGCGATGATGATGTTCGGGGGGTCGCCGATGAGGGTGGCCGCTCCTCCGATGTTGCTCGCCATCACCTCGGCCAGCAGGAACGGGACCGGGTCGGTGTGCAGTCGGTCGCACAGCAGCAGGGTCACCGGGGCCATGAGCAGCACCGTCGTCACGTTGTCGAGCAACGCCGAGGCGGTCGCCGTGACGAGGACGAGCAGGGTCATCATCCGGAAGGGCCTGGCACCGGTGGCCTGCGCCGCCCAGATCGCGAGGAACTCGAAGACCCCGGTGGTGCGCAGCACGCCGACGATCACCATCATCCCGAAGAGCAGGAGGATGACGTTCCAGTCGATCCCGGTGCTCTCGGAGAAGAACATCTGGTGCCCCCGCGTCGCTCCGATGACGACCATGGCCGCCGCTCCGGAGAGCGCGACCACCACGCGGTTGAACTTCTCGGTGGCAATGAGGACGTATGCCGCCGCGAAGACGACGATCGCGAGGATGCCGGTGGTGCTCATGGCTGCCCCGCCGGGCCTGGCTGCGGTTCCGACGGTCCTGTTGGGTCGGTTTCCGGCCAGGGCCGGCCGCGGTCGGCAATGTCGCGGGTGAGCCGCCGCTCGAGCAGCGCCGACTGCTCGCCGGCCAACACGGCGACCGCCGCGAGCAGCCGGGACATCGTCACGGCTCCGTGGAACGTGCCGTCCTCGTCGCGCACGAGCACGAGCGGCACGCCGGCCTCGACCATGACCGAGGCCAACTCGACGAGGGTGTCCTCCGGCGCGACAGTCGGCACGGCGAAGGGGCGGCCCCGCCGGGCGTCGACGAGCCCCCCGATCGTCGCAGCGCCGAGGCGGTGGCAGAGTTCGTCGGCCGCCCGCTCGTCGATCGCGTGCGCGAGGGCCGGGTCGTCGCGCACGTATCCGGGGACGATCAACCCGAGGATCTGACTGCCCGGGATGACTCCCACCGGCAGACCGTCCGCGTCGACGACGACCAGGGCGTTGAGCCGGTACTCGGCCACCATCCGGGCGGCTTCGGTCCCCGTCGTGTCGACGGTGACGGTGGGGATACGTTCGGCGAGGTCGACGGCACGCACGGGGGCCTCCCAGCGGTGGGGCATTGACCATGCGGGTGGCATGGTGCCGACCAGGCTTCCCGGCTCTCCTTCGGCCATTCTAGGTCGGCGAGGCCGCCGGACCCCTGGTACGAGGCATCCGGGCGGTGCCGGGCAGTGCCGGGTCCGCTCGGACCACGGGCGCCGTTACGCTGGCGCGGTGCAGCCACCGCGAGCCCCCCGGGATCCGCGGCGCCGGCGTCGGCACGGCCACACGCGGGTCGACGAGTTCGCCTGGATGGCCGACGTCGAGGACCCCCGGCTGCTCGCCTACCTCGAGGCGGAGAACGCTTACGCCCAGGCGCGTACCGCCCCTCTGGACCCGCTCGTCGATCGCCTCGTCGAGGAGATCCGCTCCCGGACCGTCGAGACGGACCTCGCCGTCCCCGTCCGCCACGGTGGCTGGTGGTACTACTCACGCACGCTCGCCGGCCTGGAGTATGCCGTCCACGCCCGGGTCGCGGTCGCGACCTCGCCCGAGCGCCCCACCCTCGACGGGACGAGCCCACCGGCGGGGGAGGCGCTGCTGCTCGACGAGAACCTCGAGGCCGGGGATGCCGACTTCTTCGCCCTCGGGGCCTGCGAGACGAGCCCCGACGGCTGGCGGCTCGCCTTCAGCGCCGACCGCGCCGGCGACGAACGCTACGACCTCGTCGTGCGCGACCTGCGCACCGGCGCGACGGTCGACACGGGCGTCACAGGGATCGGCGAGGGACTCGCGTGGTCGTCGGACGGGCAGACGCTCTACTACACGCGAGTGGACGAGGCCTGGCGTCCGCACGAGGTGTGGCGCCATCGGGTCGGGGCGCCCGCGGACGACGACGAGCTGATCCTGCGAGAAGCGGACGAACGCTTCTTCCTCGGGGTGGGAGCGACCAAGGACGACCGGTGGATCGTCCTGACCGCCTCCTCGAAGACGACCTCGCAGACCTGGCTGCTCGACGCGACCGACCCGACCGGCGCGCCCGTGGCCGTCACCGGGCGACGTGCGGGGGTGCTCGCCGACGCGGAGCCCTGCGGGTCGGGAATCCTTCTGCTGCACAACGCCGGTCGAGTCAACTTCGAGGTCGCCTGGCTCGCGGCGGCCGGCATTCCCGAGCAGGAGTGGCTTCCGTTCGACTGGACCCAGCCCGAGGAGTTCGTCACGGGCGTCGACGTCTTCGACGGCTTTGTCGCCCTCACTCTGCGGGTCGACGGCCGCAGCGCCGTGCGTGTCGTCGAGCGGATCGCCGCACCGTCGGACCCGGCGGCGACCCGTGCCGGCGACGGTGCGGACCCGGACCCGCGGCGACTGTTCGGCCAGATCCACGACGTCGGCTTCGACGGCGAGGTCGGCACCGTGGGGCTCGGGAGCACGCCGGACCCCGCCTCACGCACGCTGCAGATCGTCCACGAGTCGCTCGCGCGCCCGGAGGCCGTCTTCGACTACGACGTGGCCGACCGGACCCGGCAACTCCTGCGGCGAACGCAGGTGCCGGGCTACGACCTCGCCCGGCTGCGGGAGACCCGGGTGTGGGCGGCCGCGCCGGACGGGACACGGGTCCCCGTCTCGCTCGTCCATCGTGACGACGTCGCCGCCGACGGCAGCGCCGCCGGGCTGCTCTACGGCTACGGCGCCTACGGGCTGTCCAGCGACCCGTGGTTCTCCGTGGCACGGCTGTCCCTGCTGGACCGGGGGTTCGTCTACGCCGTCGCGCACGTCCGAGGCGGCACCGAACTCGGCTGGGACTGGTATGAGCAAGGCCGGCTGACGGCCAAGGGCAACTCCTTCGCCGACTTCGTCGCCGCCGGACAGACGCTCGTCGAGCAGGGCTGGGTCGCACCCGATCGCCTTGCGGCCGAGGGGGGTTCGGCCGGTGGGCTGCTCGTGGCCGCCGCCGCGGCGCAGGCCCCCGACCTGTTCGCCGTCCTCGTGGCCGAGGTCCCCTTCGTCGACCCGCTCACGACCATGCTCGACCCGGGGCTGCCGCTCACCGTCACCGAGCAGGAGGAGTGGGGTGACCCGATCGGCGACCCCGCGGCATACGCGCGGATCGCGGGCTGGTCACCCTACGAGCGGGCGGCGAGCGGGCCACCGCTGCCCGCGCTCGTCGTGACGGCCGCCGTCCACGACAGCCGGGTCCTCGTCACCGAACCGGCCAAGTGGGTGGCGCGGCTGCGCGCACGCCCAGACGCCGACGAGGTATGCCGTCCGATCCTGTTCCGCACCCAGCTCGCCGCGGGCCACGGCGGGGTCTCGGGGAGATACCGACTGTGGCGCGATCTCGCCTGGGTGTGGGCGGTCGTCCTCGACCGGCTCGGGCGCGGTCACGCTGAGTAGATTGGCGGGGACATCGGCGTCCGCCCGGGAGGTCTCCCCATGCTCGTGCCCTTCACCGTCAACGACTTCCTCGGGCGCGGCGCGCTCGTCTACGGCGACCGGGTCGGGGTGGTCGACGAACCCGACCAGCCGGCCGCCTCGCTCGGCGAACTCAGCTACGGTCAGCTCGCGGCCAAGGCGCGGTCGATGGCCATGGCGATGGAGCGGCTGGGCGTCCGCGAGGGCGATCGGGTCGCGATGGTCTCGCACAACTCGGCCCGTCTGCTCACGGCCTTCTTCGGCATCTGCGGCTACGGTCGCATCCTCGTCCCGGTGAATTTCCGGCTCTCCCGCGACGAGGTGGCCTTCATCGTGGCCCACTCCGGCGCGCGGGTGCTCTTCGTCGACCCCGAGGTGGCCGAGTCGCTCGCCGGCATCGAGTGCGAGCACACCTTCGTCATCGGGCAGGACGAGCACCTGTTCGCCGACGACGGCGAGCCCACGCCGTGGTCCGCGCCCGACGAGAACGCGACGGCGACTATCAACTACACCTCGGGCACGACCGCTCGGCCCAAGGGCGTCCAGCTCACCCACCGCAACCTCTGGGCCAATGCGCTCACCCTGGGGCTGCATATGGGGGTGAGCGACCGGGACGTCTACCTGCACACCCTGCCGATGTTCCACTGCAACGGCTGGGGTATGCCGTTCGTCGCGGCCGGGCTCGGCGTGCCCCAGGTCGTGCTCCGCAAGGTCGACGGGGCCGAGATCCTGCGCCGGGTGGAGCGTCACGGTGTCACGCTCATGTGCGGCGCCCCCGCGGTCGTCGCCTCCGTGCTCGACGCCGCCGCCACCTGGGACGGGCCGGTACCCGGGCGCGACCGGGTCCGGATCATCGTCGCGGGGGCACCACCCCCGACCGCGACGATCCTGCGGGTCCAGGAGGAACTCGGCTGGGAGTTCATCCAGATCTACGGGCTCACCGAGACCGCCCCCCTGCTGACCGTCAACCGCACGCGGGCCGAATGGGACGACCTGCCGGCCCTGGAGCGTGCCGGCCGGCTGGTCCGGGCAGGCAGTCCGGCGATCGGCGTGCAGCTGTCCATCGACCCCGAGGGCGAGGTGCTCGCGCGCTCCAACGTCGTCCTCGAGGGCTACTGGGAGAACCCCGAGGAGAGCGAGCGATGCCTCGAGGGCGGCTGGTTCCACACCGGCGACGGCGGCACGCTCGACGACGAGGGCTACCTCACGATCTCGGACCGCAAGAAGGACGTGATCATCTCCGGCGGCGAGAACGTGTCGTCGATCGAGGTCGAGGACCGGCTGTTCTCGCACCCCGCCGTGGCCGAGGTCGCGGTGATCGGGGTGCCCGACGAGAAGTGGGGCGAGACCGTGAAGGCCCTCGTCGTGCTGGCGCCGGGCGCCGAGGCCACCGAAGCCGATCTCATCGCGTGGTGCCGCGAGAAGCTCGCCCACTACAAGTGCCCGACGTCGGTGGAGCTGCGCGACGAGCTCGCCCGCACCGCCACCGGCAAGCTCCAGAAGTACAAGCTGCGGGCGCCGTACTGGGAGGGCCGTGACCGCATGGTGAACTGAGCGCGGCCGGCGGGTTGCCGAAGGGGCCCGCCGCCGGGCAGCATGCGCCGGCCATGGAGGGGACGAGGGATCCGTCGACGCTGCGCGTCGCGCTCACCGGGTACCGCAGCGACCCGCGCTCGGGAGGCCAGGGGGTCTACCTCCGCAACCTCGCGCTCGAGCTCGGGTGCCTCGGCCACGAGGTCACCGTCTTCTCCGGGCCCCCGTACCCCGAGCTCGACGGCACCGGCGCGGCCCTCGTCGAGGTCCCCAGCCTCGGGC
>WBZT01002505.1_pt1 | contig 12705 bp, 11 predicted proteins | sample 5204241 | NCBI WGS metagenome assembly WBZT01 (sample SAMN12344358, study PRJNA552823) | activated sludge metagenome | biome: Activated sludge suspended growth; feature: Nitrification reactor; material: Wastewater; isolation source: activated sludge from nitrification reactor of wastewater... | reverse complement strand
CATACACGGCAACGATTAACAGCGTGTTCGACCACGCGACTGGCTCAGGTGTGGTAATCGCATTCACGGGTGAGAAAGGTGAAGAACAGTATGGCCGCTTGTCGCAAAGCGATCCCAGCTTCAAGCAGGCGAACGGAAATAGCTTTTCCGTTACTGGGAACGGCCACTACAGCGGAGGCGGGTTTCCAAATTACCTTTCCTACGACGGCCACCAAGGGTTCGACTATCGAACCAGAGATGCCGACCAAGACCCGGTAAATGGCAGAGTGAACGTGATGGCGGCTGCGCCGGGTGTCGTTCACTGGATTGCGGGAAGCCAATACAACACCATCGAAATTGACCACGGGGGCGGCTACACGACTCGGTATCTGCACCTCTACAGCCGCCAAGCTGGACTTGATGGTGTGACGGTGACTCGCGGCCAGGTGATTGGCATTTCCGGTGACACGGGCTCGCCGGGAAGCCCTCATCTCCATTTTGAAGCGCGCTTGAACGGCGTTGCTGTTGATCCGTATGGCTGGTCTGGCGTTGGCACAGACCCTTACAAGACCGCAACAGGCGTCGAAAGCGTCAACCTCTGGAACGAGCCGCAGGGATGCACGTATGTTGTTTCACCTGTCAACCGTTCTCACGGCTCTGCCGCTGACTCTGGGACTTTTTCGATCACTGCGGGAACAGGTTGCACTTGGACTGCCACGCCAAACGCGGTCTGGATAACCATCAATAGCGGGAGCAGCGGAAGCGGCAACGGCACGGTGAGTTATTCAGTGACCGCGAATACCGGCAGCGGCATCCGCACAGGCACAATCAATGTGCAAGGAACTGCGTTCACGATTTCGCAGGCCGGCGTTGCCGGAGACCGAATCTATGGAGTTGATGTTTCGTCCGTCGGGCAAGGGACAATAACGCCTTCGCAATGGAGTCAGGTGAAGAACTCCGGCAAGAGCTTCGCGTGGATTCGCGCTTCCAAGGGCAATGCTGATTCAGACGGTAACTGCCGCTTTCTCGACCCGAAATTCTACAGCAACATCGGCAACGCCAAAGCAGCGGGCTTGATTGCTGGCGCGTATCACGTCGGGAATGTCGTTCAACACTCAGCGGTCGAGGAAGCCGCGTTCTTCGTCAGCGTGGCTGGCGACTACATGAAGCCGGGGCATCTTCGCCCGGTGCTCGATTTGGAATCGCACTCCTGCGGCGACCCTGCATCGCTCGGAGCTTCCGCTCTCTCAACTTGGGTTGACCAGTGGGCAACCGAAGTCCAGCGGCTCACCGGCGTCTCGCCAATCATTTACTGCAACCAAAGTTTTCTTGTGAATCTTCAATCCAGCATCGCGCAAAAATACGATTTGTGGGTGGCGAAGTTCACTGAGAATCCCGAATCAGCCGTCAGCGTCACTCCTTGGAGCGACTGGACTGCTTTCCAATACAGCCAGAGCGGGTCGGTTGGCGGAATCTCTCCTGTTGACCTGAACGTCTTCCGCGGAACTCTGGCAGAGTTCCAGAACCGGCTCGTCATCCCAATGCCTCAAATTACCGGCATCGGCGGCGGCGGAATTCAGCCGCCCAGCAACGGGCAGTTCCAGTTCGAGGTTTCAGCGCCAAGCCAGCAGCAAGTAATCTTGCAGGCGTCTGACGACTTGGCGACGTGGACAGACGTTGGCGCAGTCATCATCGTCAACGGCAAGGCGACATTCACAGACTCGGACGCGAACGCACACCCCAAACGGTTCTACAGGCCGAAACCGTAAGCCCCAAACTCCAAAGGCCATCGCTCGACGCCGGGATGCGCTATCCGTGTCCATCGGTGTTCATCCGTGGTTGAAATTCTTTGCGCTTCCGCGTCTTTGCGTTGAAAGCAATCAGCGTTCATCAGCATTGATAGCGCCCACGACGTTGCTATCATCGTGGCGGAGCTTGTGACAACAGCCGCCATCCATGCGAACGTCGTTGCCGGTGAAACGGCAACGCTTTCGCCCGGTTGAGTCGAATCGCTGCCGCCACAGTGCGAACCGCGCGGGACTTCAGGAGGTTTCGTTCAGCAGGGCGTTGCCCCGCGCTGGTTGAAGGCGTTGCTTCCTTAACAAATCTTCAGTAACGCGCTCGCCGCCCGTCGGGCAGACTTCCGCAAAAACAGATGACCATGAAAACACTCAACACACTCCTGATAATATCCGCACTCACAACAACCGCCGCCCTGGCGCAGACCGCCAGCTTCGACGCCGCCGAAACCGCCAAGTCCCCGCCGGGCTGGACCATCGCCATCACCGGAAAGGGCGAACCGAAGTGGACCGTGGAGAAAGACGATTCCGCGCCCAGCAAACCAAACGTGCTCAAGCAATCCGGCGAAGTGCCCGGCCCGAGTTTCCCGTTGTGCATCCAGGACGCGCCCGCGCTCAAGGATGGCTTCGTGGAAGTGAAATTCAAATCCGTCAGCGGCAAGGGCGACCAAGCGGCGGGCGTCATTTGGCGCTGCGTGGACAAGGACAATTATTACATCTGCCGGCCCAACGCGCTGGAAGACAATGTCGTGCTCTACAAGGTCCAGAAGGGCAAACGGACCTCGCTGGACATCGTCGGGCGCAAGGGTGGCTACGGCGTCGAGGAGAAGGTCGCGCCGCAGACCTGGCATACGATGCGCGTCGAGTTCGTTGGCAAGAAGTTCACCGTGCTCTTCAACGGCAAGAAGCTGTTCGAGGTGGAGGACGAGACGTTCAAGGACGCGGGCAAAGTCGGCCTGTGGACCAAAGCCGACAGCGTGATGCTGTTTGACGACTTCGCGTATGGCAGCAAGTGAGGCAGACGACCGCTCTCAACAACTCGAACCTATGACGACACCCAACCATCACAGAGCATCCGTCTTTCTGTTGATTCTGGCCGCCCTGGCGCTCGCGTCCGCGCCGGCGCAAGCGGCCAAGGCTGTTCGCGCGCTCATCACCAATTGGGGCGGCGACAGCATCGCCGTCATAGATCCGGTCGAAGGTCGGCTGGTGGCTGACATCAAGACTGGCCCGAAGCCTCACGGCGTGGACATCGCGCCGGACGGCAAAACCATCTACGTCGCGAACGAGGGTGATGGCACGCTATCGTTCATTGACCCGGTGAAAAACAAAGTCACCGCCACTTTGCCCGTGGGCGTTGCTCCGAACCAACTCATCACGTCGCCCGATGGCCGTTACGTTTTCGTGACGCTGAACACCGACGGCGCGGTCGCCGTTGTCAGCACTGCCGAGCGAAAGGTCGTCAAGACCGTGCCCGTGGGTCGCGGACCGCACATCGTCATGCTGCGCCCCGACGGTCAGCGGCTCTACGTCACCAGCGAGGGTGACATGAAGCTCGTCGAGATGGACGTGGCCACTTGGGAAGTGACCGGCGCGACGCCGCTGTTCACCTGGCCGCGCGTGTTGGCGCAAAGCAAGGATGGCCGGAAAGTCTATCAAACCATCCGCTGGCTGAACGGTGCGCTCGTGATTGACCCGGAGAAGAAACAGGTCGTGGATCGCATCGCGTTGGGCGAGCCGAAGTTCGCCTCCGACGGCAAGGACGCGCACGGCATCGGCGTCACGCCTGATGGCAAGGAGCTTTGGATTGCCACGCAAACGACAGACGACGCGACCATTCTCGACACCGCCGACCATCGCGTGTTGGGCACGGTGCAAGTGGGCCGCGACCCCAACTGGCTGGAATTCACACCCGACGGCAAGCTCGCCGTCATCAGCAACACCGGCTCAGGCGATGTGAGCATCGTGGACGTGGCAGCACGCCGCACGGTGAAGACCGTCAAGGTCGGCAAATCCCCGAAGCGGCTGACGGTGGGCTTGGTGGAAGTCGCGCCATGAAGAAAGCCTGTTCGCTGCTGTTTGCTCTCGCCCTGCTTGGCGGCTGCAAGCCCGGAAACCAGCAATCCAACACCGTCGTCGTTTACGCCTCGGTTGACGATGTGTTTGCGCGGCCCGTCTGCGAGCAGTTCCAGAAACAGACCGGCATCGAGGTGAAACTCGTGCCCGACACGGAGGAGACCAAGAGCACCGGCCTGCTGAACCGGCTCATCGCCGAAAAAGACCGTCCTGTTGCCGATGTCTTCTGGAGCGGCGATCCGGTGCGCGCGGCCGTGCTCAAGGCGAGAGGCATTTCCGCGCCGTTCAAGCCTGCGAACCCCGCTGATACAACCGGGCGCTTCAGCGACCCGCAGGGCCATTGGTCCGCTCTGTCGGCTCGCGCGCGGGTCATCATCTACAACACGAACCTCGTCGCCGCTGGGCAAGAGCCGAAGTCGCTCAACGACTTTCTCGATGCGAAGTGGAAGGGCAAAGCGTGCCTTGCCAATCCGCTGTTCGGCACAACTTCGATGCACGCCGCCGCGCTTTTCGAGACGATGGGCGAGGCGAAGGCGAAAGAGTTCTTCGACGGGATGCGCGCCAACGGCGTGAAGATGCTGTCGAGCAACGGCGAAGTGAAACGTCGCGTCGCCGCCGGCGAATTTGCCTTCGGCCTGACGGACACCGACGACGCCAGCGTCGCCATGAAGGAGGGCAAGCCGGTCACGATGGTCTATCCCGACCAGGATGGCGCGGGCACGCTCATTGTCCCGAACGCCGCCGTGCTGGTTGCCAACGGCCCAAACCCGGGCAACGCCCGCAAGTTCCTCGAGTATCTGCTCACCGCCGCCGTCGAGCAGTCCCTCGCCGAAAGTGAAGCCGCGCAGATGCCGTTGCGCCCCGGCGTGCCCGTCCCGCCCGGCGTGAAACGCGTCGAGGAAATCAGGACGATGGACGTGAACTACGAGAAGCTCGGCGCGCGGCTGGAAACACTCGCGGCTGGCTTCCTGAGAGAATGGGCGGGGAGTCAGTGACGCGGGCGCGTTCAACGCAGTTCGCCGCGACCACGCTGCTGATGCTCTGTTCAGCGGCGATGGCGCAGCGCCCGGCATTCGAGGCGCAACTGACCGAACAGCCTCCGGTTATTGACGGCCGCCTGGACGACGCCTGCTGGCAAAGCGCCCCGGCGTTGACGAACTTCACGCAAGTCCTCCCGGTCGAGGGCGCGCCGCCGAGCGAGCCAACGGAAGTGCGCCTGGTGTTCACGCGCGACCAGATCTATGTCGGCATCCGGTGCTTCGATTCCGCGCCGCGCGAAATCCGCGCCACGCAGATGCAGCGCGACGCCAGTTTCGATCCGGACGACTTCGTCTCGCTGGCCTTCGACACGTTTGCCCGAGAGCGGGACGGTTATCTGTTAGCCGTGAACGCGGTCGGCGCGCGGCGCGACGCACTGTTCAGCAAGTTCAGCAGCCAGAACACCAGTTGGGATACGGTTTGGAATGCCCGCGCCCGGGTGGACGACCTGGGCTGGACGGTCGAAATCGCCATCCCGTTCAAGAGTCTCTCCTTCGACCCGCGCGCGGAGGCGTGGCACTGGAACATCGAGCGCAGGATTCGTCGCAAGCAGGAAACCGTGCGCTGGACGGCTCTCTCCCGGGCCAAGTCGTTCACCGCCCTGGAGGATTTGGGCGAACTGCACGGTCTGCGCGACTTGCGGCAGGGCCTGGGTTTGGAAGCCCGGCCTTACTTGCGCGGCACTTTCTCGGATGACGCCACCGCAGGGCAGAGCGATTTCGAATTCACGGGTGGGCTGGATTTAACCTATCGCATCACGCCCACGCTCACCGCCCTCGCCACCTACAATCCCGACTTCGCCGAAACGGACGTGGACAATCGCGTGGTCAGCCTCTCGCGTTTTCCGGTGTTCTTTCCCGAGAAGCGGGATTTCTTCCTGCAAGACGCGCCGCTCTTCAGCTTCGGCGGACTGCCGACCGACAGTTCGCCCTATTACTCGCGGCGGATCGGCCTGGGCATTGACGGCCAGCCGGTGGAAATCCTCGGCGGGGGTCGGCTCACGGGTCGCATCGGCGGCACGAGTGTCGCTCTGCTCGACGCGTATCAGGAAGCGCACGCGGGCATCGAGGCGAAGAACCTCGCCGTCGCGCGCGTTTCCCAACAAGTGCTGGCCGAATCCAGCCTCGGCGGCATCTTCACTCATGGCGATCCCGCGTCCAACGGTGACGCGTGGCTCGGCGGACTGGACTTCAACTACCAGAACAGCCGCCTGCCCAACGACAAGGTGCTCACCGGCAATGCGTGGTTCATGTTCAGTGACGCGGACCGCGCCGGGGGGGAGCGACACGGCCTTCGGCCTCGACGTGGATTATCCGAATGAACCGCTCGACGTGCATGTCTTCTTCCGACAATGGGGGGAGCAATTCGAGCCGACGCTCGGTTTCATCGAGCGGCCCGGCATTCGTGAATACATCGGCTCGGTGGCGTATGTCTGGCGTCCGAACACGCGCTGGCTGCGGAGCGTGGAACTGGCCGCGCGGCCCTACTTCACGACTGATCTCGACAACCGCATCGTGGCCGAAGACCATGACGTGCCCATCCTCACCTTCACCACGCCGCGCGGAGACGAGTTGACGCTGGAGACGACCTATTATCGCGACGTCGTGGACGAGACCTTCGAGATGTGGCCAGGCGTGGTGATTCCACCGGGTGACTACGGCTACTGGCAGTTCAAACCGTCTATACAGACCAGCACCGCCAGGCCGGTGAGCGCGGGATTGAGTCTGCGTCACGGCGACTTCTACTCCGGCCGGCAGACAGCCTATCGTCCGTCGGTGGCGTGGCGGCCCTCCCGCTATGCAACACTGGGCGCGGCCTACGAGCTTCGCCAGGTGAGGCTGCCCGAGGGCGATTTCGACGTCCACCTCGCCAGTCTGCGACTGGACCTGGCGCTGACTCCAGACCTCACATGGAGCACTGTTGCCCAATACGACAACCGCAGCGATGACGTGGGCCTGAACAGCCGCATTCGCTGGACTTGGCGGCCCGGCAACGACCTGTTCCTGGTCTGGAATCAGGGTTGGGAATATGACAACGCCCGATTCGCCCGACTCAACAGTGAGATGATTATCAAAGTCGGCATGACCTTTCGTATTTGACTTTTAGCACATGACCGCCACGCCATACCTCGGATTCGACGCAGCCTTTGCCGCCGCGTTGGGACGCAGTTTGCTGGTGGGCGTCATCGTCGCTGGTGTTTCGCTCGCCATCGGCTGGCCGCTCGGGGTGCGCGTTGGACTGACGAGTTTTCCGTTCCGTCGCTTGCTGCTGGCGTTGCTGGCGCTGCCGTTGTTGTTGCCCTCCTTCCTCGCTGCCATCGGCCTTTCCATGCTCTGGCACGGGTTCAGTGGCGTCTTCGCCGTGGCCTGGGCGTTTGCCAGCCTGGGCGTTCCGCTGGTCAGCTTTTCTTCGTTCGCCGCCACACTCACCATCACGCGCGGACAGGCGGATGCCGCCCGACTTGCGGGCGGAGAACGTCACCTCTTTCGATTGGGCTTGCGGGCGGCGTTTCCGCTGGCGGGCCTCGCGGCGGCACTCGCGGGTGTCATGACGCTTGCCGATCCTGGGCCGGGACAAATCTTCGGCTGGCCCGGCGCGGCCAGCGAACTCCTGACAAGTTTCGCGGCGCGCTATGATCCGGCACTGGCAATGCGACAGGGGTTCGCCCTCGCCGCAGTCGCCGGGCTGATCGCGTGGCCGCTGGCGTGGAAGCTCGCGCCGGAAGTGGCGGCGGGATTGTTCGCGCGGGATGTAAATCATCCGTTGCCAGCCCGCTCACCAGCGACCGCCGGATGGCTCGCGGCGGCGGTGGGCCTGTTCACGCTGTTGCCATTGGCCGGACTCTTGAAGCCGCTGCTGACGCAACCCTGGCCCGTCGCGCGCGCGTGGAACGAAGTGGCGCGCACCGGCATGGACACGCTTCTTTACGCCGGGCTGGCGGCGGTCATCGGGGTTGGCGTCGCGTTTTTGGTCGCATGGAACGTGGACGGCTCGCAGGTCGGGCGGCGGTGGCTCGTTACGGCGGCGCTGGCGTTGCTGGCGCTGCCGCCTGCGCTACCAGCGCTGTGGTTGATTCCATGGAGCGGACGCTTCACGCTCGGCCTTGCGCTGGCCTTGCGCGGATTGCCGGTGGCGCTGCTGTTCGCGTTGCGGGCGGTCAACTCGATGCCGCCCTCATGGGCCGACGCCGCGCGCGTGCATCGCGTCCCCCGCGCCACCTTTCTCGCGCGGGTCGCGTTGCCCTGGTGCGCACGGTGGGCGTTTCCGGCGGCGGCTGTGGCCGCGTTGCTGGCGACCGCCGAAATCGGCACGGTATTACTTCTGCATCCGCCCGGGCACGCCAGCCTGCCACTCGCAGTGTTTACCATCATGGCCAACGCGCCTGAAGCCCTCGTGGCCATGTTGTGTTTCCTTTACGTCGGTCTCGCTCTGGTGGCAGCCGTGGCGGGACAACAACTGGTGCGGCGACTATGACCTTGTTGAACGTTCACGAGTTGGCCAAATCGCACGACGGCAATCCCGTGTTCACCGGGGTCAGTTTCACGCTCGCGTCGGACGACCGCCTCGCCGTGCTGGGGGCGAGCGGCAGCGGCAAGACGACACTGCTCCGCCTGTTGGCCGGCCTGGATGAACCGACTTTCGGCGTCATCGAGCGCGCGTCCGGCCTGCGCATCGGCATGGTGTTTCAGGACCTCGCGCTGTGGCCCAACCTGACGGTGCTCGACAACGTGTCCCTCACCTTGCCGAGCACGCCGAAGCCGCAACGACTGCAATCCGCCCGCGACGCCCTGGCCGCCTGCCGCGTGGCGGAACTGGCCACGCGCAAGCCCGGCACGCTCTCGATTGGACAGCAACAACGGGTGGCTCTGGCCAGAGCCATTGCCGCCCGCCCGCAATTGCTCTTGCTGGACGAACCCTTTTCCAGCCTCGACCCGCTGTTGCGCGAGGAACTCATGGCCGAAGTGCGGCGGCTGGCAGTTGAAATCAACGCGGCGCTAGTGCTCGTGACCCACGATGTATTCGAAGCGCTGGCGCTGGCCCAGCGAACAATCGTGCTGGAGGACGCACGTCTGGCCGAATCAGGCGAACTCGTGTCGCTGCTGGCCGCGCCGCAGTCGCGACTGCTTGCTCAGTTCACGGCCAGCATGGTAGCCGCGCAAAGCGGCTTCGGCGCAGTCTCGCCCCGGTCGGATTCAAGCTCGGGCGAAAGCAGGTAGCGGCTCACCTCAGTCGGCTCGCCCTCATGGAGTGCCATTTGGGGACAGGACGCTCAGTCGCATCCGCGGGCAACGTGGCGTCAAGCCAGAGCCGGTTCAAGGTTAAAGATGTATTTGCTATGCAGCTTTCGCCCAGCTATGTTTCCGTCCGGTTATTGCGTTTATGAACACCGCCAGTATCAACGACCATTACGCTCACGACCACGTCCGGCTGGACGAACTGTTTCACCAGTTTCAGACCCTCAAGTCGGCCGACCGCCCAAACGCGCTTCGGCATTATCAGGAGCTCAAGGCCGGCTTGGAGCAGCACATCGTGTGGGAGGAGGAAATTCTGTTTCCTTCCTTTGAAGCGAAATTCGGACTTCCCGGCGGGCCAACGGAGGTCATGCGCTGGGAACATCGGGAAATTCGCAAATACCTGGATGCCATCGCGGAAAAGCTGGCGCGCAACGACTACGACACCGAAGTCGAGGAAATGGGATTGCAGGCCGTGCTTTGCCCGCACAACCACAAGGAAGAAAACATCCTCTACCCGATGCTTGATCAGGTCACGGGCGTGGAGGAACGAGCCGATATTTTTGCCCGGATGAGTGCGAGCGCAAGAATCTGAAAGCGTTTTACTCTTGAACCGTAACACTTGAATACAACACCAAACGACATTGTGAAAACCGTTACACCTGAAACTACCGTTGGAGAACTCGTCCGCGCCGTGCCGGCTCGTTCGCGTATCTTTGAAAACCTCGGCGTTGATTATTGCTGTGGCGGGAAGAAGCCGTTGGCGGAAGTCTGCCGCGCCAAGAACCTCGATCCCGTCACGGTGATCGCCATGCTGAACGCGCTCGACAGCGCGGCGGACGCGCCCAGCGCCAATCCCGACGCGATGGGCCTGGCCGAACTGTGCGATCACATCGAGCGCGCGCATCACGATTACCTGCGCGAGGAACTGCCGCGGCTGGATTTCATGACGCGCAAAGTTGCCGCCGTTCACGGCGACCATGAAACACGCCTACTCGAAGTGCGGCAGGTGTTCGAGTCGTTCAACGGGGTGATGATCGCGCACACGGACGAGGAAGAGGCGGTCGTGTTCCCGAAGATTCGGCAGTTGGCGGCGGCGAATGGAAACCACGCGGGCATCGTCACCGAACTCAAGGCGACTTTCGCAAAGCTGGAATCCGAGCACGACAGCGCCGGCGCGGCCCTCGAACGCTTCAAGGAATTGACCGACAGTTACACGCCGCCGGATTGGGCGTGCAACACCTTCCGCGCGATGTATGACGCGCTCGCGAAACTGGAGCGCAACACGCACCAGCATGTTCACAAGGAGAACAACATCCTGTTTGTAAAGGCGCTGGCCGCCGCGTAGTCGCGGCAGACCTCCGCCTGTTGACCATCCGCATGAGCGACCGGCCTCAGCCCGATTGGAATCCGTTGTCTCCTGAAGTTCAGCGCGACCAGCGCGCGGCCTACGACGAAATGCGCCGCCGTTGCCCGGTCGCTTACAGCGAGTTCATGAGCTGGTCGTTGTTCCGGCATGAGGACGTGATGCGCGTGCTGCTTGATCACAAGACTTTCAGCAGCGCCGTGTCGCAGCATCTCTCCGTGCCCAGCGGCATGGATCAACCGGAACACACCGCCTACCGCCGGATCATTGAGTCCTATTTCTCCACGAAACGGATGGCGGCATTTGAATCGGTCTGTCGCGGCATCGCGACGAAACTGGTTCAGGGCTTGAACTCGCGCACGGAAGTGGAGTTCATGGCGGACGCAGCCCTGCCGTTTGTCGTGCAAGTCCAGTGCGCCTTCCTGGGTTGGCCGGCGGTGTTGCAAGAGCCTTTGGTGCGATGGACTCGGAAAAATCACGAAGCCACGCTTGCGCAGGACCGCAAAGCGATGTCCGAAATCGCGCTGGAATTCGAGGGCATCATTGACGACTTGCTGGAAACCCGGCTTCAAGCGGGCGCTGGTCCGGAAACCGATCTCACCGCCGCTCTGATGCACGAGAAAGTCTGGGGACGCCCCCTGAGCAACGAGGAAGTCGCCAGCATCCTGCGGAACTGGACTATCGGCGAAATCGGCACGATCTCGGCGGCGGTCGGCATTCTGGCACATTACCTGGCTGAACATCCCGAGTTGCAGGAACAGTTGCGCGGCAAGTCGGACTTGTTGCCGCATGCGATTGATGAAATTCTCCGCATTCACGGTCCACTTGTGGCAAACCGGCGGGTCACGACGCGTCCCGTTGAAATTGGCGGACGAAAGATCAAAGCCGGCGAGCGCGTCACGCTCATGTGGATCTCGGCCAATCGCGACGAGCGCGTCTTCGAAGAACCGGACTCATTCCGCCTGGACCGCGACCAAAGCAAAAATCTCCTCTACGGCGCAGGCATTCACGCGTGCCCCGGCGCGCCGCTGGCGCGTCTGGAACTTCGTGTGTTCGTGGAAGAACTGCTGTCTCGCACTGGTGAAATCGCAACCGTGCCAGAGAAAGCATTTACACTCGCCGTTTACCCCGCCAGCGGATTCGCCGTCCTGCCGTTACAAATCCGATGAGTTGCGCGGTTTCGTCCACCAAAGCCGAAGGTGGGTGAGCGCCCGTAAACTCCGCGATCCGTCAAACCTTTGACTTGCGTCAACACCTCACAGGAGCGTCGCGGACATATTGTGAACATACATTCACAATATGCGTGCCTCGAAAACGAAGACAGAGATTCGGCAGGAACAAATCGCCCGCGCGGCGCTGGGCATCGTCGAACGCCACGGCTTGCGCGGACTGAACGTTGCCCGCGTGGCCAAGGCGGTGGGGGTCGTGCCGTCGGGGCTTTATCGGCATTATCCGGGCAAGGACGGCATGCTCGCCACAGTGCTCGATCTGATCGCCACCCGCATGGAGTCGAATATCGCGCAGGCGCGAGCGAATGGTGGCAACGCGCTGGATCGGCTGCATGGCTTGCTCACTCGACATGTGGAACTGATCCGCGGCAATTCCGCCATTCCGCGCGTGGTGTTTTCCGAGGAGCTCCTTCATGGCCGGCCCGCGCAGCGTCGCCGGATGTATGAAATCATCCGCGGCTACTTGCGGCAGGTGGAGCAGATCATCCGTGACGGCCAGCGCGAAGGAGTCATTCGCGCTGGTGTTGATCCCGGAACGGCGTCCATGCTCTTCCTTGGCTTGATTCAGCCGGGCGTTGTGCTCTGGGCGATGAGCGGCGGCGAGTTTGACATCGCCGCAAACACCGAGTCCGGCTGGAAACTTTTTGTCGAGGCCATCGGTTGAGCGCGATCAAGCACGGTCGTTTCACTTTGAATACCAAACCAAACACGAAAGGAAAACGAACATGAAAACGTCGCCACCTACGTCGAGTTCGTCCATTACGTCGAGGCTTTGCACACGACCGCGCCGCGCCCCGCGATAGCACGCGAGCATAACCGCCGAAACTGACAAACCAAACCACAGCTTCATCATGAATACACCGCGCTTTTCTGCCACGCTTCGCAAGTCTACCAAGTGGCTGGTTCTCGTCTTCATCGCGGCGGTCGTGTTCCACCGCCTGAAGTTCGCGGCCGTGCCGGTGGAGGCTTTTGAAGTCAGGCGGGGC
>WBZT01002503.1_pt1 | contig 12729 bp, 11 predicted proteins | sample 5204241 | NCBI WGS metagenome assembly WBZT01 (sample SAMN12344358, study PRJNA552823) | activated sludge metagenome | biome: Activated sludge suspended growth; feature: Nitrification reactor; material: Wastewater; isolation source: activated sludge from nitrification reactor of wastewater... | reverse complement strand
GTCTTCGTCTCGTATTCGGCCGATGGCGTTCCGAGCTACGCCAGTCAGCGTCTGGATGCCAGCTACCGGCTGTTCATTCGCGGCGACGCGCCCGTCGAGGAGCGCAGCAAGGCGGCGAAGAAGCCGGTCAGCGACAGCCGGCAACCGGGCAGGCGGCAGTTGACGCCGCTGATCGAACACTACGCGCGCGTCCATCAGGTGACCCCGGAACTCGTCGCCGCGGTGATCGGTGTCGAATCCGGTTTCAATCCGCGGGCCGTCTCGCGCAAGGGCGCACTCGGCGCGATGCAGCTCATGCCCGCCACCGCCGCGCGCTACGGGGTGACCAACGCCGCGGACCCCGCCCAGAACATCGATGCCGGGGTGCGACATCTCAAGGACCTGCTCAACGAACATCAGGGCAATGTCGCGCTGGCTCTGGCGGCCTACAACGCCGGGCAAGGCGCGGTGGCCAGGCACGGCGGCCGCATTCCGCCTTATCGCGAGACCATGCTCTATGTCCCGGCGGTACTCGCCGCCGCCGCACGGGGGAACCGGCAGTGACCAGAACGCTGGAGATCGTTGCCCAGCACCCAGGCCAGGCGGCCACTCGTCGGGGGCCCCGCGCCGCGCCGCGCAGCCGCGGTTTCACCCTGCTCGAACTGCTCGTGGTGGTGACGATCATCGGCCTGCTGGCGGCGTATGTCGGCCCGAAATACTTCGCCCAACTCGGCAAGTCGGAACAAGGTGTCGCCAAGGCGCAGGTCGAGGCCTTCGGGCGCGCACTCGATACCTATCGCCTCGACGTCGGCCATTATCCGACCAGCGAAGAGGGCCTCAATGCCCTGCTGGTCAAGCCGGCCAATGCCGTCAAATGGAACGGGCCGTATCTCCAGAAAGCGGTGCCGCTCGATCCCTGGGGCCGTGACTATATTTATCGCGCGCCGGGCGTCAGCGGCGACTTCGACATCATTTCCTATGGCAAGGACGGGCAGCCCGGGGGCACCGGCGACGCCGCCGACGTCAGCAATCAATGACCGTGCTGGGGAGCCGGGATGCGCTTTGAGGTTCGTGCCTTATCTCCCGACAATCTGATCGAGACGCACACCGTCGAGGCGCCGGACGCCGGAGAAGCCGGCAGGCTGCTGCAGCAACAGCGGCTGCAGCCGCTGTCGATCAAGGCCGCGCGCGGCGCGGCCAGTGCGTCGGCAGCGTTTCCCGGCGGCCGCAACAAATCCTTCTCGCTGCTGCTGTTCAGCGCCGAGCTGCTGGCGCTGCTCGAAGCCGGACTGAGTCTCGTCGAGGCCTTCGAGGCGCTGCTCGAGAAGGAGTCGTCGGCGACCGCACGTTCGGTGCTCGAGCGCCTGACGCAAGACCTGCGCGAAGGACAGCGTTTTTCCGCGGCGCTCGGCCGACAACCCGACATCTTCCCGCCGCTGTACGTCGGCATCGTCCGCGCCGCCGAGGGAACCAGCGATCTGCCGCGCGCGCTGTCACGCTACATCGACTATCAGACACGCCTGGAAACGGTGCGCAACAAGGTGATCAGCGCGCTCATCTACCCGCTGATCCTGCTCGCCGTGGGCTGCGCGGTGACTTTCTTCCTGATGGGCTACGTCGTGCCCCGCTTCGCCGGCGTCTATCAGGGCAGCGGTCGTTCGCTGCCCTGGCTGTCGCAACTGCTGCTCGACTGGGGACAGTTCGTCGGCCAGCACACCAACGCCGTCCTGACCGCCGTCCTGCTGCTGGCGCTGGCGGCCGGCTACTGGCTGCGCCACTTCATCCACAGCGGCCGCTGGGTCGTCTTCCTGACGCGCCTGCCCGGCATCGGCGAGCGCGTGCGCATCATCGAGCTGTCGCGCCTCTACCTGACCACCGGCATGCTGCTCGAAGGCGGCATCCCGATCCTGGCGGCGCTCGACATCGTCGGCAACACCGTCTCGGCGAACACCCGCGCCGCGCTGCTCGCTGCGCGCCGCATCATCTCCGACGGCGGCACGCTGTCGCAGGGCTTCGAGAGCTGCGGTCTGGCGACCCCGATCGCCCTGCGCATGCTGCGCGTCGGCGAACGATCGGGGCAACTGGGGACGATGCTGACCCGCTCGGCGCTGTTCTACGAAGGCGAAAGTGCGCGCTGGATCGAGCGCTTCAGCAAGGTCTTCGAGCCCGTGCTGATGACCGCCATCGGCCTCCTCGTCGGGCTGATCGTCATCCTGCTGTACCTGCCGATTTTCGACCTGGCGGGGACGCTGCAATGAACGCACCGGCGCGAGAAGTCGGCGACCCCTGCACCGATGAACTCCTGCAGCAGGCACGCAGTCTGGCCCGGGCGTCGAAACGGCCGATCGTCACCGAGCTCGAGGCGCTGACCGGAATCGATCCGCGGCAGGTCGTCGACCATCTGGCCCGGCGCTTTCGCCTGCCGGTCATCGACACCCACGCGATGCTGGCGTGTTCGCCGGCGTTCGACCTGCTGCCGCTGGCCCGGGCACAGACGCGCGGCTGCGTATTTCTGCGCGCGCCACAGGCGGCGGCCGACAGCCCGCTCATCGCCGTCATCGCGGACCCCTTCGACAGCGACTGCATGGTCTGGCTGAGCAGCCTGGCCGGTACGCCGGTGGATTATCGCCTGGCGCTGGCGGCCGACATCCAGGCCTATCTGTCGAAGCATGAAGAATCGATGCACGCGGTTCATGCACTGGTACACCAGGGCGGCAGTACGCCCGAGCGCCGCACGGCCGAGGTGCTGAGTTTCGCTTCGGTCAGCGAGGCCTCGAGCCCGGCGGTAAAGCTGGTCAACTCGACGGTCTATGACGCAGTCCGGGCGGCGGCCAGCGACATCCACCTCGAAAGCACGCCGAGCGGCATCACCATCAAATACCGTCTCGACGGCGTTCTCGATACGGTCACCCAGGTCAGCGGCGTGGCCCTGGCCGAACAGGTGATCTCGCGACTGAAGGTGCTGGCGGAACTCGACATTGCTGAACGGCGAACCCCCCAGGATGGCAGCTTTCGCGTCGAAGTGGCCGGCCGCGACATCGACCTGCGGGTGTCGATCATGCCGTGCATCCACGGCGAGGACGCCGTCGTGCGCATCCTCGACAAGCGCGGCGTCATCGAGGCACACGGTTCGCTGACGCTCGACTCGCTGGGCTTTGACGAGCTGTCGCTGAAGGCGCTGCGGCGGCTGGTCGAAGAGCCTTACGGCATGCTGCTGGTCACCGGGCCCACGGGCTCGGGCAAGACGACCACGCTGTACGGCGCGATTTCGGAGATCAACAACGGCCGCGACAAGATCATCACCATCGAGGACCCGGTCGAATACCAGTTACCCGGCGTGCTGCAGATCCCGGTCAATGACAAGAAGGGCCTGACCTTCGCCCGGGGTCTGCGCTCGATCCTGCGGCACGACCCGGACAAGATCATGGTCGGCGAGATCCGCGATCGCGAGACCGCCGAAATCGCCGTCCAGTCGGCGCTCACCGGCCATCTGGTGCTGACCACGGTGCACGCCAACAACGTCTTCGACGTCTTCGGTCGCTTCACGCACATGGGCATCGACCCCTACGCCTTCGCCTCGGCGCTGAACGGCATCTGGGCGCAACGTCTGCTGCGCGTCAACTGCCCGCGCTGCAGCGAAACGTACACGCCGAGCGACGCCGAGCGCGAGCGTTTTCATCTGCTCGCCGACGAGCTGGCGCGCTTCGCTTTTCGGCGCGGGCGCGGCTGCGGCGACTGTCGCGGCACCGGCTATCGCGGCCGCAAGGCGGTGGCCGAGATCCTCAACCTGAACGACGAGCTGCGCGAGCTGATCATCGAGAAGCGGCCGATCCGGCAACTGAAGGAAGCGGCGTACCGGAACGGCACCCGCAGCCTGACCGAAGCCGCGCTGCGCCTGGTCGCGCGCGGCGAAACCACGCTCGAAGAGCTGCGCCGTGTCACGCTTTCAGGCTGAGCAACTGCTGCTCGGGTGCACTGCCGAGGGCGCCGTACTGCTGGCTCAGTCAGCGCCGAGGAAGACCCCGGCGGTGAACCTGCGGGCGTCGATTCGCGCCGAGCCGCGCGCCGACCGTCCGCTTGCCGCCTTGTGCCGCGCCCTGCACGACCTCGCGCCCGAGCCGCCCGCCGCGACGCCCGCCGGCGCGGCGGGTCTGGCGGTGACGCTCGATGACGGCCTGGTACGCAGCTTCATCGTCACCCCGCCGCGTGGCGCGCAAGGTCTGCGCGAGCTGCGGGCGAGCGCGGCGGCACGTTTTTCGGCCTTGTATGGCGAGTCTGCCGAGCACTGGCTACTCGCTGCCGACTGGCAGGCGGCGGCGCCGTTCATCGCCTGTGCCGTGCCGCGCGAACTGCATCAGCAGCTCGAGCAACTGGCCCGTACGCAGGGCTGGCACCTGACATCGGTGCGCCCGGCGCTGGTGCGGGTATGGAACCACGTCTGTGCTGCACTGCCGGCAGACGGCTGGCTGGTCGTCGGTTTCGGGAACACGCTGACGCTGGTCTACACGCGCCAGGGCGAGAGCGCGGGCGTGCGCACCCTGCGCCTGAGCGGGACGCCGAGTCTGGCCGAACTCGCAACGCTGCTCGAGCAGGAGCGCCTGCGCAACCCCGAGGATAGCCAGACGCGCGCCCGGCAGTCGCTGTGTGGGCCGGCGGGGCCGACTGGTTGCCGGCAGCGGTGACGATTGCCGGCCTCGCTTCGCGCACGCTCCCGCTGTCCCGGCAGACGGCAACCGCCGCTGACTGGCCAGCCGCCGAGCAACTGGCGCTGGCCGGGAGCGGGCACTAAGGTGATTTCCCGCAATGCACCTACCGGACCTCGGCACACGCTCCCTCCCCTTCAAGGGGAAGGTCGCGTCAGCGACGTTTGCGATTGGACGGGATGGGGTGGGGATGGGGTAATCAGGCAGCGAAGAGATCCGTCCCTTCGCCCCCATCCCCCTCCCAACCTCCCCCTTGAAGGGGGAGGAGTTCCTTTGGCAACAGGGTTTACTCATCGGAATTCCGGGATGTTTTTTTCTGGAAATCACCTAATGACTGGGTCAGCCGCCGCGGATGCCGGAAGTCGTGACCGTTTCCCCTGCCCTCAGCGCAGCGAGAAGCGGCGGGAAACTCGTGCGTCGCTGCCGCGATTTGCGCCTCGCTGATGAAGCGCCTGCACATCGACTTCGTTGCCACTCCGCTCTGGCGCCTGCCGGTCGCGGCACGTGCCCGGCAGGTCCTGATCGGCCTCGCCGCGCTGGCGCTGCTCGCCGGGGCGGCCATTGCCTGGCAATGGCGGCAGCTCGAGCAACAGATCGCCGCCACCACCGAGGCCATCGCCCGCGCCCGCCACGCGATCGTCCAGCACACGCCGCCGCCGCGATCGCCGCTGCTGCTCTCGGCGCAGCAGATCGCCGCGGTGAACAGCGCCATCGGCCAACTGAATATCCCCTGGCCGGCGGTGCTCGATGGATTCGAGAGCGTCGCGACCGCCGACGTGGCCCTGCTGCAGATCGAACCGGACCCGCGCCGGCGTCTGGTCAAGGGCGTCGCCGAGGCGAAGAATCACCAGCGCATGCTGGCCTACCTGGCGGCGCTCGGCGCCGCCGCGCCGTTCACCGGGGCGATGGTCAGCAAACAGGAAATCAACGAGAAGGACCCCCACCGACCGCTTCGTTTCCTGTTCGAAGCCCGCCTTGACGAGCGACCGTTTGCCGCTGTCGCGGCCAGCGCGGCCGACGAGGGCGACGAGTGAACGCCCTGGCGCTGACCGTCGCCCGCCTGCGCCTGACCGCCGACCTCTGGCTGCATCGGCATGGCCCGTGGGGGTGGCTGCTGGCCATCGTCGGGGGCGTGCTCCTGAGCCTGGCGGCGATCGTCATCCCCCGGCTCGCAGCCGATCTGGCCGACCGACAGGCGCTGCTGCTGGAACTGCAGACGCGTGCGGCCAGCCCGCAGGAAGCGCCGGCGGCTCCCGTCTCGGCCTCCGAAGTCCACTACACCACCTTTCGCGAGACGCTGGCCGACGCCAGCCAGGTTCTGCCCACCATCAAGACCGTTCTCGATGCGGCAGCAAACCATCATCTGAGGAGCACGCGCGCCGAGTACCTGCGCGGTCACGACGAACAGGCGCAAGCCGAAACCCTGCAAATGATCCTGCCGGTGCGCGGGCGCTACACCGACATTCGGCGCTGGCTCGAGGAGATCCTCGCCACGCAGGATGCACTGGCGGTCAACGAGCTCGGCTTCAAACGCGAGGACATCGGCGTCGACCAGATCGAGGCCAAGGTTCGCCTGACGCTCTGGCACCGCCCCGCACGGCCGCTCAGCGGCGCCGGCGCCAGCGACCACGACGAGCGTCAGCCATGAATCGTCGCCATGGGGTGCTGTTGGGGCTGCTCGTCGCCGCGGCGTGGCTGGCGCTGTTTGGCGACAAGACGCCGCACGACACGCCAGGCAGCGATGTCGTGCCAGCGACCGCAACCAGGGGTGAGCGCAGCCCGGCCCGCCTGCGCGCACCGGCCGAAGCTCGGCCGGCCGCGATGAAACTGGCCGCCGGCCAGGCGCCAGCGAGCCCCGAAGTGATGCCCTTGCTGGCCCGGGATCAGCTCATCCCGGTCGTTGCCCACGATCGGCCGGGACGTGACCTGTTTCCGGCGCTGAGCTGGCAACCGCCGCCCGCCAGAGCGGAGCAGCCGGCCAGACCGGTCAAACCCCTGCCGCCGGTGGCGCCCCCGGTCCCCTTCGTGTACCTCGGCAAGAAGCTGGAATCCGGCCAATGGGAAGCCTACCTCGGACAGGGGGAAAATGTGTACATCGCCCGCGCCGGGGTGACGCTCGGCGGCATGTACCAAGTGGAGGCGATCGACCCGCCGACCCTGCGCTTGCTCTACCTGCCGCTGAAACAGTCGCAGACCCTTTCCATCGGAGGAGCACAATAATGGGCAAGGACCCTTCCGGTCGGCCCGGCTCTGCCGGCTGGCGGCGTTGCTGCCTGAGTCTGGCCGTCGCGGTGCTGCTCGGCGGGTGTGCGGCGCAAACGGCGTTTCGCGAGGGGCAGACGCTGCTCGCCGAAGACCGGGTAGACGCCGGTCTGGCGAAAATCCAGGAAGCGATCACGCTCGACCCGGCGTCCGCCGAATACCGCATTGCCTACGCCCGAGCGCAGGAACGGGCGCTCAACACCAGCCTCGGCCGCGCCGAGCGGGCGCTCGCCGAAGCGCGCTACGAGGAAGCCGACGCCGCCTACCGCCGCGCCCTGGTGCTGCAGCCGGGCAATGAGCGGGCGCTGGCCGGCCTGCGGCTGATCGAAACGGCACGCCGGCACGAGGCGTTGTACAAGGAAGCCGAACTCGCCTGGGCGCAGAAGAACGCCGAGGGAGCGCTGGCCAGGCTGCGCGCGATCCTGGCCGCCAACGCCAGGCACGAACGCGCGCTGGCGCTGCAGCGCGTCATCGAGGAGAACACCGCCCGGGTGGTCAAGGAATCGGGGTTGACCGCGGCGTTCAGGAAACCGATCACCATCGAGTTCCGAGATACGCCGCTGAAGACGGTTTTTGAAGTGATTTCGCGCACCTCCGGCCTCAACTTCGTGTTCGACAAGGACGTGCGCGTCGATCAGAAAGCGACGATCTTTCTCCGCAACAGCACCATCGAGTCGGCGATAAACGTGCTGCTGATGACCCATCAGCTCGAGCAGCGAGTAATGGATGGCAACTCGATCCTGATCTACCCGAATGTCCCGGCCAAGCAGAAGGAATATCAGGCGCTGGTCGTCAAGACCTACTACCTGGCGAATGCCGACGCCAAGACCGTGGCCACCACCGTCAAGACGATTCTCAAAACGCGGGACATCGTGGTGGACGAGAAGCTGAACCTGCTGATGATCCGCGACACTGCCGAAGCGATCCGCATCGCCGACAAACTGGTCGCGCTGCAGGACATCCCTGAACCCGAAGTCATGCTCGAAGTGGAAATCCTCGAGGTCAAGCGTTCGCGCCTGCAGACGCTGGGCGTCAACTGGCCGGACAACATCGCCCTGCGGGCGCTGCCGGTCGATGGCCTGACGCTCAAGGGTCTGGGCAACATCGACTCCTCGACGACCGGCGTGACCGTCGGGCCGGTGGTCATCCGCGCCAATCAACTCGACACCGACGTCAATCTGCTGGCCAACCCGCGCATTCGCGCGCGCAACCGCGAAAAGGCCAAGATCCTGATTGGCGAGCGCGTGCCGAACATCACGTCGACGCTCACCGTCGGCTTCTCGTCCGAGTCGGTGACCTACATCGACGTCGGCCTCAAGCTCGACATCGAACCGACGATCTATCTCGACAACGAAGTGGCGATCAAGGTGACGCTCGAAGTGAGCAACATCGTCGACAAGATCACCACCAAGACCGGCACCGTGGCCTACCAGATCGGCACGCGCACGGCGACCAGCGTGCTGCGCCTCAAGGATGGCGAGAACCAGGTGCTGGCCGGCCTGATCAGCGACGAGGAACGGCGAACGGCCAACAAGCTGCCTTTCCTCGGCGAAATTCCGCTGCTCGGTCGCCTCTTCGGCAGCCACAGCGACGACGGCATCAAGACCGAGATCGTGCTCTCGATCACGCCGCGCGTCCTGCGCAACATTCAGCGCGCCGAACTTTATCTGGCCGAGTTTGATGGCGGCACCGAAACCAGTTTCCGTGGCCGAGCCGAGGGCGGTGGCGCGGCGCCGGGCGCTCTGCTACCCACCGGCCGCCCCGGACTGGTGCCCGGTGCACCGGCAGCAACGCCCGTTGCGCCGGGCAATCAGCCGTCACTGACCGGGGACTCCGGCGCGGGTGCTCGGCCGGCGGCCTCGACGCAGAGTGGCACGTCGGCGCGACCACAGACCAACCCGCTGCTGCCGCAATCGGCGGGCGGTGGCGGGACGGAATCGGCATCGCCCGTGTCGGCCCTGCCGGCCGTCCCGGCGATCGGATCGGCGCAGTTGCTTTGGCAGGGGCCAGCACAACTCAAGGCCGGCGACACCTTCGCCCTGCAACTGGTGATGCAGGCCGATCAGCCGGTCGTCAGCGTGCCTTTGGCGATCAGCTTCGACCCGCGCCTGCTGCAGGTCGCCGAGGTCAGCGAGGGCGGCTTCCTCAGACAAGGGGGCGCGCAGACCAGCTTCAGCTATCGCGTCGACCCGAGCGGACAGGTCTTGATGACCGCGACGCGATCGGGTAGCGGCGGCGCCAGCGCTCCGGATGCCCTGGCGACGCTCAGTTTCCGCGCCCTGGCCGCCGGTGCGGCACGCGTCGAGCTGATCACGGTCGCCCCGGTCGGTGCGGGGGGCTCGACGCTCAGCGCCATTCTCCCCGCAGCGCACGCACTCACCATCACGCCCTGAGCGATGAACGAAGAGAACGTTGGCGCACGGGCGATGCGGCCGGCCGAGCGACCGTCGATGCGTCGGGGAGGCGGGTTTTCACTGATCGAACTGCTGATCACGCTGGCGGTGATCGCCGTCCTGGCTTCTGTCGTCGTGCCGGTCGCCCAGACTTCGCTGCAGCAGAGCAAGGAGCAGGAGCTGCGGCTGGCCTTGCGCGAACTGCGCGCGGCGATCGACCGGTACAAGAAAGCCGCCGACGAGGGGCGCATCCAGAAGTCGGTCAACGACACCGGCTATCCGAAGAGCCTGGAGCTCCTCGTCGAGGGCGAGGACGATCTGCGCGATCCCAAGCAGCGCAAGATCTACTTCCTGCGCCGGATACCCCGCGATCCGCTGCATCGCGATGCCGACGTTCCGGCTGCCGCTACCTGGGCGAAACGTTCGTATGCCAGCGAGCCGGAGGAGCCCAGGGAAGGGGAGGATGTCTACGACGTGTATTCGAAATCGAACGGCATCGGGCTGAACGGCGTGCCCTACCGCAAATGGTGAGCAGCGGGCAGCGGCAGCGTTGCCGGCGGACGCCAGTCACTCGCCGCAGCAGCGGTCCGAGCGGGCGCGGATTCACGCTGATCGAACTGCTGGTCGTCTTGTCGATCATCGCCGTGTTGCTCACCCTGGCCGTACCGAAGTTCCTCCACAGCGTCGATGTCGCCAAGGAAGCGGTGCTCAGCGAGAACCTGCGTCTGGTACGCGAAACGATAGACAAGTTCTACGGCGACAAGGGACGCTATCCCGAGAGTCTCGATGAACTGGTCAGCGAACGCTACCTGCGCGCGCTGCCGCAGGACCCGATCACCGGCAGTAGCAGCACGTGGACGATCATCCCGCCGAAGACCACCGACGACTCCGGCGGCGTCTACGACCTCCGCAGTGGGGCACCGGGGACGACCGCCGATGGCCGGCCGTTCGCGGAGCTCTAGCGATGCGCCGTGAGCACCGCATCGGCGCGCCAACAGCGAGCCGTCAGGGCGGATTCACCTACCTCGGGTTGATGATCCTGGTCGCCATACTGGCACTGGCGACGAGCGCAACGCTGACCCTGGGCAGCATCGCGCAGAGGCGTGAGGCCGAGCAGCGGCTGATCGAGGTCGGCGGCGCCTATCGCCAGGCGATCAGCAGCTACGTCAACAGCAGCCCGAGCGGCGACCGCCGCTATCCGGCCTCGCTCGCCGACCTGCTCAAGGACCCGCGCTTTCCCGGTATCCGCCGCCACCTGCGACAACTTTACCCGGACCCGATCACCGGCAGGAACGAATGGGGTCTGGTGCGGGCACCAGGCGGCGGGATCATGGGCATCCACAGTCTCTCCGACGCCCAGCCGATCAAGATTGCCGAATTCGACGCCGAAACCCAGTTCCTGGCCGGCAAGGAGCGCTACTCGGAATGGGTCTTTGCCGTTCTACCTGCCGCCACCGGGGCGGCCCGAACGCTGCGCCGCGCTGCCGCCGGAGCGGCTGCCGCTGGCGGCAGCGCCCCCGCGCAGCAACAGTAGGCCAACGGTCATGGTTCCCTGCAGCGTCTCCGTCTGTCGGAGAACTTTACATCGTGCCGCCGTGTGGTAGCCTACCGTTCCCCAAAGCAAGGATTTAGTGCCCTTGTTTTTTTTGGCGCGGAACTTGCTTCATTTTCCGGACAAGTCGCTGCATCCCCTGCTGCGCGCACACTCTCAAGAAATCTCGATCAAACGGTCATGACTTCTCAACACACCCCTGATGATGAAAGTCGTGACCGTTTCCCTCACCCCCGACCCCTCTCCCGCGAACGCGGGAGAGGGGCGATTCGTGAGTCGCTCGCGCGACTTTCATAGTAAAGGTAGCCATGAAAATCATCCTATCGAACAAATTCGCGGCCAACACCGTCGTGGCAGCCGCTTTTTGCGGCGTGTCCCTCAGCGCCGCCAACGCTGCGCTTACCCAGTACTCTGATCGTGCGACCTTCGAGGCACAGGGCCAGCTCGGCCAAAAGTACGGCTTCGAGGCGCCCTGGGGACCCACCGGCGGCACCGTGTGCGCGATGAGTCCGTGCTCGGCCACTTACACGACGCATGGGGTGACCTACGCTGGCGATAGCGTCATCGTCAGGCCGGATTCAACGTATCTGAACGGGCGTTATCACTTCACACCCGAGAGCAATGTGCTCGGCTACCAGTTCTTCAACACCGTCAACGGAACGATCGTCGGTCAATACAACATGTTCGGTTTTGACCTCGGCAACCTGGTCATCCTGAACAACGGCCCGGTCACCTATACCCTGACGACCAACCTGGGCACGTATACCGACACGGTACCGGTGCCGAACGTCAACGACCGTCCGGTCAGCATGAAGTTTCTCGGCTTTGTTGCCGGCCCGGGCGAGATCTTCACGCAGTTCAGCCTGACCTCCAATGCCGCACCGGTGGTCGACAACGTCACCCTGGGCAACGTCACCAGCGGTAGCGACTACGGTGATGCCCCGAACGCGGCGCCTGGGACAGCGACCGGAAACTACAACACGCTGTCGAGCAACAATGGCCCCAGCCATCAACTCGGACAAGCCGTTTATCTCGGCAGCGTGGCTCCCGATGGCGACAATGGCGCGCTGCAAAATGCCAGCGCCCAGGCTGACGATACCACCGCCAGCGACGACGAGGACGGTGTCCCGACGCTGCCCTGGGTGCTCCCCACCTCGACCAGCGTCTCGATGACCGTCAACGCCACCAATCTTGCCGGCAGCCCGGCCAGCCTCGCCTGCTGGATCGACTTCAACCGCGACGGCGATTTCCTGGATGCGGGCGAGCGAGCTGCGACGGTCGCCGTCCCGGCCAATACCCACACGGCGCCGTATGCGCTGACCTTCAGCGGCTTCAGCCCGCCGCTGGTCGGCATCACCTACGTTCGCTGCCGTATCGCGCTGAATGCCAGCGAGGTACAGAATCCAACCGGAGGGGCGCTCAGCGGCGAAGTCGAAGACTACGCGCTGTGGGTTCCGGGCGCCAATCAGCGTGATTACGGCGACGCCCCCGACGCGGGTGTTGGCACAGGGCCAGGCAACTACAACACCACGCTTGCCGACAATGGTCCTCGCCATCTGCTCGGACAAGCCGTGTTTCTCGGCGGCGTCGCTCCCGATGCCGATAGTAACAGCCTGCAAAACAGTAGCGCGACCGCCGACAACACGACGGCCGTCAATGACGAGGACGGTGTACCCACGACGCAGATGCCGACGATCGCCACGACGGCTTCCTCGACCAAGATGAAGGTCACGGCGACCAACAACACCGTCAACCCGGGCCTGGTCGCCTGCTGGATCGACTTCAACCGCAACGGCGTCTTCGACAACGGCAGCGGCGAGCTGGCCACGATGCCGGTTGC
>WBZT01002502.1_pt1 | contig 12729 bp, 14 predicted proteins | sample 5204241 | NCBI WGS metagenome assembly WBZT01 (sample SAMN12344358, study PRJNA552823) | activated sludge metagenome | biome: Activated sludge suspended growth; feature: Nitrification reactor; material: Wastewater; isolation source: activated sludge from nitrification reactor of wastewater... | reverse complement strand
ATAATCAATTTTTGTTATAAAGCATAAAGTTGTTTCGGAAAAATGAAGCCGTTGCCCGATCTGCGCCCTGTGCCAGGGCGGTTGTTGAGGCGCATGCACCATCGGCGTGCACGTTTCACAGGTTGAAGTCGATGGCTGGCTGCCGACCCTCCGCCAACCACTGGAGAGAATCCGATGATTGACCCACGCATCCTTGACGACCTTGCTGCACGCCTAGGGAAAGTTGTCGCCGACAGTCCGATCGGCGAAATCGAAAAAAATGCGCGCGCGCTGTTGGCCGGTTTCTTCTCGAAACTCGATCTGGTCAGCCGTGAAGAGTTCGACATCCAGACCCAGGTGCTGCAGCGCACCCGCGCCAAACTGAACGAACTCGAAGATCGTGTGCAAAAGCTGGAGAACGTTCCGCCGCCATGACCCTTCGCGGCGGACCCCCTCGGCGTAATGGGTCGATTTGCACATCATGTCTCCATGAAGGTCTCCACGCTGATTCAATGCCCAAAAAAAGTGAAGACACCGTCCGTTTCCCACATCTCCGGCCCATCCCCCGCGAGACCAAGAATGAACATGGCCCGTCTTTGTGCGCCTGTCATGCGCAAGCACTGAATAAATGGCGCGGACGGATCACGGAGCCGCACGCGGCTCGCCACCTTGCCTGTCGATTTGACATGTTGCGACGACCGCGCACCGGGTACCGGGTACTTCATTCCTCGCCGCCACTTATTCAGTGCCTCCTAAACCGGTTCTGCCGACAGCATGCCGCTCGCGATTGTTCATAGCCGCGGTCTTGACGGACTCTCCGCGCCAGAAGTAGCGGTCGAAGTGCATCTGGCAGCTGGCTTGCCCGGCGTCACCTTGGTTGGTCTGCCGGACACCGAAGTCAAGGAAGCGCGCGACCGGGTACGCGCCGCGTTGCAGAATTCCGGTTTCGAATTCCCGAACAGGCGCATCACCGTCAATCTGGCGCCGGCCGACCTGCCCAAGGAATCCGGCCGTTTCGACCTGCCGATCGCCCTTGGCATCCTCGTCGCTTCCGGGCAACTGGCAGGCGAGGGGCTGGCCGAACACGAATTCGCTGGCGAATTGTCGCTTTCCGGTGAAATCCGGGCCATCCGCGGCGCACTGGCGATGGTGCTGGCGGCTGGCAGTCGTGGTCGGCATTTCGTGTTACCGGCCAGCAGCGCTCGCGAAGCGGTACTGGCCGGCGAGGTGCGCGTACTCGGCGCAAACACGCTGCTCGAGGTTTGCGCCCACCTCAGCGGCCAACAACTGTTGCACGAATGCCTGCCGGCGGACGAAATGCCGGATTCCGGCGACGCCTATCCTGACCTGATCGACGTGCGCGGCCAGGCGCAGGCCAAACGGGCACTGGAAATCGCCGCCGCCGGCGGGCATTCGCTGTTGCTCGCCGGCCCGCCGGGCACCGGCAAATCGATGCTGGCCTGTCGGTTGCCGGGGCTATTGCCGCCGATGACGCGCGCTGCAGCGCTGGAATCGGCCGCCGTGCTCTCGCTGGCCGGGCAGTTCCGCCCGGAAAATTTCCGTCGCCATCCGTATCGGGCACCACATCACACGGCGTCGACAGCGGCACTGGTCGGCGGCGGCAGCGAGCCGCGTCCGGGTGAAATCTCGCTGGCGCATCGCGGAGTCCTGTTTCTCGACGAAATCCTCGAATTCGATCGCCGGGTGCTCGAAGCGCTGCGCGAACCACTCGACAGCGGCAAAATCCATATCTCGCGCGCCGCGAGACACGCCGAGTTTCCGGCGCAGTTTCAACTCGTTGCGGCGATGAATCCCTGCCCTTGCGGTTTTCATGGCGACGCACAGCGCCGCTGTCGCTGTACACCGGATCAGATCCTGCGCTACCGCAGTCGTCTGTCCGGTCCAATGCTCGACCGGATCGACCTGCAGCTGGAAGTTCCCGCCGTTCCTGCCGAAATCCTGCAGCAGCCACCCGATGGCGAAACATCCGCAGTCGTTCGCGCCCGGGTGCGCCGGGCACACGACAGGCAGCTCGAGCGGCAAGGCAAGGCCAATGCCCAGCTCGACACACGGGAAATCGACCGCCATTGTTCCGCCGAGACTGCGGCGCTCAACCTGTTAAAGCAAGCGATCCGTCGTTTCGAGCTTTCTGCACGTGCCTACCATCGTCTACTCAAGATCTCCCGTACCGCGGCCGATATGGATGGTTGCGACGACATCAGCGCGCGGCATGTTGCCGAAGCACTGCAATTCCGCCGTTTCACTAAAGAATGAGGCCGAACATGTACGAATTACCGAAGGTGGATCGAACGAAAATAGTTGCCTCGCCACGCGGAATGGTATGGCTGTTGGCAGCGCTGGTTGCCGTCGGCCCCTTTTCGGTAGATACCTACCTGCCATCGTTCGCCGACATCGCCCTCTCACTGCAGAGCACGCCTCTGCAGGTCCAGCAGACGCTGACCGCCTATCTGCTGACGTCCACGTTGATGACCCTCTGGCATGGCGCGATTTCCGATGCCATCGGCCGTCGCCGTTTGCTACTGACCACGGTGATCATCTACGCCGTGGCTTCGCTGGGCTGCACGCTGGCACCCAATATCGGCACACTGTGGTTCTTCCGCGCGATTCAGGGGATGACGGCCGGCGCCGGGATCATCGTCGGTCGAGCCATCGTGCGCGATCTGTACCAGGGCGCCGAAGGACAACGGGTGATATCGCAGATCATGATGATCTTCGCCATTGCGCCGGTGATCGCGCCGCTTTTCGGGGGATGGATGCAAACCTGGTTCGGCTGGCGCTCGGTATTCGCCAGCCTGCTGCTGTTCAGCGCCTTGCTGGCTCTCGTCTGCTGGTTCTGGCTGCCGGAAACGCTGCCCTCGTTTCAGCGCCGTTCGTTGAAACCGCGCGAGCTGGGCAGAAGTTACTGGCAAGTTTTCACTTCGCGCCCATTCCTGCTCATCTGCAGCGCACTGGCACTCAATTTCGCTGGTTTCTTCGTCTATGTCGTCTCCGCGCCGATACTGCTGATGACCCATCTGCATTTGCCATCGACCAGTTTTCTCTGGCTGTTCGCGCCGGCGATGAGTGGCTTGCTGATCGGCTCCTTCCTGGCCGGCAGACTGGCTGAAACGCTTTCCGCGGTACGGACGATCGTTCTCGCTTATGCCTTGATGACAGCGGCAGCCTTGTCGAATATCGTCATCAACTTGTCGATGCCACCGGGACTGCCGTGGAGCGTTCTGCCGCTGTTCGGATTCACGCTCGGAATGGCGCTGGTCATGCCGTGCCTGACCTTGATGGCACTCGATCTCTTCCCTGAACAGCGCGGTTTGGCCGCTTCATGCCAGATGTTCATTCAATCCGCCTGCAACACGCTGATCGCCGGCGTCGCCGCGCCACTGCTCTGGAACTCGCCGCTAAACCTGGCCTACGGCATGGGCGTCTGCATGCTGCTTGGCGCCGTGGCTATTTTCAGTCAGTTGAAATGGGGCAGGGAGACGTCGGTTCAGGTCGTTTCCTGGCCATGAGTTTCTTTGGCAAATGGAATCAGGCATAGCGACAACGCAATGCATGCTGCCATCAGGCTGAAACCGGCGCGGTAAGCAGCCAGATCATAGAGGCGCACCCCGCCGTCGCTGGCTCCCTGCCAGTGGCGGTCGAGCAGCCAGCCAACCGCCGGCTGCAGGAGCATGCCGCCGAGCAGAGGGCCCATATTGCAGATTCCCGATGCCGTTCCCATCAGGCGCGCGGGTACCGACTCTTTGGCAAAAGCGAAGCCGATGATCAGATTGCCCGAAACCAGGCCGGTAAACAGCAGCACCGGGATCAACAACCCGATGGATAAAGGCAAGAAAGTGATCAGCAACCAGCCGATCAGCGCTGCCAGCGTCGTCGCCACGTAGAGTGGCCGACGACGACCGAGGCGCTCAGAAAGCGCACCGAGCAAGGGACCGCCGATCGCCCAGGCGATCAACAACAGCGAAGTAAGCGCCGCGGCATGGTGCGTGGCCAGTCCATGCACCTGCCGCAGATACGGTACGCCCCACAAGCCGGCAAAAGTCAGCACCGCGCCAGCGATGCCGATCGGTGTAATGAGCAGAATCCAGATATTGCGATACGACAGAACGACGACGATATCGCGCAGTATCGATCCCCGTGATGACGCTGGCGGCGATAGCGGCGCGTGACTGCGGTAACCGCGCTCCTGCGGATCGTCCCGCACGCCGGCCCACAAAGCCAACGACAAAACGGCGCAAAGCAACGCCGAGCCGCCCATCACGGGTCGCCAGCCCCAGCTTTCGATTGCCAGACGCAGCGGTACACCGGCGATCACCCCGCCAATCACGCCACAAAGAAGAGCCATTCCAGAAACGAGGGCAAACTGGCGCGGCGCGAACCAGTGTGTCGCCAATTTGAGCATCGAGACGAAAGCGACTGCCACCGATGCACCGATCAGCAGACGCCCGGTATTGGCCCACCACAGATCCGGCGACACGGCAAACACGACGCTACCGAGCGCCGCCACGACAGCCCCGCCGCTCAGCAGACGGCGCGGCCCCCAGCGATCGACAAGAATGCCGGTGGGAATCTGCATCGCCACATAGGAGTAGAAATAGAACGCCGACAGATTACCGAGTTCGACGGCACCGATAGCAAATTCGTGCATCAGCCGGTCGGTCATCACCGCGGGTGCGACGCGCTGAAAAAATCCAATCAGGTAAAGCAGTGCGCCCAGCCCCCAGACCGTCCATGACAGCGCAGCCGGCGGATGGGCCGATTGGGAAACACGGCTCATCCTGTCCGCCCGGGACAGGGTCCGCGTGAGGAAAAATTGGAAAAGCTCGAAAAATCAAACACACTTAGCACGCTCTTCGGCTCCGGTTCGTCTATACTCCCGCTTTCATCAGGCGATTCTAGACGCTCGGGAGTACACCACCGTAATGTTCAGAAAACTTTTTGCCGGCTGTTGCCTGGGAGGCCTGCTCGCCATGCTGACTGCTTGCGACGTCGATAGCTTGGGACGCCTGAAACCGGGAGTCAGCACGTCGGCTGACGTTCGCCAGGTGATGGGCAACCCGAAACTCGAATGGCGCGACGCTGATGGCACGCGTTATTGGGAGTATCCGCGCACGCCGGAAGGCATCGTCAATTACCGACTGGTCATCGGTCCGGACGATCACCTGCGCGAAATAAGGCAGCTACTCACCGAAGAGAATTTTGCCAGAGTCAAACCCGGCATGACGCGCGAGGACGTCCATTTTCTGCTCGGACAGCCGGCGCACCAACGTTATTTTTCTCTCAAACGCGAGGCCGTGTGGGATTGGAAAACCAAAGTCGAACCCGGTATGGACTGGTATTTCAATGTCCATTTCAACGACGATGGCCTCGTTACGCACACCAGCACCAATTTCGAACCACGTGGCTGAGCAGCGGTGTCTTTTTGTCGTGCCGTTCGGTCAGGAGTCGCTGACGACCGAAGCGCAACAGGGCGCCGATCGCCGGGGTCGACGAGCCGTCCGCGGTGTTGGCTGACGATGAACGGTCTGCATCTGATCGCCGAACTGTACGCGTGTCAGGGCGACCGTCGATTGCTCGACGACGTCGAGACGCTGCGCACCTTATGCCTCAGCCTGTGCGAAGCACCCGGTTTGACGCCGCTTGGCGCCCTGTTCCATCAATTTGGCGACCGGGAACAGCCGGGCGGCGTGACGGGCGCGATCATCCTGGCAGAATCGCATCTGGCCGTGCACACTTGGCCGGAAACGGGAGGGGTGACCCTCGACCTGTACGTCTGCAATTTCAGCCAGGACAATCGGGGCGCCGCTCGCGAAGTCAGCGCGCGATTGATCGCCGCATTTGCGCCGCTCCGACGGGTCGAACGTGAAATCGAACGCGGCGCTCCAGCGAGCCTTGCCTGGTCTTCGGCGCAGCAAGCGAGCGATTAACGCCGTCATCAACGCGGTATACTAATCGTTTTTATTGTCATTCCGCAGGGGAAAGCACGTGGAATCGCTACGCATCACGCTCGAGCAATCGGAAATTCCGACCCACTGGTACAACGTCGTTGCCGACATGCCCAATCCGCCGCTGCCCCCGCTCGGTCCCGACGGACAGCCGGTTTCTCCCGAGCAGATGGCAGCGATTTTCCCGATGGCGATCATCGAACAGGAGATGTCTGCCGAACGCTGGATTCCGATTCCAGAACCGGTGCGTCAGGTCTATCGCCTGTGGCGTCCCTCGCCATTGATCCGCGCGCGGCGACTGGAAGAAATGCTCGGCACGCCGGCACGGATTTACTACAAATACGAGGGTGTTTCGCCCGCCGGCTCGCACAAACCGAATACGGCCGTTCCTCAGGCGTACTACAACCTGCAAGCGGGCATCAAGCGCATCACCACCGAAACCGGCGCCGGACAATGGGGGTGCTCGATGGCTTTCGCCGGTCAGATGTTCGGCCTGGAAGTGCGTGTCTATATGGTCAAGGTCAGCTACCAGCAAAAACCGTTCCGGCGCTCGATGATGCAGACCTGGGGCGCCGAAGTTTTTGCCAGTCCATCGCCGATGACCCAGACCGGTCGCGACCTGCTGGCGATCGACGCCGACAATCCCGGCTCGCTGGGTATCGCCATTTCGGAAGCCGTCGAAGAAGCGGCGTCGCGCGCTGATACCAGCTACGCGCTCGGTTCGGTGCTCAATCATGTCGCCTTGCATCAAACGATCATCGGCCAGGAAGCTAAAAAACAGTTCGAAAAAGTCGGCGACTGGCCGGACATGATCTTCGCGCCCTGCGGCGGCGGTTCATCGTTTGCCGGTGTTGCCTTCCCTTTTGTCGCCGACAATGCTACCGGTGGTCGCCATGGTCGTCCGACGCGGCTGGTCGCCGTCGAGCCGACTTCCTGCCCGACGCTGACCAAAGGCACCTATGCCTACGATTTTGGCGACGCTTCCGGGTTTACGCCGTTGATGAAAATGTACACCCTCGGGCACGACTTCATGCCGCCGGGCATCCACGCTGGCGGCTTGCGTTACCACGGTGACTCACCGCTGGTTTCGCAGCTCTATCACGAAGGACTGATCGAAGCCGTCGCCGTCAGTCAGTTGGCCACTTTCGAAGCCGGTGCCCTCTTCGCCCGTGCCGAGGGGGTGATCCCGGCCCCCGAGTCGAATCACGCCATCCGCGCGACCATCGACGAAGCGATGCGTTGCAAAGAAACGGGCGAGGCCAGCACGCTGTTCTTCAATCTGACCGGACACGGCCATTTCGACATGGCGGCCTACGACCGCTATTTCGCCGGCGAACTCGAAGACTTCGATTATCCGGCCGAAGCAATCCAGGCTTCGCTGACGCATTTGCCGAAGGTCGGCTGAGCGAGATGGAGAAAGCAAGCTGAGAGCGTCGGCGATGCGTGTGCTGGTATTTGCCTTGGTACTCGCCAACCTGCTGTTCCTGGTGTGGACGCGCGGGCATCTCGGCGCGACGGCTGGTGGCGAGGTCGCTCGTCTCGAACAGCAGGTGCACCCGGAAAAGCTGGTCGTCGTTGCACGCGGCCAGCCTCCTGCAGCCGTCGTGACCGGCCCTGCTGTGAAACCAAAACCGCAAGACACGCCGGCCGGCGAGCAGAAAGCGGAACTGGCGTGTCAATTCTGGCCCGAATTGCCGAATGCCGACGCCGATCGGGTCGAAGAGCTACTGGCTGAAAAATTCTCCACTTTCAAAGTGGTCCGTCAGCCAGTGACCGAAAGCAATGGCTATTGGGTATTCATTCCACCGTCGGCCAATCGGGATGAAGTCGATGCCAAAATCGCCGAGTTGCAGCAGCTCGGCGTGCAGGACTATTTCGTCGTCCAGGCTGCCGGACCGAACCGACTGGCGATTTCGCTCGGCACCTATCGCAGCGAGGAAGCGGCGCAGACCGGCCTGAGCGGGCTGCGCCGCAAGGGCGTCAAAAACGCGCAGATCGGCGAGCGCCTCGCCAAAAGCACGCTCAGCAACCTGATCGTCAATGGGCCAGGGGGGGCGTTCGACGAAGCGCGACAAGCCATCGCCGGCCTGTTGCCGAAAGCTCCCGTCGTGGCCTGTCCGACGGCCGGCAAGGAAAGCGCCCAATGACCTATATCGTCGGCCTGACCGGCGGCATCGGCAGCGGCAAAAGCACGGTTGCCGATCTGCTGGCCGCACGGGGTGCGGCGCTGGTCGATACCGACGTCATCGCGCATCAACTGACAGCGCCGCACGGCGAAGCGATGGTGGCGATCGCTGCAGCATTCGGCGCCGACGTAGTGGCGGCCGATGGCTCGCTCGACCGTGCCGCGATGCGCCGCTTGGCGTTTTCCGACCCGGTGGCCAAAAACCGGCTGGAAGCCATTTTGCACCCGCTGATCCGCCAACGCAGCGACGAGGCCTGCCAGCAGGCCGTTTCAGCCCCTTACATCGTGCTAGTCGTGCCGCTGCTGGTCGAATCGGCCAACTACCGTCGACGCGTCGACCGGCTGCTGGTCATCGATTGCGACGAAACGACCCAGATCGCACGCGTCATGAAGCGTAGCGCTTTGTCTGCTGAGCAGGTTCGCTCGATCATCGCTGCGCAGGCGAGCCGCGCCGAGCGGCTCGCCGTTGCCGACGACGTGTTGCATAACGACGGCGACCTGGCCGGGCTGTTGCCGCAGATCGAGCGCTTGCATCAACAGTTTCTTCGTCTGGCCGCGGCCGCACACACCTCCGGACGTTGAGGTTTTAACGCAAATGATTCAGAATCGTCGAGAAAATCTGTTCACCATTCCGGCAGCCGTGTGATCACCTACGAATATCCTTTCAATGAGCGCATACGCACGCTGCTGCGTCTCGAGGATTTATTCCAGAAGGCGGCCGGTTTCATGCAGCGCGACGGTTCACAGGAACATCATGTCGTTTTGATGACCTTGTTCGAAATTCTCGATGTCGCCGGGCGTGCCGACCTAAAAATGGACCTGATCCAGGAACTGGAACGGCAACGGCAGAGCTTGCTGAGTTACCGCAACAACCCCGACATCTCCGAAGACGCCTTGTCCGGCGCCCTCTACGAAATTGAACAAGCCTCGGCCGCCTTGCTGGCTCTCTCCGGCCGCTTCGGCCAACATTTGCGCGACAACGACTGGCTGATGAGCATCAAGAGCCGCGCCAGCATTCCGGGCGGAGTATGCGAATTCGACCTGCCTTCCTACCATTACTGGCGTCATCAGAACGCCGACGTCCGTCGTGAAGCCCTGCTGGCCTGGCTGCAACCGATGCTGCCCCTGCGTGACGCACTGGCCATCGTGCTGCGCCTGCTGCGTGCCAGTGGCCGCGCCGAGCAGCACGTTGCCACCAACGGCGCTTTCCAGTTGATGCTCGGCGGCAGCAGTTCGCAGATGGTACGCATTTCGATGCGCCTGCATGCGCCGTACATTCCGGAAATCAGCGCCAACAAATATGCCCTGAACATCCGTTTCACCCGTCCGGACAGCGATCACCGGCCGCGTCACTGCGATCAGGACGTCGAATTCGGCATGCTGTTCTGCAATCTTTGACCTGATAGTCACCCGACGGCTGACCATTTTTCCTCATGTTTCTGGAGACGTGGCGGCGAAAGCCGGCGGGAACGCAGAATCGACATGCGGCACCGGTTTGAACCCACTCCGCCTGGCGAGTCCTCACCGTTTGCCGGCCTCGGTGTGCTTTGTCCGTTCGCACCCCTGGGAGACGGGTACAATCCGCGTTTTTCACACCTCGACTAGCCGGTTGTCCGCTGCAACCCTCGCGTCAGCCGCCCTTCATTGCCATGCACATCGAGCTTGCACCCGCCACCCTCAACGACATCGAAGCGCTGACCGCGTTGGCGCGCCGGATCTGGCAAGCCACGTATTCGCAGATCATCAGCCAGGATCAAATCGATTACATGCTCGCGCAGCGCTATTCCCTGCCGCGACTGCGCGAGGAATTGACGCAGCCGACGATCTGGTGGGATCTGGTGCGCGTCGATGGACAGCTGGCCGGCTTCGCCTCCTGCCTGTTGCTGACCGAAAGCCGGGAGATGAAGCTCGACAAACTCTACGTCGATCCGCACTGGCAGCGGCAGGGGCTGGGTGAGCGCTTGCTGGCGGCGGTCATCGCACACGCGCGGGCTGCCGACTGTCAGACGTTGATCCTGGCGGTCAACAAGCGCAATGCCCAGGCGATCGCTGCGTATCGCAAACATGGCTTCGTCGTTCGCGACTCGGTGTGCGTCGATATCGGCGGCGGTTTCGTGATGGACGACTACTTGATGGCCCGGCCAGTCACGATGAACGAGGCGCAGGGCTGACGCCGATGAAACTGTCTTTCGTCAAGATGCACGGCCTGGGCAACGATTTCATGGTCATCGACGGCGTGCGCCAGACGGTGCGCCTGACGCCCGCGCAATTGCGTTTCCTCGCGGATCGCCACTTCGGCGTCGGCTGCGACCAGATTCTGCTCGTCGAAGCTGCCAGCCGGCCGGAGATCGATTTTCGTTATCGGATTTTCAATGCCGACGGCGGTGAGGTCGAGCAATGCGGCAATGGCGCCCGCTGCTTCGTCCGCTTCGTTCATGAACAGGGGCTCAGCGAACGCCGCGAGATACGCGTCGAAACGCTTGCCGGGGTGATCGTCCCTCGTCTCGAGGATGACGGCTCGGTGAGCGTCGATATGGGTATCCCCGAATTCGCCGCCGAACGGGTGCCATTCCTTGCCGAAAACGAGGCGCTGATCCACAGCTTGCGCGTTGCGGATCAAGATCTGGCGATCACCGTACTCAGCCTGGGCAATCCGCACGCCGTGCAGGTGATCGACGATGTCGACCAGGCACCGGTGACACTTATCGGTCCTTTGATCGAAAAGCACCCCCGCTTTCCGCAACGGGTCAATGCCGGCTTCATGCAGATCCTCGATCGACAGCGGATACGATTGCGGGTTTTCGAACGTGGCACCGGTGAAACGCTGGCCTGCGGCACCGGCGCCTGCGCGGCCGCGGTCGCCGGCATCGCCCGCGGACTGCTCGATTCCCCGGTGAGTGTCGAAACTCGGGGCGGTCGGCTGCACATCGCCTGGGAAGGCAGCGGGCAGCGGGTGCAGATGCGCGGACCGGCGCAGACGGTCTATCAAGGAGAAATCGAACTATGAACGCGGAGCAAGTCGCACAGTATCTGCAGGATCATCCACAGTTTTTCGAGGAGCACGCGGAACTGATGACGCATCTGGTCGTTCCCCATCCGCACAGCGGACGGGCGATCTCGATTACCGAGCGGCAGATGCTCGCCTTGCGCGAAAAGAACCGTGCGCTGGAAAGCAAGATGGCCGAACTGCTGCAATTCGGCGAGGAAAACGATGCCATCGGCCAGAAAATGCATCGGCTGGCCGTCGCACTGCTTACAGCGAGCAACTTCCAGTCGGTGTTGCACACGCTTCACTTTCACTTGCGCGACGATTTTGCCATTCCGCATGTCGCTGTGCGTCTTTGGCACGCGCCGGCCGGCGACGAGTCCTTGCCGGTTTTCGCCGCGGTCAACCAGAAGTTGCAGACCTTTGCCGACGCCCTGCTGCAACCTTACTGCGGGACCAGCAACGGTTTCGAGGCGGCGTCGTGGTTTGGCGAAGCGGCCTCGCAGATCCGTTCGCAAGCGCTGATCGCGCTACGCAACGATAGCAGTACCACCGGCTTGCTGGCGCTCGGCAGTGAGGACGCCGAACGTTTTTACACCGCCATGGGGACCGTTTATCTGCACCGCCTCGGTGAAATGCTTTCGGCAGCGCTGAGGCGTGCGCCGCATTGACCTGCGTTGGTTACCTTGACCGATAGCGAAGAGCAGGCCAGCATCGACGCCTATCTCGATGAACTGGCCCAGCAGCGGCGTCTGTCAGCACACACGGTCAGCCATTACCGCCGCGATCTGACACTGCTGCGGCGCCTGGTCGGCGAATTGCCGGCCGGCAACACGCTCGACAGCTTGCAGAGCGCGCATATTCGACGCTTTATGGCGCAATTGCACGCCCGCGGCCTCGGCGGCCGTTCGCTGGGACGCACCCTGTCCGCTTGGCGTGGCTTTTATCGCTGGCGGCTGCTGCGTGGAACGGCGATGATGAATCCGGTCGACGGCGTACGGCCACCGAAGAGCGCGCAGCGCTTACCGAAAGTCTTGTCGCCGGATGAAGCCGGTCGCCTGCTCGACGTGGCGGCAAGCGATGACCCGCTGGAATGCCGCGATCAGGCGATGTTCGAACTGTTCTATTCGTCCGGTCTGCGCCTCGCCGAACTCGCCGCGCTCGACCTCAATTGCCGTGAAGACCTGCAGCAGGGCGAGCTGCGCGTTCTCGGCAAGCGCAACAAACTGCGCATCGTTCCGGTCGGCCGGCTGGCGTGCGCAGCGCTGGCCCGCTGGCTCGAGCGGCGACCGCAACTGGCCGCCGTCGATGAAACGGCGCTGTTCGTCGGTCAACGCGGCAAACGGCTTGGTCAGCGGATGATCGAGTTGCGCCTGCAACGGCGCGCCATACGTCAAGGACTGCCGGCGCAGGTGCATCCGCACATGTTGCGCCATTCTTTCGCCTCGCATGTGCTGCAGTCATCGGGCGATCTGCGCGCCGTGCAGGAAATGCTCGGTCATGCCAGCATCGCGTCGACACAGGTGTATACCCATCTCGATTTCCAGCACCTGGCGCAGGTGTACGATCAGGCGCACCCGCGCGCCAAACTCAAAAAGGATTGATCGGCAGCGGCT
>WBZT01002501.1_pt1 | contig 12731 bp, 10 predicted proteins | sample 5204241 | NCBI WGS metagenome assembly WBZT01 (sample SAMN12344358, study PRJNA552823) | activated sludge metagenome | biome: Activated sludge suspended growth; feature: Nitrification reactor; material: Wastewater; isolation source: activated sludge from nitrification reactor of wastewater... | reverse complement strand
TGCCCGTTGATGGAGGAGATGTTGATGACGCGCCCCCAGCCGCTGTTCTGCATGTCCTCGATCACCTGACGGGTAACGTTGAACACGCTGTTGAGGTTGATGTTGAGCACGGCCATCCAGTTTTCTAGCGGCATCTTGCGGAACATGCCGTCCTTGGTGATACCGGCGTTGTTGACCAGGATATCCACCACTCCAACTTCCGCCTTGATCTTGGCAGCCATGGCGGCACAGGCATCAAAATCCGACACGTCGCCTTCGGCCAGGTGGAAATTGAAGCCCGCTGCCTTTTGCTCAGCCTGCCAGACCTTGGCTTTATCGGCTTCTTGCGCAATGTGGTTGGCGACGACAGTATGGCCGGCCTTGGCCAGTTCACGGCAGATGGCGGTACCGATGCCGCCGATGCCGCCGGTGACGAGTGCGATGTGGTTACTCATGTGTTCTCTCCCAATAAATTTCGTTTGATGTTTATCTTTCAATAGCTAACGCAACACCCATGCCGCCGCCGATACATAGTGAAGCCAAGCCCTTCTTGGCATCGCGACGGTTCATTTCATGGATCAGTGTCACCAGAATGCGCGTACCGCTGGCGCCGATGGGGTGGCCTATTGCTATTGCACCACCGTTGACGTTGATCTTGCTGGTATCCCAGCCCATGTCCTTGTTGACGGCAATCGCCTGGGCCGCAAAGGCCTCGTTGATTTCCATCAGGTCAAGGTCACCCACGCCCCAGCCCGCCTTTTTCAGGCATAACTGTGAGGCGGGAACCGGGCCGATGCCCATGATGGAGGGGTCGCAACCGGCCGAGGCAAACGCCTTGATCTTGGCCAATGGCTTGAGCCCCAATTCCTTGGCCTTGGCCGCCGTCATCAGCATCACCATGGCGGCACCATCGTTGATGCCGGAAGCATTGCCTGCGGTTACGCTGCCTTCCTTGTCAAAAGCCGGGCGCAGGCTGGCCATGGATTCAAGCGTAGTGCCGTGGCGCGGATATTCGTCGCTGTCCACCACGGTGTCGCCCTTCTTGCTCTTGATGGTGTAGGGGGTGATTTCATCCACAAACTTGCCGGCCTTTTGCGCGGCTTCAGCCTTGTTTTGCGAGGCACAGGCAAACTCATCCTGCTCCTGGCGGCTGATGCCGTATTTCTTGGCAACATTCTCGGCCGTAATGCCCATGTGGTAATCGTTGTAAACATCCCACAGTCCATCCACGATCATGCTGTCCACCAGCTTGGCATCACCCATGCGGAAGCCGTTGCGCGAGCCGTTGAGGACATGCGCCGACATGCTCATGTTCTCCTGGCCGCCAGCGATGACAATTTCCGCATCGCCGCACTGGATCGCCTGTGCCGCCAGCATCACTGCCTTGAGGCCAGAGCCGCACACCTTGTTGATAGTCATGGCAGAAACTGCCTGTGGCAAACCGGATTTGATGACGGACTGGCGTGCCGCATTCTGTCCGACACCGGCTGTCAGCACCTGTCCGAGTATAACTTCGCTGACCTGTTCACCCTTGACGCCAGTTTTTTCCAGCAAGGCACGAATCACTGCTGCGCCCAGATCAGATGCAGGCACATTGTTGAATGCACCGCCAAACTTGCCTACCGCGGTACGCTGTGCCGCGACAATAACAACATCTTCCATAATTCTCTCCCTTAAGTTTTGCTTATTCGCAACGCACTTTTACATAGCGCCCCGGTGCCGCTTCTATCGCCTTGTATTCGGCATTACCCAGAGCCTGACGCGCTGCAACCTGCTTGCCGGCATGACTGCCCAGCCACTCCGCCCAATGCGCCCACCAACTACCGGGATGCGATTCGGCATGTTCCAGCCATTCGTCCGGGTTGTCGGTAGTACCGCCGCCCACCCAGAAGTTGCGCTTGTTCTTGCTGACCGGGTTGATCACCCCGGCGATATGTCCGCTGGCGCCCAACACAAACTCGCACTTGCCACCCAGGTACTGGGTACTGGCAAAAGCGGTCTTCCAGGGCACGATATGGTCTTCGCGCGCGGCGAGCAGATAGGTGGGCGTGGTGATCTTGCCCAGATCCACCGAAACACCGCACACCTTGAGCACGCCCGGCTTGACCAGGCTGTTGTCGTGATAGAGGTTGCGCAGATACCAGGCATACATCGGCCCTGGCAGGTTGGTGCCGTCCGAGTTCCAGTACAGCAGGTCAAACGCATCCGGCGTTTTACCCTTGAGGTAGTTGTTGACAACAAAGAACCAGATCAGGTCATTGGCGCGCAGGCAGGCAAAGGTCATGGCCAGTTCCTTGCCTTCCACAATGCCGCCGTCCTTTAGTTCGGCTTCGCGCTTGTTGACATAGGCTTCGTCCACAAACACCGAGATATCACCCACATCGGTGTATTCCAGCATGGTGGTAAGCAGCGTGGCGCTCTGGATCACATTGCGGCGACGCGATTTGAGCACGGCCTGCGCACAGGTCAGCAGCGTGCCGCCAATGCAGAAGCCCAGCGTGTTGATCTTGGCAACATCACTGATCTCGCGGGTGGTCTCCACTGCGCGGATCACGCCTTCCACATACTCATCCCAGGTGAGCTTGTCGAGCTCATCCGGGACGTTGCGCCAAGACACCAGAAAAACGGTGTGCCCCTGGCTCACGGCGTATTGCACAAAGGAGTTCTCCGGCTGCAAATCCAGAATGTAGTACTTATTGATGCAGGGTGGCACAATCAGCAAAGGCCGCTCGAATACCTGCTCGGTCGTCGGCTTGTATTGCAGCAACTGGAACAGGTCGCACTCATACACCACGGCGCCGGCTGAAACGGCCAAGTTCTCGCCCACGGTAAAACGTGATTCATCCGTCATCGAGATACGACCTCTTTGCAGGTCGTCAAGGAAATTCTTCATGCCATTGGAAAGCGACTCGCCTTTGGTTTCCATCGCCAGTTTGAGCACTTCCGGATTGGTAGCAACAAAGTTGGAAGGCGACATGGCATCCGTGTATTGCTTGGTGAAGAACACCAGCTTTTTCTTGAGATCCTCGTTGAGTTCCGAGGCTTCCGCCATACCGGTCATCCAGCGCGCGGTGAGCAGGTAATACTGCTTGAGGTAGTCGAACAGCGGGTTTTCATGCCACTCGGTGGCAGCAAAGCGGCGGTCGGTTTTGTCAGGTTCAACAACCGGGGTTGAAGGCTCGCCGGGGCGGCGCCCGATAAACGACATCCACAACTCCATCTGCTTCTGGGTGTAATCCTGCTGGAGCTTGAGCCAGGTTTCGCTGTTGCTGGAAATCGAAGCCAGCAGCGATTGCGTGATTTCCGTCACCTGCGAGCCATGACTGCCGGACAGGTTGTGCATGAATACCTGGGTGACTTTCTGGTTCAGATCGCCCAGTTGCTCCATCCAATTGAGCATCGGTTCGTTTTGATTGGACATACCTTTTCCCCCCTTACCGGATGTCAGTATATCCACAAAAAACTAATTGGTCGCCCAGAAACTTATTACTATTTTCAATGGGTTGTATTGGCATCAAGCCAGCAGGCGCAACACCAATCCCAAGCTGATCAGGAGCGCAAAAACTGCAAAGGATTGCTGGAATCCCGGCCCGGCCCAGTACCTCGACAGACGCCCCCCAGCAAGCATCCCAATGGCTGCGCCGGTGGCAAAAGGCCAGGCGTGACCCCAGTTCACCAAGTCATGAGTGGCGGCCAGTACAACACCACCCACGGACACCAGGGTAATCGCGGCAAGTGAAGTCGCAACAATGGATTTTGCATCAAGATCAGTGATGCCACACAGGGCTGGCACTATGACGAAACCGCCTCCCACACCCAACAATCCGGAGAAGAAACCGGCCAGCACGCCGGAAAACATGATGGAGCGCGTGCAGGGCGCAGTCCAACGTAATTTCCCGCGCTGTTCATCCAGTTTGCATGGTGGCGGACGTTCATCCACCCACCCCAGCAAATCGGTTTCGTGATGCGCCTGCCGCAACATCCGTACAGCAACAAAGGCCAGAACAGTCGAAAACACAACCGTCAGCAACGCGTTGGGCAAGCGTTGCCCAAGCCAAAGCCCCAGAGGCGAAACAAGCATTCCAGAGACCGCCAGCAGAGTGGCCATTTTGTAGCGCACAATGCCGGCGCGCAGCCCCAGGCCAGCGCCCAGGCCTGCTGCCAGCATCACAGCCAAAAGAGCAATAGGTGCGGCTTCAGCAATGCTGAGATGCAAGACAAAGACCAGCAGCGGCACAGACAAAATACCACCGCCTGCACCAGTAAGGGCCAACAGCAAGCCTACCAGCAGACCCAGGAGCAGACTTGCCACCAGCATGCTCGTCACATCAGGCGCCGCTCGCCGCCTTGTACAGGTTGCCGGCACGCATGCCGGAACGGCAAAATCCGAGAACAGGTTTAGGCGCTTCGGCCAGCGCCTGTGCCAGCGCCGCAACATGCTCGGCACCAGGCGTGCCCATCACCACGGGAAAATGGTAATAACGCAAGCCATGTGCCTCTGCCGCTGCCTGCAACAATGCATTGGCAGGCTGTTCAGCACCGCCTTCGCCATCCGGGCGGCAGTTGATGATGGTTTTAAAACCCTGTGCCGCAATCTGCGGCACATCCGCCACACTGATCTGCGCGGCGGAATAAAAGTCTTCGCTGATTTTGGCGGGGGAAACACTCATGATCAAAACTCCTCTTAATCCAGTTTTTCGATGCCCATGGCCTTGAGCACATATTTTTCATAAATCGGCTCGGAACTGCCTTTTTTCATCTTGTAGATGAAATACTTTTCAAACGCGATCTTGGCGAGATGTACCCAACGGCCTTTTTTCATCCAGTTGACGTTGCGCGGCGGTATCTGCGGCAACGCCACAAATGCAGCACCGGTATTGCCCATATCAGCCAGGCAGATGGCGTTCCACGAGCCCTTGGCAATTGCTGGCTGCCCGGCCAGCTCGGCGGCAATATTGCTGACAATGGCGGTGACCATGGTTTCTATCATGTAGCCGGTCTTGGGCGCGCCGGTTGGCACCGGGGTGGCTTCTACCGGGGGAATGGCCACGCACACACCGGCAGCAAAAATATTAGGGTATTTCTTGCTGCGCTGGTTTTCGTCTATCAGCACAAAACCGCGCGGGTTGCACAGACCTTCCACCGCCATCACCGGATCCACACCCTTGAAAGCAGGCAGCATCATGGAGAACTTGAACGGCACCTCATGTTCCTTGACTACCGCGCCATGCATATCCATCTCGCTGACAAACATCTTGCCCTCTTCCACCCTGGTGACCTTGGCGTTGGTAATCCACTTGATGTCATTGTTGCGGTACTCGGATTCCAGCATCCCCTTGGAGTCACCCACGCCGCCCAGCCCCAGGTGGCCGATGTAAGGCTCACTGGTGATGTAGGTGATGGGCACCTTGTGGCGCTGCCTGCGCTTGCGCAGGTCGCGGTTGACGATAAAGGTGAATTCATAAGCCGGGCCAAAGCAACTGGCCATGGGCATGGCGCCTATCACCACCGGGCCGGGATTTTCCAGGAATTCCTGGTACGCAGCCCAGGTTTTTTCGGCATGATCCACCGTGCAGATGGAATGGGTAAAACCACCCGTCGGCCCTGCGCCCGGCACTTCATCAAATGCCAGCTTGGGACCGGTGGCAATCACCAGATAGTCATAATTCAAGGATTGGCCGTTCGCCAGCACCACCATGTTCTGACCGGCATCTATCTTCTCTACCGGAGAGGCGATGAATTCAATGCCCTTTTTCTCCAGGTAAGGCTTGATCGGGAATGTGATTTTTTCACGCTTGCTCCAGCCCACCGCCAGCCACGGGTTGGATGGCACAAACTGGAAATAATCCACCGTGTTCACCACGGTGATTTTGTGCTCCTTGCCCAGCTTGCCCCTGAGTTCGTATGCGGTTGGCATGCCGCCTATGCCAGCCCCCATGATAACGATGTGTGCCATATTGCCTCCTTGTTTATGTTTTCAGTTTATTTAAGCAATTCGTCCGCGCAGCCGCTTATTCAGAAACCTCGGATTAGCTCCCTCTCCCCTTGTGGGAGAGGGTTGGGGTGAGGGGTAACCGCCGATTCTCACCCTCTCCCCAACCCTCCCCCATCGAGGGGGAGGGAGATGCTGGCTTAATCCAGAAATTCCTTAACACCCGCCGCGCATCCCGGCCTTGCGCAGCAACGTCTCCATCAAACACCAGTTGGTCAGTCCACTTTGCAGCAGGTTCACACCCACAAAAGCGGTAAACCACAGCCAGTATTGGCTGACAAAAAGCGGGCTTTCCGGTACGCCCAGCGCCAGTGACAGCAAAATAAAAAATCCAGCCATTACACGAACAATTTTCCAACTTGTCATCATGCGCTCCTTTGTGAATGCTGGCGATGGTAGGCCACGTAATACAGCAGCGGGATCACCACCAGCGTCAGCAGGGTTGAAACGAAAATACCGAAAATCAGCGAAATAGCGAGGCCGTTAAAAATCGGGTCATCCAGGATAAAAAACGCTCCCAGCATGGCGGAAAACGCCGTCAGCAGGATAGGCTGGGCGCGCGTGACCGCCGAGTTGACCACGGCCTCCTTGAACGGTTTGCCGGACGCCAGCTCCAACTGGATAAAATCCACCAGCAAGATGGAGTTGCGCACAATAATCCCGGCCAAGGCAATCATGCCTATCATGGAAGTGGCGGTGAATTGCGAACCCAGCAACGCGTGCCCCGGCATCACGCCAATGATGGTAAGCGGGATGGGCGCCATGATGATGAGCGGCACGAGGTAAGAGCCAAACTGCGCCACCACCAGCAGGTAGATCAGCACCAGCCCCACCGCATAGGCCGCCCCCATGTCGCGGAAGGTTTCGTAGGTGACTTGCCATTCACCATCCCATTTGATGGAGAAATTCTGCTGGCTATCCTCCGGCTGGCGGATGAAGGTCTCGCCGAACTCACCACCACCGGGCGGGGCAATTTTCGCCAGCCCGCCACGCAGGGCGAACATGCCGTATAACGGGCTATCCAGGCTGCCCGCCATGTTGCCCACCACATAGTTCACCGGCAGCAAATCCTTGTGGTAAAGCGGCTGCTCACGCAGGCTTTTTTCCACTTTCACCAGTTCGCGGATCGGCACTAGCTTGCCACTGGCAGACGGCACCGCCAGCTTGAGCAAGTCATCGGTATTGCCCTGCGCCGCTACCGGCAGGCGCAAGCGCGTCCCCGCCGGATACTTGCTGGCGTCGTGCATGTAGGTCACATCCTCACCGGCCAACCCGGTACGCAGGGTGCTGACAATGGCCGCCTGGGAAACCCCCAGCAGCGCGGCCTTTTTCCTGTCCACCACCAGGTCCAGTTTGGGGGCATCCTCGATGGCGCTTTGGTCGCTGTCCACAATGCCCGGCGTAGTTCTGAACTGTTGCAGCAAGGCGCGTGAAACGGCCAGCCGCCCGGCGTCGTCCGGCCCATACACTTCGGCCACAATGGGTGACAGCACCGGCGGGCCCGGCGGCACTTCCACCACCTTTAACTTGGCTCCGTACTCAGCAGCAATTTTCTGCAATGCAGGGCGGGCACGGCTGGCAATCGCATGGCTTTGCTCATTGCGATGATGCTTATCCACCAGGTTGACCTGGATGTCGCCCACCTCGCCGCCGCTGCGCAGGTAATACTGCCGTACCAGCCCGTTGAAATTGATGGGTGCGGACAAGCCCACATAGGCCTGGTAATCCGCCACTTCGGGCAATGTGCCCAAATAGGCCGTCATGGCGTGTAAAGCGGCGGCGGTTTTTTCCGGCGGCGTACCGGCGGGCATATCCACCACCACCTGGAATTCCGACTTGTTGTCGAAGGGCAACATTTTCATCACCACCAGTTTCGCCACCGGCAACACCAGGGAAAACGCAATCAGCGCCAGCACCACCAAACCGAGCTTGCGGCGGTTGCGCTTGCCGGAAACATCATCAAGAAATGGCGCAAAGGCGCGGCGTATGGTTTGTGCCATGCGGCCGGCAACCTGCGGAGCATGCCCGGCGCGCTTCAACCACAGCCGCGACAGCCAGGGCGTGACAATAAAAGCCACTGCCAGGGAAATCAGCATGCCCATGCTGGCATTGATGGGGATGGGGCTCATGTACGGCCCCATCAGGCCGCTGACAAATGCCATGGGCAATAGCGCGGCGATCACGGTCAGGGTGGCCAGTATGGTGGGGCCGCCCACTTCATCCACGGCCTGCGGAATGATCTTTGTCAGTGATGCCGACGGGTCGAGCTGCATGTGGCGATGGATGTTCTCCACCACTACAATCGCGTCATCCACCAGGATGCCGATGGAAAAAATCAGCGCAAACAACGACACCCGGTTGATGGTGAAACCCCACGCCCAGGAGGCAAACAGGGTGGCCGTCAGGGTCAGGATCACAGCCGCGCCCACAATGGCGGCCTCGCGCCGTCCCAGTGCCATAAACACCAGTGCAATCACGGCGCTGGTGGCAAAAATCAGTTTCTGGATCAGCTTGGTGGCTTTTTCGTTGGCGGTCTCGCCGTAATTGCGTGTGACCTGGTAGTCCACCCCGGCTGGAATCAATACATTTTTCAGATTATCCAGCTTGGCAATCAGTGCATTGGAAACTTCCACGGCGTTTTGCCCCGGTTTTTTGGTCACGCTGATCGTGACTGCCGGATATTCGCCACCCTGCTGACCACCCTTGCCGAACCACACGTACTTCTCAGCGGGCGGCGGGCCATCCTCAACCTGCGCCACATCTTCCAGGAACACCGGGCGGCCATTGTGCACGGCCACCACCAGTTGACCGACATCCCTGGCGTCTGCCAGGTACTTGCCTGCTTCTATGGAAATAGCGCTGTTGGCGTCTATGGTCTCACCCAACGGTGCGCCCTGGTTGGCGGATTGCAGGGCGCGCCGCAGGTCGCCGATGCTCACGCCTGCCGCCGCCATACGCACTGGGTCGAGGTTGATATTGACTGCATGCCCCGGCCCGCCCAGCGTCACGACCTCGCGCGTACCCTTGACGTGTTTCAGCTCGGCTTCCAGCGCGTGCGCCACGCGCTCCAGCTCATATGCACCCTGGGTTTTGGAGTACAGCGTGGCGGTCAGGATGGGCACATCATCTATGCCCTTGGGCTTGACGATGGGCGTGCCCACCCCCAGGTTTTTCGGCAGCCAGTCCTGATTGGATTGTATGGTGTTGTAGAGCCGCACCAGCGCCTCGGTGCGCGGCACGCCCACTTCAAACTGCACCGTGACCACCGCCATGCCGGGGCGTGATACCGAGGTGATGTGCTCGATTTCCTCAATCTGCGACAGCACTTGTTCGGCAGGCACTGCCACCATCTGTTCAACATTTTTGGCGGAAGCGCCGGGGAACGGGATCAGCACATTGGCCATGGTGACGTTGATCTGCGGTTCTTCCTCGCGCGGGGTCACGATCAAGGCAAACATGCCAAGCAGTAGCGCCACCAGCGCAATCAGGGGCGTAATCTGCGCCTCCAGGAACAGGCGTGCAATCCTGCCGGAAATGCCAAACGGAACCTGTTTCACTTCAACATCCTTGCCGCAGCCAGCGGGTCAACTGCCACTTTTTCACCCGCCTGCAAACCGGAAAAAACCTCGGTTTCTGAACCCAGTGTTTGCCCCAGCCGCACCTGCCGCAATTGCGGCTTGCCATCACTGCCCAGCACATAAACAGCCGTGAGTTCGCTGCGACGTATGACAGATTTGGCGGGAATGCGGAGTCGCTTATCAGACTGTATGGCCACCAAGGGCAAACGCACCCGCGCAAACATGCCGGGCGAAAGATCACGGCTGCTTTGCGGCAGTGGCACACGCACCTGTACCACGTGGCTGGTTGCATCCGCCACCGGCAACACCGTCATGCGGGTACTGGTCTGGCGCCCCACGGAATCCGGCGCGCCGGGGATTTCCACCTCTATGGGTGCACCTTTTTTCAGGGCGCCCAACTGGCTTTGCGGCACATTGGCCACCACGCGCAGTTCACGCGGGTCATAAACCGTTAACAAAGGCTTGTCGGGCACCACCATGCTGCCGAGTTCGGTCATCACCCCCGACACCACCCCGGCATACGGGGCGCTGATAACGTGCATGCCTGTCTGCACGCTGGCCAGACCGGTTTGTGCTTGTTGTGCATGGGTTTGCGCCTCGGCGCTTTTGTATTCGGACTCCGCCTGTTCCAGCGCGGATTGGCTGATGAATTTTTTCTCGTACAAGCGGCGCTTGCGCTCGAACTCATTGCGGGCGACTGACAATTGCGCCCGCGCTGCGGCATCCTGCGCCTGGTTGGTCAACACCTGTTGCTGCGCCAGTCGGGGGTCTACCCGCACCAACAATTGCCCGGCGCGCACCGTATCACCCTCGCGCACAGTCAGCGCGGTCACACTGCCAGTCACCTGGGCTGCCATCTGGCTGGTTCTCACCGCCTCCACCACCCCTTCGGCAACAAACACCGCATCCCCGCCGGAAGACTGCACGGTGACAGTCGCCAAAGGCGCGGCTTGGGCTGCGGCGGCCATCAGCATCAGGATAAAACTCCAAAGCAGGTTGTTTATACGCATCGTCATTTTCCAAGCCAATAACATTTTTAATTACTTTATAACTAAATAGCTATATAGTCAAATAATAAATTTGTGCTAGAATTCATCCGTTGAATTCAGGAGATCTCTCATGGCGGCACTTGACGATCGCGCGCTGGCTTATGTGGCGGAATACTTCCAGGCCTTGGCGGAGCCCATGCGCCTGAAGCTGCTACACGCTTTGCAGGACGGGGAAAAGAACGTGGGAGAGCTCACCACCATTTCCGGCTGCACCCAAGCCAACGTTTCCAAGCACCTTTCCCTGCTCGCCAAACTCGGCATGGTCAAGCGCGAGGCGCGCGGCACCAGTGTTTTTTACTGCATCGCCGACCCCAGCATTTATGACCTCTGCGGACTGGTATGCGGGCATGTCGGCAACCAGCTCGCGGCACAGGCTGATGTACGCGCACTGTTCAACAATTCACAAGAAAACAGTAAAAATGCTGGCCAGTAACTTTTTGGGTATTTGTTGTTAACACGGAGCTCGTATGTTTTTTAAGCAGTTATTTGATGAGGACTCCTCAACCTTCACTTATTTACTGGCTGAAGAAGATAGCCGCGAAGCTATATTGATAGACCCAGTCGCCTCACATGTTGATGAATATCTCATCATGCTCAAGGCACACAACTTCACACTTAAGTACTCCCTGGAAACCCATGTGCATGCAGACCACGTCACTGGCAGTGGCCTACTGCGTCAGCTTACCGGCACCCAGACCGGCGTCAACGCACAATGTGGCGCGGTGTGTGCAGACATGCAGCTACAACATGGGCAGACCCTGCAGTTTGGCAAGTATTCAATACAGGTAATTGAAACTCCCGGCCACACGCCGGGCAGCACTTCCTTTCTTATTGGGGACCGATTGTTCACAGGTGACGCCCTGCTGATCAACGGCTGCGGACGTACGGATTTCCAAGGGGGAGATGCCGGCGCACAATTTGATGCCATCACGCAGAGACTGTTCGCACTGCCAGATGAAACCCTGGTATATCCCGGGCATGACTACAACGGCAAACGGGTGAGCTGTATCGGCCAAGAGCGCACCACCAACCCGCGTCTGGCAGGAAAATCCCGCGAGGAATTCATTGAAATCATGCGCAACCTCAATCTACCCAAGCCGCGCCTGATGGACATTGCCGTGCCAGCCAACCGCATGTGCGGCATCCCGGACGAAGCCGAAGCAACCCTGCAAGGCTGACCAGACAAGTGCGGTACAATACTGGCCTTTCAAATGAGCCCGTATTGTCCGCATGAGCACCCTGCAAGAAGAAATCCAGCGCCGCCGCACCTTTGCCATCATTTCCCACCCCGACGCAGGTAAAACCACGCTGACGGAAAAGCTGTTGTGGTTTGGCGGCGCAATCCAGATGGCAGGCTCGGTACGTGCCCGGAAATCCAGCAAACACGCTACTTCCGACTGGATGGAACTGGAAAAACAACGCGGCATTTCGGTGACATCTTCGGTGATGCAGTTCCCGTATCGGGAGCACATGATTAACTTGCTGGACACCCCCGGCCACGATGACTTCTCGGAAGACACCTACCGCACGCTGACTGCCGTGGACTCGGCCGTGATGGTGATTGATTCGGTGAACGGTGTGGAAGCCCAGACCATCAAGCTGCTCAACGTGTGCCGCATGCGCGACACGCCTATCATCACCTTCATCAACAAGCTGGACCGCGAGGGCAAAGCGCCGATAGACCTGCTGGACGAAATCGAATCCGTGCTCGGTATGCAGTGCGCGCCCATCACCTGGCCCATCGGCATGGGCAAGACCTTCCGCGGTGTGTACCACCTCTACAACAACAGCATCGCCTTCTTCGACCCAAAGGCGGAAAAAGGCACGGCAGAAATCATTCAGGGACTGGACAACAAGCGGCTGGACGAGCTGATCGGCCGTCAGGCACAGGAACTGCGTGACGACATCGAACTGGTGCGCGGCGCTTCGCACACCTTTGACAAAGCCGCTTACCTAGGCGGTAAGCAAACCCCGGTATTCTTCGGCTCGGCAGTCAATAATTTCGGCGTGCAGTCGCTGCTGGATGCGGTGGTGGAACTCTCCCCCGCCCCGCTGCCACGACCTACCGTATCCAGAAGCGTAGAACCAGACGAACCCAAGTTCTCCGGCTTCGTGTTCAAGATACAAGCCAAC
>WBZT01002498.1_pt1 | contig 12738 bp, 8 predicted proteins | sample 5204241 | NCBI WGS metagenome assembly WBZT01 (sample SAMN12344358, study PRJNA552823) | activated sludge metagenome | biome: Activated sludge suspended growth; feature: Nitrification reactor; material: Wastewater; isolation source: activated sludge from nitrification reactor of wastewater treatment... | reverse complement strand
TGGTGCAGTTCGCGATCGACCCGGTGCATCGTGCGGTCGGAGAGCTGCAGCGCCATCACGTGGTCGGTGACGATCAGGGTCACGGCCTCGTCGGAGTTGTCCATCACGATGCGGGCGCCGCGCGTCTCGAGCCGGTCGTCCCAGCGCATCGGTTCCTTGCAATCGAACCCGGGACCGAGGCTGATGGAGGCATCGCGGGCGTGGGCCGCGGTGGCGGCGACCGTGACGAGAGCGGCGGCGAGCAGCAGGCGGCGGAACATGCGGACCTCGGGCGTGGAAGGTGGGAGGTGGTCGAAGTGCCCGGACCTACGGCCGTGCGGCGCCGCGGGTTGCCGGGCGGTTAGACCCGCCTCCACCATGCCGCGGCCTTCGCATCCTGTGTCGAGCACCGGCGGCGCCGGAACCGCGGCCCCGTTTCCCCGAGCGCGAATCCCTTCGCGCCGCCCCGGCATCTCACGGCAGGTCCGAGCCTGCGTCCGCGCCGGCCGCGCGTCGCCGCCGCTCGATCGGCTCGCGCCCGCCCCACACGAGGAGGAATCCCGATGAGCAGCTTCGCGAACGTGCCCGCAGGCCGGGGCGAGCATCCCGTGCGTCTCGTGGCGATCTCCGCCAACCAGCTCGCCGCTTCCGGCGCGTTCTACGCGAAGGTGTTCGGCTGGCGCGTCCAGCCGCTGACCGACGAGTGGAGCGCGGTGATCCCGCCCGCGGGGCCGCTGGTGGCCCTGCGCGGCAAGGTGGGCGAGGGCTTTCCCGGCGTGGTGCCGTTCATCGGCGTGAAGGACGTCGAGGCGCACCTCGCGCGCGTGGTCGCCGCGGGAGGCGCGGTGCAGAAGGAGCCGTGGCGCATTGCGATGGTCGGGACGATGGCGCGCTTCACCGACGCATCGGGCACGCTGTGGGGGCTCACCGACGCGAGCGTCCCGGGCGGAACGCCTCCCATGGCGATGCCGTTCGGCGACAACCCGAAGCCGCCCGCGGGCGCGGTCTGCAGCCTCGAGATGTACGCCGCCGACGGTGAAGCGGCTGGCCGGTTCTTCGGCGAGCACTTCGGCTGGGGGACGGCGCCGACGATGCCGCAGTTCGTCGCGTTCGATCCCGGCGCCGGCCTGCCCGGCGTCTTCCAGTCGCACACGCCTTCGCTGCCCGCGGTCGCTTACGTCTACTGCGCCGACGTCGCCGCGAAGCTCGGCGAGATCGACGCCGCCGGCGGCTCGCGCATGGGCGATCCGATGTCGGCGCCGGGCATGGGCACGTTCGGTTACTTCAAGGATCCCTCGGGCACGACCATGGGCTTGATCGGTCCGTAGCACGCGGCGCGCGCCACGCGCCGTTCCCGCGGCCGCTTCGTCCGGCACGGCGCCGGACCATCGTCTCGTTTCCCTCGCGAATCGAAAGGTGACTCACCGATGGCCACCGGCACCGTCCGACTGCACCGCGTCCTGCGCGCCGCTCCCGAGAAGGTCTACCGCGCGTTCATCGATCCCGACGCGATGGTGAAATGGCTCCCGCCGCACGGCTTCACCGGCCGCGTGCACCAGATGGACGCCCGCGTCGGCGGCACGTACCGGATGTCGTTCACGAACTTCGGCACCGCCACGAGCCACGCGTTCGGCGGCGAGTTCCTCGAGCTGGTGCCGGGCGAGCGGATCAGGCACACCGACACGTTCGAGAACGACGCGCTGCCCGGCACGATGACCACCACGATCACGTTCACGAAGGTTTCGTGCGGCACCGAGCTGACCGCGGTGCAGGAAGGCATTCCCGAGATGATCCCGGTCGAGGGCTGCTATCTCGGCTGGCAGGAATCGCTGCAGCTGCTCGCGCAGCTGGTCGAAGCGGACATCCCGGGCTAGAGCCGGCGCGGCGCCCGCGCGGCGCCGGAGCCGCGACGCTCCCGTCGCGACGCCGGCGCCGTTCGCCGGCGCTGTTGAGCGCAAGCCGTGCGCTTGCGCGCCGCACCGCGATCCCCGAACCTGCGCGCCATGCCGACTCCCACGCCTCCGATCGTCGCGCCGAGCATCCTGTCCGCGGACTTCTCGCGGCTCGCCGACGAACTCGCGATCGTCGATCCGTCGCTCGACTGGGTGCACTGCGACGTGATGGACAACCACTTCGTGCCGAACCTCACGTTCGGCCCGCTCGTCGTGTCGGCGGCGCGCAAGCTGACGAGCGCGTTCCTCGACGTGCACCTGATGATGGAGCGGCCGTGGGCCATGGTGGAGGAGTTCCGCCGCGCCGGCGCCGACCTGATCACGGTGCACCTCGAAGCGTGCCCGCAAACGCGCGAGGTGCTGCGCCAGATCCGCGCCACCGGCGCGAAGGCGGGGCTCTCGCTCAAGCCGGGCACGCCGTACTCGGCGATCGCGCCGTACCTGCCCGATCTCGATCTGCTGCTCGTGATGACGGTCGAGCCGGGCTTCGGCGGCCAGGCGTTCATGCCCGACATGATGGAGAAGGTGCGCGCGGCGGCGGCCGAGCGGGCGAAGAAGTCGCTCGCGTTCGTGATCGAGGTCGACGGCGGCATCGGCGTCGAGACCGGACCGGTCGCGCGCGCCGCCGGCGCCGACGTGTTCGTCGCGGGCAACAGCGTCTTCCGCGCCCCGAAGCCGCTCGAAGCGCTCGCCGCCCTGCGCGCCGCGATCCGCTAGACTCCCGCCCGTTCGTCGCCGTCCCCGACCCCGGGAGTCCCACGCTTGAGCGACCGCACGCCCCACGATCCCGATGCGCCGCCGCCCGAAGAGACGTCCGCGGGCGAAGCGGGCCTCGATTCCACCGCGTTCCTGCTCGCCGAGGCTCGCGGCGGCAGCGACGCGGCGCGCGAGCGGCTGGTCGCGCGCTTCCTGCCCATGTTGAGACGCTGGGCGCACGGGCGGCTGCCGTCGCACGCCCGCGGCCTCGCCGACACCGACGACCTCGTGCAGATTTCGCTCGTCCGTGCGTTGAACCATTTGGACGAGTTCGAGGTCCGGCGCGAAGGCGCGTTCCTCGCCTACCTGCGCCGCATCCTGCTCAACTCGCTCCGTGACGAGATCCGCCGCTCCAAGCGCCGGCCGGGCGAGCCGATCGACGAGCTCGAGCTCGCGACCGACGCGCCCTCGCTGCTGGAGCAGCAGATCGGCCGCGAGGCCATGGAAGCGTACGAGGCGGCGCTGGCGCGGCTGACGCCGGCGCAGCAGGAGGCGGTCGTGATGCGGCTCGAGTTCGGTTACAGCTACCCGCAGATCGCCGACGCGATGGGGCGCACGACGCCCAACGCGGCGCGCATGCTGGTCGCGCGCGCGCTCGTGCAGCTCGGGGAGGACATGGATGCGCACCGAGGGTGACGACGCGCTGACCGAATCGGCGGGCCGCATCGCCGACGGCGAATCGATCGACTGGGCCGCCGAGGCCGAGCACGCGCCCGAGCGCGCGCACGAGCTCGCCGCGCTCGAACGCGTGGCGCGCATCGCCGAAGGGTGGCGCGCGATCGGCGTGACGCCGGCCGCGGACGATGACGATGCGCACGAAGCGGTGGCGTTGCGCTGGGGTCCGCTCGAAGCGCGCGAGAAGCTGGGCGAGGGCGCCTTCGGCGAAGTCTGGCGCGCGTGGGATCCGGCGCTGCGTCGCGAGGTCGCGCTCAAGCTGCGGCGCGCGGGCGACGACGACGCGAGCGCGCGCCACGAGCTGGACGAGGCGCGGCGGCTCGCGCGCGTGCGGCATCCGAACGTGCTCGCGATCCACGGCGTCGACGTGCACGACGGCCGCGCCGGGCTGTGGACCGACCTCGTGCGCGGCGCGACGCTCGAGACGCTGCTTGCCGAGCGCGGGGCCTTCGGCGCGCCGGAAGCGGCGCTCGTGGGCACCGAGCTCTGCCGCGCGCTCGCGGCGGTGCACGCGGCCGGGCTCGTGCACGGCGACGTGAAGGCGGCGAACGTCATGCGCGAGGACGGCGGCCGGATCGTGCTCACCGACTTCGGCTCGGGCCGCGACGCTGACACGGACGCGTTCGCGTCGGTCACCGCGTCGCCGCTCTCGGCCGCGCCCGAACTGCTGCGCGGCGCGGCTCCGTCGGCCGCGTCCGATCTCTACTCGCTCGGCGCGCTGCTCTTCCGGCTCGTCACGGGACGCCATCCGGTGGAGGCCACGACGCTCGCCGCGCTGCGCGACGCGCACGCGCGCGGCGCGCGCACGTCGCTGCGCGCGCTGCGGCCCGAGCTGCCGACGGCGTTCGTCGCCGCGATCGAGCGCGCGCTCGATCCCGATCCGGCGCGCCGCTTCGGCGACGCGGGCGCGTTCGAGCTCGCGCTCGCGCACGCCGCTTCGGCGCCGGCCGCGAGCGTCGCCGCGCCGCGCGCACGCCGCGCGCCGTGGGCGCTCGTCGCCGCCGCGGCGCTCGTCGCGCTCGCGCTCGGGCTCTTCGCGCGCCGCTCGCACACGCCGGCGCCGGCGGACGTCGCTCCGGCGCCCGCGGCCGTCACGCCCGCGGCGCCCGTGACCGAACCGTCCGCCGCGCCAGCGCCGGCGCCGCGGCCCGACGTCGCGATCACGCTGTGGCGCGCGCGCGACGGCGTGAAGACCGCGCTCGCCGACGGCGATCCCGTGCGGCCGGGCGATCATCTCTGGCTCGAGTTCCGCGGCGGCGAACCGCTGCACGTCTACGTGCTCGACGAGGACGATCGCGGCCAGACGTTCGCGCTCTTTCCGGTCGCGGGCACCGACCTCGCGAATCCCGTGCGCGCGAAGCATCGCGTGCGGCTGCCGGGCACGCGCGACGGCGTGCCGTTCGACTGGGTCGTGACCAGCGAAGGCGGGCACGAGCGGCTGCTCGTGGTCGCGTCGCGCACGCCGCTCGCGCCGCTCGCGGAACTCGTCGCCGCGTCGCGGCCGGCGAGCGCCGAGGAGCCGGTCGCGTACGCCGAGGTGGGCGAGGGCGCGATGGCGGCGCTGCGCGGCATCGGCGGCATGGCGCCGGCGGGCGAGGCGCGCGAGGGTCGGCTCGCGGCGGTCGAGCGCGCGCTCGCGTCGCGCACCGACGGCGGCTTCTGGACGCGGCACATCGTGCTCGCGGCGCGGTGACCCCGGCCCGCGCAGCCGGTGCTTCGGCTCTTCCCGCCGCCCGCAACGCTCGCTAACCTGATCTCATGCGACTCCTCGCCACGGCCCTGCTGATCCTCGCGTCGTTCGTCGCGCCACCCGCGCACGCCGCGGCGCGCGCGTCGGCGCCGTTCGACTCGACGCTGTTCCGCTCGTTCTCGGTGATCGAGCCGTACCGCTCGCTGATGCCTTCGGGGCGCTGGGCGGCGCTCGACAGCATCGCGCGCGCGCGCTTCGACGCGGTGGTCGCGCGGCGCGAGCGCGATTCGCTGGCGGTCGGCCGCGTACTCGACGAGGTGGTCGAAACCGCGACGCTGGCCGGGCGTGGCCGCGAACCGATCGTGCTCGCGCAGGCGGAGCGCGTGCTCGCGCTGCACAGCGCGCAGCCCGGCCCCGACTCGTTGATCCTCGCCCGCACGCTGCGGGTGATGGCGGACGTGCAGCGGCGGCGCCGGAACTTCGTCCAGGCCGAAGCGCTGCTGCAGCGGGCGATGGCGATCCTCGACCACGCGCTCGCTCCGAACGATCCCGAGATCGGCATCACCGCGCGGCTGCTCGTCACGGTCGGCGTCAACAGCGGCGGCCGTCAGTACCCCGAGCTCGCGCAGCGTGCGGTCGACAACGCGATCGCCAACTACGGCCGCGACGACCTGCGCACGCTGATGTCGTACTCGGCGCTGGCCGGAGTGCAGAACATGCTCGGCGACCAGGTGCACGCCCTGGTGACGCTCGAGCGCGTCTACTCGGGCATGGAGAGGCGCTTCGGCTCCGACCATCCCGACGTCGCTCGCTCGCGCTTCAACGTCGCGGTCGTGGCGATGCGCATCGGCGACTACGTGCGGGCGCTCGAGTTGCTCGAGCGCACGCTCGCGCTCGAGTCGGCCCGCCCGGCGCTCGATTCGACACGTGTCGCGAACACCTTCGGCGCCACCCTCGAGGTACTCAACGACCTCGGCGACTACGAGGGTGCCGAGCAGCTGGACGCGCGATTCGGCGCGCTGCACGACGCGATCTTCGGCGTCGGCGACACCGATCGCTATCGCTGCATGCTCGAGCGCGCGCGCATGCAGGTGGGGCTCGGCCGTCCGGCGGGGGCCGTGGCGCTATTCGACAGCGCCGCGGCGAGCGAGGCGCAGCTGAACGACAGCCTCTCGGCGCTGCCGGTGCTCTTCCAGCGCGCCGGCGCGCTGCGCGCCGCGGGTGACAGTGCCGCCGCGCTGCGCGGGATCGAGCTCGCGGGCCGGCTCGCGGCGCGCGACACGAGCCGCGCCGCCTCGTTCTACGAGATGGCGCTGCTGTGGGCGCGCTGCCTGAACGACGCGGGCCGTCCCGCCGAAGCGGTGCTGCGGCTCGACAAGGCGCTCGTCGCGTGCGAGACGAAGCTCGGACTCCGCAACCCGATCCGCGCGAAACTGCTGCTCGAACGTGCGCGCGCGCTGGCCGCGGTGGGCGATCCGCGCGCGTTCGACGCCGCGCGCGAGGGCGCGGACCTGACGGCGGAACTGCTGCGCACGGCCGCGCGCGGATTCCCCGAGCGGCAGGCGCTGCTCTACGCGCGCGGCTCCGGACTCGGTCTCGATCCGCTGCTCGGGCTCGCCGCCGCGGGACGGCTCGACCCGGCGCAGCGTCGCGTCGCGCTCGAGCGCGTGGTCGAAGCGCGCTCGCTCGTGCTCGACGAGGTCGGACGGCGCCAGCAGCTGGCGCGGCACAACGCCGATTCGCGCGCGCGCGCGCTTCTCGACTCGCTCGCCGAGGCGCGCGGCGTGCTCGCGCGCTGGCTCGTGCGCGCGGAATCCGATCCGCAGCTCGATTCGCTGCGGCGCGACGCGAGCGAGCGGGCCGAGCGCCTCGAGCGCGGCCTCGCCGCGTTCGGCGTTCCGCGCGCCGCGACGGACGGCGCGACGGCCCTCGCAGCGCTGGGACCCGCCGACGCGCTCGTGTCGTTCGTCGAGTACGCGGCGCCGACAGCGGGCGCGCGGAGCGAGCGGCGCCTGCTCGCGTTCGTCACGCGCGCCGGCCGCGCGCCCGACGTGGTCGCGCTCGGCCGCGCGCGTTCGATCGACGCGCTCGTCTCGCGCTGGCGCGAGGCGATCGCGCTCGGTGTGGGCCCGCGCGCCAACGCCCCGCTCGCCGAACGCCGCGCGCGCGACGCCGGCGCCGCACTGCGTGCGCGCGTGTGGGACCCGCTCGCGGCGCGGCTCACAGGTGCGACGCGCGTCGTGCTCGTCGCCGACGGCGCGCTTCACCTCGTCGACTTCGCGGCGCTGCCGTCACCACGCGGCGGCTGGCTCGCCGAATCGGGCCCGCTGCTCGCGCGGCTGGGAGCGGAACGCGATCTGGGCGCGGGACCCGACACCGTCACCGCGGGCGAGACGCTGCTCGCGCTGGGCGGCGCCGACTTCGATCGCGCGAGCGACGCGCCGGCCGCCGCGGGCGCGCTGCGCGGCGCCGGCGTCGCGTGCGAGGCGTTCCGCGACGTGCGCTTCGCCGCGCTGCCCGGCACGCGGCTCGAGGCCGGCGACGTCGCGGCGCGCTGGCGCGCGCGCGGCCGGCCCGTGCTCGAGCTGACCGGCGACGAGGCGGGCGAGGCGCGGCTCAAGGCCGCGGCGCCCGCGTGCGGCGTGCTGCACCTGGCGACGCACGGGTTCTTCCTCGGCTCGAGCTGCGTGCAGCAGGCGCCCACCTCGCGCGGCATCGGCGGACTCGCGCCGGCGGATGCTTCGGTGGCGAGTGGCGCGACGCCGGGCCGCACGAGCGCGCTGCGGCTCGCGGGCCTCGCGCTCGCGGGCGCCAACCTCCGCGAGGCGGCGGCCGGTGGCGACGACGGCGTCCTCACCGCCGAGGAGATCGCGACGCTCGACCTCTCGCGCGTGCGCGAGGTGGTGCTCTCGGCGTGCGACAGCGGCGTCGGCGACATCGCCGAGGGCGAGGGCGTGCTCGGCCTGCAGCGCGCGTTCCGGCTCGCCGGCGCGCGTGCGCTCGTGATGAGCCTGTGGCCCGTCGACGACCGCGCGACGCGCGAGTGGATGGCGGCCTACTACGACGCGCGGCTCTCGCGTGGCGAGGGCGTGGCGGCGTCGGTGCGCGCGGCGCAGCGCGCGCGGCTCGCGGCGCTGCGCGCCGCGCACCAGCCCGCGCCGCCCGCGGCGTGGGCGGGCTTCGTGCCGCTCGGCGACTGAGCGCGCTGCATCGCACGGCGCGTGGCGCGCGTCACGTCGCACGAACCCCGCGCCGGCCGCGGCCTGCGCGGTCCGGGCTGTGATAGGCTCCCCGGCCCACGCGACCCACCGGACCAACGGGAACCCCATGTTCGAGACGCTGACCGACCGCTTCCAGGGCATCATCCGCAACCTCACCGGGCAGGCCCGCATCACGCCCGACAACATCCGCGAGTCCATGCGTGAGGTGCGCCGCGCGCTGCTGGAGGCCGACGTGCCCGTCGCGGTCGCGCGCGAGTTCGTCGCGAAGGTGGAAGAGCGCGCGGTGGGCGAGGAGGTGCTCAGGAACCTCAAGCCCGGCCAGCAGGTCGTGGGCATCGTGCGCGAGGAACTGGAGAAGCTGCTCGGCACCGCGCCCGCGTCGATCGCCGGCTCTCCGCACGTGCCGACCGTGCTGCTGCTCGCGGGCCTGCAGGGCTCCGGCAAGACGACGTTCGCGGGCAAGCTCGCGAAGTGGCTCAAGATCCGCGAGAAGCGCGTGCTGCTCGCGAGCGCCGACGTGTACCGGCCCGCCGCGATCGACCAGCTGGAGCGCGTCGCGCAGCAGGCCGAGGCCGGCTTCTGGCGCGCGCCCGAGGGCACGTCGCCGCACGACATCGCCGCGCAGGCGCTCGAGGAGGCGCGCAAGCGCGGCTTCGACTTCTTCGTGCTCGACACCGCCGGCCGGCTGCACATCGACGACGAGCTGATGAACGAGCTGCAGGACCTGAAGCACACGATCCGCGCGCACCAGGTGTGGCTCGTCGTGGACGGCATGATCGGGCAGGAGTCGGTGCGCGTCGGTCAGGCGTTCGCCGAGCGCGTCGGCATCGATTCGCTCGTGCTCACCAAGATGGACGGCGACGCGCGCGGCGGCGCCGCGCTCTCGCTGCGGCAGGTGACGGGCAAGCCGATCGCGTTCCTCGGCGTCGGCGAGAAGCTCGACGGGCTCGAGGTGTTCAACGCCGGCCGCCTCGCGGGCCGCATCCTCGGCATGGGCGACGTGATCGGCCTCGTGGAGAAGGCGCAGGCCGCGGTCAGCGAGGCCGACGCGCTCAAGCTCGCCGAGCGGATGCGCAAGTCGGAGTTCACGCTCGAGGACTTCCTCGAGCAGCTGCGCTCGGTGCGCAAGCTCGGGCCGCTCGAGGACGTGATGAAGATGATCCCCGGCATGCCCGCGAACGCGATGGAGAAGCTCGGGCCGCAGAAGGACGTCTTCAAGAAGCACGAGGCCATTCTGCTCAGCATGACGCTCAAGGAGCGCCGCAACCCGCGCGTGCTCGACGGCAGCCGGCGCAAGCGCATCGCGGCCGGCAGCGGCACCACCGTCACCGACGTGAACCGGCTCATCAAGGACTACGAGCAGGCCCGCTTGATGATGAAGGCACTGAAGAAGGGGCCGCGCGGGCTCGCCGGTCTGCGCGGGCGGATGCGTCCTCGCTGACCGGAGACGCGGCGGCTTTGGCGTACGCCGCGGCTTCCGCTAGCCTGCCGCGACCATGAGCACACTCACCGCCGGTCCGCGCACGTTCCTGCTGGATGGACGCGAGTTCTTCCTCCATTCGGGCGAGCTCCACTACTTCCGCGTCGCCGCGTCCGACTGGCCGCGCCACCTGAGGGCGATGAAGGCCTCGGGCCTCAACACGGTCTCGACCTACATCTGCTGGGACTGGCACGAGCACGCGCCCGGGAAGTTCGACTTCACGGGCAAGACCGATCCGCGCCGGAACTTCGTCGGCTTCCTCGAGCAGGTGAAGAAGGCGGGGCTGTTCGCGATCGTGAAGCCGGGCCCGTACATCCTCGCCGAGTACGACGGCAACGGGATCCCGAAGCGCCTGCTCGACCCGAAGCAGCCGATGTTCGCGCGCAACGAGCAGGACCGGCCGTGGTCGACCGACGCGATCACGTTCCTGCACCCGCAGACGCTCGAGCACACCTATCGCTGGTACGACCGCGTGCTGCCCATCGTCGCGAAATACCAGCTCTCGAACGGCGGCCCGATCGCGATGATGCAGGTCGACAACGAGGTCGGTCTGCAGCACTGGCTGATGGCGCAGGCGGACCACAACCCGGTCGTGCTCGCGATGTACCGCGAGTACTTGAAGAAGCGCTTCGGCACGATCGCCGAGTACAACCGCCTCTCCGGCGAGCGCTGGGCGAGCTTCCGCGCCGTGCGTCCGCCGTCGGGCGACGTGCGCGACCTGAAGCACTACGCCGCGTACTTCGAATGGCACGCGTTCTGGCGCCACTACTTCGCGCGCCACCTGCGCACGCTGGTCGAGAAGATCCGCACGTACGGCATCGACCTGCAGTTGACGCACAACGTCGCGGGCTGGATCTACGGCAGCGCTTCCGAGATGCCGATGATCCTCTCCTTCTACGCCGACGTGATGCGCGAGTGCCCCGAGATCGTCTTCGGTCTCGACCACATCCCGGAGTTCCAGTCGTTCCGCAACGCGCACTGCGACCTGCCCATCAATCAGATGCTGCGCGCGCAGCAGGGACACGGTCCCGTGTGGGCCGCGGAGTTCCAGGCCGGCACGCGCGAACACAACGTGCGCAACGACGCGCGCGACATGGCGCTCTTCTATCAGGCGAGCCTCGCGCACGATCTGGGCGGGCTGAACTACTACATGTTCTCGCAGGGCGAGAACCCGCCCGGCGGCGGCGTGTACGGCAAGATGTTCTACTGGCAGACGCCGCTCGACGTGAAGGGCCGGCCGTCGCCGCTCTACGACGTCACCGCGCAGATGGGCCGGTTCCTGAAGAAACACGGCCGGCGACTGCTCAAGACCGAGACGAAGGCCGAGATCGGTGTCGCGTGGTACGCGCCGTACGGCTACACGGAGATCGTCACGTCGCAGCTGATGTCGCGGAAGAAGCTCGACGCCGCGAAGATCGGCCTGCGCCACGACCCGCGCTTCCTGCGCGAGACCGTGCTCTACGACGGGCTGCTGCGCTGCCTGCAGGCGCTGAACCTGAACTACCGCATCTTCGACCTCGCGAAGGCGACGCCCGACGAGATGCGTCGCTTCGAGCAGGTGTACGTCGTCGCGGCCGACTACATGGACGCCGACGCGCAGCGCAAGCTGGCGACGTTGGTCGAGGAGGGCGGGAACCTCGTGATGATGCCCGGGCTGCCGCGACTCGACCTGGCGATGCGGCCGTGCGAAGTGCTGCGCAAGCGCCTCGGCGTCGAGACGCGCTTCGAGGCGAGCGCGCGCAAGATCTCGATCCTCGGCATCGACGAGCTCTACACCGCGTCGAACGTGAAGGAGCTCTACGCGGCGAAGCGCGGCGAGGCGATCGCGCGCACCGCGGACGGCGACGTGTGCGGCATCGAGCGCAAGGTCGGACGCGGCCGCGCGACGCTGATCGGCGCCGCGATCGTCTACAACCTCGACAGCCACCTCGAGTTCTTCGCCGCGCTCGCGGCGAGGGGCGGCGTGCGCCGCGACGTCGAGGTGAGCGATCCGGACGTGAACGTGGTGCTGCGCCGCGGCGAGGGCTACGCGTACCTCTTCGCGCTCAACTACCACGGCGAGGCGAAGCGCGTGCGTGTCGGCGTCCCGAAACGCGTCATGCGGGCGATGGGCTGCCGCGGCCGCTCGCGTTTCGTGCTCGACCTGCCGGCCACGAGCGGCGCGATCGTCGAGCTGAAGTAGCCGCGAGCGCGGGCGGCGAGCGTCAGTAGCGGACGCTCGCCGTCAGCTCCAGGCCCTGGAACGCGGGCTCGTACTTGCACACGCCGCCGGCGCACAGGTAGCCGGCCTGGCGCTTGCCGCCCCACAGCGCGAGCCGCGCGCCGTCGCTCGTCGTGTACGCGAGCTGTGCGGCGGGGAACGGCCCGCGGCGCTCGCCGAACTCGCGCTGCTCGCGGAACTTGTTGTTCACCTCGAGCATCACCGACGCCGACCACGCCGGCGCCACGCCGAGCTCGAGCTTGAAGAACTCCTCGTCGTAAGCGCCGAGGTCGAAACCGGGCCCGCCGCCCAGCCGCACGTGCTGGTGCTCGGCGTCGAGCGAGACGCTGCGCCGCTCGTCGAGACGGCAGCCGACCTCGGTGACGACGCACTGGCGCAGCCCCTCGCTCTCGCGGTAGCCGAATCCGCCGCTGAAGTTCCAGCGGCCCAGCTGCGGCTGCTCGAGCTGCGCGTAGAGCTCCTCGAACACGCGTTCGCCGTCGTGCTTCTCGCTGCGGCTGGCGTTCAGCAGCGCGCTCCAGCCCGCGGGCAGCTCGCACGTCAGCTCGGCCTGCCGGCCGCGCTCGTCGTCGGCGTCGAGGTTGTGCGGCGCGCGCTCGAGCAGCGTGCGCGTGTGCTCGCGCGTGAGGGACGGCGGGTTGTTGAGCGCCGTGCGTCCGTCCGCCGCGCGCACGACCACGAAGCGCCGGTAGTCCTTCGCCTCGAGCGAGAGCCCGAGCGGTCCGCGGAAGAGCTGCAGCGAGGCGTAGAGCGCATGTCCCGGG
>WBZT01002497.1_pt1 | contig 12739 bp, 19 predicted proteins | sample 5204241 | NCBI WGS metagenome assembly WBZT01 (sample SAMN12344358, study PRJNA552823) | activated sludge metagenome | biome: Activated sludge suspended growth; feature: Nitrification reactor; material: Wastewater; isolation source: activated sludge from nitrification reactor of wastewater... | reverse complement strand
AATCACTAGTTTGTTGGCGAAATCTATAGTGTATCGGTCGTCATGTGCAGGGTCGTAGATAGTGTCGTCGATAGGGGTATAAGATAGGCCTACATCTATAGCAGTCAAGTCGAACGGCTCTGATTTATATGGCACATAGTCTTCATGCCAAACGACATAATATACACCAGATATGTCCGTGCCATTGTGCACATATTCATAGACAAATTGCCCCGATGTTACATTGTCCTCTCGTTGCAGCTCTACATCGCTACCGTCATATATAGCAACTGTTGTACCAGTCGGTAGCCCAGATAATATGAACGATACCGTATTTGCATCTTGTGGGTATCGCCGGGCCCTTGATGTTGCGGTGGTGGCTAGAGGTATTATTACGCTGTTGATGGGCCCCGTATTAGTAGTTCTAGTGACCATACGAAAACGTATTTTGAAACCATCATCAGAAAATGCAGGCTCATTAGGGTGATAACCAAAGCCCAAAGTAGCGGAAGAAAAAGTAGCAGCGTTAGCAACATCAACTGTTATCTGTGTTGGAGAATCTATAGAAACTATTTTTGCTTCTGGCCCAACTCCTGCTATTCCTTGTGCGTTCCAAACGTAATCGTCTACCGCTAAGCCTGTCGTATCATCAACAGTAATAGTGTATGCCCCTGATGTGCCTGCACCGCTATCTCTGTTAACATACATGTTTTTGTATGGCGAGAAGCCGTTACCATCGTTTCGATCTAGGGCATAAGTCATATCATAAGTTGTTAAACCACCCGTGGAAACCAAAATTATTGGTGTCACAATAGGGAAATGATCAAAATTGATCGAGTAGTAAGGCAACTCCCACGTTATCTGATCCCCCACATTAAACATGATGACCGAGCCGCTACCTGTGAACTTAGGTGTGCCAGAATCTATTGCCACTTGGCTTGCGGTGGTAGCAGAAGGGCCCTCCATCGCTATAAGAAGTTTGCCATCAACTGTTCGGTAATCCAATGTGCCAGATGCAGACCCTGCAGAGTTCCCAGTGTATATGAATGTATCCTTGTTCAGAACAGTGATAGTTGTGCACAATTGCTTAGCACCAGTGGGTGAACCTGTATTCCTGATTTGTATATAATCACCAGTGGTCAAACCGTGATCTGTTCTTGTTACTGTGATTGTTGAAGCTGAACGAGTCCAACTAGCCCCTGTAGCATCTGGTTTACTACCATATTCCCCAACTATATGCTCGAAAAAGTGTTGGCCTAAAACAGCGGCACCCATAGCTGGTGTACCGCTACCAAAATTTAGTCCCTTAAATGTTACGTCATAACCTGCAAGGGTTGGAGCACCCGAATATCTGTTATCTATTCCTACATTTTCGAAAAGAATATTTTTCATTGATGAGTTATTCGAATAGCCCTGTGAATTACCTTTAATCCAGACGTTTTGAGTTTTAACATTTTCTACGTTTGAAGAACCAAAAGTGAAAGGGGCAATAGTGAACGCTGAATGGTAGAAAGAAAGTATACCCGATGTAGCACCAGCATTCGAACATGTGAATGTGAATGATGTTGTAGTAGGTGTAGTTAAAATCGTTTTTTGTGCTAACGACATTGTGATTGTGCCATCAGTGCAATAAACATATATTTTATCGCCAGCTACTAGGCCATGAGGAGACGATGTGGTTACTGTCGCTGTTGTTGTAACACGAGCCCAACTAGCCCCGACTTCTGTATATCCAGTACCATCAATTGGTGAAGCCTCAGTACCAATATTTCTAAAAGTAATATCTTTACCTGATGAGCCATGCGAATATATTTGATTAGGTACATTAGGGGCATAGGGGAAGGTTATATCTTCTACAAGGGTATCGCTATGATTAGCCCCTGTATAAAAACAATAGTTAGTAGTATCGTTAGGCATACCAGGTTCATTACCTGCCCAAGTTTCAATATTTGACCAAGTATCAGTAACACCAACAGATCTGGAGATATGCCCAGAGAGAGCAGAATTGGTACATTCGAAGTTATTTACAGAAGTTAAAGTTATTGCATCAGCGTTGTTTGTTCTTGTTCCTGTCGAACGTATAAAGGATTCCGTGAGAGTTACATTATTAGAAAGATTTGCACGGAAAAGCCCTGTGCTTGTTGACGGATAAGTCCCACCTGTCGATAATCTTGTAAACGTACCACCGTAAGTACAAACAGAAAGGCTTAACGCGTAAGTATCTAAAGCTGACATTGCCGTATATCCCGAATCCGTCCATGTGACTTCTGAACCCAAAGTAGAAAGCACAATAGGAGCGGCTATCACACTATTAGTAATAGTCACCTTATTATATGAAACTATCGAAAGATACCAGTTACACATGGCTTTGTCCATATTCCAAGTCCCTAAAGAGGCCCCACCAACATCATATCTTGAAGCAGGTGTAGCGTTAATAGTATTTACTGTAGGCGTAGCAGATTTTGCTGAGTTAAGAAAAACATTACCTACACGAATTTTGCATCCTGCACCTGGTAATGCGCCACCCGTGGAGTTGGTGCCGTCATGGCCAAACCTTAAAACTCCACCAGATGACACCCAGCAAACTCGCTGGCCCCTGCCGTCTGTTGGCACTTTATCTACAGTTGCCGTGTCGCTGGTTGAGTGCCAGATTTTATAAACACCCGACCCAGCACTGGTCTCAACGAATACGCCAGGGCAAAAACAAGTGTTACCGTTAGTGGGGATCTGATAGGTATCAGTCCTAGCTGGAGTGCCCGGAGTTGTGCCTATATAGTACCATTCACCACTAATAACAGGAGTGGTCAGGTTATTAAGGCCGTTAATGGTTATTGTTCGTGTTTCTGCCCCAATAACTTCTATCCATCCAGCGACATCAGCAGCCGTGGCATTAGCGCTAATGCCAGTCAGAGCACCGGCGGTATAGGCTACTGAATTCCATTGTTTAATTTTTATATATCCACTCGCTGGCATTGCAGATCCCGGTGTGGTCGGGGCAGCATTCAGCGCAGAGTAGACGCCTATAAGTATTCCAGAGGATGAGCCTTGGGAAATAGTTGTATTGTAGGCTGGTACGTTGCCAGAACCGGTGTTGTATGGGATCAGGCGTATATAACGCCCATCTATCGTAATATCTCCACCCAATGAAATAGAACCTATGGTATTACCTAGTATGTACCCACCGTTCTTCCCATAGAGAGAGTCTTGATCTATTGTCAATTTCCCGCCATTAACATTGTAGATATCGTCTCCTGCCTTACCAACAACGGCGTCAATATTGGTATCTGAAGTAATGGTGAAGGTAGCCATTAGAGTTCTCCCTCTAAATGAATACTTAACTCATTACCGATAATATCAATTGTAGCTCCATCTGCGATTAACTCTGATTGCGGTATATCAACATCAAATTTATTAATATAATCACCCTTTTGTTCTATGTCACTTATTTGTTCCTGATCGGTATCACGATCATAGGTGGCAAACCCCCATTCGAACTGATAACTAACGTGTCTTGTAGCCATTGTTCGCCTCCTTATAAGTATGACAGGCCCGCTCGTCCTGCCCAGTTAGTTGAATAATCTGATGTGCCACTAGCATACTCTCTGGCGTTATTGCTAATAGTCCTTCTATAAATATACCACCTTCCGTCGGTATGCGCATAGCCTACGTAAACATAGGTAGATGTTTTATCGTAGCCAGGGTCTTGTAGTGTGAAGCCGTTTGTTGAACTTGGTGGGTTCCCCCATTCTGTGTCATAGTCATCTCCACTTGCCTTTTTTAAGACTTGCCCAGCTGTACCGCCGCTTGCGACCCCTGGGCCAGATGGGCCTGTTGCGCCAGTGAATCCCTGTGGGCCACGCTGACCGGGCCCTCCAGCATAACCTTGCAAGCCACGATCACCTTTTTCGCCCTTTTCCCCACGATCGCCTCTCGGGCCTTGTGGGCCTCTTAAAGATTCAATCTTTATAAGATCTTTCCATATGATTTCACCAATATATCGCCACTGAACGTGTGTTTTTGATAAACGTAATTCTATTGGCCTGCCGTCTTTACCATCCTTACCGTCAAGACCGTCTATGCCATTAGTTCCGCTTTTGCCGATTAGTCCACGTGGGCCTGCTGGGCCTACCTCGCCCTGAACACCTTGCAGGCCTATATCACCCCTTTCACCTTTTTCGCCTCGCTCGCCTCGTGGACCCCGATCACCCTTGAGCCCCAACTCACCACGTGGGCCGATCTGGCCTGTCTGACCACGTGGACCGATTAGTTCCTTTATGGATACGATGTTATTCCACTGCCTGTAACCTTTATACCGCCACTGGATATAAGAACCATCAGATCTTAACTCAACCTCTAAACCATCACGACCGCTTGGCATTCTTTTGGGGGATGGTGTTGGGAGTAGTGCGAACATATTGTTTATATTATATCACGATGATATTGCTATATATAATCTAAGTATCTACCGTTAGTGTACACCGACCACGCTGCATAGCTCTGAGCATTCCAAATTTCAAACGCTTTAGCAACGTTCTTTTCTGGGTTATACATTTCTTCACAGGTTATGTTACGCCCTGGCAGTATCCGAACCTGAAGCATCCCGCAGCTCATACCATAGGTAACACCGTTCTGAACATATGTTAATGTAGTATCACCAACTGCATCAACTTTGCCCTTACTTTCGGCTTTACAAACGCCGTACATTACTCTAGCATCCCATTCAGTGTAATCATAAACTAATCGGCAAGGGTCATTAGCTACTAGCTGTTTTCTAGTTTCTCTTGCTTGTAAATCAGCCTCTAATTGCTTAATCTTTTCTTCAAGTTCCTTAATCTTCTGTTGATTCTGGCTGTCAGTTTCTTTAGTTTTCTGAAGCTCGGTTTCAGTGGACTGTTTTTGCTGTTCGATGGTGGTGATAGTGCTATTTAATCGCTCTACCTTGTGAGTCTGTTTTTTATAAGCACTAACCGTGAACATAACTGCTAGTGCTATTAGTATTATTAGAATTTTTTTAGCATACCCATCTTTTGGCTTAGCATAATCTTCTACTTTAAATTTCATTTGATTCCTCCTCTATTATATCTTCAACTTCGGTAGTAGCACCAATCTTTTTTGCTATTGCCATAGCTTCTGGCATTAAATCTACATCGAAATACTCTTGGGCAGAGATTAATGTATGGGTTAGGTCTTCAATGACGAAATCTCTATCGTGTTTGATTATTATTTTAAACATTATTGCTCCTTAAAACTGAGCTCTACTAACCTAGTAATGCAGAGTATAAGTAATACTACCCCGGCTACCGATACAATAACATTGCTGTTATCGTGTAGCACGTACCCTGCTATACCGTTAGCTAGGAATGTTACTAGGTTTAGTAAATCACTCCCGAACTTTTTAGCTTTAGTTGTTAAATTTTCTTTGAACATATTGTTCTCCTTTTTTGTTTTAATTGTTTATTTTGGTGGGCTGTTATGGCTAGCCCAAGCCTCTGTAGTTAAAGCGGTTATCAGTTCCGCTAGCTGTTTACACGTCGCCTTAGTGTAGTTTTACCTCTTCGGAGGTTGGTTATGGCAGTGGGGTGTATTCTGAACCTTTTGTTATCAAATCTGCTACTTCAGCTCCGCTAAACTCTTCTAAGCATTCTACGCAGTAGTTAAAGTAAACTTCTACCTTTTCATCAAATGATTCTTTTATTACTTCGTGTTCACACTCCATATTGCTTTCTCCTTACTTATTAACTTTTATTATCGAACCGTCTTTTAGTATTATGTATTGCATTTTTGTTTTACCTTTCTTTTAATTTTCTAAGGCTTTCTCAACCTTACATATTTATTATATCAAACTTTTCTTTAATTTACAATAGTTTTTTTAAAGATTATTAAAAAGTTTTCCACAGGTTTTAGAACTCAATTTTTAAGGTATCGATACCCAGGTACTCATCTATTGTTTTAACGGCATCATCATAACCAATACAAAAAAAGGCCCTCCAGCCACGCTTGCGGAGTGCTTCTAGGTAATCATTCTGCTCTTTAATATGCTGGCTAACTGGTGAACCGTCTTTTTTAGCTATTTTAACGCCCTCTCGCTTGAGTTCTATTGCTAACCCGACATATTTACCACGTGGCTCATAAATCATCAAATCTGGGTGACCTCTGCGTGGATTGAGTGCTTTTTGGCGTTTGGCTTGGCTAATACTTAGCTTGGTTCCAGAGCCAAAGTCGTGGTGAATTAGAATATCTGGAGCTGTCACTAGATAGTGGTTAGTTATTGCTATTGCTATCTGTTCTTCGCTTGGCATTGCGCCCCCCGATGACCCTTTTTAGTTTCTTCGGTATGTCTTCGAAGAAAATCCTGATCCCACCGATTGCGGTGTTATCATCAATAATCTCACTAAAGTACTCTTCTACTGACATCTCGTTAACGTTCTCTAGCTTGTGCTTAAACTCTTCCACCGAGAAAACTATCCCCCTTTTGCGGTTATACTCGCACTCGATTGCAACCCTCATTATGTCTTGGGCGTCTTGCTCATTTTTTGCCATGTTCTTAACGTCTTTTGCTATGCGTTGTAGTTGTTTGATTTGCAGGGTAGTTAATTTCATTACTTTTCTCCTTTGCTTATTGTATTTTAATTATAGCAAACTTTTCTTTAATTTACAATAGTTTTGTTCAGGAGTTTTCCACAGTTTAATCTTTCGGCACTCTATGGCCATTTAAATATTGGCTTAGAGTTGTATTATTAATACCGAGTTTTTGAGCTAATATATATTGCTTATAACCCATACTAATTTGCTCTCTAACCCAAGATATTTTAGCCTTAGTCATAACTTGCGGTCTGCCGTTTGGGTTTCTGTTTTTAAGGTCTTTCAAACCACCTTTTCTAGTTTTATTTTCCATTGTTATCTCCTTTTTAAAAACCTAATTCTTTTTTATTAATACTGTCAAAATATCTCTTTAATCTTTTGTAAAAGCTCTGACAATTCGGCATCATCAACTTCTACGCCAAATATCTTTTCAATAGTGTTTTCAATGGCTGTTTTATTGTAACGCATATTTTAACCTTCGCTTTATATTAGCCTGTATAGCCTTATTAGTAACATCAACTTCAATAAACTGTTGTTCTGGCTGTAAGTTATCATCTGGGCAATAGAAAATCATAATTGCTTTTTTACGGCCACATATTAGGGCGTTAAAGTTAGATTGTGCGACATACTTAGCACTTGGGCTTTTACTCTCTCTAATATGATTTTCTATCTTTAAGCATTTAACTTCTATTAATGCATCTCTATCTTCGTCTTCACCGTCTGGTGAGCATTGAGCGTTAGGCCATCTAGTATCAGTAACTACCCCGGCCCGCTTTAATTTCATATTATAGATAGCGTTATATATTTCAACCGCTTCATCTTCTAAAATATGCCCACGCTGAGTCCAGAAGTTTCCGTTAAATGTTTTGCTATTAGCTTCAAGTGCGGTTTGATAATCACCAGTTAAAAGTAGTATGGCATTGGAGCCGGTTACTTTATTCTCACGGCTCTGCAACCATTTTTCAGTGTTCTGTTCTAAATTAAGCTCTACTCTCATTTTGTGCTTTCTTAGCTTCTATAATAGATGATTTTGTAGATTCATCAGCCTTAACAAACTTTTCTATATCACTACCTTCATTATCTTGAGCATCAATATCTTTAGTAATATCGTGGAAGTGAGTTTTACAAGCCCTTTTAATAACTGATTTTTTCCAAAATTCAGATTCCCAGTTATTCCAAGCTTGCACACTCTTAGTAATGCTTTTCATTTTCTGAAAATCAGTTAGATTTAATGTCTCTAGAAATTCGCCTCTTGAGTTTTTAATTATACAATAAGCACCAATAATCTTAGGTTCTTCAACTGTAAATGGATCAGCAATTGAGTGGCTATAAACAACACTACCGGACTCTTTAGCAAAATTATATTCATCGCCTTCACGAATCAATTGCAAGTCTATAACTGACTCAGGATAAACCATATAGATCTTATTTTTAAAAGCGTGGTATGTTGGCAATACCATAGCATTACTATAGATAACATAGTTAATACCATCTAGGGCAAAACCATTCTCTATAATCTCTATAATCTTAGAGTAAATAAAGAACTCATTAATGTTCAAAGCGTCAACATAGGCATTAGTTACTTTATCTTTTTTCTTTTCATTCATCTTCTTAAAGACATATTCTAAAGATATTCTAACCAATTCAAGCTTTTTAGCATCGCCTGCATACTTTTTATTTAGCTTATCTTTAATTCCAATGCTTAAATCTTTTACGCTTGCCATAATTATTTAAACCTTTTAGTTAGATATTTAGTAACTCTTGGAGTTGCGCCTTTTGGAGCTTTGCCTTCTAGCTTAAAAGTATCAGTAATTCTCTTAGTATCTACAACTCTTTTGAAGAACTTTTTAGGCAGTTCATTTTCATCAACATACCAGCCTTGCCTTTCAGCTAGTGTAATAGAACCCCAGTCGCCTTTTATAGTTTTAGTTCCTGAGTCTTCCATCTTCTCTTGAAGGCTATTAAAGAACTCTTCATTTTTAGCGTTAGCTTCTCTAAGCTGTTTTTGAGCATTTAGCCACTGTTGGAATTTAGGCTCTAAAGCAAGTTCAGATTCTATTTTATTAAGCTCAGCCTCAGCTTGTTTAGCTTCTTCTAGTTTTAATTTGATTTCATCTTCCATCTTATCTCCTATTGCTTTATGTTAGGTAGCCTCGCAAACTACCCAACTGTTTACTTTGTAGCTATTTTCCCCGCTAGGGTTTCCGCTTTCTCTTGCTTAGTGATTTAATTATAGCAAACTTTTATTTAATTTACAATAGTTTTATATATTGTTTTCTCTTTTATAATTCTCAATCCACCTATTGCGATAGGCTGTATCTTTTAGTCTGCTTGGTTCTAAGGCTATATGGTGGCGTATAAAGGCTCTAATTGGTTCAGTTGATAAACTATCCTCATTTGGTATAAAAACGTCCTGAACGTTAAGTAGGTAAGTCTCTTGAGCTATATTCTCAGGTTCTGTTTTACCATCTAATAAATCTTTAATCTTTATAGCCTGTTCAAGTGTTATAGTTTGTTTTGGTTTACCTATTAGTTTTACGTATGGTTTATTTGGTTTCATATAAATAATGCCCTCGCTTTTGCTATTTCATCTACCGGGATTGGTTTATCTTTAAACTTCTTATTGAGGTAGTCTGATACTTTAGCATTTATGTATTCAATTTTATTGAGGTTTTTTGTTGTAGTATCGCTAACTGTTTTTGCATTAGAGCCGGTGTCACTTTTATTTTTACCCCATAAAAGTAGTTTATTTAGTTTAGCCTGTAAGTCTACGAAGTCAGATATTCTTGGAGCGTACCGGTCTTGATGAGCCATAGCTACGCCGTTTAACAGTTTTTGTAAACCATCTTGACCGTGTTTTAGATATAAGTTCCAGCAGGCCATCTTATTAGCTTTTATACGGCTTGTAATGGCATATCCAGTGGCCTCATTCCATTTATTGAACAGGTTATTGATTTCCTTGTTACCGTATTCTTCTTTTTTTATATCTAGTTTTTCGGCTTTAGCCAATTCTACGTTAGTAGAATTTTCCTTTACTCTCTCTTTACTCTCTCTTTCTTCTATAGTGGTAGATTTTACCACTCTGACTGGTAGTTTTTTACCACTCTGACTGGTAGATTTTACCACTCTAGTTTCAATATCATATACAGGTTGGTAGATTTTACCACGCCCAGTATTTTCTAATTCTCTAATATAACCTAACTTAAGTAGCTTCTGTTTAGCCTTAATAACAGTATCTTTAGATACCCCTAACATTTCAGAGCATACTTCTTTGCTCTCAAAATATTTCTTAAACCCACATATTCTAGCATATACAAGCTTCTCGCTCGGAGTAAGATTTTTATTAGTAAGTATATCGAACCTGATTATTACAAACCTATCTTCTCGTTCCTGTTTTTCTGTTTCTTCCACGTTACCCTCCTTTTTTAAGAGTACAAAAAAGCCAGCTTTGAGGGCTGGCTCTCTTGCGTGTTTCGCAATACTATAAGTATAGCACACGAAGCTACTACCCTCAATAGTTAAATTGATTTTTATTTAAGATAGCATTCTTGCGAAACACCATCTTAACTGCATTATACCTTATTTTGCTTAAAATAAAAACCCTATGCTAAACTAATTGGTGGAGATCTCCATCCCCCACAGAAACCAGAACTACTCCACCAATGTTCTGGTTTTTGTGTTATTATAAGTATATGAATTACTCAGAGTTTAAAAATCAGTGGCTAGGCAAACGTATTGATTATGATTCTTTATACGGCTGGCAATGTGTAGACATCATTAAACAGTGGTTAGATAGTGGATTTTCTATAAAGCCTGGAGCTTGGGGAAATGCTATTGATTACTGGCGTAGTACTAACCCAGGCGTGCTAACAGCATTTAAAAAAGTAACTAATACACCAGACTATATACCTCCACAAGGTTCAATTGTTATATTCAATGCTACATCGAGTAACAAATATGGGCATATAGCTATTGTAGACTCAGCTACTAAGACGGTATTAAACATACTAGAGCAAAATGGCGGTGCCGGGACTGGAACTGGTACTGGCGTAGATGCAATTAGATTACGCAACCCTGGATATAATAATATAGCAGGCTTTTTGGAGCCTATAAATAATAAAGGAAAAGAACAAGTGGCAGACCAAATAATACTAAACGCTGATAACTGGTTTAACAGATGTAACAAAACAATTAAGTTCACACGTGGCAGGGAGATGAGCCGAGAAGAATTTGCACCGCAAGTTGGTCGCAAGTTCATTAACTTTGTTGAAGACGCTGAGGACTTTCCAGAAGCTGATGAGCAACTTAGAAGAATAGAAATCGGCAGAGCTAACACAGTAGTAGATACAGACGACTGGTATAACTTTACTAATAAGTTGATGGTTGCTGCTAGAGGTAGGAAGTGGGGAAGCCGAGATGAATTCAGAATACAAGTAAACCGTCCATTCAATGCGACAGCTTCTGATATATTTAGTGGTGAAGAATATGATAACCACCAGAAAAAAATCCTAAACCTAGCAACCGATAACGCTACTCTTAAAGCAGAGAACACAGCCCTTAAAACTCAAGCTAATTCAGGCGGTATTAACCAGGATACCGTGAATACAATTAACGAAACTAACAGCCTAGTTAAGCGAATCTGGGGCGCTATAACTAAGCTTTGGAGAATATAAAATGAAACCAGCAATTATTAACACATTAAAATTTATTATCAGATTAGCATTACTAGCAGGCGTACCTATACTTATAAGCAAATCAGCCGACTTTACTGGAGAATTAAAAACAGTTTTTGATATTGTGATACCAATAGTATTACCGATTATAGATCGTTATATCCACGAAGATGATAGAATACCTGTTAAAGGAATCATACCGTTTTAATATGCTACAATAACCTAGTAGCCATTAGATGCACCTGTGTTATTTGAAAGTTGGCTCCACGCCATCGAGTGATATCATTCTTAGGATAATATGGGTGTCTTATTATGCTACAATAACCGTATGGCAAATAGCCATATAACTCTCCAACATTGTAGCTTAACTTGCAATTGTTGGATATGGTGAACCATAGATTTGGCTCAAGAAAATGGTACACCGAGATTTTAGAGCCAGCCTCCATGGCAATGAGTTAGCCATCCTGGAGGTTTTTATATTTTACTAACTAAAAAAGGCTTGTAGACGTGGACAAGAAACCCAGCTACAGCCTTATATTTAATTGTAGCATACCGAGTATGGTATAATACTAACAGTCATTTAGCTCTAGCCAAGTTAAACAAGCACTTTATACGCCACTTATTAAGTAATCATTGTTTTTTGAAGATGTAGTGGCAGGCTACATTTAACACCCATCTCGACTCGGGTGTTTTTTGTTTTAAAAAAAGCTTGATTTTAGCGTAAGCGTATGCTAATATTATTACATAAGTGTTTAAGCGATTTAAAGCAAACACAATACCTTAGCAGGGATAATAGCAAAAGAAATTATTAACGGTTTGGGTAGCTTGCGAGACTACCTAAACCACAATTAAAAGGGGATAAATGAAGAAAAATAGTAAAGCAATAATAGTCGACGGTGTAGAGTATAGAGAGTATGTTGAAGGCTCTGAAATTGTCCCACCAGTAGAGACAGACCACGTTATAATAATTGCTCAGCGAGGTTGGATTTTTGAAGGCTTACGCAATAAAGAAGTAACAGATAAGATACAACTGTTAAATGCTAATGTAGTTAGATGCTGGTCTAATGGTCGTGGTATCGGCGGACTTACCAAAGCAGAATATAAAGACGAGTATACATTAGACCCTGTTGGGGTAGTATTATTTCCGAACGAAGCAATAATAGCAACAATCGATATAACAAGTTGGTAGTATGTATAACAGAAACGCTAACTCAGCAGATTTTGTGCAACCAATAGCAGAATCGGCAACTAAATACAGCAACTACAGCTACGGCAACGGCTACGGCTACGGCAACGGCTACGGCTACGGTGACGGCTACGGCTACGGTGACGGCGACGGCTACGGCGACGGCTACGTCTACGGCGACGGCGACGGCTACGGCTACAGCAACGGCTACGGCTACGGCAACGGCAATGGCAACGGTAACGGTAACGGCGATAGAGTAATATTATAATAACAAAGGAGGATACTACAATTTCAGGTACAAAAATCGGTAGAGCAAAGA
>WBZT01002494.1_pt1 | contig 12745 bp, 10 predicted proteins | sample 5204241 | NCBI WGS metagenome assembly WBZT01 (sample SAMN12344358, study PRJNA552823) | activated sludge metagenome | biome: Activated sludge suspended growth; feature: Nitrification reactor; material: Wastewater; isolation source: activated sludge from nitrification reactor of wastewater... | reverse complement strand
TGGCTCGTCGACGGCGCCGCGATCATGAACCAGATCCCGCTGTGCCGCTGCTCCTACGGCCCCTATGCGCGCGCGATGGTGCGCATCTGCAAGGAGGAGAGCTTCCACCAGCGCCAGGGCTACGAGATCATGATGCATCTCGCCGCCGGCACGCCAGAGCAAAAGCGCATGGCGCAAGATGCGCTGAACCGCTGGTGGTGGCCGTCGCTGATGATGTTCGGTCCGCCAGACGATAAATCGCCGAACACCGCCCAAAGCATGCGCTGGCGGATTAAGCGCGATACCAACGATGAGCTGCGGCAAAAGTTCGTCGATATCACCGTGCCGCAAGCTGAAGCGATCGGACTCACCGTGCCGGACGATAGGCTGAAGTGGAACGAGGAGCGCGGTGCTTACGATTTTGGCGACGTCGACTGGGAAGAGTTCGCGGCCATCGTGCGCGGCGAAGGGCCGGTTGCGAAAGAGCGCATGCAAGCGCGGCGCAAGGCTTGGGATGACGGCGCCTGGGTGCGAGAGGCGGCGCGCGTGCATGCTGAGAAGCGCGCGGCCATGAAGGTGGCAGCGGAGTAATATGGACCGCCGGCGCCCTCGCCGGCATGCGCAGGTGTTGGCCGGCGAAGGCGCCGGCGGTCCATATTGGACGGAGTGAAGGATGAGCGATCCGAGCAAGGAATGGCCGCTGTGGGAAGTGTTCGTGCGCGGCAAGGGCGGGCTTTCGCACCGCCATGTCGGCAGCGTGCACGCGGTCGACGCGAAGATGGCGCTTGAGCATGCGCGCGATACGTACACGCGGCGCATGGAAGGCGTGAGCCTGTGGGTGCTGCCCTCGGCGCAGATCGTGGCGTCCGATCCGGGCGATGCAGCAGCACTGTTCGAGCCGGCGGAAGACAAGGTCTATCGCCACCCGACGTTCTACAAAATCCCCGACGGCATCAAGCACATCTGATGGATGCGATTGCCACATACGCGCTGCGGCTAGGCGATGACTCGCTCATTCTTGGCCAACGCCTGAGCGAATGGTGCGGACACGCGCCGGTGATTGAGGTTGATCTCTCGCTGACGAACGTGGCGCTCGATCAGATCGGACAAGCAACGCATTTCCTCAATCTCGCCGGCGAACTTGAAGGCAAAGGCCGCGATGGCGACGCTCTCGCCTTTCGCCGCGATGTGATGGACTTCACCAATTGCCTGCTGGTCGAGCAGCCAAACGGCGATTTCGCGCAGACGATGGCGCGGCAGTTGCTGTTTTCACACTATCAGGAATTGCTGTTTGCGGCGCTGACGGGCTCGAAGAACGCAACCATCGCCGCGATCGCAGCCAAGGCGGCGAAGGAAGTCGCCTATCACGCCACGCTTGCGAGCGATTGGGTCACCCGGCTGGGCGATGGCACGGACGAGAGCAAAGCGCGCATGGTCACCGGGCTCGACTGGATGTGGCGCTTTGCAGACGAGCTGTTCGCGATGGACGATGTCGATGCTGCGGCGATTGCGGCTGGCGTCGGCGTCGATAAGGCGACGTTGCGTGCGGCGTGGGACTCGCGGATCGATGCAGTGCTTGCCGACGCAACGTTGTCGCGCCCTGCGCCGCGCCGCGCGACAACGGGCGGTCGCATCGGTCGCCACTCCGAACATCTCGGCCATTTGCTGAGCGACCTGCAATTCCTGCAACGCGCGTATCCGGGCGCGACGTGGTGATGGCGCATCATGGACCGCCGGCGCCCTCGCCGGCCAGCACCGCGCATGCCGGCGAGGCGCCGGCGGTCCATATGCGCGCCATTCTCGCGAACGTTCCCGATCCCGAGATTCCAGCAGTCTCCGTCATTGATCTTGGCATCGTCCGCGAAATTCACGCCGATCGCGTCGTTATCACGCCGACATACACCGGCTGCCCTGCCACTATCGCCATCGAGCAATCGATCCGCACGGCGCTCGATGCGAATGGCTTTGCGGACGTTGCAATCGAAACGACGCTTTCGCCGCCCTGGTCTACGGATTGGATCAGCGACGAAGGCCGCGAGAAATTGCGCGCCTACGGCATCGCGCCGCCGCCAAGAGGCGCGGCCGCGGCTTCGTTGAAAAACCAGACGGCCGCCAACTGCCCGCGCTGCGGTTCGTCCAACACCGAAGAGCTTTCACGTTTCGGCTCCACGCCCTGCAAAGCGCTTTGGCGCTGCAAAGCATGCGCGGAGCCGTTTGACCGGTTTAAGTGTCACTAATGGCAAGCATTGATTTTCACAAACTGCGCGTGGCGGAAGTGAAGCGCGAGACGCCGGACGCGGTGTCGGTGCGCTTTGAGCTGCCCGAGGCGCTGCGCGACGCATTTGCGTTCAAGGCGGGGCAACACCTCACCTTCCGCCGCGACTTCAACGGCGAGGAAGTGCGGCGCAATTATTCTGTTTGCGTCAGCCCCAGCGAAGGCGTGCTGAAGATTGGCGTCAAGAAGATCTCTGGCGGTGCGTTTTCAAGCTGGGTGAACGATGACCTGAAGGCTGGCGACGAACTCGACGTAATGGCGCCGCACGGGTCGTTCTGCTGGAATTTCGATCCGGACGCGCGGCGCGAGTATGTGGCCTTCGCCGGCGGCTCGGGCATCACACCGATCCTCTCGCTGATGAAGACCGCGCTCGCGATGGAGCCGCAGTCGCGCTTCACGCTCCTCTACGGCAATCGCAATTCGCCGGGCGTGATGTTTCTGGAAGAAATCGCCGGCCTCAAGGATCGCTATATCGACCGCGTCTCCGTGTTTCACTTCCTGGAGGAAGAGGAAGAGGAGATCGAACTATTCAACGGCCGTCTCGACGCCGCGAAAGTAAGCGAAATCCTCGCAACGCTGGTGAATCCCGCCGACATCGATGCGTTTTTTATCTGTGGCCCCGGCCCGATGATGGACGCGATTGAAGAAGCGCTCACTGCTAAGGGCGTAGAGAAGCCACGCATCCTCATCGAGCGCTTCACCACCGGGCCTCTCTCTACGGCGCAAGCCGCCGCCGCGCGTGCGCTCGAAGAAAAAGCCGCTGGTCTGAAGATGAGCGTGACGCTCAATGGCCGGCGCATGCAGGTCGCGTTCGATCCGAAGAACCACTCGATCCTGGATAACGTTCGCGCCGCCGGCCTGCCCGCGCCGTTTGCGTGCAAAGGCGGCGTCTGCGCCACTTGCCGCGCCAAGGTGACGGCCGGCGAAGTCAGCATGAAAGTGAATTACGGCCTCTCGGAGCAAGAGATCGCCGACGGCTACGTGCTCACTTGCCAGGCAACCCCTCTTACCGAAGGCGTGGCGCTGACGTACGACGTCTAGGTCATGTCAGAAAATGGTTGGAACGAGTCCGCGGACGCTTGGATCGCGGACATGGGAGAGCACGGCGATTTTGGGCGCCGGTATGTGCTCGATCCAGTAATGGCGCCGCGCGCGTTGGCGGCAAAGCCTCAGACGATGTTGGATGTCGGCTGCGGCGAGGGCCGCTTCTGCCGCATGCTCGGCGCCACTGGCATTGCCTGCACCGGCATCGATCCGACACGCACGCTGCTTGAGCATGCACGCGAGCGCGATCCGCGCGGTATTTATATCGAAGCGAGCGGCAATGCGTTGCCGGTAGGCGACGCGAGCTTTGACCTTGTGGTCAGCTATCTTAGCCTGCTCGACATGCCGGAGATCGGCGCGCCAATCGCTGAGATGGCGCGGGTGCTGAAGCCTGGCGGCACACTGCTCATCGCCAATTGCAACAGCTTCAACACGGCTGGCGCCGAGAGAGGTTGGGTGCGCGGCTTCGGCGGCGAACTCAAATACTATCCGGTCGATCACTATCTCCAAGAGCGCGGCTTCTGGACCGAATGGCGCGGCATCCGCATCGTCAATCACCACCGGCCGCTCGCCGCTTACATGCGCGAATTCTTGCGTCACGGGCTTGAGCTTCGCTTCTTCGATGAGCCCGCACCAATCGGCGGCGCGCCAGAGCCGAAGGCGGAGCGCTATCGCCGCGCGCCATGGTTCATGGTGATGGAATGGCGAAAGCCGCTTTAGCCTTCGGCGGCGCGCGCAAGCCCGGCAACCGTCATATCCACAACCATGTTCGCAAGCGCTTCGGGACTTACGGCGCCTTTCGCGTCGTACCAGGTGTGCGTCCAGTTGATAGCGCCGAAGAACAGCATTGCGGCAGTGAGGCTAACGCCTTCGCGTTTTTTTAGAGCAGGCTCAATCTCGACGAGCAGCGCGCGCACGCTCTCAATCAAGCCGCGCTGCACTTGGACAATCTCAGCGCGACGCGCCTTTGGCACGTAATCTAGATCGTTCAGCAGAACCTTGTGCCGATCGGCGGCGCCGACATAGAGCGCCATGAAAAGCTGCGTGAGATCGCGTAACTTTTGTTCTGGTTTTGCGCCGCCCGCCAGCGCATCGGCGGCGGCCGCTTCGAGCGCTCGCACATGGCTGATCATCACGTCGTAAAGAATGTCCTCCTTCGACTCGTAATAATGATAGATTAGACTCTTCGAGATTTTGCCGCGATCAGCGATGTCTGCGACCGAAGCGCCATTGAATCCACGCGTCGCGAACAGCGCCGCCGCCTGCTCGACGATCGCCTGCTTTCGCTCATCGTAATCCGCCGCTTGCGTGCGCGCCATGCATCCCTCGCGCGTCACGATACAGGCGAAGCCCTACGCGGCGCCAGCCTAATCCCAGCGCCACCCTATGATCACGAAGCGGGAATGACCTCGATATCGAGGCCCAGCCCGGTGAGCTGCGGCCGGACAACGGACGCATCTCCAACCACCACCCACACGAACCGCGAGGGATCGATCGCCGCACGCGCCGCGGCGTCCATCCGCGCGGCGCTCATCGCGCGATAACGCGAGGCGACGCTTTCCCAGTAATTGTCCGGCCGGCGATAAAGCTGGTTCGAACGCAAGGCGCCCAGCACGGCGCCGGCGGTTTCAAACGAGCCAGGCAGCTGGCGGATATTGCCGTTGACGGTCCGCACATGCTCGGATTCCGAAACGCCGTTCGATGAGTTGAACGCATTGATCTGCTCGATCAGAACGCGAATGGAATCGCCAGTGCGATCGGCCTGAACCGGTGCGTTGATGATATACGGCACCTGGTTCTCGCGCAGACTGACGTTACCGCTAAGCCCATAGGACCAGCCGCGGCGCTCGCGAATTTCCGTGTTGATGCGCGAGAGGAAGTTGCTGCCCAGCACTTCATTGGCGGCGTTGAGCGTCAGCGTATCGTCCGAACCGCGGATCGGCAGCACCGCGCCGGCGTAGATCACCGATTGCGGCGATTGCGGGCGATCGACGATGACGATGCGCGAGCGCGGCGCCGGGATTGGCGTGTCGAAGTTCTTATGGCCGACCGGCACAGCAGCGCCACGCCAATTGCCGAAGCGCGCGTCAAGCGCCGGCGTGATCTCGTTCAGTGGCCGATCCGAAACGACAAACACGCGCGCCGTCTCGGGGCGAATCCAGGTCTGGTGGAACGCGACCAGATTATCGCGCGTCAGCGGTGAGAGCGACACTTGGCTGCCAAGGCCCGACGACGGGCGCCCGTAGGGGTGATTTGCGCCGAACACGAGCGCCGGGAACGTGCGCTGCGCCAGGCCGTTCGGCTGCGTCCCTTCGGCGGCGATTGCCGCGAGTTGCTGGTTGCGCTCGCGCGTCACTTCGGTTTCGGCGAAGTCCGGACGGATCACCACGTCCGCGAAGAGATCGAGCGAGAGGCCGAGATTGGCGCTCATCGTCGTCAAAGTGAGCGATGAGCGATCGAGCGTGCCGTTCGCGCCGATGGTGGCGCCGAGGCGCTCCTGCTGCTCGGCGATCTGCATCGCGTCTCGTCCACCCGCACCCGAGGTGAGCGATGAGAGCATGAGCCGCTGCGTACCAAACCCGCCTTGCGGATCGGCGGCGACGCCTGCGTCGAAATCAAACGCGACATAAGTGATCGGCACGGCGGCGCGATGGGCATACACGACCTCGATGCCGTTGCTCAGATGCGCGCGCTGCACGTCCGGAAAATCCAGATCCGCAATCGTGCCGATCTCCGGCATCGGGTCGCGCGGCTGCGCGGTCGGCGGACGATTGTCGGGCGCCGGCCGATTTGTGGCGCTCGCTTCCTGATAGGGTTCGCGTGCGCCGGGATCGACGCGGAGCGCAAATGTCGGACGCGTGAGCCAACGGCCCATGACATCGCGCACGGCAGCCGGCGTCACTTCGCCATAGGCGCGCAGATTGCGTTCGTAGAAATCGGGATCACCGGCGAGCACTGTGCTGTTGGCGAGCGCGACTGTCTTGCCGCCAAAGCCGCCCACCTGCTCGATCGCGAGGACGCTTCCGAACACTTGCTGTGTCGCGACGCGCTGAATTTCATCCGCGGTTGGGCCAGTGGCGATGAAATCATTCACGATCTGGTCAAGCCGCGCTGAAACCGCCGCGGGATCGACGCCAGGTTTCACATCTACGGTGACGAAAAAGAAGCTCAACCGCTGAAACGGCAGCACGCTGGAGCTGACCGACACGGCGCTCTGCTCGTCCCGCACCAGAATGCGATCGAGCCGCGAGCTGTTCAGCCCACCCAGAACCTGCGCGGCGACATCGAGTTCGAGCGTGTCGTCATGCGCCAAACCTGGCACAACCCAGGTACGATAAAGCCGCGTGTTCGATACGCGGTCATGCATCGTCTCATCGAGACGCGCCGGCAGAGTCGGAATGTCCGCCGCGGCCGGGACGTTTGCACGCCCGCGCGGAATTTGTCCGAAATAGCGCTGCATCAACGGCCGCGCTTCGGCGACATCGATATCGCCCGCCAGCACGATCACGGCGTTGTTCGGCCCGTAATTGTCGCGGAACCACTGCCGCACTTCTTCAAGCGACGCATCGTCCAGATCGGCCATCGAGCCGATGGTCGAGTGGCGATACGGGTGGCCTTCGGGAAACAGACGCTCAAGAACGCGATAGAACGTCATGCCATAGGGCTGGTTGTCTCCTTGGCGCTTTTCGTTCTGCACGATGCCGCGCTGCGCATCGAGGCGTTCTTGCGTGAGGGCGCCGAGCAGATAACCCATACGCTCGCTCTCGATATAGAGGCCGCGTTCCAAGGCGGGCGTCGGCACGGTTTGGAAATAGTTGGTGCGATCGAACCAGGTGGTGCCGTTCCAATTTGTTGCGCCCATTTCGCGCAATGGCTCGATCAAATTCGGAATGTGCTCGGTGCCGTTGAACAACATGATGTGCTCAAACAGGTGCGCGAAGCCAGCTTGCCCCGCCGGCTCGTCCTTGGAGCCGATATTGTACCAGGCCGCGATGGCCACGATCGGGGCCTTGCGATCCTCATGCACAAGCACGGTGAGACCGTTATCAAGCGTGAAGCGCTCGTAGGGAATCTCGACACCTTCGAGGAGTTCAGCGACCGTGGCCGGCTGCTCTTGACTGGCCGTTGTTGAGCTTGAGGTCGCGCAGGCGCTCAGCGCCATCGCAAACATCAACGCACCCGCAAGCGCTCGCTTCATCACCCGCTCCCCTGACCTATCGGCCTAGGCAGCGCACACGCGCGCGCGTGTCCAGCCCTTTCGCGGGCGCGAGCGACGAATGACGTGGATTGATCGGCTAGCGGCGGCGAACGACATCGGGCGCGACAGCCGGCCCGCCACCGAAAGCGCGGTAAGTGGCGATCGCGGCGCTCGCCGCCTGCTGCTCGGCGCTGATGCGCGTCAAACTTGAATCGATCAGCTGCTGCTCCGAGCGGAGCCGATCGGCCAGGCTTTGGATGCCCGCCTCATAGGCGGCGCGTGAACCGCGCGCGGTCGTCTCCGCAGCTTGCTCGGCAGCGCGCGCCGAATTCAGGCGCAGACGCCCCTGCTCAAGCGAAACAAGCGCGTTGGAGCCTTCGGCGATGGCTTGCGTCACCGTCTGACGATACTGGATCAGCGATTGATCAAACTGCGCGTCGCGCTGACGTGACACCGCAAAGCGCTGCCCCCAATCGAACAATGGCATGGAAATGAGCGGCGCGCCTGTCGCCAAGGTGATGCCTGCGCCGCTTGGGTTGCCGATCAGCGCATCCGTCACGTTGATCGCGCCGGTGAGATTGATGTGCGGCAGAAGATCGGCGCGCGCGACGCCGAGCTGGGCGGCGGCAATCAAGGTTTGCGCTTCCGCGCGCGCCACATCGGGCCGCAAGCGAAGCAGATCTGCGGGCGCTGCCGGCGCGGAGCTAAGCTCAAGATGCGGCACCGGCGCGTTATCCGCAGCCAGCTCAGTTTGGGTTTGGGCATCCTCAGTGCCCGGCGCACGACCGCGCAGCACCGCGAGCACGTTTTCGGCGCGCCGTTCTTCGATAATCAAGCCAGGAAGGCGTGTCCGCGTGCTCTCCGCAAGCCTTCGCGCATCGGCGGCATCCGCCTCAGAGGCAAAGCCCGCGCCGGCGCTCGTCGCCAAGATGCGCGCAAGTTCGTCCGACGTTTCAACAGAACGCTGCAACGCCGCGCGGCTGGCTTGCGCGGCGCGAAGGTCGACGTAGGCCTGCGCGACGTCGGCAGCGAGCGCCACGCGCGCGCCGCGCAAATCGGCAAGCGCGCTCTGCGTGTTGGCGCGGGCGCCAAGGCTCGTTGCGCCGATCGAGAACAACGGAATTTCCCACGAGACTTGCGCGCCGTAAGAGCCGCTCATCGACTCACGATCGACGCCGACCGGCACTGGTCCTTCAACGAAGCGCTGATACTGACCGCTGCCGGTTGCGGTGAGCTGCGGCAAGAATTGCGTGATCGTGGAATACGAAAGCGCCCGCGCTTCCCGGACGCGCGAAACCGCCAGTTGCACGCTTGGCCCTTCGGAGAGCGCCTCGGTGACCAATCGGTTCAAGGCCGGATCGTCAAAGCCCTGCCACCAATCGGTAACCGGCAATTCGGCACCTTGGGGCGCATCGCGCCAAACGGAAGGCAACGGCGGCGCTTCGGCGCGCTCACTCGGCATGGTCACGCAGCCCGCCGCCGAGACCAGCGCGCACGCTAGCGCCACGCCCCGGACGAGGTTCCCGACTGCAGCCATTACCAATTGCTCCTCAAGCACTTAGGCGTCTGGAAAGCGTGGCCTGAGAAACTCAGGCCGCGCGAGCCATTTGGGTTTTCAGCTTGACGCCGTCCAGGCTTAACATTTAGAGAACGAACATTCGTTTTATATGCATCGCAATATCGCGACGCAAGCCGTTTCCACTCAACAACACCCTGGGGACCCTTCTTGGCCCGCCTAGCCGATCCCGAACTGGCCGAGCGCCGGCGGCGTCAAATCATGGACGCCGCCATCGCCTGTTTCCGCCGCCGCGGCTTTCACCAAGCCACGATGGCCGAGATTTGCGCCGAAGCACGCGTCAGCGCCGGCGCGCTTTATCGCTATTTCTCCAGCAAAGCCGACATTATCGGCGCCATCGCCGAAGATAAACGCGGCGACAACGATCAAGCCTTTCTGCGCGCCGCCGAAGAGCAAGGCTTCGTTCCGGCCATGTGCCTTGCGGCCCGCGGCTTCTTTGAAAAGTTCTCCGAAGGCGACGGCTCGCTCATCGCCGATATCTTCTCGGAAGCAATCCGCGACGACACGCTGGCGGCGCCGCTACGCAAGAGCGACGCCCAGAGTGTCAAAATCTTCACGCAAGCCGTGGAGGCCGCGCAACAGCGTGGCGAAATTGACGCCAGACTTGATCCAGAAGCCGTCACCGACACCTTGTTTGCAGCACTTGAAGGCATAGGTCTCAGGCGCGCTTTTCGCCGCGACATTCATACCGAAGCCGCGGTCTCCCAATTTCGTGCGCTCGCCGAGCGCTTTCTTGAGCCACGCAAATGAACAAGCCTGACCTCCCCCAACTCGAACGCCCCGAGAGCTTGTTCAAGCGCGCAAGGGACGCCGGCGGACATGCCTTTCGCACCGCGCGCGACGCCGGAAGGCGTGTGTGGGAACGCGCCACCGATGCACCAGATCCAGGCAAGCGCCGCACAAAGATATTGTGGCTCACCGGCGGCGCCATCGCCGCGGTTATCGCCGTGCTGTTCTTCGTCAGCCGCATCGGCGGCGACGACAACATCGAAGCGCCGCCCTCAACGGCGCAGGCGGTCAGCGTCATCCCAGTCGCGACGCATACGTTTGAAACCGAGGTTTCGCTGAACGGCGAAGCGCGACCGGTACGCGATATTCAAGTCGCGGCGCCGGCAACGGGCGTACGCATTCTGCAGATTCTCGTCGATGAAGGCGATTTCGTGCGCCAGGGACAAGCCATGGCACGCCTCGATACAGCGCTCTCGACGGCGCAAACGCGCGCCGCGCAAGCGAGCGTCGCTGAAGCGGAAGCCGCGGCGGTGCGTGCACGCGGCGAATATCAGCGCGCTGAATCGATTCGCGACTCCGGCGCGCTTTCAGCTGAAGCGATTGAACAACGCCGCGCCGCCGCTGTCGCGGCCGATGCGCGTCTCGCGGCGGCGCGCGCCCAGCTCGCCGAGACCAACGCTCGCCTTGGCGGCGGTTATGTCCGCGCGCCCGCATCAGGCCTGGTGATCGATCGCACCGCCGAACTTGGCCGCCCTGTCGACGGACAAGTGCTCTTCCGCATCGCCGCCGACAATCGTCTCGAAGTCTCAGCACAAGTCGCGGAGGCTGACGCACTCGCGCTGCAGGAACGCCAAGTTGCGATATTCGCGCTCGTCGACGGATCGACCGTGCAGGGCGTGCTGCGCCGCCTGCCCGCTTCGATCGACAGCCGCACGCGCACCGGTGAAGCGCTGTTCTCGCTGCCGTCAGGTTCGCGCGTGCGCGCCGGCATGTATCTGCGCGGTCGCGCCAATTTACCGCCCCGCGACGTGATCGCCGTGCCGCAAAGTTCGGTGCTGTATGACAGTGGCCAAGCTTACGTCTTTGTCGTGTCACCGGACGCAGTCCCCGTGGCGGCAGACGAGCGCGCCAATCGCCGCCGGCGAGGCGCCGGCGACATCCCGCCGGAGCCGACCTATCCGGTGACCCGTCAGAATGTGCAACTCGGCGGGCGCGATGGCGACAATGTCGAAGTTGTCTCGGGCCTGCAGATTGGTCAGCGCATCGTCGGTTCGGGCGCGGCCTTCCTGCAGGAAGGCGAAGCCGTTCGCATACTGCAAACGCCGGCGCCGGCCGCTGAGCAACCCGCCGCGACACAACAGAACGCACCCGCAGGCATTCGCGGACGGGAAGGCTAATCGCTCATGGCTTGGAACATCTCCGCCGGCGCGATCCGCAACCCGATCCCGCCGATCCTTCTTATTCTCGCACTGCTGTTCGCAGGGTGGACCGCCTACGGTCGCTTGCCGATCAACCAACTTCCGAACGTCGACTTCGGCGGCTTCAGCGTCGTCGTCGCGCAGCCCGGCGCCGCCCCTGCGGAAATGGAAACGCAGATTACGCAGCGCATCGAGGCGGCGCTGACATCCGTCGAGGGCGTGAAGCGGATCACGTCGACGATCTCGCCCGGCGTCTCGCAAACCATGGTCGAAATGGAAAGCGACGGCGATCTTGGCCGTGCTGTCGATGATGCGCGCGATGCGATCCAACGCATACGCTCCGATCTTCCAGCCGACATTACCGAACCGGTCGTTCAACGCATCGATGCGGCGAGCCAGCCGATTGGCTATTACGCCGTCGAAGGCGAAGGCATGACGCCCCAGGATATTTCCTGGTTCATCGATAACGATCTGCAGCGCGAATTGCTTGCGGTGCCTGGCGTCAGCGCTGTCACGCGCCTTGGCGGCGTCGATCGCGAAATCCGCGTTGAGCTCGATCCCGCCCGGATGCTGGCCTATGGCGTCTCCGCCGACCGCGTAAGCGCGCAACTTCGCTCCATCAACGCCGACCTGCCAGGCGGTCAGGCGCAGGTTTCCGGTCAGGCGCAGTCGATCCGCACGCTGGGCGGCGCGCAATCGGTCGCCGAACTCGAAAACCTCCGCATCACCGCGGCCAATGGCGAAACAGTGCGCTTGGCGGACCTCGGCAGCGTAACCGATAGCTCCAGCGATCTAAATTCGATCTCGCGCTACAATGGCCAACCCGTGGTCGGCTTCATGGTGCAGCGTTCGCGCGGCGCCTCTGAAGTTCAAGTGTTCGACCGCATGGACGCACAGATCCGCGAGATCGAAGAACAGCGCCCACAGCTTCACATCACGGAGATTGCATCCACCGTCGATTTCATCCGAGGCATGCATGAGAGTTCGATTCATGCGCTGATCGAGGGCGCGTTGCTCGCATGCCTTGTCGTGTTCCTGATCCTACGAGACTGGCGCGCGACATTGATCGCCGCAGCCGCGATTCCGCTCTCCATTTTCCCAACCTTCGCCGGCATCGAGATACTGGGCTTCACCCTCAACATGGTGACGTTGATCGCACTGGCGCTCGTCACGGGTGTTCTGGTCGATGACGCGATTGTCGAGATCGAGAACATCATCCGTCACATGCGCATGGGCAAGTCGGCCTATGCGGCCGCGCTGGAAGCCGCCGATGAAATCGGTCTCGCGGTCGTAGCAACCACCGGCGCCATCATCGCGGTGTTCGTGCCTGTCAGCTTCATGGAAGGAGGCATGGGTGTCTTCTTCAAGGAATTCGGGCTGACAGTCGCGATGGCGGCGTTCTTCTCGCTCATCGTCGCGCGCCTGATCACGCCAATGATGGCCGCGTTCTTCTTGAAGAACGAGGGCCACGAGGGCGAAGCCAAGCCCGGCGTCTTCACCGATGCCTATCACGACGCTCTGAGCTG
>WBZT01002493.1_pt1 | contig 12745 bp, 10 predicted proteins | sample 5204241 | NCBI WGS metagenome assembly WBZT01 (sample SAMN12344358, study PRJNA552823) | activated sludge metagenome | biome: Activated sludge suspended growth; feature: Nitrification reactor; material: Wastewater; isolation source: activated sludge from nitrification reactor of wastewater... | reverse complement strand
CGGCGAGTACATTATCCAACTGGATCACGAAACGCCCTCGCACATCATCGTGCCGGCCATCCACAAGAACCGTGATCAGATCGCGCGGCTGTTTCACGACAAGATTCCCAATACGCCGTATACCGAAGTAGTCGAGGAACTCAACGCCATCGCCCGCAAGATCTTGCGTGAAAAGTTTTTCTCGGGTGAAGTCGGGGTCAGCGGGGTCAATTTCGCGGTGGCCGAAACCGGTACGCTGTGTCTGGTGGAAAACGAGGGCAACGGCCGCATGTGCACCACCGCGCCGCCGGTACACATCGCCGTCATGGGTTTGGAAAAGGTGGTGGAGCGCCTGGAGGACGTGCCGCCGCTGCTGCGCCTGCTGACCGGATCGGCCACCGGCCAATTGATCACCACTTATTTCAATATGATCACTTCGCCGCGCAAGCCGGAGGAGAAGGACGGCCCCAAGGAAGTCCATCTGGTCCTGCTCGACAACGGGCGTATCGAAATTTGGGCCGATCCCGAACGGCGGCAGACCTTAAAATGCATCCGTTGCGGCACCTGCCTAAATCATTGCCCGGTCTATACCCGCCTCGGCGGTCATGCCTATGGCTACGTCTACCCCGGTCCCATCGGTTCGATTCTGACCCCGCAACTGGAGGGACTGGAAAACGCCGGCGCGATGGCCACCGCCTCCACCTTTTGTGGGGCTTGCGAGGAAGTTTGTCCGGTCAAGATTCCCATCGTCGATATCCTGCGTCGCCTCCGCACCGAGTCCTACAACCAGGTAGATTCGTCGAACGCCGTCAAGGGTCACGGCTATAAAGTCAACGCCATGGAGAATCTGACGTGGAAAGGCTGGGCATTCAGCAACACGACGCCCTGGGTCAATGCCCTGAACGCCAAGCTGCTGAGCCTGCTCGGTCCGCAACTGCCCAAGCTGCCGGGGCCGGACATCGTGAAAAAATGGACTCAATCCAGGGCCTTGCCCGAGTTCGCCGCCAAGAGCCTGCATGCGCTCGCCAAGGAAAAGGGGATTGCCGATGAGTGACGCACGCGCCAATATCCTCGCCAGATTGCGGGCGATAACGCCGCAAGAGGTCCCCGCCACGACCGAACCGGTCGCACCGCCCGAAATGGAACTTAGCCGCGCCGACCAGGTGGCGCGGCTCAAGCAACTGCTGGAAGCCATGCACGCCGAGGTGCACATCACCGACAGCGGCAATTGGACTAGCATTCTCAAGGAAGTGTTGCGCAAGCGCTCGGCGAACGGCTTGTTGTACAGCCCAACTACCGCCATCGGGATCACCTTGGAAGAAACCTGGGAAAGCGATTTGCCATTGCTGGTCGGCTATACCGAGGCGGTGGAGCAGTGCAAGGAACGGCTGTTCGCCATCGATGCGGGCATCACCTCGACCAAGGGTGGGCTTGCCGACGTGGGTGCCTTGGTTCTGTGGCCGGACGTGCATGAACCGCGCTTGCTGTCGCTGGCGCCGGCGGTGCATATCGCGGTGTTGGAAGCGACCAAGATTCACGGCTCCCTAGCCGAAGCCATGCGCCGGGAGCATTGGGCCGAGGGAATGCCGACCAATGCCTTGTTGATTTCCGGCCCGTCCAAGACCGCCGATATCGAATTGGTGCTGACTTTCGGCGTTCATGGCCCCAAGGAGTTGATCGTGCTGATTCTGGACGATGAGAGAGGCTAAGACGCACATGCTACCGACAGCCTACGAGCAGCTTCACCGCGACCTACAACAATTCATACCGGCGGCACGCCTGATCGGCGATCCGCTGCGCACACTCGCTTACGGCACCGACGCCAGCCTGTACCGCCTGATTCCCAAGCTGGTGGTGCGGGTGGAAAGCGAAGACGAGATGCGCCGCATCCTGGCCTTGGCGCACCGGCACGAAACGCCGGTGACCTTCCGCGCCGCCGGCACCAGCCTGTCCGGTCAGGCCGTCACCGACTCGGTGTTGCTGCAACTGGGCGACGGCTGGCGAAGCTGGCGGATTGGCGAACACGCGACAACGATCAGCTTGCAACCGGGCATCGTCGGCGGCCACGCCAATCGCTATCTGGCGCCCTATCAGCGCAAGATCGGGCCGGACCCCGCGTCGATCAACACCTGCCAGATTGGCGGTATCGCGGCGAACAACGCCAGCGGCATGTGTTGCGGCACCGCCCAGAACAGCTACCAGACGCTGAAAAGCATGCGGGTGATGCTGGCCGATGGCACCGTATTGGACACCGGGGATTCCGCCAGCCGCGAAGCGTTCGAGGGCAGTCACGACGATCTACTCGCCCAACTTGCCGAACTCGGGCGACGCACCCGCGCCGATACGGCACTGGCCGGACGCATCCGCGACAAGTTCAAGATCAAGAATACCTGCGGTTACAGTCTCAACGCCCTGGTGGATTACGAAGACCCCTTCGAAATCCTCCAACATTTGATGATCGGTTCCGAGGGTACGCTGGGCTTCATCGCCGAAATCACCTACCGCACAGTCGAGGAACATACACATAAAGCCACGGCGCTGATGATTTTCCCCGACATCAAGACCGCTTGCGAAGCCGTGGCGGTGCTGAAAAGCCAGCCGGTGGCGGCGGTGGAATTGATGGACCGCGCCTCGTTGCGTTCGGTCGAACATAAGCCGGGCATGCCGTCCTATTTCAAGGAACTATCGGAAACCGCCGCCGCGCTGTTGGTGGAAACGCGGGCGCTGGACTCGACGACTCTCAATGCACAGGTCGAAACCATCGCCGCCGCGCTCGCCGCCACGCCAACCCTGCTACCGTTCCAATTCACCGACCGACCGGAAGAATTTACGCAACTGTGGGCGATCCGTCAGGGCCTGTTCCCCTCGGTCGGTTCGGCACGGGCGACCGGCACCACCGTCATCATCGAAGATGTCGCCGTTCCCGTACCTCAACTGGCGGCGATGACCCTGGACTTGCAAGGCCTGTTCGATCAGCATGGCTATACCGGCTCGATCATCTTCGGCCATGCGCTCGAAGGCAACTTGCATTTCGTCATCACTCCCGACTTTGCCAAGCCGGCCGAAACCGAACGCTACAAGAACTTCATGGACGACGTATGCCACATGATCGTGGATCGATACGACGGTTCGCTGAAAGCCGAACACGGCACCGGCCGCAACATCGCCCCGTTCGTCGAGTTGGAATGGGGGCGGCAAGCCCATCGGTTGATGTGGGAAATCAAGACGCTATTCGATCCGCATCACCTGCTGAATCCCGGCGTCATCCTCAACGACGACCCGGAAGCCCATCTGAAAAACATCAAACCGATGGCCGCCGTCGATCCGTTGGTGGATAAATGCATCGAATGCGGTTTCTGCGAACCGAACTGCCCATCTCGCGCCCTGACCCTGTCGCCACGCCAGCGCATCGTCGGTTTGCGCGAAATGGCGCGCTTGCAAGCCGCTGGCGAAGAGCGCGGCCGGCTGCAAGCCATCACTGAGTCGTATGCTTATCAGGGCTTGGAGACTTGCGCCGCCGATAGCCTGTGCTCGCTGACCTGCCCGGTCGGCATCAACACCGGCACGATGATGTTGAAGAAGCGTAGTCAACAACGCGGTCAAACCGCGCAACGGATCGGCAACTGGGTCGCCAATCACTTCTCCGGCGTAACCACGGCCACACGTTTCAACCTCGCCGCCGCCAACCTCTCGCACACGGTCTTTGGCTCCACGCTGCAAGGCGGTGTGACCGGAACCATACGTAAACTATCCGGGAATCGGCTGCCGCTGTGGAACCGCTATATGCCCTCTGCTGGCGCGATGCCCAAACCGGAAACGAACGCCGCGCCCGACCGCCCGCGTGTGGTCTATTTCCCCAGTTGTGCCAGTCGTACCATGGGGCCAGCCAAGGGCGATCCCAAAGCGGATGCCTTGCCGGTAAAAACCGCTGCTCTGCTACGCAAGGCCGGCTTCGAGGTGGTTCTGCCCGAGGACAACGGTTCACTGTGTTGCGGCCAGCCCTTCGAAAGTAAAGGCTTGCCGGAACAGGCCGACGCCAAACGACGGGAAGTCGAGCAAGCCCTGCTCAAGGCCAGTCGCAACGGACAAGACCCGATCGTGTTCGATACCACGCCCTGCGCCTTGCGGGTCAAGAAAAATCAGGCGCAAACCCCGCTCAAGCTGTATGACATCACCGAGTTCCTCCACGACGTCGTGCTGGAGCGCTTGACGATCCACAAACGGTCGGAAACGGTCGCCATTCATCCCACTTGCAGCAACATCAACATGGGTTTGCAGGCCAAGCTTAAAGCCATCGCCGAAGCCTGCGTGGAAAAAGTCATCGTCCCCGACCGGATTTCCTGTTGCGGCTGGGCTGGCGATAAAGGTTTTACTCACCCAGAACTGAACGCCAGCGCCTTGCGGGATTTGAAAGCGGCGCTGCCGGAGGACTGCACGTCCGGGTATTCCACCAGCCGCACCTGCGAAATTGGCTTGTCGTTGCACAGTGGACGTTTCTACCGCTCCATCGTCTATCTGGTGGATCGCTGTTCGCAGCCCAAAACCGGTTGAAAGGTGCGCCCTCAATCCATGTGTCAGTTTACACTGGGCGCCGAGCCCACCAGGCCGAGCAGATCCTTGACGACCAACTCGGTGAGTTGATCCCAGAGGTCGCGGGGCGTGGGGTGCGTCAAGGCGATGGACGAGGAAATGGTTATGGGGACTCCTGGATCTGGCGGGCCAACACATTATCGAGCGCGCGATCCAGTGCCTTACGAAAACGCTGGAAACTGGGCATGGTGATTTTTTCCGGTTCAACGCGGCACTCGCGGACCCAGTCGGCCTGTTCTTGGGCAGAGAGATTGTGACCAACCACCGTTTCCAGTTGCAATTTCAGGGCTTGCGGGCTGTTATCGTTACCCGGTTCGTCTTCCAGGACATTGCAATGTTGATAGGGTGGGTTCTTCATGGCGCAGAGGAGCCACGCTTCCGATTTAGGGCGGGGCACCATCGGTACGCCGTTGCCGAACTCGGCCAGGGCAAAGCCATTTTCCATCGACTCGACTTTTTGCTGCCACTGGGGTGCGTTACAGGCATGGGTGCTGTCGGCATCGCGGAACAGCACGGCAATCACGTCATCTTGGCGGGTACGTTCGAGGTCTTTCGCCAACCGGCCTAAAATCTGGGCGTTGCGAGTAAACAGCCCAGTATTTTTACCCCGCTTCAGGCCAGTCAACAGCCTCGGGCCGGGTCGATCTTGTTCGGCCAGTTGGCTTTCGCTGATGAATTCCACAGTTTCAGCACCACCTTGTTGCAGTTCAAGCAACGAATAATCCAAGCGTCGTTCGGCGATTCGATCCACGATCCACGCCATCGGGCCGGGTTCGAACTCCTTGCCTGAATCGCCTGGCACCATGTGCCCGATGTCGCTTTTGCCCTCCCCGGATAGCATCAGAATCATGAGGGTCGCTGCTCTACGTTGAGTTCCTGCACCAAGGCGGTTAGGTCGGTATCAACGAATACTTCTCCTGGTCCCAGCAAGCCCAATTTGTAGTCGACAGTGGGAATCGTAAAGAATGGGGTCGCTTTGGTGTGGCCTTCACGGGTGCGGTAAACGAACATGACCGATTCGCGGGCAACCTCATCAGGAAGATAGTTAAGGATCATCGGGCTGTGCGTGGTGACTAATACCTGTTGCGAGGCGTTGAGGAGCACGTTGACCAGCTTTTCGACTAACTCAGGGTTGACGCCGTTTTCGATCTCATCAAAGAGCAAAAACGAATGAGGTGTTTGAGTTTGCGCCAGAATCGTCAACAGACGCAATAGTCCATCGTTAATATGCCGAGCTTCAGTCGATATTGGAGTAGAGAATAAGCCTTGATCCTCCAGAACATAACCCTCTCTGATATTTAGTTTTTTCCAGCCTGCCTGTATTGAACTAACATAATAATCAACGAATTTAGGATAAAATTCCTTCATCTTTTGGATGATCGCTTGTTTTTTTGTCTCTGGCAAACTAGCGAGAAAAGCGGATAGTTTTTCTCCGCCAACCCCAACATCATCGGCTTGCCGGGCGCGCTGGCGCATCAGGTGCGGGGAGAGTAATTCAAGTGATTTAATGCCTTGCAGTGTTTGTTTGGCGTTTAGTAATTCAGGAGTCAATACGCTGTCCTTGAGTTGGGACAGGATTGAGCCTTGGTAGGTGAAGGGAATGGGGCTTAGGGCCGTTTGGCTGGCGAGAGTGTATTTACCCTCTGCGACTTTGAGTACAATCTTATCGGACACGGTGACGGTTTCAGCAGAACAATAGAGCCTTTGTGCCAGGGTGTTGAATTCGCCGTTCCATACCGCTGGCTGGCCATTGTTCAGCGTGAGATGAACGCTAAATTTAATGGTGCGTTTCCTGGCCAGTTTGTTACAAAGAAGATCGGTCGCTTTCCAATCGCGTTGTTTGAGCCATTCCGTCAAGCGGCCATTCATCAGTTGACTGAGAAAATCCATGGCCTGCAACACAGTGGTTTTGCCAGCCCCGTTCAGGCCAATCAGGCAGGTGAAGGCAGCGAGTTCCATTTCAAAGTCCACCAGCGACTTGAAGTTATCCAGTATGATTTTATTAATTTTTGGGCGTAATTCGGCGCTGGACATGGGGCGGGTTCCGGGGGTGGATGGCGACAGTGACGGCGGCTGCGGATGGGCTGTCCTGGAGCCGTAAGATACACGGTCATTGCCCTAAGTGCTCGCAGAAAGGTTATTTTGTTTTCCGCCTCCCCTTCCTGGGCGTGGCTGCTACCGCAAACTGACACATGTTTTAATTCTCAACCCGTGTGTCAGTTTATACCGCTGTGACCGATTGCGGGGGGTCAGGGTGCGTGGAGCCGGATCTGGCTAAACGCTTCGATCCGAATCCAGCACCCAGGCATTGGGATGTTTTTCCAAACCAATATGCGGATAGTAGCTGGAGGCATTGGGAGCGGCGAGCAGGATCAACTTGCACTTCGGTCCCAGCAATGCCCTGGTTTGCCGGATCAGTTCCCGGCCGATGCCTTGTCCTTGAAAATGGGCATCGACCGCCAGGTCGGAGAGATAGCAGCAATAGCTGAAATCGGTAACGGAACGCGCCACGCCCACCAGTCGCTCTCCTTCCCACGCGGTCACGGTCAGATCCGCGTTGGCAAGCATCGCCGCGATGCACTCGGAATCATCGACCGGCCGCCGTTCGGCCAGGGTTGAGCGCCGCAAGACATCGACGAACTCATCGGTTCGTAACGCGCGGGAAGTCGAATAGTCGATCATGATCCGTGGCTCCAATCCGGTGAGGATCACACCATGCAGCAACAGCCACAAAGCAAGTCGATTTTGACCGGCGAAACATGCCGCGCCACCTAGTCACGGCGCACATGCAGAACAACCAGCGTATACGGATTGAAAACCACCACATCCTTAACACCTTGCGACAGATAAAACTGTGGACCTATGTCCAAGTCCTTGGCTTCGTATCCTTTGCTGATGACCTCGATTACCGCTTCCGGCACCAGTGTTATTGCCTCTTCCTGTTCGTCGGGCTCCCGGCAAAAAATGGAAATATCGGGTCGTTTCAAAGAGCCGTCCGGGAAGGCGACATAAACATCAGCGGCATGGATGCATTCGCAAACTTCCCCAGTGTTATCGATCCACTCTGATCGTTTACCGATACTGGCGCGAATCCGATCCACTGCCTTTTGGTGCCGGTAAACCGGTTGTGGCTCCCAGATGGGCAGACCCGCCACGATTTCCAAGCGAATGCCTAGCTCATCAGCCCGCAGAAATCTTTGTTCCATCGTGCTCTCTCACCAAACGCCGATGCCAAAAATCATCGCCCTTGCCGGATCGAAGTCAACGGCGACGATACCGACCAAGACGCCGCTCCAGCCACCCGAACAGCCGCGCCAATCCGAAACACAGCAGAAAATACAGCGCCGCCACCGTCAGCCAGACTTCGAACACTCGCCCCGAAGATACGGCCAATTCCGTGCCGGTGAAGGTCAGTTCCTGAATGGAAATCAGCGAAATCAGCGACGAATCCTTGATCAGCGCGATGAACTGCCCGGCCAGCGCCGGGACCATCTTCTGCACCGCCTGCGGCAACACCACCTCGCCCATCACCTGACCGGCATGCAGCCCCAGCGCCCGCGCCGCCTCCCATTGTCCCTTGGGCACCGCCTCGATACCGGCCCGAACGATTTCAGTGACGTAGGCACCCTCGAACAGCGCCAGACAGATCAGCCCGGACAGGAAATTCGGCAGCAACTCCAGTGGCCCGAACAACCAGGTCAACACCCGCAAGGTCTCCGGCGTGGCCCCGGCGATCCGGTCCTCAATATCCAGCAAAGGCAACAACTGACTGCTGATGAAAAAATAGAAGATAAAGATGAACACCAACGGCGGGATGTTGCGAATCAGTCCGACATAGGTCCAACCGAGCAACCGAAAAAACAGAACGTGGGTCACCCGGCACACACCCATCGCGCCTCCGATCAGCGCCGCCAGCACCCCACCCCACAACGCCAGTCGCACCGTCGCCAGAAAGCCCTGGCCCAGCAGGTTCAGCACCCAATCGCCCTGCTCAGCGTCATAGCGGATGAAATAGCCGGGAATCAGCCGCCAGTCCCAGTCGTAATGAAAATGGCTTTGCGCCCGGTACACCACGTAGCCGAGCAGGCCGAACACCACGGCCAACACTAGCGCATCCAGCCAGCCGAAACGAAGTTTGGGTGGAGACACGACTCAACCGCGCCCGGCGCCATGTACCGGCAAGCGGCGTTCCAGCCAACCGACCAGCAGCGACAGGCTGACGGTCAGCGCCAGATACAGCGCCGCCACGGTGAACCATAGTTCGAAGGTCATGAAGGTATCGGCGATCAGGTTACGACCCTCGGTGGTCAGGTCGGCCACCGCGATCACGCTGACCAAGGCCGAATGCTTGATCAGCGACACCGCCAATCCGGTCAGCGGCGGCAGCATCAAACGGACGGCCTGCGGCAGGATCACGCAACGGTAAACCGCATACGGCGACAGTCCGAGTGCTCGTCCGGCCTCCCACTGGCCGCGCGGGATGGCCTCGATACCGGCGCGGAAAATTTCCGCCGCGAATGCGCCCTCGAAAATCGCCAACGCCAGCACCGCCGCCGCGAATCGGTCCATGTCCAGGATCGGCGCCAGCACGAAATAGACCAGATAGAGCTGCACCAACATCGGGGTGTTGCGGACGATCTCCACGTAGACCCGCGCCACCGCATGCCCGGCCCAGGAAGTCGAGCGCTGCAACAACGCCGCCGACAGCCCGAACGCCACCGTCAGCAACAGACTCCAGCCGGTCAGTTCCAGCGTCACCCCCAAGCCGCGCAGCAGCGGACCGGGATAGAACACGCCTTCCTCGAAGCGGTAGAGATATTGGGGCACCCGGTACCACTGCCAGTTGTAATGCAGGGTATCCGCGCCCTCGACCACGAGCCAGCCCAACCCAGCCAGCACGGCGAGAAAGATCAGACTATCGAACGCCGGTCGCCAGCACCGCCAGTTCGGCATAGAGGTTTTACTCATGATTCTTACAGGATAGCCATCCCGGTCGCCGCTGTCTCGATCGGGTGGAACCTCACGTCCCACTGACACGCAGGTTGCCCGAACCAGGCATGTCCGCTACCTTTCCCGGCAAAGAGGGCCTTGACCTTGGGGAGGTATTCCATGAACAACCGTCCGTCCATCGCGTTGGCCGCTGTGTTGCTGGCGCTGACCCTGCTCCTGCCACCGCTGGCCCATGCTCAAAACACCAGCCAGCAACTCGCCGCCAGCAGCGTGTTGGAAACCGTCAAGAAGCGTGGAGCGATCAGGATCGGCATGTCCACCTTCGTCCCCTGGGCGATGCGCGACAAGAACGGCGAGCTGGTCGGCTACGAAATCGACGTGGCGAAACGGCTGGCCGAGGACATGGGCGTGAAGGCCGAGTTCGTGCCCACCGCTTGGGACGGCATCATCCCGGCACTACTGGCCGGCAAGTTCGACGTGATCGTCGCCGGAATGTCGATCACCCCGGCCCGCAATCTGACCGTCAATTTCACCCTGCCCTACGCCAATTCCGGCGTCCATCTGGTGGCCCACAGGAAACTGGCGGCTGGTTTCTCGACGCTGGAGGATTTCAACAAACCCGAAGTGGTGCTGGCGGTGCGGCGCGGCGCGACGCCGGCCACCGCCGCCAAGCGGCTGATGCCCAAGGCCACGCTACGCCAGTTCGACGAAGACGCGCTGGCCTTGCAGGAAGTCTTGAACGGCAAGGCGCACGCCTTCGTCACCAGCACCCCGACACCGGCGTTCGAGGCGCTGAAGCATCCTGACACATTGTTCCTGCCGATCCCCGAACCGTTCGTGCAGGGTGCCGAGGGTTTCGCGTTGCGCAAGGGCGACCCCGACGCCCTGAACTTCTTCAATAACTGGATCATGCTGCGCCAGCAGGACGGCTGGCTGAAGGAGCGGCACGATTACTGGTTCAAGACTCGCGACTGGGCCAGCCAAGTCGTCGAATAATCCGGCTCCGGGCAGCCTCCCGGCCACCCGTCCGAAACCTACCAGTAATTTTCCACCGCCAGATTGCCCGGCTTGCCGCGCAGACTCAGGGTCAGGCCGCGCCCGGTCAACAGGTCGCGGGTTTCCTGCACCATATCGGGGTTACCGCAGATCATGACCCGGGAGCGCTCCTGGTCGATCGGCAAGCCGACATGCGCTTCCAGTTCACCGTTGCTCAGCAAATGGGTGATGCGACCGTTGAGCGCCGAGCGAGCGGCCTGATCGCGGGTCACCACCTGCACATATTTCAACTTGTGGGCATGCTCGGCAAACAGCTCGTTCTCCTGGAACGAATGGATGAACTCCTCATAGGCCAGTTCGTGGCGGTAGCGCACGCTGTGGACCAGCACGATATTTTCGTACTGCTCCCAGGGATCGAACTCCTGCAGGATAGACAGGAATGGCGCCAACCCGGTGCCGGTGGACAGCAGCCACAGATCCCGGCCGCACTCGAAGCGGTCGGTGGTCAAATAGCCGTAGTTGCGCTTCTCCACCAAAACCGGATCGCCGACCTTCAATTGCGATAGCCGCGAAGTGAACGCGCCGTCGGACACGACGATGGAGTAGAACTCCAGGAAATCGTCGTAGGGTGCCGAGCAGATCGAATACGCCCGCCAAACCAGATCGCCGTTGTCATCCTCGACACCTAGCCGGGCGAACTGGCCGGCGATGAAGCGATAGGACTGGCTGCGGGTGGTCTTGAAGGAAAACAGATTGGACGCCCAGGTACGGATTTCCGTAATCGTCTCCACGGTATACTTATCACTGGCCTTCATCGGGGTCGATCCTGTCGGGGTTGAGCGGATAGGAGTCGCAGTCGGGGAGTGCATCGGATTTCCTAGTGTTTCGCTAGGTCTTGGACGCCAAGATTAAGATAGAATTCTCCAATCAAAAAGAAATATAAATTTATTTATTTATAACCAAATTTATATTTCTCGACCCGCCGGGAAACCCCAAACCACCAGTTGCATGGCATGATGGAAGCTCGCAGAATCGTACGCTCGAACAAGCCAGCACGACCCGATCCTCCGCCCCGACTCCGGCAACCGCCACGCCCCCCGGCAAGCCACCGGGCGAAACATCCGGCTGGCCCGATCTCGCTGCGTGGCGCCCGCAACCCGAGCAGTATCCCGGTATGAACGTTCGTTCCGCTCTCCTCTCCGATCTGCGAGGCAGCCTGATCGCCGCCGCCGTGGTGCTGCCGCAGGCCACCGCCTTCGGGGTAACCGTGTTCGCTCCCTACCTCGGCACCGCGCCGGGCGCGTTGGCCGGCCTGTTCGGCGCCATCGGTCTGCTGCTGATCTCCGGCGCCGGTGGCGGCACGGTGGGCCTGATCAGCGGGCCGACCGGCGCCAGCATGGCCTTGCTGGGCGGCACGGCGATGCTGCTCACCACCGCCGGCATTCCACAGGACAGCATCGCGTCGGCCCTGTTCGCCGTCACCGTCTGCGCCGGACTGCTCCAACTGCTGATCGCCCTGGCCGGTGGCGGGCGGTTGATGAAATTCATCCCTTACCCGGTCATCGCCGGCCTGACCACCGGCACCGGCCTGTTGCTGATCCTGTCGCAAATCAAACCGCTGCTCGGCATCAGCTACGGTGGCTTGTGGACCCAATGGTCCTGGTTGCCGATGGTCACCACGGTGGTGGCGTTCTGCGCCGTCCGCTACGCGCCTCACTACCTGCCGGACGTTCCCGGTCCCATCGTCGGCCTGTTCGGCGGCACCGCGTTCTATCAAATCGTCCTATACATCGCCAACCCGCCGACCGTGCCGAAACACTGGGTCATTGGTACCTTGCCCAAACTGTCGGAATTCCACTTGGCCATCGATCAGTTCGCGGCCTGGCCCTCCTTGCCCTGGCCGCTGATCCTGCACGCCGCTTTCGCCCTAGCGGTGCTGTCGTCGCTCAATACCCTGCTGACCTCGATGCTGGCCGACACCGCCACCGGTCTGCGCCATAACGCCCACCGCGAACTGCTGGCCCAAAGCATCGGTCAGATCGTCGTCGGCCTGACTGGAGGCATGGCCGGCGCCGCCAGCGTGGGCGGCACCACCACCGCCATCCGCGCCGGCGCCCGCCGCTGGGCCGCGCTGGCCGCCGGCCTCCTGCTGCTGACGATACTGTCCTTCGCCGGCCCGCTCGGCCAATGGCTACCGACCAGCGCGCTGGCCGGCATCATCATCGCCTCG